>ERZ791871.37-NODE-37-length-179497-cov-13.207504_pt1 | contig 179497 bp, 125 predicted proteins | sample MGYA00510280_ERZ791871 | MGnify/ENA primary metagenome ERZ791871 (study PRJEB30046, sample SAMN00792111) | human gut metagenome | study: EMG produced TPA metagenomics assembly of the A metagenome-wide association study of gut microbiota in type 2...
GTGAATAACTTACACGCATGTCCGGATTCACGCAAATCAAGGCACGCAAAAACCCAAGGAATCGTTGCAATCACACGGTTCCCTCGGCGTGTCGCAAACAGCCTATTTGCGCTGTTCTGATATCAGAATAATCCGTTTTGCATTGCCGATGCGTAACAAATTCATGTGTTCACCGGCGTGTTGCAAGAATTCGATTGCGTGACCATCCAGGTTCACCTTCTCGCAACCGGTCATCGCATATGCAAAAAGGGACTTCCCTTTACGGGAAGTCCCTTTCAGTAGCTATTGAAGCTCGCTAGCCTCAGGCCAGGGTGTTCGGGTCAACCGGAACGCCCGGGTTCATCGTGGAGGTGATGGTTGCCTTGGTCAGGTAACGGCCCTTCACGGTGGACGGCTTCAGACGCTTGACTTCGTCGGCCACAGCCTTGAAGTTCTCGTCCAGAGCGGACTCATCGAAGCTCATCTTGCCGATGAGGAAGCTCAGGTTGCCGTTCTTGTCGACACGGAACTCGATCTTGCCGCCCTTGATGTCCTTGACAGCCTTGGTGACATCCATGGTCACGGTGCCGGTCTTGGGGTTCGGCATCAGGCCACGCGGACCGAGCACACGGCCCAGACGGCCGACCTTGCCCATCATGTCCGGAGTAGCAACCACGGCGTCGAAGTCGAGGAAGCCGCCCTGAACCTTTGCGATCAGGTCGTCATCACCGACGATGTCGGCGCCAGCCTCGGTAGCCTCGGTGGCCTTCGGGCCACGGGCGAACACGAGGACCTTGGCGGTCTTACCAGTGCCGTGAGGCAGGTTGACGGTACCACGCACGAGCTGGTCGGCCTTACGCGGGTCAACGCTCAGACGGAACACAGCCTCGACGGTCTGGTCGAAGTTGTAGGAGGGCATGCTCTTGAGCAGAGCGATGGCCTCGTTGGCGGTGTAGAGGTTGTTGCGATCGACGCGCTCAGCGGCTTCGCGGTACTTCTTGGAACGCTTTACCATCTGTCCTTCTCCTTATCAGTCCGTAACCGTGATGCCCATCGAGCGAGCGGTGCCCTCGATGATCTTCATGCCGGCCTCGATATCGCGAGCAGACAGATCTTCCATCTTGATCTCGGCGATTTCGCGAACCTGCGCCTTGGTGACAGAGCCGACCTTGTGGGTCAGCGGGTTCTCGGTGCCCTTCTCAACGCCAGCGGCCTTCTTCAGCAGAGCTGCAGCCGGCGGGGTCTTGAGCACGAAGGTGAAGGAACGATCTTCGTAAACGGTGATCTCGACAGGGATGACCTGACCCATCTTGTCCTGCGTCTGGGCATTGTATGCCTTGCAGAAGTCCATGATGTTCACGCCATGCGAACCCAGAGCCGGGCCCAGCGGCGGGGCCGGGTTGGCCTTGCCAGCCTGGATCTGGAGCTTGATCAGCGCCGAGACTTTCTTCTTGGGAGCCATATTATGGTTCTTCTTTCTATAACGCGGTTCGAATGGTCGCCGTCCTCAGGTTCGGCTGTCTGCCATCATGCTCGGTCTTGACTCATTATTTATCCGTGCATGCTGCAGGCAATCGGCCTGTGGTCGGTCTCCTCCCGCAACTTATATTGCTGTGCTGTGCTAGCGAGTCTCCTCTCCAGACACAAGCTTTCCTATTATGCAAATCCACCCGGACAACACAAAAAGCCCGACCACGATGGTCGGGCTCTGCAAAGTTTGGGAGTTAATCTAGCTTCTGAACCTGGTGGAAGCCAAGCTCCACCGGCGTATCACGGCCGAAGATGGACACGAGCACGGTGAGCTTCTGAGTGGTGGGCTCCACGTCGGAAACAACGGCGGCCATGGTGGCGAAAGGCCCATCGGTGACGGTGACCTGATCGCCAACGGCGTAGGAGACTTCGACCTTGCGCTTCTTGGCGGCGGCGGGCTTGTCGCCGGCGGCCTTGAGTGCCTCGGAAGCAATCATCGGAGCCATCATCGCCACGACTTCCTTGCGGGAGAGCGGCGCCGGATCCTTGGTCGGGCCAACGAAGCCGGTCACGCCTTCGGTCTCACGAACGATACGGCGGGCGTTCTCATCCGGCCACATACGAATCAGCACGTAGCCAGGAACACGCACGCGGGTGATGACCTTCTTGCCCTTCTCGGTGTGCTTCTCGACTTCTTCCATCGGCACCTCGACCTGGAAGATCTGGTCTTCCATGCCGAAGGAGGCGACGCGGGACTCGATGTTGGTCTTCACGCGCTTCTCGTAGCCGGAGTAGGTGTGCAGCACGTACCACTTGCCATCAAGGGAACGCAGGGACTTGGAGAATTCGTCAACGGCCTGCTGACCGGCATCGGTCTCCTCGGCCTGCTCGGATTCGTTGACTTCTTCCTCGTCCTCATCCAGAGAAACGGTCTCGGTCTGAGTGGAAGCAACGGGAGCGGATTCAGTCGCCGCCGGAGCGTCGGACTCAACATCTGCATTGTCGACGGATGCGTCAGATTCTGCGGAAAGGTCAGCGACCGGTTCGACCGGGGCAGCTGCCTCATCGGCAGCAGCTTCGGAAGCCTCGACAACAGGCTCCTCAGCCGGGACGGCGTCGAGGTTCTCGAGATTCAGTTCATCACTCATGCGTTGTTATTCACCTTAGGTTGTGCGGATCAGCCGAACACCCACAGCGTGGCCTTGCTTAGACCGAAGTCCATGCCAGTCACGAGGGCCATCAGCAGCAGCACGAAGATGAATACGGCCAGAGACCAGAAGAACAGTTCCTTGGCGGTAGGGGTCACGACCTTGCGAAGCTCGTCGATGATCTGCTTGATGAACAGACCGATACGCATGAAGACATTCGGCTTGACTGCCTTTTCACTCTTGCTCGTCTTAGCCATTCCGTACCTCGCGTCAGCTGCTTGATTATTAGAAACTTGGCAGGGAAGGCGGGACTCGAACCCACAACCTACGGTTTTGGAGACCGTTGCGCTACCAATTGCGCCACTTCCCTAGGTGAAAATCCACCTCGGCGTGCGTTCCGTAGAGAACGCTTCGCCACGGCGAAACCGCCAAGTCGTTATAGTAACGGCTCCGGTGGATTATCGCAAATCGCGTGTCGCGCGCGTAGCACGCGACTCTTCTCAGTTAGCCCATTCCTTGAATCGACGCATGCCTTCGGCTAGGTCTTCGTCGGCCAGTGCGTAGGAGAAACGCAGGTAACCGGGAGCACCAAAGGCCTCGCCGGGGACGGCGGCCACGTGGGCCTCATCCAACAGTGCAGCGGCAAAGTCAGCGGACGTATCGGACACTGTGCCCTTGGGACCCAGCGGCTTGCCAAGCAAAGCGGCGATGTCCGCAAAAGCGTAGAACGCGCCGGTCGGAGTCGGGCAGTTGACGCCCTCGATATCGTTCAAGGCGGTCACAATCGCACGGCGGCGCGCGTCGAAGGCCTTACGCATCTCGTGCACCTCATCCAGCGGGCCGGCCACAGCAGCCAAAGCAGCACGCTGGGAGATGTTGGCCACATTGGAGGTCATATGCCCCTGCAGCTTGGTGGCGGCCTTGGCCACCTCAAGCGGAGCGACCATCCAGCCGACACGCCAGCCCGGCATCGCATAGGTCTTGGCCACGCCGTTCAGCACCAGCAACTGCCCGCGGCATTCCGGCACGGCGGCACCGATGTAGGTGGTGTGCGCATCGTCATAGTTCAGGTGCTCGTAGATCTCGTCGGAGATAACCCAAATGTGGTGCTCGACGGCCCAACGACCGATCGCTTCCACGGTTTCCGGCTTCCAGACGGCTCCGGTCGGGTTGTTCGGGGAGTTGACGATGATTGCCTTCGTATGCTCGGTACGGGCCGCTTCCAGCGCCTCAAGCGAGGGCTCGAAGTTCACGTCGGCACCGGCGAATACTTCGACCGGCACACCACCGGCAAGCTTCACAGCCTCGGGGTAGCTGGTCCAGTACGGAGCGGGAATGATGACCTCATCGCCATCGTTGAGCAAGATCTGGAAGGATTCATACACGGCCTGCTTGCCGCCGTTGGTCACCACGACCTGATCGGCATTGACCTCATAGCCGGAATCGCGCAGCATCTTAGCCGCAATCGCTTCGCGCAGCTCGGGCAGGCCCGGCGTAGGCGTGTACTTGTAATTCTTCGGGTCAAGGCAGGCATCTGCCGCAGCCTTGACCACGTTTGCGGGGGTCGGGAAATTCGGTTCACCTGCGCCGAAGCCGACAACGTCAAGTCCGGCGGCCTTCATGGCCTTGGCCTTGGAATCGACGGCGAGCGTAGCGCTCGGTGCCACAGTGTTGATACGGTCGGAAAGAGTCTGCCATTGCGCCATAGTCATGGCTCCCATGCTAAACCTACAGCACGAAAAATCGCCAGAGCCGCACTATGGTGATGGAATCTGTCGTGTGACAGATTCCATCAGTCACACGAGCACGAGATTGTCGCGATGAACCAGTGGGTGGGCGTACTGGGGGCCGAGGAAACGCTTGAGTTGGGCGGTGTTACGCCCGAGCATCTGCGGAATTTCTTCGGAATCGAAGCCGGCGAGGCCTCGGGCCAGGTGTTCACCGCTTTCGGCATCGATCCAGACCGGATCGCCGGCGGAAAAATCGCCATGTACTTCGAGCGCGCCGGCCGCCAGCAGCGAGGCACGCCCGCCGCGAATCGCCTGGCCGGCACCCGCATCGACCACAATCGTGCCGCGCGGGTCGGCGGCGAAGCCGATCCACAGACGGCGTGAGGAGCCGCGGGCCTTAACCGGTGCGAACACGGTGCCCACCGGATCGCCCATCATCGCAGGGCCCGCGTTCGAGGCGCAGGTGAGTACCGTGGGGATGCCCGAGACGGCCGCCACGCGCGCGGCCTCGAGTTTGGTGACCATGCCGCCGGTGCCGACCTTGGAGCCGGAGCCGGAGACTTGGATGTCGCCCAGCGCATCAATCACGTTGGGCACATATTCCACACGGCGGGAGCCGGGCTGCGAGGGCGGCGCAGTGTACAGCGCGTCCACGTCGGTCAGTAGCACCAAGGCTTCGGCCCGCACCAGGTTGGCCACCAACGCGGAGAGTCGATCGTTGTCGCCGAAGCGAATCTCGTTCGAGGCCAACGAATCGTTTTCGTTGATGATCGGCACCACGCCGAGGTCAAGCAGACGGTCCAGCGTGCGTTCCACATTGCGGTACTGGGTGGCACGAATCGTATCTTCGGCAGTGATCAGAATCTGGCCGACGCGAATACCGAATCGACCGAACGCAGTCTCGTAGCGGGCCATCAGTAGCCCTTGGCCGACGGCTGCGGTGGCCTGCTGAGTGGCCACGTCCACCGGCCGCGAGTCAAAGCCCAGAGGCCCGAAACCGGCGGCGATAGCACCGGACGAGACCAGCACCACACGTCCGCCCATCAATCGGACCTGAGCCAAGGCCGCGGCCAACGCGTCGAGCTTGTCCGGGTCGAGGTGACCGCTCGGCTGGGTCAGCGAGCTGGAGCCGACTTTCACGACAATGGTTCCGGCTGCGGCGATCATGCGCCGCACCTCGGCCTGACTCGGAGTGCTCATTTATTCCTCGGTTTCACCATCTTCGCTGGACTCACCGTGGCCGAACAGGCTGGTTTCGTCATGGCGATCGTCGTCAACGGTCGGGTCGGCCCAGTGGCCGGCCTTGCGTTCGGCCATCATCGCGTCGCGCACGGCGGCACGGGCGTCCATCATCTCGTGGTATTGGGCACGACGTTCGGCGTTGGAGCGGCGGTGCGTGCGCGGGTCCAGCTCTTCGAGACGCAGATCCTTGCCTCGGGCACCGAGGTTGGAGCCGTCGAGCATTTCGGCACCAGCGGAGATGGTCGGATCCCAATCGAATTCGACCATACGGGCACCACGACCGATGCGCACTTCGTCGCCGGGGTGAGCACCCTTGCGGCGCAGCTCGTCCTCCACGCCCAGCTTGGCCAAGCGGTCAGCCAGGTAGCCCACGGCCTCGTCGTTGTCGAAGTTGGTCTGCATGACCCAGCGCTCCGGCTTGACGCCACGCACCTCGAAGAACACTTCGCCATTGCCGAGTTCGCGGCGCTCGACCGTGAACTCAAGCGCACTGCCGCCCTCGTCAGCACGACGCGGACGGCGGCCCTTGGTCTCCAATGGCTTGATGACCACGCGAGCCTCCTCTTCGGCCTGCTCGCGGTTGGCCACTTCCTCACGCATCTCGTGCACCAGCGCAGACAACGCGAAGTTGAGCTCCTTTAGACCCTCGTGCGAGGCAGTGGAGATCTCAAAGACCTTCAGCCCGAGTTTCTCGAACTCCGGACGCACGAACTCAGCCAATTCCTTGGCCTCGGGCACATCGATCTTGTTCAGAATCACGATGCGCGGGCGTTCGGGAATCGGGATGGCACCCAACGGCAGCTCGAGCTTGTCGGCGTAGAGCGCCAACTCGTTTTCCAGCGCGTGGTAGTCGGACATCGGGTCGCGGTCCGGTTCAAGCGTGGCGCAATCGATCACATGGGCGATGATTTCGGTACGTTCGATGTGGCGCAGGAACTCCAGTCCCAGGCCCTTGCCTTCGGAGGCGCCCGGAATCAGGCCCGGCACGTCGGCGATGGTGTATCGAGAGTCGCCGGCGATAACGACGCCGAGATTCGGCACCAGCGTGGTGAACGGGTAGTCGGCGATCTTCGGCTTGGCGGAACTCATCGCCGCAATCAGGGACGACTTTCCGGCCGAGGGGAAACCGACCAACGCCACGTCGGCGATGGACTTCAATTCCAAAATCACGTCGCGCTCTTCACCGAGTTCGCCGAGCAGGGCGAAGCCGGGGGCGCGGCGGGTCTTGTTAGCCAGGGCGATGTTGCCGAGGCCGCCGGCACCGCCTTGGGCGACGACGCAGCGGTCGCCCTCGTGGCGCAGGTCGGCGAGCTGCGCGCCGGGATGCTTGGCTTTGCCCTGTTCGCCGCGCGCCTCAAAGACGACGGTGCCGCAGGGCACGGGCAGAATCAGGTCCTCGCCCTTGGAGCCGTCCTTATTGTCGCCCAAACCCATGGTGCCGCTGCCGGCGACACGATGCGGCATGAAACGATAGTCGAGCAGGCTGGTGGCGTTACGGTCGGCCACGAACACCACGGAACCACCGTCGCCGCCATTGCCGCCGTTCGGGCCGGCCAACGGCTTGTATTTCTCACGACGGATGCCGGCCGAACCGTTGCCCCCATCGCCGCCCTTGACATGGACGGTTACTCGATCCACAAAATCACTCATATTGATTACCTTACAAAAAAGCCGCGTCCTTACGGGCGCGGCTTGAAAAAAGCTTGACGCTATATCGCTCAGGCGATGACGTCGACAACCTTGCGGTCGCGACGCACACCGAACTTCACGGAACCATCGGTGAGGGCGAACAGCGTGTGATCCTTGCCCATGCCGACGTTGTGGCCCGGGTGGAAGTTGGTGCCACGCTGGCGAACGATGATGTTGCCGGCCACGACGGCTTCGCCGCCGAACTTCTTCACGCCGAGGTATTGCGGGTTAGAATCGCGACCGTTGCGAGAGCTGGACGCACCCTTCTTATGTGCCATGATTCATGGTCCTTTCTATAACTCAGGCAATCGCCGTGATCTTGACGATAGTCAGCTTCTGGCGATGACCCTTACGGCGAGCAACACCAGTCTTGTTCTTGTACTTCTGGATGCTAATCTTCGGGCCCTTGGCTTCGTCGTTCACAACCTCAGCCTTGACGGACACCTTGGCCAGATCGGCGGCGGCAAGGGTGACCTTGTCACCATCGACAACGAGGGAGACCGGGAATTCCACGGTATCGCCCTTCTTAGCGTCGAGACGGTTCACGAGGATGACGTCGCCAACCTCGACCTTTTCCTGATGGCCACCGGCCTTCACAATCGCGTACATTATCGTTCCTTTTATGTTTTGGAAAGCTACCTTGCCTAACACGCACCGAGCTTGCGGTCAGACACCGAATTTCGAATCTACACCACCATGCGGACTAAATCAAATGATTTTTGCCCGCGTGTCAAGCACGACACACCTGTTACTCTTCCGCTTACTCTTCCGCCGTGTTGTTGGCAGCGACGGCAGCGGCGGCAATCTGAGCCAGTTTGGCTTTGACGTCGGCGCTGGAACCAGCCGGTTCGGGAGCGGGAGCGGTGCCGCGACCGTGCTTGTTGGTTTTGACGAACGGGTCGCCACCGCGAAGCGCGTAGGGATCGTCGTAGTCGGCCGAAACGGTCGGCTGATCATGCAGGATGAAACCACGGCCCTTGCAGGTCGGGCATTCCTCGGAGAACGCCTCGACCAGACCCTGGCCGATGCGCTTGCGGGTCATCTGCACCAAACCAAGCGAGGTGACTTCGGCCACCTGATGCTTGGTGCGGTCGCGTGCCAAGCATTCGACCAAGCGGCGCAGCACCAGATCGCGGTTGGCGGGCATGACCATATCCACATAGTCGATCATCACCATGCCACCGATATCGCGCAGGCGCAGCTGGCGGGCGATCTCTTCAGACGCCTCCAGGTTGCAACGCGTCACCGTCTCTTCCAAGGACTTGCCCTTGCCGATAAAGCGGCCGGTGTTCACGTCAATGGTGGTCATGGCTTCGGTGCGATCGATGACAATCGAGCCGCCGGACGGCAGGTAGACCTGACGCTCCATGCCCTTACGCAGCTGGGAGTCGATGGACCACTTGTCGAACACGTCCTTGCCTTCATGCTCGGCCGGGTCCCACTTCTCCAGCTTGTCCTTCAAGTCGGGGGCCATGGTGTCAAGGTATTCCTCGATACGGTCGTAGACCTTGTCACCTTCCACGATGAGCTTGCTGAAGTCGTCGTTGAAGATGTCGCGCACCACGCGGATGGCCACGTCGGGCTCGCCCTGCAGGAGCTTCGGGCGCTTGCCGTGCCAGAATTCCTCGCGCTTGGCGTTGATGCGCTCCCACTGGCGGACCAGTGATTCGAGATCCTTGACGATGGCGTCTTCGGATGCGCCCTCGGCTGCGGTACGGATGATCACGCCCATGTCTTTCGGGGCGATCTTGGAGACGATGTTCTTCAGACGGCTGCGTTCGCGCTCCGAAAGCTTGCGGCTCACGCCGGTCATGCCGCCGGATGGCACGAGCACCAGGAAGCGGCCGGCGAGCGTGACCTGAGAGGTCAGGCGGGCACCCTTGTGGCCGATCGGGTCCTTAGTGACCTGCACGAGCACCGGGTCGCCGGACTTGAACGCCAGCTCGATGCGGCGCGGCTGGCCTTCGAGACGAGCGGCATCCCAGTTGACCTCGCCGGCGTAGAGCACGCCGTTGCGGGCCTGGCCGATGTCCACAAATGCGGCCTCCATGCTGGGCAGCACGTTCTGCACGCGGCCAAGGTAGATGTTGCCGACGGTCTGTACTTCCTGAATGTCGGAGACGTAATGCTCGACCAGAACATTGTCTTCCACCACGGAAATCTGGGTGTGATGTTCCTTCTCACGCACCACCATCAGGCGGTCCACGTTCTCGCGGCGTGCGAGGAAGTCCTGTTCCATGAGCTGGCTCTGGCGGCTGCGCTCACGGCGGTTGTCACGGCGGCGCTGCTTCTTGGCCTCGAGACGAGTGGAGCCTTCCACATCAGTGATCTCGTCGATGTACTGCTGCTTGCGGGAGCGTCGGACCAGCGGCTGTTCGCTGTTCTGACTCTGGTCGTCGGTGCCCTCGCCGTTCTTGCCGCCACGACGGCGACGGCGACGGCGAGTAACGGTCTGCTCCTCATCGTCCTCATCGCGATCACGGTCATGATCATCGCGATCGTCACGACGGCGGGAACGCGTATCTTCGGCATCGTTCTCGGCGGTATCGTGCTCGCCGTTGGCACCGGTTTCGCCGCGTGAGCCGCGACGGCGGCGACGGCGCGAACGGGTGCGGGTGGCGTCGGATTCTTCGTCGCCCTCCTCTTCGGCAATCGGCGAGTAGGCGATATCGTCCAGCTCGAGGTCTTCCTCAATCTGCTCGACTTCGGCGGCTGCACGGCGCTCCTGGGCGTTCAGGCGGCGGGAGCGACGGGAACGGCGAGAGTCGGAAGCGTCATCGGAATCGAAATCATCATGGTCCGTGTTGGCGCTGGCATTGGCGTCACCGGCGGCAGCGTTGCGGGAAGCGTCACGAGACGCATCACGGTCGGCGGCATTGCGGCCACGATCGTCACGGTCGTCACGGCGGCGGCTGCGCGGCTGCGCGTCGTCATCATCGTGGCTGCGCGAGCGGCGGGAGCGACGCGACGGACGTTCGTCGTCGTCAACATCGTCATCACGAGTGTCAGCGGTATCGTGCGCATCCACAGCGGCGGGCAGTACCGGTTCCTGGAAGAGCAGGGACGTCATCGGCTTGCCGCGACGCACGGCCTCGTGGCCAGAGGGCAGGGATTCGACCGCGTCGAACAGGCGCTCATCCGGGGTGTCCTCGTGCGTATCCGCAACTGCACGGCGAGAACGACGGCGAACCGGACGGTCCTCGTCATCATCATCCATATCCATAGACGCACGGCGAGAGCGGGAGCGAACCGGCCGATCCTCGTAGTCATCATCGTCGGACTGGCGGGAGCGAGAGCGGCGGCGAACCGGGCGGTCCTCGTCGTAATCGTCATCGTCCACAACCGAACGGCGGCGGGAACGTGGGGCGTCATCGTCATCGAAATCATCGGCACTGACAGTGCGGCGCGAACGACGAGGACGATCATCCTCGCTATCCGAGTCGGCCACTGCGGAAGCGGCGCGGCGCGAACGGCGGCGGGTTGGACGTTCGGCGGAATCCTGGGAATCGCTGGATTCATCGGAATCGCTGGAATCGGCTGACTTGGAATCGGCCGCAGTGCCGGCATCGGGAAGCGCGGGGGCTTCGAACAGCGGGGCGCGTTCCTGCACTTGCAGTTCCAGAGAAGCGCCGGCAGCACCGGTGCCGCGGACCACGCGGCGGCCGCCACGACGACGGCGAACAGGTTCGGCGGGCTGGGAGGCGGCGGCAGGCGCAGCGTTCACGGCTGCAGCCGAATCGGCATTGGATACGGTTGAATTATCGGTTCCGTCGTTGACGAAACCTTCACGGTTGTCAGTGGGCACAATGCTCCTCGCGGCGCGCTGCATCACGACGCCTATTTCCAGGCCTATACGCTTGTCTCACACCACGCTCTCACCGTGGCCGCACGAAAACGCGCCGCGTAAAGGCAACTTCGTCTCAAGTCTGTCCTGCGGGTGGCGGACACCGGCGCTTGCGTTGTCTCATTCTCAAGAGCCGCAAGGGGATCGACGCCATCTCGCACGCTGATGGTTATGCAGAACCACCATCCTTTAGTATGCCACATATTTTGTGCGGGCGTGGCCCGGCGAGGCTGACGTTCTCTCGGCTCCCCTCCCCCGCGGTGACAGCTCCCCTCAGGGAGGGGAGCTAGAGAGGTGTCAGACCAGCCAGTCGGTAAGGATTGCGGCCATGGCGGTCAGGTCGGATTCAGGCACCTGCTCGTCGTGCTTGTGAGCCAGCAGCGGATCGCCGGCACCGAGGTTGACGGCCGGGATACCGAGCTGAGAGAAGCGTGCCACGTCGGTCCAGCCGAGCTTGGCCAGCGGGTCGCGGCCAGTGCGCTCCTTAACCAGTCGGACCAGATCCTGGGCGAGCGGGGCGTTCAGGCCCGGGCGCGCGGAGGGGCTTTCGTCCTTCATTTCGATGCCGTAGCCCTCGAACACGCCGCCGGTAGCCACATGCTCGCCATTGCCGAGTTCGGCACCGGCGTCCGCGCCCATCATCAGAGCCTTGGCCTCGGCCAACGACTTGTCCGGGGCGAAGCGGTAGTTGACGTGTACGCGGCATTCATCCGGAATGACGTTCGTGCCTTTGCCGCCGGAGATCAGCGTGGCGTTGAGGCCCTCGCGATAATCGAGCCCGTCCACGTTCACGGTGGCCGGCTCGTAGGCGTTGAGTCGGTTCAGAATGTCGGCCGCCTTGTGGATGGCGTTCTCCCCCATCCATGCACGGGCGGAGTGCGCGGCCACGCCGTGGGTTACGACGTCGAAGCGAATCGTACCGTTGCAACCGCCCTCGATGCCGCTGTTGGTGGGCTCGCCGATGATGGCGAAATCGCCGGTGATCCAATCGGGATGGGCCTCGACGACTTTGCGTAGGCCATTCTTTTCGGCGACGACTTCCTCATGGTCGTAGAAGACGTAGGTGAGGTCGACTTTCGGGGTGGTTTCCGGCGTGCGGCCGTCGAGCGTGGCGGCGAGGTAGAGCATCACCGCGTCGGAGGCCTTCATATCGGTGGCACCGCGGCCCCACAGCACGCGGTCTTCGGGATGAGCGTGGGCGATTTCTTCGCGAATCAGCGAATCGCCGGGCTCCAGCCACTTTGGTGGGAAATTGTCGATGACCGGCACAGTATCGAGGTGCCCGGCCAAGATCACACGGCTCGGCTTGCCGAAGTCGGTGCTGGCCACCACTGTGTCGCCGTGACGGCGGACGGTCAGGTGCTCTTGCTCGTTAAGGAAGGCCTCGACCTCGTCGGTGAGGGGGCCCTCGTGGTCGGACACGGAGAAGTTCTCCATGATCTGGGTGAGCAGGCTGTTCAGCTGCTCGGCAGTGGATGCGGTGCGGTTCAATTCAAGCGTCATGTGAACAGCGTACCGCGTGGGCGGCGGGCCCAGCACACTCACTACATGAGATTTTGCGGCCGAATACATTTTTATGTGCCACACTGGGGTGGCGAAAGGGAGGATTATGCCAGGTCTAATCAGCGCCATGCAAGGCTTCTGCGTTATCGGCATCGTAATCGCGGTGGGATATGTTGCCGCACGAATGCGAATCGGCGGGCCGTCCGCTCAGATGGTGCTCAACCGGTTCTCCTTCTTCGTATCGAGCCCGTGCCTGATGTTCGCGATTCTCTCCAAGGAGCCGATTTTCGACATCTTCCACCCCTCGATTATCGTGGCGTTCTTCTCCGCCGTGCTGGTAGGCGTGGTGTTTTTGGTGCTCAACCGTATGTTCTTCCACCTGAATGCCCCGGACGCCACCATCGGTGCCCTGAATTCGCTGTACCTCAATTCCAATAACATCGGCCTGCCAATCGCCACCTACATTCTGGGCAATCCGGCTCTTGTGGCACCGATTCTGGTCATGCAGCAGGCCATCTTCACACCGGTGGGCCTGACAGTGCTGGACGTGACCACCAAGGGCAAGGTCTCCATCAAGGAAATCGCCAAGCAGCCGCTGCATCAGCCGCTGCTTATCGGCTCGCTGCTGGGCATTGTGGTCTCTGCGATTTCCGCTAAAAGCGGCTGGTTCCCAGTGCCGAAATTCATTTTCGACCCGATCGACATGATCGGCGATTCAGCGGTGCCAATGATCCTGATGGCGTTCGGTATGTCCCTGCACGGCACCAAGCCGCTGCAGCAGAAGGGCGATCGACCGGCCATCTTCACGGTCGCGGTCCTCAAGAACATCATCATGCCGATCATCGCGTTCCTGCTCGCCTACTTCGTGATGGGCTTCCGCGGCTCCGAGCTGTATGCCTGCGTGGTGCTCGCCGCTCTGCCCACCGGCCAGAACGTCTACAACTACGCGGCCCGCTACAACGTGGGCCTCACCTTCGCGCGCGACGGCATTCTGATGAGCACCATGACCAGCCCGGTGTTTATCGCGATCATCGCGGCGCTGCTGTCGTGATGGGTGCGCAGAGAAGCGTTCTCAATAGTATCCGTGCGCGCAAATGCACAGATATCGCACAAACGAACATTTGCTCATCCACATATTTACGGTGATTTCAGCGTTGCTACGTTCGATTTGCGTATACGAAAGTACGCACAGTTGTTATTGAGAACGATTCGCTGCGCAGCTCGGCTCAGTCATCAGCCCGATAATCAGTCAGATTCAAGCTGGCGGCCACCCGATTGGACGCGAACGCACCCACCGAAACCAGCGCATAGCACAGCACAAGCCCGCCGAAGAAGCTGGCCAGCGTGGCCGGTTCGGTCATCGAAGCGGCGAACAGAGGGGCCATAAGCAGCATGGAACAGCCGCCGGCCACGATCACCACGATGTTGAGCGGGGTGAGTACCTCGATGAATCGCGCACGGTTCAAGGTCTTGACATCAGTGCCCTCCAACACCAGCATGCGATATTCGCCGGCCTGATCGTACACGCTGCCGGCCTGCATCACACCGGAGCTGACCGCGGCAAGCACAGCGGCGAACACTAGCGTCAGGATGCCGCCGGTGCCGATGTCGCGAATGAACACGGTGGACGGGTCGTTGGCGTCACCGGCCACGGCGGCCGAGCCAAAGAATCCGCAGATCGAGGTGATGCCGGCGATGAACACGGCCAGTGCAATGCCGGACACATTGCGCCAGGCGCGCTTCGGATTGTCGAGAATACGGCGCATGGCAATCATCGTGGCCGCATCCTTGGGGCGCTTGGCCTTGGCCTTGGCGCGAGCGGTGACCACCCACGTGCCGATAAGATTCACCAGTGCGAAGCACAGCAGCATGAAACCGATGATCACGGCGTCCATCACCGCCTGGCCGGCCTGAGGCAGCATGGCCGGGTTCTTGAAGACGATCACAGCCGCCACCATGACCACCACGAACAGCACCATACGGGTGCCCGAGGGCAGTGCGGTGGCGGTGCGCGAGGTGACGCCCAATGGGGTGATCGCCACACGACGCAACGTGACCAGCGACGAAATCAGCGCCAAGATGGCCACGCCGGCCAAGGTGATCACCAGAGCCAACGGTCCCACCCACAGCTGTTCGAAGGTGAACCGCTGCTCCTGGAAGGGAATCAGCATGACTGCCGGCATCAGGGCGCAATAGCCGGCAATGCCGATAAGCGCGCCGATCAGCGCCTGTCCGGCGGCGTCAAGCGCGGTGAGACGCACCACCTGACCGGTGGTCGCGCCGGCCAGGCGCAGGGCGGCGAGACGGGCGTCGCGGCGGGATGCGGCCAGTCGTGCGGCGGAACCGGCGAGCGCCACGAACGGCACGACGAGCAGCATGCAGGCGAACACCGCCAACACCACGTAGGCGGTGGAGAATTGGGCCAAGTTCGTCGGGTCGCTGATCTGCCGTTTCCACGCGGCCACCGTGTCGGGCCGGCAGGCGCCGAGGTCGAACGCGCAGGCGACGGTATGGTCGGCCGAAGCACGCCAGATGAAACCATGTACACCGCCGAGCACGGTGAGGAAGATGGTGGTGGCTGCGGCGAAGGCGATGATTGCCAGCATCGAGGTGTGGCCGGCGCTGCCGCGCGAGCCGGGGCGGTGAAACAGCCGCCAGAGGGCGAACGTGCTCATCGCGCGCCTCCTGCGTTGGTTTCGCTCCCGCCGGCTGGAGCTGCCGAGCGTAGCGAGGCTGAGGGTGGTTCAGCGCCCTCGGGCCACCCCCAGTCAGCCTGCGGCTGACAGCCCCCGCCAGCGGGGGCGGAGTTGGGGTTGGCGTCTGTCTGGTGCAGACGGCCGTCCTGCATCATTACGGTACGGCCGCAGAACGAAGCGACGTTGGGGTCGTGGGTGACGACGACCACGGCGGAACCGTTGTCCCGCGCGGCGGCCATGAGAATGCCCATGACCTCGCGGCCGGTGGCTTGGTCGAGCGCGCCGGTCGGCTCGTCGGCGAAGACCACGGCAGGTTTGACGGCGAGTGCACGGGCGATGGCGATGCGCTGCATCTGTCCGCCGCTCATCTCCCCCGGCCGGTGCGTGGCGAGCGCGCGCAATCCCATGCGTTCCAGCCACAGGATCGCCGTGTCGGTGGCGGTGCGGTAGGGCATGCCGTCAAGCATCATCGGCAGGGCGATGTTTTCGACCGCCGGCAGTTCGGGCAGCAGCTGGCCGGACTGGAAGACGAAGCCGAAGTCGTTGCGGCGCAGTTTGGTGCGCTCGGCGTCGCTCATGCGGCTCAGGTCGGCACCACGGAAGATGACGGTGCCGGCGGTCGGCTTAATGATGCCGGCGAGCGCGTGCAGCAAAGTGGATTTGCCGGAGCCGGACGGGCCCATCACGGCTACCGTCTCGCCCTCCCGGAGCGTGAAGTTCACGTGGTTCAGGGCGAGCGTGTGCATGGTCGGCATGGCGAAGCCGGGCTGGGCTGGCTGGGATGGCTGGCCGGCCTGAATGGCACCCGGTCCGGCCGCAGCGGGATTCGCCGACGCATAACCGGCTCCCGTGCCGGCTGGTATCACGCCGGTGACGCCGTGCCCGGCCTGTGCGCGGGCCATGCTGGCGGTGTAGTCCATGACCAGGTCATGGGCCTCGATGACCGGGGCCCACTGCTGGGTGTGCGATGCCGGCTGCTGGAACTGTTGGGGTTGCTGAGACTGCTGAGGCTGAGCCGCCGGTCCCGGCGCCGGCTGAGGCTGCTGCAATTGCGATGCTGCTGTATTCATACTCCCGAGCGTACGGAGCGAACGCCCAGCCGACCATCGGGCTGCGGTATGAACCTTTCTGGATTACCGGCCCGCTCCTCATCCGCAAGGATTAGAGATACGCAAATGATTAATGACCGGCAACCACTATTCGGTGCCGGTCATTATGAGCATTGCATTCAGGCGCTACGCGCATTATTGCGCGGTAGCCAACTCGTCCAGGCGGGCGGCGAAGCGGGGCCAGTCGGTCTTCATGGCGGTGAGGAGCTTGCGGTTGGGCACGTCGTCAATCGGGACCCAGCAGATTTCCATGCTTTCGTCGTCGTTTGCCTTGGGCTCGACGGCGTGGCCGGGCTTTTCGAAGGCAAACACGGTGGTGTAGGCCCACGGGCCGTGGTCCTCGCGGTAGGAGCCGACTACCTCGATGTCTTCGGGAGTGATGTTGGCTTCCTCATAGCTTTCGCGCAGCGCGCCCTCGATGGGCGATTCGCCGTCCGCGGTGGCACCGCCGGGAATACCCCACGTGCCGCCTTCGGCGCTCCACGCGGCGCGATGTTGCATGACCACGTGGGTCACCTTGCCACTCACCGGGTCGCGACGAGCCAGCAGAATACCGGAAGCACCGTTGGTGCCCCAATGCTTGCGGCCGCAGGCGCAGTCCACCCAGCCATCGCCGGGCTGGTGTACGTTTTCGACCGGCGGCAGAATGCCAGCGTGCTGGTTGCCCGATGCCTTGCTTTCCGGTTCCAGTTCACCACGGCCGACATTCCACAGGTCAGTCCACGTGATGCCCAGTTCGCCGGCCAGATGCCGGGCCAGCGGCAAGCTGAGGCCGATGATGCCGTGCGGATCGCCCTCAATGCTGTCGATGAACGCACCACCGAAGCCTTCCAGCGTGAACGATCCGGCGACTTCCAGCGGCTCGCCAGTGGCAATGTACCGTTCGACGTCGGCATCGGTGAATTCGCCGAAATGGACTTTGGCGTGGCTTGCGCCGCGCACGGTACGTCCGGTCGCGAAATCGATTAGGCAGTGGCCGGTCCACAGTTCGCCGGTCGCGCCGCTCATGCGCTTCAGCCGTTCGCGGGCCACGGCTTCGCTGTGCGGCTTGCCGTAGCATTCGCCGCCCAAGAGGAACATCGAATCACAGCCGAGAATCAGCGGGCCGACTGTCGCCTCGGGCAGTCCCGGCTGTCCGGCAATAGCGGTGGCGATGGGTTCGGTGACGGTCGGCATATCGATGCCGGAGAAGTCGCGCGTGGTGGCGATTTCCGCCTTGGAATAGTCAATGGGCTTGCCAGCGGCGGCTTCACGCAAGTCTTCGACGGCAGCTTCACGTTCCGAATCCTTGATTTCCTTGGCCTTGAGCGGGTAGGCGATCACGCGGTCACCGGTCGCGGCGGCGGCAGTATCGGCCACATCACGATACGCACGATGAACGGCCTCGGCCTTGGCCGCGGCCAGAATCATCACGCGCTGCTTGATGCTCAGATCGTCGACGGTGACGCCTTCTTCACGGGCGGCCGCTTCCAGCGCAGCAGGCTCATCCACGTGTGAGACGCGAATTGTGGGGCAGATACCCGCCGAATACAGCACGTCACGGCGAGGCTTGGACTTGGAAGCAAGAATTAGCGGAATGGACATGACTTAAGTCCTTATGCTCCCGCTGGCGGGAGCTGTCGAACGAAGTGAGACTGAGGTGGTCTCTGCCGGTATGGCGGACCACCCTCAGACCGCCTGCGGCGGCCAGCTCCCGCCAGCGGGAGCCTTCTCCTCGACTTAGCGACGCTCGATTTCGACGCCGGCGGTGTTGATGGGCAGGTGAAGCACACGCCAATGGCCGGAAGCAAGCTGCTCCGATGCGATCTGGTCGATGGCTTCGCGGGCGTTGCCGTAATGCAGCACGAGCACGCAGGGGCCGGCACCGGAGACTGCGGCGGCATAGCCCTTGGAGCGGAAGAGCGCAATGAGCTCGGTGGACGGCGGCATCAGGGCACCGCGATACGGCTGGTGCAGTTTGTCCTGCGTGGCGGTGAACAGCAGCGCGTTGGACTGGGCCTGAGCGGCCGCAAGCTCGTCAGCGAACGCCGATTCACGGGTTCCGCCAGCGCAAGCGCACGTATCGGCATCCTGGGCCGGGGCAGCGGCGACGCCGGACTTGCCCTGCTGGGCGGCCTGAGCCAGCACCACGGGATTCATCGCAGCGGGCAGCAGACCCACGCGAGACACGTTGTAGACGGCGTCCTTGTATGGCAGTTCCCTAGGCAGTGCCTGACGGGCCTTCTCAGTGGACAGCTCATAGTCGGGCACGAACACGGCGGCTGTGATGGACGGGTCCACCGGGTAGTTGACGGCGTGGAATCCGCCGTGCAGCGGTTCACCACCAGGAACGGCGACCGAGCCGACGCCTTCTGCGGTTTCGAAGTCCCAAGAGACGGTCAGGCCACCGAACACAGCCGGGGCCACATTGTCCGGGTGTCCTTCAATCTGGGCGGCCATATCGAAGACGGCCGGACGGTTGAGGTCACCGGTCTGGGCGAAGGCCGCGGCGGCGGCGATGCCGGCCACAATGGCCTCGGCGGAAGAGCCCATGCCACGAGCCTGAGGGATGTTGTTGGTCGCTTCCAGCGTGAAGCCGAGTCGGCCGAGGCCGAACGTGGCACAGGCACGGCGGAAGGTGGAGACCACGAGGTGGGTTTCGTCGCATGGGAGGGCGTCGGCACCCTCGCCGTGGATGATCACGTGGGCAATGCCGTCGTTCGGGTCGTCGTTGAGCGTGAAAGTGAGCTCGTCATGGTAGTCGAGCGCCAGACCCACGGTATCGAAGCCGGAGCCGAGGTTGGCGGACGTGGCGGGCACGCGCACGTGAACGCTATTGCAGATTGGATTCATGGTTGTTCCTTAAAAAGGAGCTCCCTCATCAGAGGGAGCTTGGGTATTCAGCTTTCACCGTTCGACCGCCTCATCAGAGGGAGCTTAGGTCTTGTCAGTCCAGCACGCGCAGGATGGACGGGTCGCCGGTGACGAAGTCGAGCGCCTGCACGGCCTTGACGGTGTTGCGCAGGGTTTCCTCGTCGGTCAGGTGGGTCACGACGCGCAACTGCTGAATCTCGCCGTCGTAGCCGGGATCGGTCATGGTGGGCTTCAGGTCCTGGTTCACACCGTTGATGGAGACACCGTTCTTGGCGAACTCAGCGGCGATGGCGGCCAGCACGCCCGGCTTGTCGTGAATCAGGAAGCGCACGGCGAATGCAGCCTTGGAGGCGGTAATCGGAGCCTTCGGCAGATTCTTGTACAGCGGGATGGACGGGCCGGTGCAGCCAGCAGCAATGTGGCGGGCTTCGGTCACCACGTCGCCCACGACGGCGGAGGCGGTCGGAGCGCCGCCGGCGCCACGGCCGTAGAACATGAGGTCGTCGGCGGCCTCGGCCTTGACGAACACGGCGTTGAAGGAGCCATGCACGGAGGCCAGCGGGTGGTTCTCATCGATCAGGGCCGGGTAGACGCGGGCGGAAACGCCGGCCTCGCCGTTCTCGACCACGGCGAGCAGCTTGATGACCTTGTGCTCGGCGGTGGCTGCGGCGATGTCGTCGGCGGTGATCTTGGTGATGCCCTCAACGGACACATCGTCGATGGTCACGGAGGTGTGGAAGCCGAGGGTGGCCATGATGGCGGCCTTGTTGGCAGCATCGTAGCCTTCGATGTCGCCGGTCGGGTCGGCTTCGGCGTAGCCCTTGGCCTGGGCGTCCTTGAGCACGTCGTCAAACTGGAGACCCTTGGTGGTCATCTCGTCGAGGATGTAGTTGGTGGTGCCGTTGACGATGCCGAGCATGCTGGTCACCTTGTCGCCGACCAAGGACTCGCGCAGCGGGCGCAGGAACGGAATCGCACCACCCACAGCGGCCTCGAAGTAGATGTCGACGCCCTTGGCCTCGGCGGCGGAGTAGATCTCCGGGCCGTACTTGGCCAGCAGCGCCTTGTTGGCGGTGACCACGGAAGCACCGGATTCGATGGCGGCAAGCACGAACTTGCGGGCCACGGTGGTGCCGCCGATGAGCTCGATGACGATGTCCGAGTTGGTGGCCACGCTCAAAGTATCGGTGGTGACGATGGACTGGTCGATCCACGGGAACTTCTCAGTTTCCTTCGGGTCGAGGCAGGCGACGCCGGTCAGTTCGACCGGGCGGCCGATACGAGCGGACAGTTCGTCCTTCTGCTCGACAATCAGGCGGGCGGTCTGGGAGCCGACGGTGCCGGCACCAAGCAGGCCTACGCGAATCGGGGTTTCGTTGTTGCGAGCCAATTCAGGGTCCTTCCAAAAAGTTTTCTATATCCCACCGCTATTTTACGGATTATTTCCGACAGCAGACCGAAAGTACTCATCAAAGCTGACGGTCCTTTTCGTATTATGACGGATTTGGCCGCACATTACAGACTGTCAGGCGCTCGCCTCTGCACGTGGATCACTCGCTGACGTCGAGGTTGAGTAGGTCGTCTACGGTCTGGCGGCGGAGCATGACGTGCGCACCGGACTCGCTGACAGCAACCACCGCCGGAATCAGCGCTTGGTTGTAGTTGCTGGCCATGGTGCGGCCGTATGCGCCGGTAACCGGCACGGCGAGAATGTCACCGCGCTTCAAATCGGCGGGCAACTGCACCTCGTGAACCACGATGTCGCCGGATTCGCAGTGCATACCGCACACACGGGCAAGCATCGTTTCAGCGGAACCGGTGCGATTCGCCAGACGCGCGGTGTAGTCGGCACCGTAGAGTGCCGGGCGAATGTTGTCGGACATGCCGCCATCCACAGACACATACACGCGCTCGGCAATCGGGTTGCCGTCACTGTCTTTGGCATCGGACAAGTGCACGTGCTTGATGGTGCCCACGCGGTACAGGGTTACGCCGGCGGGCGCCACGATGTAGCGGCCGGGCTCGAAGCTGATGGCCGGGGCGGGCATGCCGAGCGCACGGTTGGTGCTGTTGACCGCATCCGCCAAGCGAGTGAGTTCCACGTCAATGTCCATTGAATCTTCGCCATCGGTGTAGGCCACGGAGTAGCCGCCGCCGAGGTCGATTTCGGGCAGGATGTAGGCGTCGGTGGCCCACAGGGTCTTGCGCAGCAGCATCATGCGCTTGGCCGCGTGAATGAAGGCGTCCGCATCGTGGATGTTGGAGCCGATGTGCGAGTGGGCTCCGACCAGTTCGAGTACGTCCTGGTTGGCGAGGATGGTCTTGAGCACGGCGATGGACGGACCGTCCGCAATGGCTTCCATCGCGGCGGCCAGCGCCTTGTCTGCGTCGGAGACTTCCTCGTGGCTCAGGTCGTACGGGTACTTGACGTCGTAGTGCAGCTCGCGCTCTGATTTCTCGGTCTTTTCCGCGCCATTTTCCGGGGAATGCGTCGCAGAGATACGCGCGTTGGTAGCGGCAGGCGTCACGTCTTTGAGGTCGTTCAGCACGTCGAGCACGGCGGCGTCGGCCCCGGCGGCCAGCAGCGGCACGCCGAACTTCTGGTCCTCGTGAGCAGTGGAGATGTACTCGTGGCCGCCGGCGTGGACACCGACGGTGACGCGCAGCATCACACGGGCGCGTTTGCCGAGCTTGCGGGCGATGGCAGCAACGCGCTCCGGCTCGTCGGGCTCGTCGATCACGATTTTGGCGAAGCCCTGTTCGATGGCCAGCGCGATTTCCTCATCGGACTTGTTGTTGCCGTGCAGCACCAGACGACGTCCGGGAACGCCAGCGGCGAGGGCGATTTTCATCTCGCCCATCGTGCAAGTGTCCACAAACATGCCGGCCTCGGTGACCAATCGCACGACTTCTTTGGACAAGAACGCCTTGCCGGCAAAGCTCACGTGCGTAGTGGAGGTGTTGAATGCTTCGGCGGCAGCGCGCACGAAGTGCCTAGCACGTGCGACTACTTCATCAGTGTCGATGAGATAGAGCGGCGAGCCGAACTCGTCAAGCAGCGATTCGGCGGTACGACCATGAAATTCGATGGAGCCTTCGGCATTCACAGCCGTAGCGGCCGGCCAAATTGGAGAAATAGGCATAATCACATCTTTTCGGGGGCGGTGACGCCGAGGAGGTCGAGGCCGTTGGCGATGACCTGCTGGACGGCGTCATTGAGCTTCAGGCGGGCGGCGGCACGGGCCGGCTCCGGGTTCTTGGCAATCTCCAAGGCCTTGCGAGCCTCGTCGTCGCCACGGGTTTCCGGATCGGTCAGGGCCATCGGCACCACGCGCTCTACGTTGTACCACTTGTGATAGGTGGCGGCCAGTTCTTCGAGGTAACGGGCCACCTTGTGCGGCTGGCGGTCGTCGGCCGCAGTGGCGAGCACGCTCGGGAATTGGGCGAGGGCGGCGAGCACTTCGCCGTCGGCCTCGGTGTCGAGCAGGGCCAGGTCGGCACCCTCGTAGCTGATGCCGGCAGCGGCTGCGTTGCGGTCCACGTTCTTGGAGCGGGCGTGCGCGTACTGCACGTAGTACACCGGGTTGTCGTTGGTGTGCGAGGCGAGCAGGGCCAAGTCGATGTCGAAGTTCTGGTTGTAATCGGAGCGGGCCAGCGAGTAGCGGGCGGCGTCCACGCCGACCACGGAGACCAGATCGTCGATGGTCACGACGTTGCCGGCGCGCTTGGACATGCGCACGGGCTTGCCGTCCTTCATCACGTTGACCAGCTGGCCGATGAGAATCTGCATGTTCTTGCCGGGCTCATCGCCGAAGGCCGCGCACATGGCCATCATGCGGCCGATGTAGCCGTGGTGGTCCGCGCCAAGCATGTAGATGGCCACGTCGGCCGAGTTTTCGGCACGATGGCGCTTGTCCCAGTAGTAGGCGATGTCGGCGGCGAAGTAGGCGAACTCACCATTGGACTTGATGATCACACGGTCCTTGTCGTCGCCGTGCTTGGTGGATTCAAACCAAGTGGCGCCGTCCTTGTCGAAGATGTCGCCGCGGGACTTGAGCTCTTCGATGGCGGCGTCGACCTTGCCGTCGGCGTACAGGCTGTTTTCATGGAACCAGACGTCGAAGTTCACGCGGAAGTCCTTCATGGACTTCTGAATCTCGTCGAACATCATCGGTACGGCGCGCTTGCGGAATTCCTCGCGCACTTCGGTATCGGCCTCGCCGAGCGGTTCACCGTCATCGTTCAGGCCCTGATCCTGGTGGGCCAGTGCGGTCAGGTCCACGCCGTCGGACTCGGCTTCGGCCTGAACACGGGCGGCGATCTCGTTGATGTAGGCACCCTTGTAGCCGTCGCACGGGGTTTCGGTCTGGTAGCCGGCCTCACCCAAGTTATTGGCCTCGGCCCAAGCGGCGACCAGCGACTTGGCGAAGCGGTTGATCTGCTCGCCGTGGTCGTTGAAGTAGTATTCGCGCACCACCTTGGCGCCGTTGGCCTCGAGCACGCGGGCCATGGCATCGCCGACGGCAGCCCAACGGGTGCCGCCGATGTGAATCGGACCGGTGGGGTTGGCGGAGACGAACTCGAGATTCAGGGTCTGGCCGCCCAGATGGTCGTTGCGGCCGTATTCGTTGACCTTGTTGAGATGCTTGTCGGCGTCGGTCACGGCACCGGCGGCGAGTACGGTGTCCACCACGGCGGCGGCCGAGGCGGAGTCAAGCGTGATGTTGATGAAGCCGGGGCCTGCCACCTCGACCTTGGCAATGCCGTCGGCTTCAGCGAGCGCGGCGGCGAACGGCTCGGCCAGATCGCGCGGCTTCATGCCGGCCTTCTTGGCCAGCTGCATGGCGATGTTGGAGGCCCAGTCGCCATGCGCACGGTCCTTCGGGCGCATCACGGCGAGCTTGTCGACGGGCGGAATCAGCTCGTCGGTCAACGCGCCGGCCTGGCCGGCGGCGACGAGGTTGTGGGCAATGCTGGAAATCAGTTCACTTAAGGCTTCAGGACTCATTCTTCTAAGGATACTGAGAACGGCGACACTTGTACCCTGGTATGCCTATATGCTGCCCCTGCTGGCGGGGGCAAGCACACAGCCGAAAGATACCAAGCGAAAAAGGGTAGGCGACAATCTCCGGAATCGTTGGAGGCTCGCCGAAACCGCTATACATACCGTCGGTCGGTATCTATAGTGATCTGCAACATCAAGCACAGTAGGGAGGCCACCATGGCACGTAACGCTCACCCCGAGGTGACGCGCACCCGCGTCCTCGACGCCGCACAACGGCTGTTCATTACCAAGGGCTATGAGCACACCTCCATCCAGAACATCGTGGACGAGCTCGGCGACCTCTCCAAAGGCGCGATCTACCACCACTTCAAATCCAAGGAAGCCATCCTCGAAGAGCTCACCAACCGAGACAACAATGTGCAGGACGACTTCAACGAATCCGTCATGAATCGCACTGACCTTACCGCCCTCGAAAAGTTCCGCGTGCTATGGCGGCATTCGATGACCGAGCAAGACCACGTGCAGATCATGCGAGCCGCCATGCCGATGCTGAGCGATCCGGTTTCGTTCGCCGCGAATATGCAGGTATGGAGCAAGCATCTGCCCGAACGCTTCCTGCCGCTGATCGAGGCGGGCGTCAAGGATGGCTCCATCCCCACCGAGTATCCGCGCGAGGCCGCCGAGCTGCTTTCGTTGCTGCCGAATTATTGGCTGATGCCGTATTTCTACCCGGCGACCCTGCCCGAAATGGAGCATCGCATCCGCTGCTTGGCCACCATGCTCGACGCGATCGGCGTGCCGATTTTCGATGACGAGCTCATCACGGTCGCCGCGAAGGGCATGATGACGTTCGCAGGGGAGCCGGAGAAAGACTCAGAATGAATAGCACAGTGAAACCCGAGAATGACATCGCCGGCACCGCCACCCAACGCCCGCTGCTGTCCCGCGACTTCGTGCTGCTGGTCGCCGGACAAGGCATCTCGCTGTTCGGCAATGTGATGCTGCGATTCGCGATGTCGATGTGGGTGCTGGACGAAACCGGCTCAGCCACCATCTTCGCCTCGGTGCTGGCCATCTCCATCGTGCCGACCATCCTGCTCTCCCCGTTCGGAGGCGTGCTGGCCGATCGCGTCAACCGCCGCACCATCATGGTGGCGCTCGACGCCATCTCCGCCGTGCTCGTGCTGGCGAGCGCCATCGTCTTCGCCACCACGGGCTTCCATATCGTAGCCATCGCCACCATGCAGGTGCTGCTCGCCGTGCTCGGCGCCTTCGAAACCCCGACCGTGCAGGCCGCACTCCCCCAGATGTTCCGGCAGTACGGCCCGGCCACCATGCGCCAAGGCATGGCCGTGATCAATCAGGTCCAACAACTAAGCAGTCTGCTGCCGAGCTTCCTCGGCGGCGTGCTGTATGCGATGTTCGGCATCCGTCTCATGATGATCATCGCCATCGCAAGCTTCGCCGGCGCAGCCGCGCTCGAATGCTTCATCCGCCTCAGTGCCCCGGATCGCGGCGACGAGGAGCTGCCCACCCCACTTGAAGACCTCAAGGCAGGCGTGCGATTCCTCATCAAGGACCGGCCGAACGTGTTCAGACTGCTGTTGTTCGCGGCGGCGCTCAACTTTGTGCTTATCGGCTATTCCGGCGTCGGCTTCCCGTACACGATTCGTACAGTGCTCGGCTTCGACGCCACTGTCTACGGCATCGCCGACGGCCTGATCGGTGTTTCCGGCGTGGCGGGCGCATTCATCGCCGGCCTGTTCGCCGCCAAGCTCACGATGCGCTGGCTGCCGGGGCTGATGGCGACGCTTACGCTGGCCATGGTCCCACAGGGTATTGTGTTCCTGCTGCCGGTCGACGCATGGACCAAACTCGTGGTGCTGATCGTATTCACCTGCGGCACGATGGTCGCCAGTTGCTTCACGAATCTCATCGCCGTGCCCGCCATCCAGCTCAGTACGCCCGAGGCAATGGCCGGCAAAGTGATGTCCATGGCCGCGGCCGTGAGCATGTGTGCCCAGCCGCTCGGCCAGATGGTGTACGGCTGGGCCTACGACCAAATGCCGGTCGCCATCGTGCTGTTCATCACCACCGCCCTGTTCGCCGTGCTCACCGTGCTGATGGTTCCGCTCGCCAAGCAGTTCGAGGACTGACGATCGGCGCGCACGCCACATCCTGCCGCCCGGCCATAATTGAATCACCGCACGAAAAGGCACGAAAAGGCACGAAAGAGGTACCTATGGCCACGCTCAACCCCCAATCATTGGTCACGTTGTGGCAAATCGAACAGTATGGTTCGTTCTCCGCCACGGCCAAGGCCACGGGTTGGTCGCAGCCGGCCATCAGCCAGCAGATCAAAAAGCTGGAGGCACAGTGCGGTTCGACTCTGGTGCAACGCACCTCGCATGGCGTGGAACTCACCGCCACCGGTTCGATGCTCGCCCGCCACGGCGAGGCCATCGCCGATCGGCTGGAGCGGGCGGCCCGTGAAGTCGAGGATTATCGGCATCATCGGTTTGATCACCTGCATTTGGTGGCCCCACCGTCAATCTGCTCTACTATCGCGGCCCGTACCGTGGTCAAGCTCAGTATGTTCACGGACATCGAGCTGAGCCTGATTCAGATGGAGCCGCCGGAGGCGATCGGTCTGATTTCCCAAGGCAAGGCCGATACCGCCGCCGTGTTCCGCTACAGCAGCATCCCGAACTTCCTGCACATCGGCGACGACCTGACCTTCCATTCGCTGGGTTACGATCCGATGCGACTGCTGGTGCGCCGCTCCAGCGGCATCGCCAAACGATTCGAGGAGACCGGCGAACCTGTGCCGCTGTCCGCCGCCAAAGACGAGCATTGGATCGCCGGCTGCCCCACCTGCCGCGCAAATTTGGTGAAACTGGCCACCCGTGCCGGATTCAAGCCGGATATCCGCCACTGCACGGATGATTACTGGGCCACGCAGAACCTGGTCGAGGTTGGTATGGGCGTCTCGCTGGTGCCGGCGCTCGATACGCATATCAACTTGCAGGGCGATCTGGTGGCCTGTCCCATTGCCGACGATTTTGCGGCGCGCGAGGTCGGCATCGTGACTCGTGCCGGCGACCATCGCCCCGCGCTTGGTTCATTGCTCGAGGAGCTCGAGCGCACGGCACTCAAATATTTGAGTGCCAAGTAGTCGCACAGCGATAAGCAAGCTTGCGAGCGCCATCACGATTTCGGGGAGCCAGACCGTTGAGCAGCCCTTCTGCACCGGGAACAATGACATGTTATGAGCATGAACAACATTCCCCAGTCAACGACTTTGAGCAACGCAACCGCCGGCACCTCTTGCTTTGATGCCAATCACATCGACGTGACGACCATCGAGGATCTGGAGCAGGTCGGTTCGGATAAATGGACCCGTTACCCCGGCTGCATCGGCGCATTCATCGCCGAGATGGATTACGGTCTGGCACCGTGCGTGGCCGAAGCCATCGAAGAGGCTACTGAACGTGGCGCGCTCGGCTACATTCCCGACCCGTGGAAGAAGGAGGTCGCCCGCTCGTGCGCCGCATGGCAGCGCCGCTACGGCTGGGAGGTGGACCCAACGTGCATCCGCCCGGTGCCGGACGTGCTGGAGGCGTTCGAAGTGTTCCTGCGCGAGATCGTGCGCGCCGGTAACTCCATCGTGGTACCGACTCCGGCCTATATGCCGTTCCTGAGTGTGCCGCGTCTGTATGGCGTGGAGGTCCTTGAGATTCCGATGCTGTGCGCGGGCACCGGCGAGAGCAGCGGGCGCAATGATGAATGGCTGTTCGATTTCGACGCCATTGAGCAGGCGTTCGCGAACGGCTGCCATGCCTTCGTGCTGTGCAACCCGCACAACCCAATCGGCAAGGTATTGACGCGCGAAGAAATGCTGCGATTGTCCGATCTGGCCGCCAAGTACGACGTGCGTATATTCTCCGATGAGATTCACGCGCCGTTCGTCTACCAAGGCCACACGCATGTGCCATTCGCCTCAATCAACCGGCAGACGGCCATGCAGGCTTTCACCTCCACTTCAGCCTCGAAGTCGTTCAACATTCCCGGCACCAAGTGCGCGCAGGTGATTCTCACCAATCCGGACGATCTGGAACTATGGATGAGGAACGCGGAATGGTCCGAGCACCAGACGGCCACCATCGGTGCCATAGCCACCACTGCGGCCTATGACGGCGGCGCGGCATGGTTCGAGGGCGTGATGGCATATATCGAGCGCAATATCGCGCTGGTCAACGAGCAGATGCGCACGAGATTCGCCAAGGTGCGCTATGTGGAGCCGCAGGGCACGTATATCGCGTGGCTGGATTTCTCGCCACTGGGCATCGGCGACCCGGCCAACTATTTCTTCAAGAAGGCCAACGTGGCGTTGACGGACGGCCGTGAATGCGGCGAGGTCGGGCGCGGATGCGTACGCATGAACTTCGCCATGCCCTACCCGCTACTGGAGGAATGCTTCGACCGCATGGCCGCCGCACTTGAGGCGGACGGGCTGTTGTAAAAAATTGTGGCTCCCCTCAAAGAGGGGAGCCGCGGAACGGCCGAATTAATCGAAGTCGGCACCCAACGCTTCGAGTTTGCCGCGGAAGTCGGCGTAGCCTCGGTCGATCAGGCTGATGCCGTGCACGTCCGAGGGGCCTGACGCGGCCAAGGCCGCGATCAGATGGCTGAACCCACCACGCAGGTCCGGCACGTCGATGTCGCGTCCGGTCAGCGGGGTCGGTCCGAAGATCACGGCGGAATGCTTGTAGTTGCGCTGCCGGAAACGGCACGGCAGCGAGCCCAGGCACTCGCGGTACAACTGGATGGTGGCACCCATCTCGACCAGCGGCTTGGTAAAGCCAAAGCGGTTCTCGTACACGGTCTCGTGCACAATCGACAGGCCATTGGCCTGGGTCAGGGCCACCACGAGCGGCTGCTGCCAGTCCGTCATGAACCCGGGATGCACGTCCGTCTCGATCGCCACGGGCTTCAAGTCCCCGCCCGGATGCCAGAAACGAATGCCCTTGTCGGTCACTTCGAACTTGCCGCCCACCTTGCGGAACACGTTGAGGAACGTAATCATCTCCGGCTGGGTGGCACCCTTGACGAAAATGTCACCGTGCGTGGCGAGCGCGGCGGACGCCCAGGACGCCGCCTCGATGCGATCCGTCAGCGACGTGTGCGTGTACCCCTGCAGTTCCTTGACACCCTCGATGCGGAAGGTGCGATCAACGTCCACAGAAATGATTGCACCCATCTTCTGCAGCACGCACACCAGATCCATGATCTCCGGCTCAGTGGCCGCGCCCGACAGTTCGGTCTTGCCCTCGGCCAGCACGGCCGCCAGTAAAGTCTGCTCGGTGGCGCCCACCGACGGGTAGGGCAGGTGGATCTTCGCGCCGTGCAGGCCGTTGGGCGCGGTGATGTGGATGCCGTCCTTGTGTTCCTTGTCCACCGTGGCGCCCAGCTTGCGCAGCGTCTCCAGATGGAAGTCAATCGGACGTCCGCCAATCGCGCAGCCGCCCAACGCGGGAATGAACGCTTCACCCAAACGGTGCACGAGCGGGCCGGAAAACAGGATCGGGATGCGCGACGAACCGGACAGTGTATCCACGTCGGCCACATCGGCCAGCTGCACACGCGAGGCGTCGATGGTCACAATGCCGTTCGCACCGTCCACATCCACGTCCACGCCGTGCAGACGTAGCAAATCGGACACCACATGCACGTCACGAATCTCCGGCACGTTCTTCAGCACCGACTTGCCCGGTGCCAGCAACGCGGCGACCATCGCCTTGCTCACGAAGTTCTTCGCGCCACGCACCTTGATCGTGCCATTCAAAGGCTTGCCGCCCTCGACATGCAACACGTCATCCGGATTCTCAGCCACGCCACTCTCCTCAATCAATCAAGATTCAAAAAATGCTACCGTCCAGTTTGCCATAAGCCATGTGCCGACTCCGTGAAATGCACCCCAGCCGAACTTTGATCACCGTGCACAACGGATCCCATACCCCCCGTCGAATCAAACCGATAACGTGATCTTCCTCACATTTGCCGCCACGGCGTTCTCCATACTTCTACGCTACGATTCAGGGCAATGGCATCAGACGCCATGTCCACAAGCAAAGGAGCATTCATGACCACAGTCGCCGTCATCGGCTGCACGCACGCCGGCACGTTCGCCACCACCTCGATTCTCGCCGAGCACCCCGATTGGACCGTCCATGTTTTCGAGCGCAACGGTACGCTGTCCTTCCTCTCCTGCGGCATCGCCCTGTGGGTGGGCGACCACGTATCCGACCCGAAGAAAATGTTCTACTCCTCCCCTGCCGCTCTGGCCGAAGCCGGCGCGACCATGCATATGCGCACCGACGTGACGTCCGTGGACCTCGACGCCAGAACCCTCACCTACCGCGCGCTGGACGAGGCCGGAGACCCCGCCGAACAGACCCTCGCTTTCGACAAACTGGTCGTGACCACCGGCTCGCGCCCGGTCATCCCGCCGATCCCCGGCATCGACAGCCCGCATGTGCTGCTGTGCAAGAACTGGGATCACGCCATCGCCATCAAGGAAAAGGCGAAAACCGCCAAGTCGGCAGTGGTGATCGGGTCGGGCTATATCGGCGCGGAAATCGCCGAGCAGTTCAGCGTCACCGGCGTCAAGACCACGCTGGTCGACGGCCTTGATCGCCCGCTGGCCAATAATTTCGATAAGACCATCACCGATCAGGTGGCGGCCGCGTTCGAGGAGCACGGCGTCACGCTCGCGCTCGGCCAGAAGGTGGTCGAGTTCCGCGACAATGACGACGACACCGTCACTGTGGTCACCGAAAAGGGCGAGTACACGGCCGAAATGGCGATTCTGGCCGTCGGCTTCCTGCCGAACACCGACCTGCTCAAGGGCAAGGTGGACATGCTGCCGAACGGCGCGATCGTGGTCGACGACTACATGCAGGCGTCCGCGCCGGGCGTGTACGCCGCCGGCGACTCCGCCACCGTGTTCTACAACCCCACCGGCCAGCACGATTACATTCCGCTGGCCACCAACGCGGTGCGCCAGGGCCTGCTGGTGGGCCGCAACATCGAGACGCCGACCGTGAAGTACATGGGCACGCAGGCCACGTCCGCCGTGCAGCTGTACGATCTCTCGCTCGCCGCCTCCGGCCTGACCCGCGCCGGTGCCGAACGCCGCGGGCTCACGGTCCGCGAGACCTCGCTCACCGAGGATTATCGCCCGGACTTCATGCTCACCACCACCCCAGTCACGTCGATTCTGACCTGGGACCCGGAAACCCGCAAGGTCAAGGGCGGCCAGTTCTGTTCCAAGGCCGATATCTCCGGCGCGGCAAACGTGATTTCCATGGCGATTCAGGCCGGCTTCACCATCGACCAGCTCGCCAACGTGGACTTCCTGTTCCAGCCGAACTTCGACAAGCCGGTCTACTACGTCGGCGCCGTGGCCATGAAGGCGGCGGCCGAGTAAGACGGCTGTACCCACCGCAAAAAAGAAACCCCGGCGTGATGGGCGCCGGGGAGAGAAAGGAGAGAAGAAGAAAGAGGTTAAGTTATGCAGCTTGTTCGGCCGTGATTACATATAACAGCAACAGTTTCAATGCAACATGGGCACTGTCTGGGAATCGTCTGGGAATCACGGCCCGTACAGGCTGTTGCTTGTTTTTGGAGCCGATTTACCGGCTGGCCTTGATCTTGTGGGCCAGTTCGGCGTCCCACATCGCGCCGGTGGCGGACATCACCGAGTCCGCGCCGGCGTCACGGTACGCCTGGTAGTCGGCGGGCGAGACCACGCCGCCGACGCCGTTGATCGCGAAATCGAGCCCGAGCTTTTCACGAATCGCGGCCAGACGGGCGACCATGTCGAGGCCGGCGCCACGAATCGCATTGCCGCACACGCCTGAGCGATCGCGGCCCGCGCCGGGCAGGGCCTGATTGCCATTGGCATCGACCAGTTTGGCGGAAATCGTATTGATGGTGCTGAATCCCTGCACAGTGCCGTGGCCCACGGTGGAACGCACCATGAGTTCAAGGTCGCCGTCGCTGGGGATGTAGGCGAGCTTGACCATCAGCGGGATGTCGCCGATCTCCTGCTTCACGGCCTCGGTGATGCGGCCCACGAGCAGCGGATTGTGGCATAGCAGGCGGTTGTGGCCCTCGTTGGGGCAGCTGGTGTTCATCACCATAAGCTTGGCACCGGTTTCTTTGACCAGGCGGGCGGTGGTGGCATGGTCGGCGATGTATTCCTCCTCGCTCATGCCCTCCACACGCGAGCCTTGGAAGCTCGGGACCAGCACTTGACCGGGACCGGCGGCCTCGATGGCGGCGCGCATGTCCGGCTGCCAGACGTCAGGGCTCTGCGAGGGCACACCGAAGCTGTTGGAGATGGAAATCGGCTGTTCATAGTTGGTGTCGGCCAGCACGCCTTCGTCCAGTTCGGCGCTGCCCGGCGTCAGTGAACCGTCCGCCGACTTGGGGTGTACGGCGAGCACGTTCGGGAACGGGTTGCAGCCCCAGGCGCGCGAACGCACGGTTTTGTAGGTCGCCAGATCGAAACCCATGTGGAAAGCGGCCGTGGTGAAACGGCTGTTGAGCAGCGGGCCTGCGGGAATGCCGAAAGGCAGGTTGACCGGCTGGCCCAAAAAGGTGGCCAAGGCACCCTCGCTGGTGGTTCCGGCGGCATCGGCACCGTTGCCATCCTTCAGCGCCTCGGCGAACGCGCCGAACGGCCCTTGCTCATAGTTGTCTTCGTAACTGCGGCTGACATCGTAAAACGGCTCAAAATCACTCATGCTTCAACGATAAGCCAACCTGCATGCGCACACGCACACTCAACCCATCATCGCGCCGACAAACGAAATAATGGCGAAAGCGGCATTGGCTACCACAAAGATGATGAACGTCGGAGCTGCCCAGCCAAAGTACGTGTCTGGAATACTACGATTCGTACGGTGATATTGGCGCAAACTTAAATAGTGCAAACACACCCTAGAAGAGATAGGAGGGAATGGCACTTTCTCGCGTTGTTGGTGGAAGTATTTGGGATGCTAAGCGAGTTGCCGCATTGGAACCAGACGATTGCGTGAAGTGACCCTATACGTAAAAGGTCTCACTGGCGAGAGCCAGTGAGACCTTTGTCTGATGCGATGCGAGCGACCCAATAATCTCAATCAGACACAGAGCCAACGGCCCTGGGCCTGCAATTATGGACTCGCCTTTCGGCGAGGCTCAATGCTGGCCTCGCTGCTGTCGCAGCTCGGCAGGCCGATCGCGGCTAAATAATGCCTCGATCGGTCAACGGCCCTGTCCAGTCTGCGTCCTCCGGCTCGCGGGCGGACTCGATTTTTTCTTCGGGCCAGTGCTTGGCGGGAATGGTCTTGGGCTTGAAGGGGAACTTTTCGGCGCGCATCTTTTCGTAGGCGGCGATGTCGTCCTCGTGCTGCAGCGTCAGATCGATATCGTCGTAGCCGTTCATCAGACGCCAACGCACGTAATCGTTGACCTCGAACGGCAGGGTCACGTCGCCGCAAGTGACAGTGCGGGTCTCCAGCGAGACAGTCATCTCACGACCAGGCTCTTCCTCCAGTAGCTTCCACAGGAGTTCGACGGACTCCTGCGGCATAATCGCGGCCAGCACGCCGTTCTTGGCGGTGTTGCCGTAGAAGATGTCGGCGAAGCTCGGCGCGATGACCACGCGGAAACCGTAATCGTGCAGCGCCCACACGGCGTGCTCGCGGGAGGAGCCGATGCCGAATTCGGGGCCGGCGACCAGAATCTGGCCCTTACCGGCGTATTCCGGCTTGTTGAGCACGAAGTTCGGGTCTCGGCGCCATGCGTAGAACAGGGCGTCATCGAAGCCGGACTTGGTCACGCGCTTCAAGAACACAGCGGGAATGATCTGGTCGGTATCGACGTTGGAGCGGCGCAGCGGCACGCCCACGCCGGTCAGTGTGGTGAGTTTTTCCATAACAATTTTCCTTTCGGGGATCTCTCCCCCAGTCAGTCTTCGACTGACAGCCCCTCGTCAGAGGGGGCTCACGTGTATTGACTCAGAGATCGGCGGGAGACGAGATTGTGCCGCGGATGGCGGTGGCGGCGGCTACGGCCGGCGACGCCAGATGCGTGCGCGAGCCCTTGCCTTGGCGGCCCTCGAAGTTACGGTTCGAAGTGGAAATCGAGCGCTCGTTCGGCACCAGCTTGTCCGGGTTCATGCCCAGGCACATCGAGCAGCCGGCGTTACGCCATTCGGCGCCAAAGTCCTTGAACACCTTATCGAGGCCTTCCTTCTCCGCCTGCAAACGCACGCGGGAGGAGGCCGGCACCACCAGCACGCGGTGGATGTTCTCGGCCTTGCGGTGGCCCTTCATAATCGCGGCGGCCTGGCGCAAATCGTCGATACGACCGTTGGTGCACGAACCAATGAACACGGTGTCCACGGCGATGTCCTTGATCGGCATGCCTGGCTTCAAACCCATGTATGTAATCGCACGTTCGGCGGCGGCGCGCTTGGTGGCGTCGGCGATCTTGCCCGGCTCCGGCACGGAGGCGGTGATCGGCAGACCTTGGCCGGGGTTGGTGCCCCACGTCACATATGGACCGAGCTTGGTGGCGTCAATATCCACCACCTTGTCGAATACGGCATCGTCATCGGTCTTCAGCGTCTTCCAGTACGCCACGGCCTGATCCCACAGCTCGCCTTCCGGCGCGTGCGGACGGCCCTTCAGGTACTCGAACGTGGTCTCGTCCGGCGCGATCATGCCGGCACGCGCACCGGCCTCGATGGACATGTTGCACACGGTCATACGTTCGTCCATGGTGAGGTTGCGAATCGCCTCACCACGGTATTCGATCACGTAACCCTGGCCGCCGCCGGTGCCGATCTTGGCGATGATCGCCAGAATGATGTCCTTGGCCGTCGCGTCCGCGGGCAGCTTGCCGTTGACGTTGACGGCCATGGTCTTGAACGGCTTCAGAGACAGCGTCTGTGTGGCCATCACGTGTTCGACTTCGGAAGTGCCGATGCCGAACGCCAGCGCGCCGAACGCGCCGTGCGTCGACGTATGCGAATCACCGCACACGATGGTCATGCCCGGCTGGGTCAGGCCCAGAATCGGGGCGAACGCGTGGACGATGCCCTGATCGGCGTCGCCCAGCGGGTGCAGGCGCACGCCGAACTCCTTGCAGTTCTTCTCCAAAGTCGTCAACTGCAACGCGCTCGTCTCATCCGGGTTCGGGCGATCGATATCAACGGTCGGCGTGTTGTGATCCTCGGTGGCGATGAGCTGATCCACGTGACGCGGCTTGCGGCCGGCCAAGCGCAGGCCCTCAAACGCCTGCGGGCTGGTGACCTCATGCATGAGCATCAGATCGATGTACAGCAAATCAGGGGCTCCGTCGCTGCCCTTGCGCACCAGATGATCGGCCCAGACCTTCTCGGCCAGTGTCGTTCCCATAGTGATTCCTCCAAAAAATTCCGCGCGAGGTATTGTGTTCGCGCCTTGTTCGTGGTATTAGCCTATGTGCTTGCGATGGGCCCGGCCATGAGCATGCCGGATATTGAGATACGGTCAAATGATGGCCTCAATATGACTCGGATACGACTCGAACATGACCTAGTCATGACTCGGTTCCGCTCCAGACATGTCTCTTCGGCATCCACGAACGCCCTTTCAACTTCATGGCCACCCTGTGAGACACTTCCCCAATTTGCTATTTCACTATGTGAGATGGCATAATCGCCCTTATTATGACTGATTCCCAAGAAGAGCCATTGAACAACAGCTTGACCGAGTCCGAGCCGGTTGAAGACACCACCGCCAAGGACGATGGGGAAATCCATTCCGGCGTTGGCGTCCTTGATAAAACTGTAAAGATTCTTGACGCACTGGAATCCGGCCCGTCTACGCTGGGCCAGCTTGTGGCCGCCACCGGTCTCGCTCGACCGACCGCACATCGTTTGGCTATTGCACTGGAACGCCACCGTTTCGTACTGCGCGACCAGCATGGCCGATTCGTACTCGGCTCCCGTTTCGCCGAACTTGCCGCCGCAGCAGGCGAGGATCGTCTGCTGACCGCCGCCGGCCCGATCCTGCAGACCCTGCTCGATCGCACTGGCGAGTCTGCGCAGATTTACCGCCGCCAAGGCGATCAGCGCGTGTGCATCGCCGCTGTGGAACGCACCTCCGGCCTACGTGATTCCATTCCGGTGGGTGCCATGCTGTCGATGGAAGCCGGTTCCGCCGCCCAGATTCTTCTGGCTTGGGAGGATTCCGACCGTCTGCACCAGGGATTGCGCCACGCCAAGTTCACCGCCACCAAGCTGGCCGCCGTACGCAAGCGCGGCTGGTCCGAGTCCGTGAACGAGCGCGAAGAGGGCGTGTGCTCGATTTCCGCCCCGATCCGCAACGCCTCCGGCCAGGTCATCGCCGCCATCTCGATTTCTGGGCCGACCGGCCGCATGGGCGCCGCTCCCGGACGCCGCTATGCGCCGCTGGTGATGGCCGCCGGCAAGTACCTCACCGAGGCACTGGTCAAAGCCGTTCGCTGAAACATACCAGTCAATCCAACCGATAGCCCAACCGGCAGAAATCCCGCGAGGTATCCGTCGAGACGCGGGATTTCTGCCACTAATACACAGCGGAAGGCCCCCGAAACCCCGAATACTTCGCGCCGCTTCCCGCCTCTATCAGGAACAGTTACCTGAATAAACCGGACAGTTGACTCCATAGCGACGGCTTGCGCAGCAAATCATCGCCCTCACCCTCGCCAGGCGTGGTCTGGTTCACCGCATAGGTGTAGGCGCGTTTGGAACTGGGCTTGCCCACCAGTTCGCCAAACTCCAGCAATTGCGTACGCGGCTCGTAAGGGTGACGGATATCAAATTCGATCAATCGCGTGGCACGTTTGGCCGGAGCCGGTCCGTACGTATTGAATCCGCAGGTTGGCGTAGCGATAAGCAACAGACCCTCATGTTCGCCGACGAAACCGTTGCGATGATCATGACCAGCTACGACGCCGAAATACCCCTCGCGCAGCAATTCGAATTCGCCTGACGTATCAGGGCAGGATATGCCTTCTCCCAAATATCCGCCGGGCTGGGTTTGCAATTCGTCCAGCACGTAGTAGGTATCGGCGTGCGAACGATAGCCCTGCATGGCAAACGCCGCGTTGGCCGCCACCGGCTTCAGCACGTTGTAATACTCGGGCATCGGCATGTGCTGGAACACCATTGATTTCGCACCGATACGGTCGGGCACGGCGTTCAGGAAGGCGAGCGCTGCGGGCGATGGTGCGCCGAAGCCGCCGCCATGCACGTAATCGCCGGAGTCAAGAATGACCAGACCCAGCACATTGCGCGTATGGTCAACGTCCATAACCGGCAGCGCGAAGGTGCCTGGTTCACCGGAGCCAGTGGCACCAGACGGCGTCTGCACAGCGCCACCCGCTCCACAGGTATATGCAATCTGGTTCGGCAAGGTCTCACTCGGCGGATTGACACAACCGGGGAACTCACGATAGATACCGTCCAGTTCCGCATTGCTTAGCCCGCATTGGAAATCATGGTTGCCATACGTCACAGCCCACGGAATGCCGCGCGCCGCCAACGGCTCAGTGAACTGGCCAATGGCCTTGCGCACCAGCGCTCGGGTATGGTTCAGCGCGGATTCGGCAATAGGTTCGTCACACCAGCGACGTTTACGGAATGAATCGGCGAACGCCGGATCGTAGCCGGCGATCTGGTTGCCGGAGAAAATCACCAGATCAGGCCGTGTGGCATCAAGGCTGGCCTCAATCAGGGTGATGGTGTCTTTGGAGACTTTCGGCCCATCCTGAATGTCGGCAATCTGCAGCACGCGGAACTTGCCGGAATAGTGAAATTGCAGTCGTCCGAGACGCGCAGAGATAGAGACCGGACGGCCGTCTTCGGCATCGGCCGGCTTGATACGAGGTTTCGACGACATCCCCTCTGGCGTACGCTGTGTTTCCGTCATGCCCTCCACTGTACACACAAACGAAAAGGCCCGCCGGAGCGGGCCTTTTCTACAAGTTCAACTACTGGAGCAGAATCTCTGCACAACATCATCGTTGTAACGGTAAGTCTTTCCAATGCCCGTCCAACGTAACAGTCCTCGTGACCATACACTATTTGTGGGCTCTGCTCTGTTCAGTTGTTCTTGTACCTCATAATCTATTCATCACTCCCGTTTCTCGCAACCTGCAGAGAGTCGTTGTGCGTTTTTTATCACAACTGTTCAATCGCACTTTCTGGCTATCGGAAAACGAGCTGAACCGTTCACATCGAACCCGTCCGATGTTCGATTTCGTTCGTTTCACCGCCGCTCACGGCGTGTCGCGAGCGACGCTAGCACACTCAAAACCAACCAACACCGAACTAACATGAACACCCGTTGAATTCTGGCGCGTTCAGTCGTTTTCCGGCCACGCCAAAGCTTACGATATAAGCTATGGCACAGATATTTGACGCACCCTCGAAGGCAATTCTGCGCAGCCAAATCGCAGAGCATATTGCCGAAAACGACAACAACGACCGCCGCGTCGATCAGGAAGGCGAGGCACCGCTGCCCAAGGACCGTTTCTTCGACCGCGAGCTCAGCTGGCTCAAGTTCAACCAGCGCGTGCTCGAATGTGCGGAGAACGAAGACATGCCCCTGCTCGAGCGCGCCAACTTCGCCGCGATCTTCGCCTCGAACCTTGACGAGTTCTTCATGGTCCGCGTCGCCGGCCTGAAGCGCCGTATCGACTCGGGCATCGCCGTGCCGTCTGCCGCCGGCCTGAGCCCGCGTCAGCAGCTGCGCGCGATCAGCGAGACCGCACACCGTCTGCAAGACGAGCACGCACATTACACGATCGACACCATTCTGCCGGAATTGGAGAAGGAGCGCATCGTCCTGCTGACGTGGGACAAGCTCACATCCTCCGAGCAGGAGCGCCTCTCGCGCTACTACCGCCAGCAGGTGTTCCCGGTCCTGACGCCGCTCGCCGTGGATCCGGCCCACCCGTTCCCCTACATTTCCGGCGGTTCCATCAACCTGGCCGTGATTGTGGAGAACCCGGCCTCCGGCAAGTCGCACTTCGCCCGCGTCAAGATCCCGGGCAACCTGCCGCGCCTGGTGCCGGTGGACGACATGACCGATGAGGAGTCCAAGGACGAGCGTTACGGCTTCATCGCCATGGAAAAGCTCATCGCCGCGCATCTGGAATCCCTGTTCCCGGGCATGATCATCAAGGAGGCCCGCTCCTTCCGCGTGACTCGTAACGAGGACATCGACGTGGAAGAGGATGACGCCGAGAACCTGCTCAACGCCATGGAGAAGGAGCTGCTGCGCCGCCGCTTCGGACCGCCGATCCGCCTGGAGATCACGGACACCACGAGCCCCTTCCTCTCCCAGCTGCTCGCCGACCAGCTCGGCGTGAGCCAGGACGAGGTATACCGTCTGCCCAGCCCGCTGGACCTGACCGTGCTCTTTGAGCTCGGCAGCGTGGACCGCCCGGACCTGAAGAACCGTCCGTTCGTGCCGACCACGAACCGTCAGATCGCCGAGGTCGAGTCCTCCCGCGCACAGGATATTTTCGCTGCCATCCGCGAGCGCGACATCCTGCTGCATCACCCCTATGACTCCTTCTCCACTTCCGTGCAGGCCTTCCTTGCGCAGGCCGCCGCGGACCCGAAGGTGCTGGCCATCAAGCAGACCCTGTACCGCACCAGCTCCAACTCGCCGATCATCGACGCCCTGATCGACGCCGCTCATGCCGGCAAGCAGGTGCTGGCTTTGGTGGAAATCAAGGCTCGTTTCGACGAGGACGCCAACATCGCGTGGGCCCGCAAGCTCGAACGCGCCGGCGTGCACGTGGTGTACGGCATCGTGGGCTTGAAGACCCACTGCAAGCTCATCGAGGTCGTGCGTCAGGAAGCGGACGGTCTGCGCCGCTACTGCCACGTAGGCACCGGCAACTACAACCCGAAGACCGCGCGACTGTACACCGATCTGGGTCTGCTGACCTGCGACCCGGTGGTCGGCCAGGATCTGACTCGTCTGTTCAACCAGCTCTCTGGTTACGCGCCGAAGTCCAGCTTCCACCGTCTGCTGGTGGCCCCGCGTACCGTGCGCACCGGCCTGATTCAGCGCATCCGCCGCGAGGAGGACGCCGCCCGCGCCGGCAAGGAGGCCTGGATCAAGATCAAGGTCAACTCCATCGTGGACGAGAAGACCATCGACGCCCTGTACCGTGCCTCTCAGGCCGGCGTGAAGATCGACATCGTCGAACGCGGCATCTGCGCTCTGAAGCCCGGCGTTCCCGGCCTGTCCGAGAACATCCGCGTACGTTCGATTCTCGGCCGCTTCCTGGAGCACTCCCGCATCTACGCCTTCTGCAATGCGGACGGCCCGCAGATCGGCGAGGGCCCGGCTTCCGGCCCGGAGGTCTACATCGGTTCGGCTGACCTCATGCACCGTAACCTTGATCGCCGCGTCGAGGCTCTGGTGCGCGTCACCGCCCCGGAGCAGATTGACGAGCTCATCAAGTACGTGGACCTGCAGATGGCCGACTCCACCATGAGCTGGCACATGCAGCCCGACGGCACGTATGTGCTGCACACCAAGGACGACGAGGGCCGCCCGCTGGTCGATAGTCAGGAATACCTGATTCGCAAGCACCAGCGTCGCCCCAATTCACACAACTGATTTCACTCGATGCTCCCTGTCAGCGCAAGCTAACTGAGGGTGGTTACGATGCCCGGCTCCTCTTTCGAGAGGATGCCGGGCATCGTTGTTCAGCGCGCAAAAACTACGTAGCAGCGGTCCAACGTGACCTACAATACAAGAGATGGGTACGAACAGTATGAGACGAATCGTGGAAGCCGCCGGCGGTATTCTGTACCGGTGGAAGGATGATGCCGAGCCGACGCGGGCATCATCTCCATCAGTGAAATCCAATATTGCCACCGATGGCACCATCATCGCGAATACCGCGGATTCTGACGGCGAGACCACGGCAGCACACGGCGCATCGGACGCGGCTCCCACCCCGGACCCGGCGCAGGCCGACAGCCCGGCCGCGGCGGACAACGTACTCAACCGCATCGAACTGTGCGTCGTGCATCGCCCGAAATACGACGACTGGAGCTGGCCGAAAGGCAAGGTCGACCCGAACGAATCGCACCGGCATGCCGCCGTACGCGAGATCGGCGAGGAATCGGGCCTGTCCGTGGAACTTGGCCCCTATCTGGGCGACATCGAGTACCCGCTGTCCGAAGAAGGCAGCAAACAGCGCCATACCAAGGATCGGTCGGCGGATACCAAGCATATCCAGTTCTGGATGGCCACGCCGATCAGCGCCATCGACAACCTGCGGCGTACCCATGCGTTTGGCCCGGTGCATCGGGCGGACATCGGCGAAATCGACGAAGTTTTGTGGCTGACGCCGGCCGAGGCCCGCAAGAAGCTCAGCCATTCCACCGATAAGGACATCCTCGCGCTATTCGTTGATCGGGTGCAGGAGGGCGCGCTTGACGCCGTGCCGGTGATTATCGTGCGCCACGGCAAAGCGGAAGCGCGCAAGCTGTGGAAGGGTTCGGACGCGAACCGTCCGATCACGCCGCGCGGCGCGGCTGCGGCATACGCGCTGAACCGCGAGCTGGCGTGTTTCAATCCGACCCGACTGGCCACGTCGCCTTGGGTGCGCTGCCAGGAGACGTTGGAGATGTTCGCGTGGCAGACCGGACGAGACATGGTTCATCTCGATCCGCTCACCGAAGATGCATACGCCGCTGCGCCGGACACCGCATGGGAGTGTCTACTCAGCGAAATCGAGTTCGCACTTGAGCGCCGTCAGCCCATAGCGATATGCATGCACCGGCCGGTGATTGGTGGTATGTTCGAACACCTGCGCAGCATGTGCGTTGCGCCGTCTCTGAGCAAACGCCTAATCGCCAAGACACCGTTCATGCCGACCGGCACTGCGGCGGCGCTGTTCGTCACTCCGACGCCTCATGGTCCCAAAATCATCGATATTCAGAAGGTTCAACCGCTTGTCTACTAGACCCGCATTCCCTGATTCATCCAACTCCTCGGCCGCTGCCGCCGCAGCTCATGCCGCGCACAATGGTGCCGCCGGCAGTCTGGGCCCGGGCTTCGGCTCGTTGCGTGCGGCCGGAGCGGCATTCGGACCTGCTCGCATGGGTTCTTCGCGTCCTTCGCGCCCGGCTCAGCTCGACCCGGCTGTGGCCGATGGATTGGCCGGCGGCATGGACCCGCAAGCGTTGAGCGAGATGAGCCATCTGTCCGCTGCCGCATTGCTGGATCGTGTGCGCCATAGCGAAGACCCGGCGGTTGTTGAGCGGGTGCTCACGTTGGTGGAGACGGTCGGCGTGGATGAAATCGCCGAACTGTGGAGCGATGCTGAGCCGGATTCGCTGCCTGGTGTGCTGTGGCGACTGTATATGTTGCGTACGTGGATGCGATCGAATCGCGACTCAATCGCGCATCTGTGGCGCTTGGGTGAGCCGGTGGCCACTACCGCCTCCGCCATCGCCGGCGTGGATCAGGCTCCCAGTGAAGATGACATCGTGCGATTGGCCGATTCGATTCTCTCCGGTGCTTTTGTGGGCGATTTTGCCGTGGCGCTTGAGCGTGCGGCGGCGTTTACCGATGTGGTGGCGTTGGGCTTGCGCGTGGAGGCGCGGCGCATGGTGACCCGGGCCGAGGCCAACGGCGGCTTCTCCTCGGATGCCGATGAGAAGGCCGCGCGCACCAAAGCCGCCCGCCTTATGCACACCGCCGGCAGCCTCATGGCCACCGCCAAGGATTTCCAACACGGTGCCAACCTCTGGCGTCGCGGACGGTTGGAGTAACCCCGCTCCAGGCTCCCTCTGATGAGGGAGCTGTCACGGGCGATGCCCATGACTGAGGGAGAAACCCACCAACCGCACCCCAACAATCAGCTACCAGCCAACACCACACCTCCCCCGGCGCGGCGAGCCCCATCGCAAGCTATACTGAGTATCCGCGTCGGACCGTGCTTAAGCCCCGGGCTCCATTTTTTGCCGCCGCGAGCGGCCCTTGCGCCGACAGGCGCTTTCGCGGTTCGGCGCTTCTTTTCTTTTACCCGATTCACGCCCCGAACGTTGCGATGGGCACGACCAGTATGCCGTCATTGCGGCGATAGGCCTTCCCACCTCGGCCGGTAAGGAACATCATGAACTCTGGTTCGCGAACTTGGGCCATGGGGTTGCCACAGATTTTGTCGCGGAAGGATTTGAGCTTATCCGCATTGTCATCGTTCACCTTAAGGTCACTGAGTTTTATTTCGATAGCACCCCACCTGCCGTCAGACAACTCGATAATGACATCAACTTCAAGCCCCTTGTCATCGCGGTAGTAGGCGATGCGATTGTTCGCGCCCGGCATGGCCGACAGATATACATTCAAATCACGAATGCACAGCGTTTCAAACAGATCGCCGAGCGTCTGTGTATCGCGCATCAGAGTATTCGGCGCGGCACCTAAAACCGCAGCAGGCAACGAAGGATCCACGAAATATCGCTTGGGCTTGGTTCGCACACGACTCTTTGCGCGGAGTGGCGGCTCCCAACCCTCCAAATCCGTCAGAAGGTACAAGTCCTTGAACATTTCCAAATAGCTCTTCACCGTCTGCGTATCCGGCTCACGCCGCTCATCGCCATATGCCATATCCGCAGCCAGCGTCGCATATTTTGGTGCCTGCGAGATGTTCACGGCAAGAGCTCGCATCAAAGCTCGTGCAGTTTCAGGATTCTTCTTCATCTTCGGCACGCTGATATCCAGCACACTTGCGATATATTCGCCCGGGATTTCCAAGGCGAATTCATCGTCTAGCTCAAGATTCGCGGGCCATCCGCCACGGCAACACCATCTGGCGATGTCTTCGATACTCGTATTGCATTCGGCAGGCTCGAATTTCCCCTCGAACAAATCGGATAGGCTGACCGCGCCCGTGGATTCTCCGGATTCAGCCAAGCTCATGGGCCACATGCGCAGACGAGCAATGCGACCAGTGCCGCTGTGATGAATGGCGTCACGATCCTTTGGAATAGCCGAACCTGTAAGAATCAGCTGCCCCTTGCGGTTCGCATTGTCATCTATATGGCGACGAGCGGCATCCCAAATTTGCGGTACATCTTGCCATTCGTCCACCAGATGGGGCTCCTCCCCCATCAGCACCAATGCAGGATCGGTTTGGGCGGCCGCGAAAACTGCCACATCATCCAGACGATCAACGCTTCGAGACCGGGAGAGCGCGGTCCATGTCTTGCCGCACCATTTCGGCCCAACGATTTCCACTGCACCGAACGCCTTGAGCAGTTTACTTAATCTGCTATCTACCACGCGTGAACGATAATCAGGCCTGGTCAAGGTACCATCGCGACCACTCAAATCGTTCATATTGCAGCCTTTCCCAGTTCTATCGTTCTAACAATATAGATTTTACACCAGTTTCATTCCCGATTTTACACCTATCTCATTCCCGGTTTTACACCAGTTTCATTCCCTGTTTTACACCGTGTTGTTTTTTACGCTTTACCCTCTCAGAGGTATCAGAGGCAGATCTCGGCACGGACAGGGCATTGTCCTGCTGCAACTGGCCTATCGCAGCAAAAAGTCGAATCACCCACAAATCCAATCCGATAAGCAAGCCGCGCCATTACCAATTCGGCAGGTCGGCAAACTTGGACTAGGCTGGGAATCATGGAACTCCATGTTTTGAATCATCCGCTGGTCGAGCACAAGCTCACCGTGCTGCGCGACAAGAACACCCCCTCCTCCACCTTCCGCGAGCTCGTCTCCGAACTCGTGATGCTTGAGGCCTACGAGGCCACCCGCAACCTGTCCGTGGTGGCCGCGCCGATCGAGACGCCGGTCGCCCCGATGACCGGCAAGAAGCTCGCCTCCCCGCGCCCGATCATCGTGCCGGTGCTGCGCGCTGGCTTGGGCATGCTCGACGGCATGACCCGCCTGATTCCGACTGCTGAAGTCGGCTTCCTGGGCATGAAGCGCGACGAGGAGCACCCCACCCAGCAGGTGACGTACGCGAACCGTCTGCCCGAGGACCTGTCCGGCCGCCAGTGCTTCCTCATCGACCCGATGCTCGCCACCGGCGGAACGCTGGTCGCCGCCACGCACTACCTGGCCGAGCGCGGCGCCAAGGACGTGACCGCGATCAACATCATCGCGGCCCCCGAAGGCATCAAGTACGTCGAGGAGCACATCGACCCGTCCATCGACTTCAAGGTCGTGGTGTGCGCGGTCGACGAACGTCTTAACGACAAGTGCTACATCGTGCCGGGACTCGGCGACGCCGGTGACCGTCTCTATGGCGTAATTGACTGATTTCCCTGGCTCCCCTCCCCGAGGGGAGCCAACATAACGGAACATCTATGCAAATCGACATTATTGCGCCGGGGCGCGTGAAGGAGCGTTACCTTCGCGACGCCATTGACGAGTATTCCAAGCGACTTTCGCGCTACTGCAAGCTCAACATCATTGAAGTGGCAGATGAGAAAACGCCTGACCATGCCTCCGAAGGCGTTGACCGACAGATCAAGGCCAGAGAAGGCGAACGCATCGCCAAGCATCTGAAGGACGGCGCGTTTGTTATTGCCCTTGCCATCAATGGCAAGCAGCTGTCCAGTGAAGAATTGGCCGCCAAAATCAACGACCTTGGATTGCGTGGCACCAGCCATATTCAGCTGGTCATCGGCGGTTCAATCGGCCTTGACGACGCGATTCTGCGTCGTGCTGATTTTCTGCTGAGTTTCTCGAAGATGACGTTCCCGCATCAGCTTATGCGCGTGATTCTGCTGGAGCAGATCTATCGCGCTTATAAAATCAACGCTGGCGAGCCGTATCACAAGTAAAACGCCATACCTCATGGGGCGGGAAATCCCCCATGGGGCGGTAATTGCCCCATGAGGCGGCAAAATCCTCATGGGGCGGTATGCCAAAATGGCTTAATTCCGCGGTTTCACATATTCTTCAAACCGCCCCATGGGCAAGTTACCGCCCGATGAGCCTGTAACCACCCCATGGGCGCATCAATAACGCCCTCAACCTCACACTGCGTCGGGGACGAACGCTTCGAAGATGTGGCGGTCGAAGTAGGGGGCGCACTGGGCGAGTTCATCGCTGCTGCGCACGGTCCATGAAACCGGCATCGCACCCATCGAACGAGCGAGCTTGACTTGCGGCGAAGCGCCACCGGTCCAGTCATAAGCCACGAAATCAGGACGAGACAGCCAGTCGAACGCCAGTAAGCCGGCGGCCCATTCAGCCGCACCATTCTTGCTCAGCTTCGCCGGCCAGCTCAGCTGACCGCGGCACACCTCAGGGTGATGCTCCTTGTACCAATTCACCGCGCCCGGGTGGAAGGATTCGATCACGTACGGGCCGTCATACGCCTCAAGCAAGGCGTGGCCCTTTTCCATGAGCTCTTCGCTACGCTCATCCCAAGCCCTGTTGTTGCTGAACTTGTATTCCACAATCAGCGGAGCCCGGCCGGCCACCACGTCCAGCACATCGGAGAACAGCGGCACATGCTGGTAGTACCCCTTCGGCGCGGCGGACGGCGTGACCACCAGCGGCGGGTTCGCGTCGGCACCCGGCAACGGTTCGGCCTTCAAATCGCCTGACTCGCCGTTCGGGAAGAGCGGAATACGGGTGAGTTCGTCGTAAGTCAGGTCTTCGATGCGGCGCGGATCGCCGGCCACGCGCAACAAATCGGCGTCATGGACCACGACCACTTGGCCGTCGAGCGTAAGCTGCACGTCGAGTTCGATGCCATAGCCAGCCTCGCAGGCGGCGGCGAACGCGGCCAGCGAGTTTTCGGGAGCAATCGGACCGGTCATATCCGCACTGCCGTAGCCGGCCTTGACAGCCATGCGACGGGCAAGCGACACATAATCATCGTTTTCGGCGATGGATCGCTCAGTGGTATCGGCTTGGGCGCTAACCGGATTATCCCCACCATAATCAGCGATATCGGTATAGCCGACCAAACCAGAACCCGCATCATGCAAGCCACGATGGGCATACCATACCTCCGGAATGGAGGGCACGAAATTACGACGCTTGTCATTGAACGTGCGCGGGGCCACGGCCCACACGGCAGCACCGGCGGCGGCCACGCCTGCCAGCGCCACGTTTCTCCAGAGCTTCGACGACATTGGAATCCTTCCTGTTGGGCTGCCTCTAGCCTAACGCTTCTGCCAGCCATTGTGGAGTGGTTGGATCATCCGGTTTCAGCGCGCGGTCCAGGTGGTTGGCGCGCAGTGGCTCCCAGCTGAAATCTGCCAGCAGATCGGCGGGTTTGCAAGGAATTGGAGTGGGTTGCAGACGCAGCAGCCAGGCGCAGTATCCGATGATTTGCTCGGGGGTTACGTTGCGGGCGCGCAAGGCTCCCATATCCAGCGAACGTTCGCGCTTGGCTAAACGCCGGCCGGCCGCATTGTCGATAAGCGGCAGGTGCGCATACTCGGGGTGCTCGGCGAGAGGCTTTTCCGTGTTGCCGCATTCCGGCTCAAAGCCGCCAGCCAACAGACACTGGCGAATCCACATTTGCAGCGCGGTGGAGCGCAGCAGATCACGGCCGCGCACGATATCATCAACACCCATATCGAGGTCATCCACGACCACGACCAGTTGATAGCCGAACAGTCCATCGGCTCGGCGAATCACGGAATCGCCTACCTCGCGGGCCAAATCGTAGTGCTGTGGACTATAGACACGGTCGTTAAAGCATGCGACACCATCAACGATTCCGGCATCGCCCTGCTGTTCCGGCGGCACGGCTCCCGACAGCGCAGCGGAATCGTCAGGCACTGTACGTTGCTTTTCTCCCGCTGCCGATTCCGGCATGGCGATACGGATGGAATGCTGGTCGCCGCGAACCAAACGGGCACGGACCTCGTCGGGATGGTCGTGCAGCAGGCGGCGGCACGTGCCGGGGTACACCATGAAGCCGTCGCCCTCGTTGGGGGCCGAGGCGGCGCGAATGTCGGCACGCGAGCAGAAACAGGGGTACAGCACACCTTGCGAGCGCAGGCATTCGAGAGCGTATTCGTATCGTTCAGTGCGCTGGGATTGGAACATCGGTTCGCCATCCCAGTCGAGGCCGAGCCAATGCAGGTCATCCATCATGAGCTGGTCCGCACCGGCGACCACACGCGGCTTGTCCACGTCCTCGATACGCATCAGCATGCGGTCGCCACGCGAGCGGGCCGAAAGCCATGCACCCAACATGGCGTACACGTTGCCGATATGCATGCGCCCCGACGGCGTCGGCGCGAATCGTCCAGTCACTGGCCCTCCTCGTATGAAGTTCAGCACCATGGTAGCGAAAAGGCTCTCCTCCTCAGAGGAGAGCCAATATAGTGAAGCTCGCCAGCCCGAACTCCCCTCAGTCAGCTTCGCTGACAGCTTTGCTCAGAGAGGGGAGCCAGTGATTGTCACTTGTCTTCGGTGACGTTGTCCACGCTCACGTCCGGATTGTCGGAGACAATCTGGTCGCTCGCCCAAGCGGAGAGCTCCAGATGTTCGCCGCTGGTCTGGTCGACGAGCACGGTGTCACCGTCGTGGACCTTGCCGGCCAGCAGCATACGGGCCAGCTGGTCGCCCACTTCGGTCTGTACCAGGCGGCGCAGCGGACGAGCGCCATAAGCCGGGTCGTAACCGGTGTTGGCCAGCCATTCGCGAGCCGAGTCGGTGACGTCCAGCGTGATGCGGCGATCGGTCAGACGCTGGGACACGCCAGCCACCTGGATATCCACGATGCCGCCAAGCTCCTCGCGCGTAAGCGGGTGGAACATGACGATGTCGTCCAGACGGTTCAGGAACTCCGGCTTGAAGTTCATGTGGACGGCGTCCATCACGGCCTTTTTCTTGGCGTCGGCGTCCATGTCCTCGTTCACGAGGAACTGCGAGCCGAGGTTAGAGGTCATAATCAGGATCGTGTTCTTGAAGTCCACGGTCCTTCCCTGGCCATCGGTCAGGCGACCATCGTCAAGTACCTGCAGCAGCACGTCGAAGATCTCCGGGTTGGCCTTCTCGACCTCGTCGAACAGCACCACGGAATACGGGCGACGGCGCACGGCCTCGGTCAGCTGGCCGCCCTGCTCGTAGCCCACGTAGCCCGGCGCCGCGCCAATCAGGCGCGAGACCGAAGCCTTCTCCATGTATTCGGACATGTCGATGCGGACCATGGCCTTCTCGTCGTCGAACAGGAAGTCGGCGAGCGCCTTGGCCAGTTCGGTCTTGCCCACACCGGTGGGGCCGAGGAACAGGAACGATCCGGTCGGACGGTTCGGGTCGGAGATGCCGGCACGCGAACGGCGCACCGCGTCGGACACGGCGGCGATGGCTTCCTTCTGGCCGATCACACGCTTGCCGAGGTAGTCCTCCATGTGCAGCAGCTTCTCGTTTTCGCCCTGCATCAGGCGGCCGACGGGAATGCCGGTCCAGTCGGAGACGATCTCAGCCACCGAGTCGGCGTCCACACGGTCCGGGACCATCGGCTCATCGGCCGGGTTGGCCGCGCTGGCATCAGCAGATTCAGCATCCGCGCTCTCCGCGGCGGCAAGCTCCTTCTGAATGGACGGAATCTCGCCGTACAGAATCTTCGAGGCCTCCGCCAAGTTGCCTTCACGGGTATACTTATCCGCCTGCACGCGCAGGTCGTCGAGCTTGGCACGCAGGTCGCCGACCTTGTTGTGGCCAGCCTGTTCCGCATCCCAACGCGCCTTGAGACCGCTGAGCTTCTCACGGGTGTCCGCAAGTTCGGCTTGCAGCTTGCCCAGACGCTCCTTGGACGCAGGATCCTCGGCCTTCTTGAGCTGCATTTCCTCCATTTCAAGACGGGTCACCTTGCGCTGCAGCTCATCGATCTCCTCAGGCGAGGAGTCGAGCTCCATACGCAGGTGAGCGGCCGCCTCATCGACCAGATCGATGGCCTTGTCCGGCAGCTGACGACCCGAAATGTAACGGTTCGAGAGGGTCGCGGCGGCAACCAGCGCGTCGTCGCCGATCGTTACCTTATGGTGCGCCTCGTAACGCTGCTTCAGACCACGCAGAATGGCGATGGTGTCTTCCACGCTCGGCTCACCCACGAACACCTGCTGGAAACGACGCTCCAGCGCCGGATCCTTCTCGATGTTCTCGCGGTACTCGTCCAGCGTGGTCGCGCCGATCAGGCGCAGCTCGCCACGGGCCAGCATGGGCTTCAACATATTGCCGGCATCCATCGAGCCTTCGGCCGCACCCGCGCCGACGATGGTGTGGATCTCATCGATGAAGGTGATGATCTGACCATCCGCATTCTTGATTTCGTTCAGGACGCTCTTCAGGCGCTCCTCGAACTCGCCACGGTACTTCGAACCGGCCACCATGGAGCCCAAGTCAAGGGAGATGAGCTTCTTGCCTTGCAGGGTGGTGGGCACGTCGCCCGCCACGATACGCTGGGCCAAACCCTCCACGACGGCGGTCTTGCCGACGCCGGGCTCGCCAATCAGCACCGGGTTGTTCTTGGTACGACGGGAGAGGATCTGAATCACGCGGCGGATTTCCTGGTCACGTCCGATGACCGGGTCCAGCTTGCCTTCCTTGGCGGCGGCCGTCAGGTCGGTGGAGTACTTCTCTAGGGCCTTGTACGAGCCTTCCGCGTCCGGGCTGGTGACCTTCGCGCCACCACGCACGCCGGGTACGGCCTTGCGCAGGGAGGCTGCGGTGACGCCGTTCTTCTCCAAGATTTCGGCCGACTGGTTCGGCTTGCTGGCCGCGATGCCGATAAGCAGATGTTCGGTGGAGACGTATTCGTCGCCCATCTGCTGCATTTCCTTCTCAGCCTGGGCGATGGCGGCGGTCAGCTGGCGGCTGGCCTGTGGCTGCGAGGTGCTGGATCCGGATGCGCTCGGCAGCGCGACCAAAGCGTTGCGCACCGCCGCGCCGATGGCCTGCGGGTCCCCGCCCGCGGCCTCGATCAGAGAGCGCGCCACGCCGTTTTCCTGGCGCAGCAGCGCATCCATGACGTGCAGGGTCTCGACCTGCGCGTTTCCTGCGGCGGACGCACTCTGAATCGCGTCGCCGACGGCTTCTTGGGCCATAGTGGTGAACTTCTGTTCCATATCGTATTCCTCCATATCATGCGGTCTGCGCAGTGCGGCTCGCGGGCTTCGAAAGCCCTGCGAGCGTTGCGACAGACCGCAGCTTGTCGTTGTCTGATATGGTCAACCGACCTGGAACCCATTCTATTCCCAAAACTTGAGTGCATATGACTCAAGTTTTGGATTTTGGTGGGGAGGGTGACTAGTAGCCCCCTCTGATGAGGAAGCTTGGGCAGCCGCTACTTCAGTGCGCCGACGGCGGATTCGGCGGCGGCGAGGACTTCGCCGGAGAGAATCGCCTCGGCCACGCCCTCAATCTGCGGGGTGGTCCAGGTATCGCGTACGTCGGGGCCGATTTCGTTGGCGTACTGGCGCACCACGCGGTATACGGCGGCGCCCGCCGCACCCGGACGGTACGGCTTGCGGAAGTCGAAGGAGCGGCAGGAGCACAGCAGTTCCACGGCCAGCACGCGCGCAAAGGCCGGAATCGACCGGCGCAGCTTGCGGGCGGCGGCCCAACCCATCGACACGTGATCTTCCTGCATGGCGGAGCTTGGAATCGAATCGACCGAGGCAGGCACGGCGTTACGCTTCATTTCGGAGACGATGCCGGCAGCGGTGTATTGGGCGATCATGAAACCGGAGTCCACGCCCGGGTCACCAGCCAGGAACGCCGGCAGGCCGCGGTTGCGCGCCACGTCAAGGAAGCGGTCGGTACGACGCTCGGAGAGAGAGGCTACGTCGGCGGTCGGAATCGCCAGGAAATCGAGCACATAGGCCAGCGGCGCGCCATGGAAGTTGCCGTTGGACTCCACACGGCCGTCCAGCGTGACGCACGGGTTATCGATGGCGGAGGCGAGTTCCACGCCCGCCACGGAGGCCGCGTATTCCACGGTGTCGCGGGCGGCGCCGTGCACCTGCGGGGTGCAGCGCAGCGAGTAGGCGTCCTGCACACGCACGGTGGAGCCCGGGCGGCCGGCCTCAATCAGACCAGAGTCCTTGAGCATGCGGGCGATGTTCGCAGCGGAATCGCCTTGGCCGCGATGCGGGCGCAGCGCCTGCAAGTCGGCGGCGAATACGCGGTCGTTGCCGAGCATGCCTTCCACGCTCATCGCGGCGGCGACATCCGCGGTCTTGAGCAGCAGGCGCAGATCGGTGATGGCCATACACAACATGCCGAGCATGCCGTCGGTGCCGTTGACCAGCGCCAGTCCTTCCTTCTCTTTCAAATCGACGGGCGTGATGCCGGCCGCACGCAGCGCTTCGCCGCCGCCGATCTTGAGGCCGTCAGCGTTGCGGGCCTCGCCTTCACCCATCGCCACCAAAGCACAGGCTGCGAGCGGCGCCAAATCACCGGAGCATCCGAGTGAACCGTATTCGTAGACCACCGGGGTGATGCCGGCGTTCAGCATATCGGCGTAGACCTGCGCGGTTTCCGGGCGCACACCGGTGCGTCCGGTGCACAGGGTGCTCAGGCGCAGCACCAGCAGGCCGCGCACCACCTCACGCTCCACTTCCGGTCCGGCACCGGCGGCATGCGAGCGAATCAGACTTTTCTGCAGCTGCGCACGCTGTTCCTTGGGGATGGAGGTGGAGGCGAGCGCGCCGAATCCGGTGGAGATACCGTAATGCGGCACGGTGTCGTCGGCCAAATGATCGATAACCGCGCGACTCAGCGCCATCTCATGCTTCGATTCGTCCGAAATCGCCACTTTGGCACCGCCGCGCGCTACGGCGATAACGTCCTCGATGCTCAGCGCTCCAACACCTACGGTGACCGTCTGCTCTGCCATGCTCATACCTTTCTATATATGTGCCGCATTCCGCATATACGACATATGCGGCACATGCTTCGCCGGGGATCCGCGACTGCCCGCATTCGCTCACCGCACCTGCCCATCAACAGCAGGCGACGCAAACGCGACCAATCGCTCCCCGAGTAATCAAACCTTGGCCATTTCACCTCAGTCGGATGCCCGCCATAAGCCACTTCGTCCATCTTGTGTCTGAAATCTCAGACATGTAAGGTGATGGAAATATGAGCCATGCCTCGCAGCAATACGCCTTCACCGAGCCACGTACCGTCAAGCGGGCGCAGGTGAAGCCATCAGAACGGGAACATCAGACATCATCATCCGCGCCACGTGTCTCGCTGGCTCCGGCGGCCGACCGTACGCTCGACATCCTCGAGTTCATCGCGAGCAATGGTCAGACGCAAGCCGCCACGCTCGCTCGCGAACTCGGCATTCCGCGCTCCACGGTGTACCAATTGTTGGAGATTTTGGAGCGTCACGGACTGGTCACCCGCCTTGCCGAGCAGCGCGCGTACGGCATCGGACTCAAGACTTTCGAGCTGGGATCGGCCTATTCTCGCCAACATCGTGTATCGCAGGTCGCGCATCCGGTGTTGGCGCGTCTTGTTGACGAGACCGGCGAAAACGGACATCTGGCCGTGCTGCACGGCAACGAAATCATTTATGTGATTGAGGAGCGCGCCGCGCATCGCCCGCCGCTAGTGTCAGGCGTGGGCGTGCGCCTACCCAGTCACCTGACCGCCACCGGGCGGGCCATTCTGTCCGCACTCCCCCGCAATCAGGTCCGCGCGCTATATCCCAATCGTCAGGCGTTCACCGACCGCACCGGCATCGGCCCCAAATCGCCCAAGGAGCTGGAGGCAACGCTCGCCGAAACCCAACGCACCGGTTTTGCCGAGGAACACGGAGACGTGACGCCCGGCTTTGATTCATACGCCGTCGCTGTGCGCGACTACAACGACTTTCCCATCGCCGGGCTGGCTCTCACTTTCGTGAGCGGATCGCTGCGCCCCGAACAGGAGCGGTCGCTTAAGACCAAGCTGCGGCTTGCCGGCACGGAACTGTCCCGGCGTCTCGGCGCGGTCGGCAGTTTGACATGAGGATTCGCGAGATCATCGTGCTGGGCTCCTTCGCCCCGATCACGATTTTCTCAACTAAGTTCACCGATTCGCTGACCGGCAACGCCAAACTCGCCGGCTTCTCGCTGACAGTGACGGCCATCATCAGCCTGGTGGTGATGACCGCCCTGCACGCACTTCTGCCGGGAGCGTAAGGCGCGTTCTTGGTTCCCTCAGTCAGCTTCTCCGCCTGGACGGTTCCCCTCAGAGAGGGGAGCCAGAACGAGTCACGCCCGAACGATTACGTTGCGCAGATCACCGATGCCTTCGACGTGCACGATGGTCTCGTCGCCTGGGTCGAGGTGGCCGGAGGCGTTCGGGGTGCCGGTCATGATGACGTCGCCAGGCAGCAGCGTGGAGAACGACGAAATGGCGGCAATCTGCTCGGGGATGCCGTGAATCAGGTTCGCGGTGGTGCCAGACGCCATCGGCACATCCTCGCCGTTCAGCGTGAAGGAAATCTTGGCGTCCTTCCAGTCGAGGTCGTCACGCATCACGATCCACGGGCCAAGCGGACAGGAGGTATCGAAGCCCTTGGCGCGCGTCCACGTGGGGTCGATGCCCTGCAGATCGCGCAACGTCACATCATTGACGCAGGTGAAGCCGAGCACGTAATCCATCGCGTTCTCGACGGTCACGTTCTTGGCGATACGGCCCATCACCACGGCCACTTCCGGCTCGAAGTTCATGTCCTTGGAGCAGGCCGGGTACACAATCGGGTCGTCGGGGCCGATTACCGAGGTGGACGGCTTGGTGAAGATCACCATGTCTTCCGGCGCGTGGGCGATTTCGGAGTGGCCGGCCTCGTGCATGAACTGGGCGTGGGCCTCATAGTTCTTGGCCAGACCGTAAACCTTGGAGGGGATGACCGGGGAGAGCAGACGGATGCCATCGCCGTCGACCGGGTAACGAGTGCCGGTGGGCTTGACCTGGTCGCCGGCCAGCGGATGGCCGTCCAGTTCGATGAGGTAGTCCTTGCCGTCCGTTTCGTCCTTCTGCACGAAGGCGTAGCGCGGCGAATCATTCAAAGAAAAACGTGCGAGTCTCATGCCTGTAAGCCTACTCCTTGGCGGTTCCTTCCGCAGAAGCATCCGTCCAAGGAGCAAGCAGACCGGCCTTCAATCGACCAAAACGCACGTTCGCTGGGATTGCTACTTTTCGGTCCAGGTTTTGTCATACAGCGACTGGCCGCTTTGCGTGTGCATGATGACGCGCAATGATGCCTTGCCGCTGGAGGTCTTGCACATCGAGCCCAGCAGATTCGCGGTGGATTGATAGGTGCTGTCCATAGCATCCAGTGAGGAAGCGGCGGTATCGCCTAGCGAGGCATAGCTGTCGTCGAGCACGTACTCGTACACCAAGGTGTCACCGTCGACACGGTAGTTGAAGGTGATGCCGGTGTCTGCAAACGTATCCGCTTCGGATTCAATGGAGTCCTTGAATTCCAAAGAGTCGACGAAATCCTGAATCGAATCGTACAGCCCATAATCGCCGTCGGTTAGATCGTCATGGGTTTCGCCCAACGTGTCGTCCAGCGCATCGTCAAGATTATCTTGAGCTTTGCTCTTATCGCTGCTATCACCGTTGCCCGAAGAGGACTGACTATAGAAGGAATCGGTTTTCGCCTCATCTATAGCCTTGCTGGCATACGAGGCACCGCCGACGATCAGCGCGATGACCAGTATTACCTGTATCACCATGCCCGCCGCACTGATGATGATGCCGGCGATGGCCAAGCCCTTGCCCTTGCCGCCCTGTTTCTTAATCTGGTTGAGGCCCACGATGCTCAGGATCAGACCGAGGAGTGAGACAAGGAACGAGCAGATAAAACCGGCAATAGCCAGACCGTTGTACTTCTGGTTCGCTTCAGGCGGCACACTGCCGTAAGAACCAGACCATCCCGGCTGGCCGTTCGGTTGGCCGCCTTGCATATACGGGTTATAGGGCGTTTGCGGAGGCACGGCCCCGCCGCCCGGATATACCGGAGCACTGACGCTGCCGTAGACCGGAGGAACCGATCCGCCTGCCGGAGCCGCCCCCGGATAGGGCGAATTGGGTGCTGCCGGTGCGGGCGCAGGCGCGGGCGCTGCCGGTGCGGGCGCGGGCGCAGCGGCAGGAGTCACTGGTGGCAAAGCCTGCGTAGGCGGTACCGGCTGATTGGCCGGCGCAAAAGGCTGGGTGGGCTGCTCGGCAGGTGTAAACGCCTGCGTAGGCTGTTCAACAGGAGTGAACGCTTGAGTGGGCTGCTCGCCCGCTGCGATTGCTTGGGTCGGAGCATTGTTGGCGGCGGTTCCCGTTTCCGCCGTCATCGCATTTAACGGCTCAGTCGGATTGGCGTCAGCTTGCTGCCACGGCACCTGGCCGTTCGGATTGACATTCGGATCAGTCATGACATGCACTCCTTCAACTGCATCGCACCCCACTTGCGAGATGCGCCCCTCGTCTTACGCGCCACATTGTGCGTTACAGACAACTGTACTCCTCGTGGCGAGCCTTAAGCACCCCAGGAAATTTGGCTTCCAAAAAACACAAAAGCCTGAAACCGGCTATTGCCTCAGCAATATTCAGTCGGTTTCAGGCTCAATCGTTAATCCTCTGGCGAAACGACGGTCTACTTCTTCAGCAGCGGTGCGACTTGCTCCTCGTAAGCGGTCAGGGCGGTGTCGATCACGTTGTGCATGTCGTAGTACTTGTACGTGCCCAGGCGACCGCCGAACACGGTGTTCGGCTCGGCCTTGGCCTTGGCCTCGTACTGGGCGTACAGTGCCTTGTCCGCATCCGTGTTGACCGGGTAGTACGGCTCGTCGCCACGCTCGGCGAAACGGCTGTATTCCTCCCACACCACGGTCTTGTTCGGGTTCTGGGCATCGTGGCGCTCCGGGTTGAAGTTCTTGAATTCGATGGCGCGGGTGTAGGGTACGTCCGCGTCGGAGAAGTTCATCACCGGGCAGCCGAAGTGGTCGCCTTCGTCGTAGCGGACCTCCTTGAAGTCGACCGTGCGCCACTTGAGGTCGCCGAGCTCATAGTCGAAGTAACGGTCCACCGGGCCCGTGTACACCACCGGCACGCCCGCGGCCTTGAGCGCGGTCTTGTTGTACGGCTGGGATTCGTCGAAGAAGTCGACGCCGAGCTCCACGGTGATGCGCGGGTCGTCGATCATCTTCTCCATCCACGCGGTGTAGCCGTCGGCGGGCAGGCCCTCCCACGTGTCCTTGAAGTAGCGGTTGTCGTAGTTGAAGCGCACGGGCAGGCGCTTGATGATGGCGGCCGGCAGCTCGGACGGGTCGGTCTGCCACTGCTTGCCGGTGTAGTTCTTGATGAACGCCTCGTACAGCGGGCGGCCGATGAGCTGGATGCCTTTGTCGTTCAGGTTGGCCGGATCGGTGCCGGCCAGCTCGCCCGCCTGCTGTTCAATCAGGGCCTTGGCTTCGGCCGGCGTGTAATGCGCATGGAAGAACTGGTTGATGGTGCCCAGGTTGATGGGCAGCGGGTAGACCTCGCCGTCATGCGTGGCATACACGCGGTGCACGTAGTTCGTGAAGCTCGTGAAGCGGTTCACGTAATCCCAGACGCGCTTGTTGGAGGTGTGGAACAGGTGGGCGCCGTACTTGTGGATCTCCGCGCCGGTCTCCTCGTCCATATACGAGTAGGCGTTGCCGCCGATGTGGTCACGGATATCGATGATGTGCACGCGGGCACCCGTATGCTCCACCGCCTGCTGCGCCACCGTCAGGCCGAACAGGCCCGCACCAACGATGACGAGATCGGGATACTGGGCGGTTTCAGAATTATTCGGCGCACCGGCCATAGGACAACCTTCCAAAAGTCATGTTCGTTTTCCGAGAAACCATGTTACTAGGGAGGGGCGGCACGGCCAAAAAGTCCTTCAAGCCTTACACGGTATGTCTACCGGAGCGCTCGAAACAATCGGAATGACCGGGACGATTGGGACGGCATAGGGAGAGGTCGACGCAATCACGGTAGATGGCCATTGAAATGGAATAAGTAATCTCCATCTCATATATTCACGCCACTTCCGCCATACGGATTCCTGAAGTTATCAGGCAGTGAATTAGGGTGTGTTTATACCATTTAGGGTGTGTTTATACTATTTAAGTTTTGCGTGATAGTTGTCGTATGTGTACGCCGGGGTCTGACATCACGCTTGACCGGTTCATGAGGGTCGCGCATCTGTTGCCGCGCCAGCGCGGCAACGTGGCGGTCGACGACTACACGTTCGCCAACGCCCTGCCGTGGATGTGCCGCACGGGAGCCCCGTGGAGGGCGGAACATGGTCGAACGCGTCTTCGACCGCGTGAAGCACTACCGCAGGGCCGCCACCCGCCACGACAGGCTCGACGAGACCTTCCTCCCCAACCTCCAGCTCATCCTCATCGCCATCTACCTGAAAAAACACAGCCAAAAACCCAACTAGTGCAAACACACGCTAATACGAACACCTCCGCCCCCGCACTCAGGCAATCCTCAGGTTACGATTGGCAGATATGAACAATTCCGAACAGGTTTCCGAATCGGCCGACGAATCAGCCACCGACCCAGCAAACGTCCCGGCACCCAACCCACCATTCGCGCCGCAACACATTCTGGTAACCGGTGGCGCAGGGTTCATCGGCGCGAACTTCGTGCACTGGGTGGCGCGTAACCATCCACAGGTCCATATGACTGTTTTGGATGCGCTCACGTATGCCGGCAAGCGCGAGAATCTCGATGGTGTGCCAGCCGCGAACCTGACCTTTGTGCATGGCAATATTTGCGATGCCGAGCTTGTGGAATCCCTGCTTTCCGGGCTGAACCAACGCTCAGCAGCCGCAGTACCCCCGATTGACGCCATTGTGCACTTCGCCGCCGAATCGCATAACGATAATTCGATTCTCGACGCCTCCCCATTCCTCAATACGAACGTGACCGGCACGTACGTGTTGCTCGAGGCCGCCCGCCGCCACGATATTCGATTCCACCACATCAGCACCGACGAAGTGTATGGCGATCTGGCTCTGGACGAACCACGCAAGTTCACTGAAGACAGCCCGTACAAGCCGTCGAGCCCGTATTCCGCTTCGAAGGCGGCAAGCGATCATCTGATAAGGGCATGGCACCGAACCTACGGTGTCAAGGCGACAATTAGTAATTGCAGCAACAACTACGGGCCGTACCAACATGTGGAGAAGTTCATTCCCCGACAGATTACGAATATTCTCGCAGGTATCCGTCCGAAACTATACGGTACTGGTTCGGCGGTCCGTGACTGGATCAGCGTGGAGGACCATTGCACTGCGGTATGGGCGATTCTTACGCACGGACGAATCGGCGATACGTATCTGGTGGGGGCGAACGGAGAGATGAGCAACATCGATGTGCTGCGCATGATTCTGGAATGCATGGGACAGCCGTCAGACGCGTTCGACCATGTGAACGATCGGCCGGGCGGCGATAAACGCTATGCGATCGATGCAACGAAAATCACGCGTGAGCTTGGTTGGCGTCCCCGATTCACCGATTTCGCCGAAGGACTTGACGAGACAATCCAATGGTACCGGGAACATGAGGACTGGTGGCGTCCGGATAAGGACGCCACTGAAGCCAAATACCGTCTCCAAGGCCACTGAGCGAGGCCCCAACCGGAAGAGTTGTGGAGCGTTCGCCGTGTATTCGCATGCGGCAAAGGCCAAAAGCGAATACACGGCACGTGACTCAGTCCCTGCGGAACAGGTCCCTTGTGTAGACCTTGCCCGCCACGTCCGTGAGGTCATCGTTCCAACGGTTGGAGATGATCACGTCCGCTTCGCGTTTGAACGAGTCCAAGTCGTGCGTGACCTTGCTGCCGAAGAAATCGGGGGCGTCGAGCGTCGGCTCATAGACGACGACCTCGATGCCGCGCGACTTGATGCGCTTCATCACGCCTTGGATGGCGGACTGACGGAAATTATCGGAACCGCTCTTCATCGTCAGACGGTATACTCCCACCACAGGTTTGGCGATGCCGTTCGCCTTGGCCCGGTCGACGAGCTCCTCGATTTCGTAGGCGATGAAGTCCTTACGTGTGCGGTTCGACTCCACGATCGCCTCGATGAGGTTCTGCGGCACCTTATCGTAATTGGCGAGCAGCTGCTTCGTGTCCTTCGGGAGGCAGTAGCCGCCATAGCCGAAGCTTGGGTTGTTGTAATCGTCGCGGATACGCGGATCCATGCACACGCCCTTGATGATTTCGTGCGTGTTGAGACCGCGGCTTTCCGCATACGTGTCCAACTCGTTGAAATAGGCGACGCGCAACGCGAGATAGGTATTGGCGAACAGCTTGATCGCCTCCGCCTCAGTGGTACCGACCACCAGCTGGGGGATGCCCCTCGACCCATCCGGGTTGACGCGGTCCTTCTCCTCCGGGGCGGCACCGTGGGCGAGCAGGTCCACGAACGTGTGCGCCGCCTGCACGGCCTCCGCATCATCCTGCGGCGCGCCGACCACGATGCGGCTCGGATGCAGATTGTCGTACAGGGCGTGGCCCTCACGCAGGAATTCCGGAGAGAACAGGATACGGTCGTCGTGGAACCGTTCGCGAATCTGCTGGGTGTAACCAACCGGAATCGTCGACTTGATGACAATCCATGCGGTTTGGTCGTACTTGCGGATCGCCTCGATCGCCGCCTCCACGCTGGACGTGTCGAAGTAGTTCTTCTGGGCGTCGTAATTCGTCGGCGTGGCTATCACTGCGTAATCCGCTCCCGTATACGCCTGTTCCGGGTCGAGCGTCGCCTGAAAGTCCAACGGCCGCTCGCCGGACCGGTCCGCATCGAGGAATGCGGTGATCTTGCTATCCACGATGGGGCTCTTGCCGTTGTTGAGCAGCTCGACCTTCTCAGGCACGATGTCCAACGCGTGCACCTCATTATGTTGCGACAGCAGCAACGCCACCGACAATCCGACGTAACCAGTACCGGCAACCGCAATCTTCACGGGACACTCCTTCTACGATGCGCTACACGCAATTCTAACTACGATTAGTGCGATGCGCAGTCGCCTGCTACTCCTTGCCGACGCCCAAGAGGAACGGACTGGCCGGCAGATTCACCGAGTTGTACAGCATGCTGGAGCTGTTCGGCGCAAGACCCCACAGGTAACACACTTGCGAGATCTTTGTCACCTCATCGGAATGAACGATTACCGTATTGCCCTGTATAGAAGCGTCAGCAGTATAAAACACGCCGTCCTGGCCGGCGACCTCGAAGCCTTGAAGTGGGTTGGAAGCACTCTTGACGAGATTCGTTGCCGTCGCCTTCGTGATGTAATTCGGGGTCATTGCGCGCAGTCCTTTTGCTGTGCCTTCCGCGAATGTCACAGTACCGGTGGAAGCGTCTTCCTCCATCGCCGATGCCCGTCGCGCCAACGGTCCGGACGGCACCGTCGATTCACTCGATTCCCTTGAATCGGTCATCGCCAACCATTGTGTCGCCATACGCGCGGCGAGAATGTCTTTGCCAAGCGGATGGATGACCTTCGACGTACCTTTGTCCGTGTCGATCGAAACAGTCATCGCCAGATGCTCCGTCGTGTTCACTGCCGCACTGTCCAGCACGTCGAGCTGCGCCTGCCGAACGATGGGCGCGTATAGGGTTCCCACTCGAGTATCGTGCGAGCTGTACGCATAGGAACGGCAAATCATCTTCTCCGAATACCGCACGGTACTGGTTGATGAGCACGGCGAAATTACTTTTCATAGCGCAGCGCCGTAGCTTGGGTGGCAGTATCGTCTTCGCCTTGGTGCCACAACACGCCGGCGACACGATATCCGGTCAGCGGTATGACGTGGTTGGCGTAGATACTGCCACCTTTCATATGCAGTGCGATGCCGGTGCCACCCCATGAAATCTGGATGATACCGACAGGCACATTCGGATGTTTCGCCCGCAGTTGCGCGGCGAACAGTTGCGGCAGGTAACCGAGATATTGCGCGTCGGAGCCGGTCGCGGGTGCCCATTTGGTCGCGCTCACCGACCTAAGCGGCAGCGTGACGCTCAGTCCGTTGGCGGATGATTTGTTGGAGCCGCTGGCTTCGGCCGTGCCGGATGCGGCGCATCCCACAAGCATGGTCATACCGACGAGCAACATGATGGCGGCGCACGTTCTTCGCGCCACTGCGAGCGCTCTCATACGAACCATCACGTGGGGGCAACGCACGGATAGCATCACCTGACAAGCTGATTCTTCCGTTCATGATCCAATCACTCATTCGTCTGCCGATTTGTATACTGACTGGTATGGTACAGGCACAAACTTCAGGTTCGGCCACGACGTTCGGCGCGGCCTCCACAGCCCAGCAAAACACGTCGGAAACGCCGGATGACGCATGCTGGGAAACGGTGAACAGGGTCGTTTATCCTTTGCATGATGCCGATCAGACGATGCCGTTGTACGCGGTGAACTGGCATCCCGCGTATTTCGATCCGAGCGTGTTCGACGAGCGCGAGAATCTGTACAGTGCGAATCCGAACGGCATGACGCGTTCCGAGCTCGCGCGGCTCATCGCACAGGGGCGGCGTACGGCGAGCGAGGAGCCGCACGGCTTCGCCGTCGATTCGCGCAATACGGTCACATTAGCGGCGGGCACGCACCTGTCGTGCTGCACGTACTTCAACGCGTTCCCAGCCGGATACTGGCGGTATTGGACGCGGGTGAGTAACGTGCGGTTCTCCGCGTGGACGTCGGGCAAGGGCACGGTGACCGTGTTCCGTTCCACGGCACGCGGCCTGGCGGCACCGGTGCAGTCGTTCTCCATCGACACAAAACATGGCGACGGAGGCACGCAGCGCGTCGAGGCGTTGCTTTCGTTGAAAGGCATGCTGGACGGCGGCTTCTACTGGTTCGACGCTCGTGCGGACGAGGATGCGTCACTGACCGTGGGCGGCGCGGTCTGGCAAGTGCCGGCCTGTGACCGTCGCACGCCGCAGCCGGGTACGGTGTCCGTGGCGATTACCACGTTCAACCGTCCGTCGTATTGTCTGGACCAGTTGCGCGCGATTGCCGGAGAGCCGGAGCTGCGAGTCCGGCTGGATACCGTGTACTGCACGGATCAGGGCACAGATCTGGTATGCAATCAGGATGGTTTCGCCGCGGCCGCCGACGATCTGGGCGGTCAGCTCACGTATCTCCAGCAGGCGAATCTGGGCGGTTCCGGCGGGTTCTCGCGCGGCATGTTCGAGACAGTGAAAGCGGGACGCAGCGACTATACGCTACTGCTCGACGATGATGCGATCAGCGAACCGGAGTCAATTCTGCGCGCAGTACAGTTCGCGGACTATGCGGCACGCCCCGTGCTGGTGGGCGGCGGCATGTTCCATATCGACCACAGGACGGTGCTGCACGTGCAGGGCGAACGATTCGACCCACGTTCGATGTGGATGTACCCGTCGCGAGGCGCGGAGTTCAACCATGATTTTCGCTCGGAACCGTTGTCGGACAGCCCGGCCCTACACAGCGTGAAGTTCTCCGATTTCAACGGCTGGTGGTTCTGTCTGATTCCCACGGAGACGATGCGCGCCATCGGTTTGGGTCTGCCTGCGTTCATCAAGTTCGACGACATCGAATACGGTGTACGCGCGAAAAAGCATGGGTTCCCGACGGTGAGTCTGCCCGGCGTGGCCGTCTGGCATATGGGGTGGCACGACAAGGATCCGGCGCGTAGCTGGGAGGAATACTTCCAAGTGCGCAATCGGTGGGTGTGCGCGTTGCTGCACTATCCAAATGCCGGCAAAGCAAGCGTGTTTCGCATGCTGTATGAGGAAGCGAATCTGGGACTGCGCATGTTGTATTCGGGCATGGCGTTGAGCCAGATGGCCCTCGCCGATGTTCTGAAAGGTCCGGCGTATTTCGTGGATTCGCTGCCGTCGAAGCTGGGCGAGGTACGCAAGGCGCGTTCCGGTTTCGCGGACAGTACCACGTTCACCAGCCCGTTGGATTTACCTGAGCCTGGCGATCATGCCGAACGCGACTGGGCGCCACAGAGCGCACGCGATGTGACAAAGCAAGGTATGAAGGCTGTGTTCGCTGCGCTGCGATCCCGCGTGGACGGTTCCAAGGACGAGGCCCCACAGGTGGCGGTTCCGGCACGGTTCTCCATCTGGCCATCATTCATCGGCGTGCGTTCCGCCTTGGTCACTTCAGCCGATGGGGATTCGGTGGCATGGTTCCGTCGCGATAGCAAGCTCTACCGCCGCAACATGCGCGTGTGCTTCGGCCTTGCATGCAAACTTGCTCGTAACTGGAAACGCCTGTCACGCGAATACCACGAATACGGCGTCGCTTCCATGGACACGTGGGAGCACATCTTCAAAGAAGCAGAGTAGCCGGAACGATAACACGGTGAGAATAGGAATGCCCGTTGTCTTTGGCCACATCGGAGACCAAAGACAACGGGCATTGCCATGTCAACCGGTCAGTTCACTCTGGTTCAGGCTTCAGGCCGCTGCGGGAAATCGACCTTCGGATTGAACGTGATGGCCTTGAGCAGCTGACCGTAGATCTTGCGACGCAACGGCTTCGCGACGCGGCCGCGGCGCATGGCGTTGTGCACCACGAGACAGAAGTAGAGGTACTGCCACACATTCCTGTGATGCAGACGATAGGAGCCTTCGTTGCGGGCGCCGTAGGAGAACTTCCACACGTTCCTGTCGTTTACCATGGAATAGTTGACGCCTTGGTTCATGCCCATGTCGTGCAGCACAATGCTGTCAGTCACTTCCACGCCGGGGCACGACTGTGTGATGCGCAGCGTGTATTCGGCGTCGTCGAACCAGATGAAGTACTCCTTGTACGGCAGGCCGAACGCCTCCATCACCCAACGCGGGATGAGTACAGACACGAACGAGCAGGAGGTGACCATGACCAGATTGTCGTAGCCCATGGCCTGCAGACGTCCCCAATCCCAAGTAGGGATAGGGTTGTTCATTTCGGAGATGGACCCGTCGATGAACTTGACCATGGAGCACACGTACGGTACATCGGTGCCAAGTCCGGCGACCGCATTGTCATAGCCTTCGAGCAGCTTCGCCAGAGCGGCGGGCTGCGGGTAGCCGTCATCGTCGAAGATCCACACGAAGTCGGCTCCGAGTTCGTAGCCTTTGCGCATACCGGCGGAGAAACCGCCTGCACCACCCGCATTCTCCGTCAGCGTAACGATGGTGATACGGACCTTGTCCTTCAACGTGAAGTCGCGTTCGTATTCGGCAAGATATGCAGCGGTATCGTCCGTGGAGGCGTTGTTGACGATGACGAGATGCTCAGGCAGTCGCGTCTGTGCTTCCAGTGATGCGAGGACGTTCTTGAGTTTTTCAAGACGGTTGTAGGTGACGACGATTGCGGCGACCGTAGAGGTATTTGCGGATGGCATGGCTATTTGTTCCATTCGTTGAGAAGCTGGCAGAACAGACTGTTGGCGGTTTGTTTGTGTGAGAAGGTTTCAAGGCGGTTCTTCTCGACCTCCCACAGTTTGTGGCGGTCCATCTCATTGCCGTTGAGATGCATGAGCGCACGTTTCGCGTCATGGATGAACGAGGAGGTCATTCGGCGCAGCAGTCCCTGCGACGGCACGAGGGTTTCCTGAGATCCGACGTTCGCGGAGAGCACGGGGATGCCAGCACTAATGGCTTCGATTGTGGTGAGCGTGATGCCCTCGTTCACGGAGGATACGAGCAGCACGTCGGCATCGGCGTAGGTACGCGATACCGGAATGCTCATGGGACGGCGTTCGATGACATCATCAAGGCCATAGCGTTTGATGAGCCCATCGGTGAAGCTGTCCATATCACCACTGCCGTGCATGATGAAATGGTATTGGCCGGGCGCGGCCTGCTTCATTGCCTTGGCGACGAGAATGAACGCGTCGGGGCGCTTCTGGCGGGACATACGGCCGACGAACGCCACGTTGAACACCCTCGGGTCGCGGCGTTCCGCATAGCTCACGTGTTCGGAGTCGGCGGTGAGTCCGACGAGAGGCGCGTCGACGACTTTGGAGGCGGGGATGTGGTGGATGTCTTCCATCCAGCGCTCCAGCTGCGGGGAGATCACGTGATGCAGGTCGATCCACTCGTCGTGCGCGAGCGATTCACGCGGGAAGCCGCCTTGGAACATGTATTCCACGATGTGCAGCGAATCCACGATCTTGACGTCCGGGAAGTACTTCTTCACCCACCAGGCATTGTCGTACATCCACTGGCAGTGGTGAATCATGATGCCGCGGATGTCGAACTGTTCGAACAGGGCGCGAAGAATCGGGACGTCACCGACGCGGTACTGCAACGGCTGAGTCAGGGGAATCACGAGCGCGCCATCGCAGATGGGATCAGTGATCCATGGTTGGTGACCGTCGGAGTCGGTAAGGACGATGGGCAGGAAGCCTGCTTCTTTGGCGAGCTGAATGGTTTCCATGCCCCAGCGTTCCGCACCTCCGGCTTGGAGCCAGTGCATGGCGACGATAACGGCCTTGGGCGCGTCGAGAATTCGAGTACCCGGCTTAATCTCAACCCATGGATGATGGTTAGCTTCGCTGGCATTCGCCGCTTCAATGGTGAGCGGCTCATACAGTCGCACATTATTCCGAGCCTTCCGCTCTCGTTCCGCTCGTTGCAGTTCACGGATACGGTCAAAGGCGACGGGCCAGCGATATTCAAGTTCGTTATACAGTTTAACGGCACGACTCGCGTTGGGCGCATGTTCCCAGATGTCTTCATCTGTAGCATCATCCGGCGTGAGCAGGATATAACGATCATTGCGATCGACGAGCTGCTCATCCCCAGCAAAGTAGTGAGGAGAGAATACCGACTGCGCGTTCACGGTAGAAGTGGCATCGAACTCTCCAATGGGCTCGCGCCCATCATCCGACGTACATGAACCTCCGAGGGTGGACGTATCCGTCAGACGGGGATACTGCCATTTCTCACCCATGTAAATCCGGTAGTGTAAGGTCCGGCCGGGTTGAATGAGTGAGTGGTAGTTGACCGCCGCCACAACAAGTTTGCGTTGACGGTTGCTCAGCGAGTCCAAAAACTCACATGCGTCTTGATCTAGTTGAGAGAATCGGCACATGAGTTTCATTGTACGCACGCGGGGCGAAGTACGACCATCTACTACCGGCACACGGCCGACGAGCTCGACCTGCCGGACGAGCTGTGGGAACTGGTGCGCGTCAAGGCCAACCTGCTCACCCCATCCAAGAAACCCATCGCTCGCGACAGTGAACCCGGCCAAGCCCGTCCGCCGCATCCACGATATCCAGAACCGGCTCGAGACCATGGCCGCGCCACGCACCGCAAGGCTGGCCAGACGTACGGGCCCGGACATGGCATACTTGAACAAGACGCTCGCAGGGATCGCGGGTGTCGAACCGGAATACAACGAAACCTCCACAAGCCGACAAGGAATAGGATTACACGCTCACTTTCCGATGAGGCACTCCGACCGTGCAGCTTAAGTGGAACTTACTGCACAGATTCATCTTGCTTCATATTGCTGACATAGCCATCAAAACGATTAGCAAACAAATCCGGAGAATCCGAATACCATCTATTGAAATAATCTTTCAAAGTCATAATATCTTCGGCTTCAATAGGGGACACTCTCTCATAAACATGAACTACGACAGGGCCGTCAAACTGAAACGATCGACGTTCAACATAATGACGCCCAAGAAAACTAGAGGAATCCTGCACCAGACTATTGAGTGCAACAACAACTCTTTCGTTCTCTTCATTCATGTGCAAGGAAACTGGAGTAGATGTAACAACAAAACGAGCATCAAAGAATTCAGTATTAAAACCATCACGCGAATCGACATCAGCTGCAATAACAGGAAAAGCTGATCCTACTACATCCGGAAGCAAAGTCGTATCGGCAAGAGAATAGTTTAAGTTAGCACTCGCAGCAGCAAAATATACCGCTTCTCCATTCACGGTCTGCTGACGAAGATATGTAATCAACTCACGTTTCTGCGTAACATCATTTTGCTTGATAGGACGAACTACACTTTGCTTACCCAGCAGAAGACTAATCTGAGAAGGAACAGACACAACAGAAAACCCTTGCAACAAGGAAACGACTGATAGAGCAACTACTATTAGATTAATGACAGTGCGCACATCACCATTCTTCAACAGATTTACGCATGAAAAGAATGGAACCGAAGAAAAAATTTCAATAAAAAAGAGAATAACATACCAATGCTGTTCTCCAAAGTCCTGAACATGCCAGAATACCACAGAGGACAACACAGCACCCAGAAAGACAGACACGGGTAAAATAATAGACTCACAGAAATCTGTTTTATTCAAAACCGATAGACGAGAATATACGATACACAATATTACGACACTAATTAAACCAACAATAAACCAAAGCAATCCGATTCTGTTGACGACATTAAGAATCTTGGCGGGATAAGAATCATAGACAGTCCAAGCACTATAGGATTGCGAGTACTGACCTCCGGCGGATCTAAACACAAAAGGCCGAAAGACGGACATAAGAGGAAGCGCGACGACAATAGCCAACGTGGCCACACGGAAGCATAACAATTTAAAGAGCGCGATGCGACCGGCACTTGCATTTACAACAATCGCACCTGTCCAATATATCAAACAGCATAAAACCATCCCAATAACACCGAAGATAAACCACCTTCTAAGCAAAAACACACCGCATAGGCCTAAGCCAATAAAAATAGCCCCAAAACGTCTCTTTGGGAAGTTTACATCCATCAATGCAACAAGTAAAGCAATAAATAGAACTGCGGGTACGGCATCAAAATAGCCTAAAAATATAGGCGCAAGAAACGAGGGAGTAAACAAAGAGAAAGCATACGCGGCAACAAAAACTCCAGACGAACCATTAGACACACTCGAACCCATTGATTTGGATACGATGAACCCTGCCATAAGCAATGCGGCTGGAACGGCAGCAATACATGACTCAATAAACACAGCCCCCTTCCATGACGGGAAAAGATATACTGGGAAAGACATAATCCACGACAACAGCAAATTATAATCCGAGTAATTCACACTGTAGACAACTTGCCGAAAAGTATCCACAGCTCCATTCTGCAGACTGCGATTAAAGCCTAATGTATTGTTCCAATAATTGGCGTAATCCCATATGGGAATAAAGTTATATTGAGACAAGTAGATGCCAGCAAATACAAGAAAGACAAAAGTAAGGACAATCAGAGAAATTGCCGCACGGAACTGTAATTCAACGACAACTTTCAACGCCTGAGTATTACGCACTATTAAATATACAATAAAGTAAAATCCAGCAATGCCGATCATACTCAATGCAATAAATCGTCCTTCATGAAAGGACATCATAGAGACGGCAACGCCAACTAGTGTCAACACTGCTAAAAAAGCTCGATTATTGATAGCCAGTTTGCCTGCAATCATCTTCATTTCTTTACCTTCGCATATCTATTATATTTCACTTACACTCGCGAAAGAAGCACCTTTTCTACGGGGTGCACAATTATTGCATCAATTAGCCAAGAAATGCAACTTAGAACAATAAACACAATAACGATAATACACACTCCCGCCATAGGGCGTAGAATAGGCAGAGAGGGAGGGTAACTCATTTTCGAGACGCAATCCCATACAATGCGAAATCCGAACCAGTTCTCGTGGATGAGGTAGATGCCGAAAGTGGTAGGCGCTATGGTACAGATAGCTCTCTGCACAACCTCCGGGGATTGGTTCATATCGACACGGCTTACCATGATGAACACCAACATACCGATGATGATGGGGAAGAGAACAATGCCATCATGAATCCGGTTTTTCCACCCCATGAAATCCACCAGCCATGATTGTTCCGATATGTAATGGTTGAACGCGACCATGAGCAACGTCAACGCTACGATTATTCCAATCATTGGGAGAGTTCTGAACCTATCCTCATAATCTTGATAATACTTGCGCAACCATCCGCCTATCAGATATCCTAACATAGCATAGACGAGATTGTTCCAGTTCGAAGCACGTTCGAAGATGAGAATCTGAATACTGAAGAAACCCAGTAGCACAATCAACATCTCCATGGAACGCTTTGGCAACGTATTAAACAGTGTATTGAGATATGGTGCGACTAAAAGCATCAGCAGGTACGCACCAATGAACCAGTAACTGTTGTAGAAGAACGGGAATAAACTGGCCAGTATCGACCGATACAAATCCACCCCATGCATTATCGGCTCCACCGCCATAGGATAATGATGGAATGCACCCAGTAAGAGCACGATAATGAGAAAGGCCACGGAATAGCAGAACATCTGCAACCAAGTCTTTACCAAACGATTCCACTTGAACGACTTCTCCACCAGGAAGTACCCGGAGATGATGAAGAAGATGGATACACCCACCTGGCCGTACTGCACAATCACGAATCGCAATGCCGACCACCAGCCAGGCTCTTGTGGAAGAACCACTCGCAGCTGATGATGGTCCCAGTCGAAATGAATAACGAAATGGCACGTCAGAATCAGGAACATCGCGACAATGCGCAACAGTTCGATGGACACGTTCCTTGCGGCAGGTTTTTGGGGCATACTAGTTCCTTCCCTCGCCCGCATAGTCGATCATGGCGATAGATCGTCCATACGTCGTCTCCAGTAAATCCGTACCTAATATAGGGGGAACCTTCGAAGTGCTGACCGGCTGCAGGGGTATACTGTCCGCATATTCTGTCCTTTCGAAGAAGCGGAGCCGGCGTGGAAGCAGTATCATCACCCCCCCTTGTTTCGGTCATCATCCCCGCGTATAACGCGCAGGAGTATGTCGCCGAGTGCGTGACGAGCGTCATCAAGCAGACTGCGAAGGACATCGAGGTCATCGTCGTCGATGACGGTTCGACCGACGATACCCGCGAAATCGTGGCGTCCATCGCCGAACGGGATGCTCGCGTCACGTTGCTCACGCAGTCCAACCAGTACGCCGGCGTCGCCCGCAACAACGGCATGGACCACGCCACTGGGAAATACCTGTATTTCCTCGATGCCGACGACTTCATCGAACCGGACACGCTGGAAACGATGACCGGCATCGCGGAACGCACCGGCGTGGATATCGTCGTCGCCCGGTCGAACAGCCATGATGCCGAGACCCATGAGGAAGCGCTCATCGACTACACCATCAAGGACATGTCGACGAGACAGGTGCTGCATAACGCGGATTACGCGGGCACCACGTTCCAGAGCTTCATCGGATGGCCGTGGGATAAGCTGTTCCGCGCCGATTTCATCCGCGAGCGCGGCTTACGCTTCCAGGCGCTGCGCACGACGAACGACGCGTTCTTCACGTTCGTGGCGCTGGCCATCGCCCCGTCCATCTACTGCACGGACGCGATGCTGTTCCACCACCGCACGCACAACGCCACATCGCTGGAGGCGACGCGCAGGAAGAGCTGGCAGAACGCGCTCAACGCCGTCACGACAATCGGCGACTATCTGAAAACTACGGATAACTACACGCTCACCAAGCGTAGCTACGAGAACTGGGTATCCCACTTCATCTTGTGGAACGTGCAGTCGCTGGAACGTCCGACGGCGGTCACAATGATGGACGCCTCCTACCCGCTGCTGGAGGCACTGCCAGACGACAAGGACTACTACTACGAGGAACGCGACTATCGTTTCGTCGAACTCGTGCGACAGACCCGCTCCCAGCTGATTCTCACCGCGTTGGACGGTGATTGGCATGTCGGCGACCTGTGGAAGCAATTGTGCGAAACCCGTGATTGGGTGGAGGTGTTGGAGAAACGCATCACCAACCGCGACCACACTATCGAGGCCCAGAACCGCCAGATTCATGATCTTGACCGGCGCGTGCGCAGCATCTACCATTCGGTCTCGTATCGACTAGGTAACGCGGCGATCAAACCGCTTTCCATCGCGAAGGATTTGCTCGGCAGGAAGAAGTAGCGGCGCAAGCCCCCCACATACCCGCCTCCCACTAGAATATGTGGGAACGCTGGGCAGAGACACTGGCGGCAGACGCCATGTTGTCTCGCATGAGTAGGATAGGACGCTTGTGAAAGACGTGATCAAACGCCTCCAGGAGAGGTACCACTATGCGCTGGTCGTATTCAAGGAGCTGGTGAAGACCAACTTCAAGCTGCGCTACCAAGGCTCGTATCTTGGTGTGCTGTGGTCGGTGCTCCAGCCACTGATGCTGTTCGCCGTCATGTACGTCGTGTTCGTCAAGTTCCTCAAGTTCACGGACGGCACGCCCACCTTCCCGATTTCGTTGCTGTGCGGCACCTGTCTGTGGCAGTTCTTCACCGAATCCACAAGCATGGGCATGCGTTCCATCGTGGACCGCGGCGACCTGCTGCGCAAGATTCACTTCCCGAACTACATCATCGTGGCTGCCACCACGATGGGGTCGATGATCTCCCTAGCCATCAACCTCGGCGTGGTCATCCTCTTCGGCTTCTTCGCGCACGCGCACTACACGTGGCGCGTGATCACCGTGATCCCCAGCATCCTGCAGCTGTACGCAATCTCGCTCGGCGTGGCCCTGCTGCTCGGCTCGCTGTACGTGTACTTCCGCGACATCGGCCACATCTGGGATGTCATCCTGCAGGCGCTGTTCTACGCGACCCCTATCATCTACCCGCTGTCGATGGTGCAGAAGAACCCGGAGTTCAGCTGGGCCGCCGACTTCATGATGCTCATGCCGACCACGCAGACGATCATGGACATCCGCCACAATCTGCTGTCGCCGGAATACGTGCCGACCATCTGGACCGTGGTGGACAACAAGATCCTGTGCCTGATCCCCTACGTGCTGTCCGTGCTGGTGCTGTGGCTGGGCGTCCACGTCTTCCGTAAGTACAGCGCCAAGTTCGCGGAGGTGCTCTGATGGCCGACAATACCATCGACAACACGACCAACCCGACTAACCCGAACGACGACCGTCCCGTCGTCCTCAAGGTCGACCATGTGGCGAAATACTTCCGCCTGCCCACCGAACAGGCCACGGGCTTGAAGATGGCGTTCCTCAACTGGACGAAGGGCATCAAGGGATTCACCGAGCAGCATGTGCTCAAGGACATCAGCTTCGAGGTGCGTCAGGGCGACTTCTTCGGCATCGTCGGACGCAACGGTTCCGGCAAGTCCACGCTGTTGAAGATCATCTCGCAAATCTACGTGCCCGAAAAGGGCAGCGTGTCCGTCAAGGGCAAACTGGTGCCGTTCATCGAATTGGGCGTGGGCTTCAATCCGGAGCTCACCGGCCGCGAGAACGTGTACCTGAACGGCGCGCTGCTCGGCTTCACCCGCGAGGAGATCGACGCGATGTACGACGACATCGTCGAGTTCGCGGAACTTGAGGACTTCATGGACCAGAAGCTCAAGAACTATTCCTCCGGCATGCAAGTGCGTCTCGCCTTCTCCGTCGCCATCAAGGCGCAAGGCGACATCCTCGTGCTCGACGAGGTGCTCGCCGTGGGCGACGAGGCGTTCCAGCGCAAGTGCGACAACTTCTTCGCGCAGATGAAGAAGGACCCGACCAAGACGATCATCTTGGTCACGCATTCGATGGACGCGGTGAAGCGCTACTGCGACAAGGCCATCCTCATCAAGGACGGCGAGATTGTCGTCTCCGGCAACAAGGATGATGTGGCCGACCAGTACACGCTCGAGAACCTCAAGGTCCAGGAGGCCGAACAGAAGGCTCATGCCGCAGCCGTGAACGCTGGCACCGAATACCCGGCCGGCCTGAGCGAACGCGTGCCCGTGCTGAACGTGCGCGCAGAGGACTCCCAGCTGGTGAAAACTGCAGATCCGTTCCGGTTCCTTGTGGATTACGAGTTCAATGAGGATGTGGAATTCTACCTGACGCTCACCCTGCTGGACATGAAGCGCGGCGGCATCATCTACGATACGGCCGCCGACCTGCATCAGACGAAGCGCGGACGCCAGACCGTGACGTTCGAGCTGCCGCTCGACGCGATCTGCAATGGCGATTATCGCCTCACCGCGCAGCTTCGTTCCTTGCCTGACCCGAGCAACATCAAGTCGAACCAGCAGCTTGCCTACACGGACGAAAGCCGCTCCTGCGACTTCGCCGTGCGTATCCCCGGCAACGAGGGCTACGGCCTGCTGAATAAAAGCTCGATGCAGGTGAAGCAGCTGGACTGATTCAGGCGAGTTTTTTCGGGGGTGTCGGCATCATATGATGCGTCGTGTGACGCCGTCATCCCCACCACCAAATACGTTAATTACAAACATCAGAGAGGATGTGTCTCCATGCATTGGAGCAAAGGAAAGAAATTGCTAGTACGATCCCTGTGTGTTCTTACTGCTAGTAGTCTGATGGCTGCCCCCGCTTATGCTGCTTCTGCCACGTCAATCACCCGACTGGACGGAAACACGCGCTATGAGACGATGGGGCGCGTAGTACAAACAGCGTTCCCGAAACAATCCGACTATGCCGTACTAGCTTCAGGAGACAACTTCCCCGATGCTCTGGCTGCTTCCTCACTTGCAGGTGCATTAAAAGCACCCATCATTCTGACAAGCTCCACGACTCTTTCAAGCGAAGCAAGGAATGAGCTTCAACGGCTAGAAGCCCGAACCGTAGCAATTGTCGGAGGCTCATCCGCCGTATCGACTGCCGTCGAGAATCAGGTGTCCCAAATTGTTTCAGACGGAACGGTTGTTCGATTCTCAGGAGAGACTCGTATCGAAACAGCATTGTCCATCTATCGCAACGCGCCTAGACAACTCCCCGTAACATGGTCCCGAACAGGCATCGTGACCACATCATCCAATTTTGCCGATGCATTGTCGATTTCTCCATATGCCTATTCCACAGCTTCTCCGATATTCTTAACAGACAAGAATGGATTGGAACCAGATGTACAACAATCACTCTCTCATTTCGACTTCGATAAAGCAATAATCGTTGGCGGTTCTGCAGTGGTGCCCAATATCGTAGAGATCCAACTGTCAAATCAGCAACTTTCAACAACAAGATTGTCTGGCAATACCCGCTATGATACCAGCAACCAAGTCGGACGTTTTATACTAAATGAATCTGTATACACTCCGAGCGACATAGTATTTACCACCGGAGAGAATTTCCCAGATGCCTTGGCGGGAAGCGCTCTTGCTGGCACCCGAAACACTATTCTATTACTAGCAGGCAATAAATATTCTCCCACCATACCGTTCGCCGAACAAAATATTTCTTATCCTCAAAACATTTATGTTTTAGGCGGTAAAAATGCTTTCACCTCACCAACTATCAACTTTATTTCTCTGCGCTATGGCCACGGAGAGATAGAACCAGATCCAAGTGAATATGTGAATGAAAGCGGAGTCACGCCTGGCGCGTGGTGCAAAAAGAGAGATCGCGGAAAGAAAGCACTCAGCAAACATGGAACCGTGATGATCTGCTCGGCAGATCCAGAAGATCCCGACACATATCGTTGGCGTGAGTATACTGGCTGGTAAAGCTAAAGGACATGCCTCGAAGTTCGACTCACACTGGTACTGTTTTATCCCAAGTTTCTGCTGGTAGCACTCTGGCGTTCGCGGGCGTGTGATGAAGCAAATCCATAATTTCAATACGCGCCCGATTATTCATTGATAAAGTTCATAGAAGCTGATATACTCTTTCACCACGCTTAAGAAAGCATTGAGCTGAGTAGACACTATCCCATATGCTTATGAGCATGAGCATAGATATTCGCGCATGGTTCTGGGAGTCAAAGAACAGGGTACGTCGGACGACAACGCACCTTGGACGACGGATTGCCAGCAAACAACGCATCATCGCCTCGTTGACATCATATCCGCCACGTATGGCCACTATTCATCTGGCCATACGCTCCATTCTTGCGCAACGCACACTACCTGACAAAGTCGTTTTATGGCTATATGAAGGAGACTTCCCAAATCGGGAAGCGGATCTCCCTGATACACTCATGCATCTCATCGGACATGATGTTGTAATCCGATGGGTTTCAGAAAACCTGAAACCGCATAAGAAGTACTACTGGGCGCTACAAGAATTCTCAAAAGATCTTGTAATCACATTCGACGATGACTTGGTATATCCTAATACCTATATTTCCGAGCTTATGAAGGCACATCGGGCGCATCCCGAGGCGGTAATCGCCGCGCGCACGCATCTGATGATGTTCAACGAAGATGGTTCTCTAAAACCTTACGACCAGTGGATTTACGAAGCTCCCGCGCGTTATCCCTCCATGGTGAATAAACCATCGATGCGTCTGTTCGCCACTAGTGGCGCCGGAACCCTGTTCCCCCCGAATGTGATGCCTCCAGAGACTTTCGACATGGCTGCAATTCGCGCTACAGCGTTGAATGCTGACGATGTTTGGCTGAAGGTCATGCAGGTCATTGGCCATGTTCCGGTGGTTGCCGCTACCGCGAATCAGATTATCGCCAATATTCCTCTTGCTGAGGCACAGACACGGAATCGCCTTGCATACGTTCCAGACACACAAGAGGAAGCACTCTGCCACGCCAATACCGAGGCAGGCGGTAATGATGTCATTCTTGCGGATACACTTGCATACCCTACTGTGCACAATGCTCTTAAAGAAGCCTTCCCCCTTCTTGTCCGAGATGATGCCCTTGACAAATTCCTCAGATAGTAACTGGCTGCGGGCAGGGGGGCATTCCGTCGACGCCCCTGCCCGTCAATCACATCTTTCTGATCGCATCGTCATATGCCTTCTGCGCATCATCAAGTTCGGCATTCGCCTTCTCCAAATTTCGGTCAGCAGACTCACGGTTAGCAGTAGCAATAGCTTCCTTTTGCTTGGATTGGCGCAATGCATCCGACGCCTGCTGCGACCTTATACCAGCTTGAGTCGCTTTGTTTTTCGCATCGCGATATATGGCTCCAGCATTCTTCAAATTAGCTATGTATTGATTGAGTTGCTTTTCGTATTCTGCAACTGTTAAATCACCGACACCAGTATTGTAATTCTGGACACGCTGACTATTGTCACCCCACCCTTGCGCATTACCGCCCCACGCAACGGCACCACCAAAATCGGTCGTATAGGGATCGACAATATTGAGATAGTGTCCAACCTCGCTGTACAAATCAAAATTATCCTGAGATAACTGATACGCATGACCGATGTACCGAGTCAGACTGGAATCTTTCGCTACAGCGGCATCCCATATCCGTTTTTCCTCGGTATACCACCCTTCAGTCGGTTCGCTATAGCCAGTAGACATATTTTGCGAACCATCATTGAAACCATGTCCAGTCCACGGGGAATATATATTCTAATCCGCACAGGCTTGGGCCATTGCCGTTTCATACGCACTCCACTTGAGTTCGTTAAGTCCAAGACCTTTTCTGATTTCATTAACCTTTTTCAATGTAGGAATCGCTTGAACCATGTGCTCCAGTTGATATGAGCTGCCCGAATCATTGGGTCTGATATTACCTTCCGCAACAGCTTCACGATATTGTCGACTTTCCCAACTATCACTGTCAAAGAATCCTAGAGCATCATTATATCCATATGTCTCATAGAAACCTCTGCCACCTTTATCCCACTGCGAAGTGGCATTATCCGCAGCCGTTTTCTTTGCTGCGGCATCTGCCGATGCTATTTGATATGCACGAACGGCATTGTCAGCTTCGCTTTGTTTCGTGTCAGCATCTGCTTTAGCTTTCGCTTCGGCTTGCACGGCACTCTTTTGCTTAGCTTCAGCTGCCGTCTGCGCTTCCTTGGCTGATTGCAATCTCCTAGAGACGGCATCAATATCAATGATGTGCTCTCCGCCGAAAGCATTGGCAACTGCATCAGCTGTCGCTCTGTTCACGGCACTAGCGCCACCTAACAAGTAGACACGATTCACACCACTGCTATGTTCGTGCGCCCACTGCACGGACGGAGAATCTGGCGTATTCGCCAGCAACACCATTGCGTTACTACGTCCCGCAAGTGGACCTCCAGCCAAGGCATCAGGGAAATTCTCACCTGTAGCAAATACCGAATTATTTACGGCAGCATTATGTGCGTACATATAGTCAGCAAGCGCGCGGCTGGTATCGTATCTGTTTTCCCCGTAGACACGGAGTCCCACTCCGCCTGAAGTTCCATACATCAGTTGAGTAATCACCAGCTCAGGGACAGCGTTCTCACCACCTACAACGAGCTGATGCCTAAAGTTGCCAGATATCGCTCGTAAGGTTTCAGAGCTGAAACCGTTTTTCGGATTCGCCAAAAATATCGGCGCCTTTTCTGCATATGCATATGCACTCACGGATAGCGCATCAGCAAAATTCTCCCCTGTCGCGATGATAGATTCAGCGGACGACCACTGAACCCCCAACCTAGCTTTGCCTTGAAGATAGATTTGCAAGGATGTTTCGTATCGGGTTTCCCCCGAAATACGGATGGGGACGGAACCTACTAGGCCATGTATTCTACTCACGGTCGCTCTGGATATCGTATTAACTCCTCCAATGATAACAGCTTTGGAGGCTTTAAGCCTCGTTATCTGTTGTTCAGCCTGCGGAGACAACACATTACCACTGGTCAATACGATAGGAGCTTTCAAAGCACCTGCAAGTGGTGCCGCTGCCAATGCATCAGGGAAATTGTCTCCTGATGCCACAACGACATACTCTGAAGTTCCTGGAACCTCAGCTTGTATGATACGGCTCATTGTGCCATATCGAGTGTCGCCAGCTAGACGGATTACATTAGTGCTATTGGCTTCCACACTCGATGCGGGAATCACGGCTGCGCCAATCAGTGCTGTGCATAGACCGGCAATCGTGGTGCATACAGCAATCTTCTTTAAAATCATGGCCGAATTCCTTCCCATCGAGACAATGCACTGATGCAGCTGTCCTATATTCCGTCTCTCCTATGAGGCAGCGTATGCCGTCCATATCTCATAACTCATCCCTTAATCTTCGGGGCACCTCAACATATAGGGCATAGACTACGAATGTCAGTTGTCTCAATTGGATTTGTCGGACAACAAGATACCAGTCACCACAACACATCTGGAACGCATGCCTCGTCGGCGATGAGTGGTCGTTCTGCAACTGGATGGTCACCGGGCATAGGAACAGGAACGCCGGGGCGATCCAGTACGGAACGACACGCAGAACGTCATCACGGCTCGCACGCCGTCGGGCGGATTCTAGTGGTGGTTGCAACACCTTCGTTGCTGTCTGATCGTATCATGCCGCGTCGAGCAGGTCGAGGATCCCGTTGTCTAGATGAAAGTGCAACACCCTTCAAATTGGAGATTGTTAGATAACCAGTGAAAGGGTGTCGCACCGGCTCTTCGCATTTTGGTGTGTATGGCGTGTGGTTAGAGGTGGGTTTGGATGGCTTGTCTGAATCCGCCGGTGTGCAGCAGGCTTCTAGTGATGTAGTTGTCGAGGTTGCGGAAGCCGAGGGCTATGCCCCCTGAGGGTCTCGAGTCTTCCGTTGATGGCCTCGGTCGGCCTGTTCGCGCCGTTGGGGTGGTCGAAGAACGCGAGGATGTCCGCCATGCGGCGTTTGAGGGTGCGTCCGAGCGTGACGAGTCCGGGGCATCCGGGCGCCGATCCCCTGACAGCGAGGGATTCGATGAGCTCGGCCATCATGCCCCGTCCCTTCCCACGGTCCTCCTGCGCGTAGCAGGCGATGATCTTCTGGTAGACGCCGTGCGCGAGGGCGAGCGGCTTGTTGGACGGGTCGCCAAGCAGCTCGTCGGCGCGTTTCTTCTGTCTGTCGGTCCTGAGACTGGCGGTCTTGAGCAGGATCCTCCTGCCCCTATAGAGCGGATCGGTCCTGGTGCCGCGCCGGCCGGTGGCCTCGCGTTGGAGCCGGCAGCGCACGGCCGTGACCTTGTCGCCGGCGAGCTTGACGATGTGGAACGGGTCGAGGATCTCCACGGCATGCGGCACCTGACGTGCGGCGGCCTTCTTGTAGCCCGCGAACGCATCCATCGCGACCGCCTCCACCTTCTCGCAGAACGACTGCGGGCGCTCGGCTCGCTGACCCTCTCGCTGCGCGCTATCGAGGCGATGGACTCACCGTTCCTGCGACGCGAACGGATAGACTGTATTTGGGGCATGCTGATCATTGCCTTTCCGGACCTTTCCCGAATGGAACTAGAAGCACCATCAGGCTAAGGCCCACGGGTGGTCGGCATGCCTTTCCGCCTAAACCCGAAAAATCTTCGTGACTAAAACCTCAACTTCCTATTGAACAAAAACAGCCATTGGGCGAACGCCTTCTCGCTTCCGCCCTCGACCACGTCGAGCAGTCAGGCCGGCCGACCATGCCTACGCGGGGTGAGGTCCACGATGACGGTCACGTACCGGCCGCCCGTACGGGTGTGCCGCCACACGTGCCCGTCCACGCCGATCGCCTCCACGCCGTCCAGCCGGCGCAGGTCGGCGGCCAGCACGTCCGCGCCCTTCTCCAGCACGGCCCGGTTCAACACGCCCCACGAGCAGTGCAGGTCACGGGCGCATGCGAGCACGCTCTTCGACTTGAGCACGACCTCGGCAACGGCCCACCACACGGCCGCGTCCGTCAAACGTCTGCCCTCGTCGGCCATATGGGTCAGGTCGTCGGTCCACGAGCGGGCGCATGCCATACACTCGTACCGTCTGACCCGCACCAGCAGGTGCACGGCGTGCTGGCCGACGGGCATGTGCACGAACCGCCGCCGCCACGAGGAGCGAACCCGGCCCATGCCCCCGCATTCCCGGCAATACCGGACGGTCCCGTCCACCGGCTCGCAGCCGATCAGCCACACTCCGGCACACGAACCCGCGGTCACGTGCCTTTGCGAGACGGGATTCAAACGCAGCCTATCCAAGCCAAGCAAGACCCGACCATCGAACACGCTAGACTCAATACCAAGCCGCGCGGTTTCATTCACTTTTTTCAATCACACACCGAATCAAACCGCACGGCCCATACACACCAAAATGCGAAGAGCCGATTACGACCCCGAGCGGAGCGACTCTGCTGATGCGTGCCTGAGCCGCACAACGAGTTGGAATGAATAGGAGAGGATTGGGAAGAGTGCGTATGGTAACTATGCCCGATACCGGTGCCGTCATGGTCGTGGATGACGACAAGACCGTTGCAGGTTCCGCGCACACCGCGCCTGACACCCAACGACGCTGGGTGTTCGTTGATGTGCTCAACGTGGTGGCGTGTCTCGCGGTGATTCTGCTGCACGTGTCGTTGAACGCGTTCTCGCCTGAGCCATCCCGCACGTGGGTGGAGGCGGTCGCGTTCCAGGCGGTCGGCATCTTCGCCGTTCCCGTGTACTTCATGATCAGCGGTATGAACCTGCTCGGCTATCAGCGGCGATACTCCACGAGGACGTTCTTCCGGAAGCGCCTGTGGCGTGTGGGCAAGGCGCTGGTGTTGGCGAGTCTTGTCTGCTACCTGCTGTTCGGATTGTTCCCATCCGCGTTCGGCACGCAGGCCGTCGCCGATTCGTTCGGGCCCGTGGATTTCGTGAAGCGCTTCCTCGCGGATGACATCAACAGCTTCTACTGGTTCCTGTACTCAATCATCTACCTGTACATGATCACGCCGCTGCTGTCGTTGGCGGCCGACGACAAACGACTCATGCAATATCTCATCGTGGTGGACTTCGCCATCGCGTGGGGAGTGCCGCTGCTGGAACGGTTGGGCGTGGCCGAGCGGTATCTCGAATCGTTGCTGCATTGGCCGTTGTACATGTCGCAGGACATGCTGTACTTCCTGCTCGGCTACTATCTCATCCATCATGTCGAATGGCGTGTTCCGGCGTGGGTGTGGCTGCTGGTCGCCGGTGCCGCCGCGGCGGTGATGTTCGGCACGGCGTTGTGGACGAACGGGTATTTCAGCGGCGGACTGTCTGGCGAATACCATAACTATGCGGTCAACGGTTCGCCGGTGCGCGTGGTGGAGTCCGTGGCCGTGTTCATGCTGTTGCGTGAATGCGAGCCGCGCCTGCGCGCGGTGCCGGAACGTGCACGCGGATTGATCCGCGTACTGTCCGGCGCGGTACTGGGCGTATACCTGTTCCACCTGCCGGTCATCAACTGGCTGACGGCGAACGTGCACGGTGCATTCGGCGACGCGCTCGCCCGGTACCCGCTGCTGCGGCTCGTCGTGATCTACGCGGTGACGGTGGTCATCGTGATCGCGGTGAAGCGGCTTATCGCAGTGGCGCGTAACGCGATTCGCCGCTGAGACTCGTATGCGTTGGCGTTTAGTGCCGTGCGCTATGTTGACGATGCTGACGGCGCTGACGATGCTAACGGCTGATGCGCGGCACCGCAACGGTGGCGACGATGGCGATGATCGACAGCGCGGACACCGCTTCCGCGATACGCCACGAGACGGGCTCCACATAGGCGATGCGCTCGTCGCCGGAATACGACTTATGGGGCGCTATTGCTGTTTTCGTGGGTGGGTTTCTCCGTTGAGTTGTTGAGGGAGTAAGAGAAGAGCGCTTTCCGGGTAGGATGTTTTCGACCAAGATAAACAAACAACCGCAAAGCGCCTGATGAACAGGATATTCAACCGGCTTCTCAACGTCAAAAACACGGTGGTCGAGGACGCGTGCATCGTCGACTCGCCATTGCGCCCCGGACCCGTCCTCGAGGTCCATGTGCGCCCACGTGCGGGGGCATGCTCCGATGCTCCCGCTGCGGAAGGAGGCGCCGCGGGTATGACCAGGGCGGCGGCGTGCGGAGCTGGTGTGGCCAGGATTTCGGCTGCTGGAGGGGTCAAATTGGTCGCCGCCATGCCGCGCGTGGACTGCCCGAAGTGCGGCGTCGTGGTCGCCCGGGTGCCGTGGGCGGAACCGGGCAGCCGGTTCACCAAGGATTTCGAGGCGGAGTGCGCGTGGCTGATGACGGTCGCGAACCAGAGGACGGTCAGCGGTTCCCTTCATGTGTCGTGGAGGACCGCCGGCGCCGTCGCCCATCGGGTCGCGGAACGCGTCAAGGCGTCGATGCCCTCGCCGTTCGACGGACTGCACGCGATCGGCGTGGACGAGACCAGCCACAGGAAGGGCCACACGTACCTGACCGTGGTCGTCGACCATGAGCGGCATCGGGTGACATGGGATCACGACGGGTACGGCAGGGACGTGTTCGGCCTGTTCTTCCAGGCGTTGACGCCCGAACAGCGCGCCTCCATCAGGCTGGTCACCGGGGACGGGGCCCGGTGGATCGACTCATGCGTCGACCGGTGGTGTCCGAACGTCGAACGCGTGCTCGACGGGTTCCACATCGTCAGCTGGATGAGCGACGCGCTCGACAAGGTCCGCAAACGCCTGTGGAACCAGGCGCGCCGCGACGGCGACGAGAAATCCGTCAAGCGCATGCGCGGCGTCAAATACGCCGTGTTGAAGAACCCCGGCGACCTGACCGACAGACAGTCCGAGGCCTTCGGGAACCTGCAGGACACGGACCCCAAGGGCCAGCTCTACCGCGCATGGCAACTCAAGGAACTATTGAGGACCCTGCTCAAGCACCCGCTCGAACAGGCCCGGGCCGAACTGAACCACTGGGTGTTCCGGGCGTCCCACAGCCGCATCCCCGAGATCGTCGAACTCGCGAAGAAAATCCGACGCCGCCGGCCGGACATCCTGCGCACGATCCAGCTGGGCTACTCCAACGCCAGGCTCGAGGCCTTCAACAACAGAATCAAGGCACCATCCGCATGGCCTACGGCTTCCACCACGTCAGCAACCTCATCGCCCTCGTCGTGCTCCGCTGCGGCGGACTCGACATCCGACTACCACAACCCACGATCTAACCCACGAAAACAACAGAAGCCTCGCTTCTGCTGGATTTGCGGTCCGTTGCCGTCTGCTTTCGTTCCCAGCAGACTCACGCCGATCATGGCCACGCCCATCACCAGCATCGAGAACGCGTAGCGAGTGGGAGACGAATGGTCGTTCTGCAATTGGATGGTCACCGGGCATAGGAACAGGAACGCCATGACCAGCCAATACGGCACGAACCGCATGACATCATCGCGTCTAAGATTCCGGCGTATCAACGCGTACAGCAGGTAAACGGGAACAATCAGCGCCCACACCGTGAGGTACATGAGCACGTTGACGATTGGAATGTCCTGCAACACGCGAACCAGCCCCTTGACCGCCGCCTGCGCCCTGCTCGGCTCCACATTGGGCATGAGCTTGCCGAACGTCGTGGGATTCAACGCGTTCGAGGTAAGCGGCTGGTACTGCAGGGCGATCTCCGGGTACGGCGCCTGCGGCTCCACATTGTTCGCCGGCGCGCCGTTGAACGCGAGCCAACCCGATTCCACGCTGATGAACGCCTGCACGTACGCACGCGGATGCTTCAGCCCAATGGACAGCCACGCCTTCGCGAAATCGACGACGCTGCCCGTGTCCTTGATCGCATAACCGGTCACCGGATCCGTGGTGAACGGCACATACTTCTCCCCCATCTCATCCCAGCTCATGGGCAGATACTCGTTGAGCGCCTGCTTCTCCCCATCGATCACATCAGACGGATTCGCATGAGCCACACGGGCCACCATCTGGATAGGAACGACGATGGCGGCCTGACGCTCGCCCGGAACGATGTTCAACCGGGGGAACACGGTCTTCGGCAAGACCACGCTGACGAACGCGAAACAGCCAATCGCCACGGCCACGCAGACCGTCTTGAACCGCGCCTTGTACCGGCCGACCACCAGCAGCAGCAAGGCGACGACCATCACATACATGCCCACGCTTTTCGTGAGCGCCACCAGCAGCAACAGCACGACGAAACCGATGAGGAACCCGGGACGGACGATTCTTGCGAGTTGGGAATCCACGAGCAGCAGATACATGACGAACCATGCGACCAACGCGATCGTGAACGTCGTATCCTTCACGATCGATGCGAACATAATCGGGAACACCGGGAAGAAACAGAACGCGGCCGTGATTCCGGACAGCGGCCCGCGCGCCAATCCACGCCCGCGAAGATACGCGAGCAACGCGCTTACGGCAACGCATGCGAGAAACGCGTGCAACGCCGACAACAGGAATACACCCACCTCGTAATGGCCACTGACCGCATGTCCCAGCCAAATCACCGAACCATAGAAGTACGTGTCGAGGAACGGATGATGATTCCAAATCTGCCCCGGCTCCTGACCGAACACAGCCATACCGAAGAACTGCGCCACCTGGTCGCCCGTATCCCAGTACAGAATCCCCGGATACAACAGAATGACATACGGCACCCAGCACACGAACATGCGTGACGCATCACGCAGCAGGTTCGGCGCATGCAGCACATGCTCGAACCGCACCAACGCACGACGCGGTACGGCGCGCGTCTCCGCTCCGGTCTCGGCGACCGTCTCGACAGTTCCCGCAGACGGCTCCGCTCCCGGTTCACCTGTCCGCTCTACGCACCGTTCCTTGAATCGTTCCTGCAACGAGAACAGCAACGGGAACACCAGGCAGAACACCGCCGCATACACGAGACACTGCACGTACAACGCAGGATCACCGAACGCGACCGCGCCACGCGTGGCGCTGTACCCGCCGACGCCCATCACCAGCCCCAAGCACACCGGCAGCCATATCACACGCCGCGACGACCGCGCCAGCGCAATCACTCTACACACCAACATCTCCTCTCAACACCTCGACTTCGCTGATTCTCATCATCAATCGCCTGCTTGTAGTTCACAACACAACGATCAGTCGTGAGATGTCGCCCAATGTGATGTCCAGAATTTGCCTTTCCTGTCGGTTTCCGCATTCCGCGTCACGAAAATATCCCGCCCGCTCTTCACCAGCCCTTTGGCCTCACGACGCAGGCATTCCCGCAATTGCATCATATAGCGGTTATCGGCCTTGTTCTGAACGTCCACTCTACGTGACGGCTCGACCGTAGCACACACCACGATTCTCGTGCAGGCAAGCGCTTTGCGGCAGAAATCCGTTGTTTCGACATCCTCAGACCGCGTGGCTCCGACCATGAGACACGCCAGCGTATCAAAGCTCTTACTGGCTATGGTCCACGCCAGTTTCGGAGCCTTCGGAGGTTTTTCCGATGGATTGCTATGGGAGTAATCCTTCGCTTCTATCAGATACAACGTCACTTCATCAGGAATGGCGATGATGTCGCATCCTTTGGCGTGAATCGCCTGTGCGCCGGAAAGCTTGGTAAAGAACGGCTTCTTATCGAAATCCGGCATTACAACGCACTCGTCCGGAAACTCATACACGTTGGTATCCTGCTCGAACGTCTGCACCGCAATCACCTGCCGCTCATATCATCCATCGGGGCGCCCATCATTCGTCCAGCAGCAAGGCGGTCTGCTCATATTCCACCTTCAACGTCTGCAGATGCTCCTCATCGAAATCGTCCAAGGAAGCTCCTTGAGCAATGTCTATCGACGTGCCGGTACGCCGCAATGCCGTATAGCCGATCTGCGCCACGTCGGCATTGTTACGGGACTCATAATCGAACTGACGCAAGAGGAACGCGCTATGCGTGCCCATGAACACCTAGACACCGGCATTGGCAAGCTCGATCACCATCTGTACGATGGCTTTCTGACTGGCCGGATTCAAGTTCGCCTCCGGCTCATCCCAGAACAGGAAGCCGCTATTCAACAGCACGCCAGACTGTACCAAACGGTAAATGGTGGCAAGCTTGCGCAAGCCTTCAGCCACCAACGGCATCTCGAACGTGCCTTCACTTCGATGGAGATAGAACTTGCCGGCGGACTCGTCCACTTTCCCGCCGAGAATACCCATGATAGGCTGCAATGCCTTATCCACATCGCTACCGGGAGTACGACGCAGCGGTGTCCTGCCCAGCAGATTGCACGTATCCCGCCATGTCTCATCGAATGCGATCTGGCGGGAATCGTACAACGACACAAACCCCGGGAAAATCGACATCAGTTCACGGGAAGGAAGAAATACCGGCGTGGATTCCACGCGGGACTCCGGCAAACTGTCGATCTTCACTTCGCTTTTCGAATTCGTGGCGAAACTGAACCGAAGTGGATGCTGCTTGCCGTCATATGTGATGCCGACGACGGCCTTGGACCGCCCACGTTGACGATTCGTCAGTCGTCCCAACGAATCCGGAGAAAACACTCCCACGATTTTGGAAGCCAGCTTCTTCTGCAGGTTCGTCTTCGTCAGTTCGGAATCATCAACCGCATCATGCATAACCGCCGTGCATGAGTACAGTAATTTCAACAATTGGGATTTGCCGGTGCCGTTATCTCCCACAATCAGATTGATCGAGGGGGGTGGCGAACGTCAGCTCATAATCATTGTCGAAAGGACCGAACCGATGCACATCCAATTGCGAAATTGCCTCAGTATTCATATACGCATTATAGACCGGCAATCGGTCAACGAGCGGCGATGAAATCAGTCGACCTTATGGGATGTCTCCATACCAGTCAACGCGTATAGTGGGGCGCATGCGTGAAACTGCTGCCCCTTCCGTTGCCGTGTTGCTTCCTTGCTATAACGAGGAGGTAACGATCGGGAGGGTGGTGCGCGACTTCCGAGCGGCGCTGCCGGACGCGGTCGTGTACGTGTACGACAACAACTCCACCGACCGCACAGCCGAAATCGCCGCGGCTGGGGGAGCGGTGGTACGCAAGGAGCCACGCCAAGGCAAGGCAAGGGCAACGTGATCCGCGCCATGTTCGAGGACATCGACGCGGACGTGTACGTGATGGCTGACGGCGACGACACGTACCCGGCCGACGCGGCGCCCGCGATGGTCGCCAAGGTTCTCGAAGGCTACGACATGGTGATCGGCGACCGCCTCTCCTCCACCTATTTCCAGGAAAACAAGCGCCCGTTCCACAACTTCGGCAACCGCCTCGTACGCGGATCCATCAACCACCTGTTCCGTGCGCACGTCACCGACATCATGACCGGCTACCGTGCGTTCAGCTTCACCTTCGTCAAAACCTATCCCGTGCTGTCACGCGGCTTCGAGGTCGAGACCGAGATGACGATCCACTCGCCGAACAACGACCTGCGTCTGTTCGAAATGCCCATCCAGTACCGCGACAGGCCCGAAGGCTCCGTCTCCAAGCTGGACACCGTGGGCGACGGCATCAAGGTGATGAGCACCATCTTCCGCATGATCCGTGAATACAAGCCCCTCCCGTTCTTCGGCGGGCTCGGCCTCATCATCGGCGTCATCGGACTCGCGCTGTGCGGCTTCGTCACCGCGAAATTCGTGCACACCGGCATGGTCGGGCTCCTGCTCATCGTCACCGGCATCATCCTCGACGTGATCGCCAAAAACGACCGCAAGACCTTCCTCGTGGACGCCAACACAATCAGCTACATGCACCGGAATCGTCCTTGACGGTGACGCCGCAGTGTGGAAGACCCCCGGGATGCCATGAACTGCACCCCGGGGGTCTTCCGCTTACTGGATGTGCTTGTTGAGTTTGGCGGCGATGCGCTCGGCCGTCCACTGACCGAATACTCTTGTCCCGCCCAACACATACGCGATCGTCGTGTTCCCATCCGACTGGGCGGCAGCCGCCAGCGCAACCGAACGCGCGTCCGCGCCGTTCACCAACGCCAGCACATTGCCCGTCGAACCGGCCAACGCGCCGCCGGCCAACGCATCCGGATAATTCTCTCCAGACGCCAACACCACGCCATCGGCCTTCAGAATCTTCTTGCGCAACGCATAATCCACCACCTCGGCGGACGTGTCATACCGGTTCGCGCCAGCAAGACGAGTCAACGACAACGACTTCAACTGCGATTCCACCTTCACAGGCATCACATTCTCGCCGCCGATCAGCAGCGCCGACTTGAACCCGGCTGCACGCAGCTCCTTCACCATGTCCTTATCCAGACCATCCGTACCCGTCAACACAACCGGAGCCTGCAACCGGTACGCCACCGGCGACGCCGACAACGCATCATACGGGCCTTCGCCGCTCGCCACGATCACGGTATCCGACCACTTCTCGAAACCAAGCTTCCCCGGCGCATCACGCAACACACTCAGCGACGTGTCATATCGGTTCGCGCCGCCAAGTCGACGCACCTCATGCTCCGACACCAGGTCCTTCACCTGCGATGCCAACGACGACGACAACACGCTCTCACTGCCGACCAACACCGCACGCTTCGCGCCCAGCGCTTTGATACGCGCCGCAAGAGCGTCGCTCACCGCATCCGGACGCGACAACAGCACCGGCGCATCCAACGCGCCGGCCAACGCCGAAGCCGACAACGCATCCGGGAACGACTCGCCAGACGCAATCACCACCCAATCCGACTGTTTGAAACCGGTAGCTGCAATCGCATCGGCCGTCTCATATCGAGTCGCACCCGCCAGACGAGACAACCCGCCACGCTTCGACTCCGCGACAGAAGTCTTCCACGACTGCGCGGCCGTACCGTTCCACCCGTACAACTGAACCGCCGTACCGGCCGCGATATTGCCGCCGGTCACATCGATCGCACGACCCGACTTCGCGTTCACCAAACCGACATTGCCGTTCCCCGCGTCACGCAACGACCAACGCTGCGCCAACGAACCATTCGACGGCCACTGCTGGATCCGCGCGCCATTCGTCATGGTACCGGACGCGACCTCCACCAGCTTGCCGGAATTCACGCTGCGAATCTCGACCAGCCCGTTGCCCACACGACTGAAGCGGAACAACTGGGAATCCGCATTCGACCAATCCTGCACCTCAAGCTTCGCGCCATCATCATACGAGCCATCGGCAACGCCGAGCGTCATCGCGCTCTGCCCGGACGAGGCCAAACGCGTCGAACCTTCCGGCATGACGGCCGAAGCGTCGGTAATCACGAACCGCTGCGCCTCCGAATCATTCGGAGCATACAGCTGCACCTGTGTGCCGTCCGCCGTATTGCCGCCGGTCAAATCCAACACCCAATTGCCCAGCACGGACTGGATGTACACGCCGCCCTCGTTCGCCACACGAAGCCACCAGCGCTGCGCGGACGTGTTGTTGCGCGTCCACTGCTGAATCGCGGCACCCACGACGGCGTTGCCGCCCTTCACATCCAACGCAAGCCCCGACGTCACGTTCACGATCTCGTACGAGCCGTCGCTTTGAGGAATGAACTGGAACTTCATCGCATCCTGCGTACCCGACTGCAGACGAGCCACCGCGCCCGCGGATGAAGAACCATTCTCGATCAGCAACGACGACTTCAGCCGCTTCACCGCATCGACATAGAACGTGCCCTTGGGCAGCGACAGCTTTTCCAGTCCACGCACGTCATAGCCGGCCTGATACTCCCAGTTACCGAACGCGTTCATATCCACACGGCCGGAAATGCCGTTGATGGAGCCGCCGCTCGTGTACTGCCAGCCGCGGTCGTTGGTGGGGAACGCGGTGTACTGCATGGTGGAGCCATACTGGGCGATCCAACGGGTCTTGCCGTGGATGTTGGAGCTGTTGAGCGCGCTGTTCAGGTAGCTCGTGTACGAGTAGACGCTCAGATTGTTGTAACCGGCCGCCTGCAGTTTGCCGTACCAGGAGTTGACGATGCCGTCGTACACGCTCGGACTCGTCGGGCTCCTGTGCCCCGTGTACGTCCAGTTCTCCAGATCGTAGAACACCGGGTAACTCAGGTCGCCCGGATTCACGCCTGCCTGGCGCAGCAGGTTCACCACGTCCGCACCCTCGGATGCGCCGTCGGCCGCACTTTCCGCATACGAGAAGACGTACACGCCGAACGGGATGCCGAGACGCTTGCATTCGCTGATGTTGCGCTTCGCCTGCACGTCGAAGCCATTGCCCCAGCCGTAGCTCAGACGGATGATCGCGCCCTCGACGCCCGCGTTCTTCACCGCCTGCCAGTCGATCGTGTTCTGCCATGCGGACACGTCGATCACGCCCTTCGCCTGCTGGGCGAACAGGTTGTTGCGCGCGTCGAAGAACGCCTGCGTACCGTTGTACGTGCCCCAGTGCGCACCGTACTCGTTGTTCTGCAACGCGGCGAGCTTCACCGACGCGTTGGCCGCGCGCGTCTTCGAGGAGACCGCGTTCACGTCACCGCCGTTCGCAGCGACCTTCTCCTTCACATCCGCGGCACTCACCGGAATGAACGACTCGCCATCCGTCTTCGCCAACGGATCGGGCTGCTTGCTCTCCGTGCCCACGATCTTCGGATCGGTGACCGTCTCGCCCGTCTCGATGTCCTTCAACTCGCCTTCCGGCGTAGCCGCATATTGCTCGGACACCACCGTCGCGTCATCGGAGATCTCGGCGGACACCTTGTCCGGCAGCTCGGCATCCGGATTGTCCGGCATCGCGTCGGCAGCCGTCTCATCGGCGACCGTCACACCGTTCGCGACCGGACGCGTCGCGGAAGTCGCGGACCGGACGCCGGACGCGTCCGCGTCGGCGTTCACATCCGCGAGTGCGCTGGCCGGAGTGACGCACACCGCGCCCAACATCGCCATCGCCGCGACGGACGCCATCGCCGCAGTCACACCGCGCACCGCGCCGGATGCCGTTGCACGCGCACGCAACGCACGCAGCATGCCCGTCGTATCCATCGCATCCGAGCCGTCGAACCGCTTCTTTTCCACCATGCGTAACTCCTTGACACACCCATCCCGCGCACCCGCACACCGCCACGCGTTCCGATGGTCGACCGGACTCTCACACGCGGGAACAGGCAGGCGCAAACAGGCGTAATCACAACGTTTTCAACCGTGCTCCAGTCTAATGAGCAAGGCGGATAAGACAGACGGAGCGAAGCGGGCAAAATCGGCGGAGCTCCGCCATACATTCCAGCGACGGCATCATCCTATCTTTTGAGAAGATACTTCCTGTTTCTACTGCGCGGCGGCGCAGTGGCGAGAACGAGTCCACGTTTAACGAGCCGGCTCAACGCCTTGCGCGTCGTAGGAAGGCCCTTCCCCGAGCGACGGCCGATTTCGTGGACATCAAGTGGCTTATCCGCCGACAATACGGACAGTATCGCGGATTCCGATGCCGTAAGACCCTTACGGCCCCCACTCGGCTCCTCACCATCGACCTTCTCCGCTAGTGCGTACCGATCAGGGCCGATTTCATCGGCCAGCCTCGCTTGGACCAATCTATGCAAAATCACCCTGATGTCGTCGGAATCCAGATACAGCGCGACATGCAACTGCGGAACCGTCATATCGCCATGCCTCTTCAACAAGAGCAACGCCATACGTTCATGACGAGTCAAGGGGACGCCCACATGATCAAGCCAGTCACGGTTCTCCTGCTGCTCCACGCCGTAGCGTCCAAGAACGACCGTGAACCGATCGGGAGTTGCGCGGAACACAGGTTCCCCCAGTGCACGGGATTTCATCTCGCGAATCACCAGAGGGATGCCGGAGCCACCGCCTTCCACGGTCACATCATTCGCATCGTCATACGGTATCTGATGAAGCAGCTGCATCAACGTCGCATTGCGGCAGCATGACACGCCGCTGCCGATCGTGGCCAGCGTGACCCCACCCCATAATCCGCCAGGATTCGACACCTCCACCCGATCGGGGTAGATGTCCACGGTCACGGATTCTCCGAGGAATTGCGCATCATATTCCCTGTGAACCACGGCATTGGCGACGACCTCGCGCAGCACCTCCTTTGGAATCTCGCTATCGGTACGGGCTCCGACCCCCACGACGAACGTGGGAGCCCGCAGGTTTTTGGCGATGGCCTCCACCGCCTGTTCGATTGCCTCCGGCATATTGCCGTCGCATTGCACACGATCCACGAAACGCGGACCCTCAACCGCCGATTTCTCGACACCCGGATGTGCGACGACGTCAATGATCAGCTTGGGATAGTACTGCTGCGGGTACTGTCCGGCGGCCAACAGTCCCGCAAGACGCACCTCTCCAACCTTGTTCACCATATTCAATCTGGTCATGCGCTCAAGACGAGTATCAGTCCCGCGCAACGCCTTGGAATTACGATGCTCGGCAAGCACCCTGTCCACCGCCTCGGCATTCAGATCGGAGACGTCGGCTTCAGGGACAACCATACGATCCGCGGAACTGGGCGTCAGGGCATGGGTCATTTCGAACACTTCGGTTGGCGACAATCTCAAATCCTTGTCGTCCATACGGCGGTACCCACCGGTTTGCGGCCCTCTCGCCGTAAGATAGCAGGGTTTGTGCTGAATGCCGTTTTCATGGATGTCGATGACCAGGAACGACAAGCCGTTCTGCTCGCATCGGGAAACGTCATACTCCGGAGGATTCGTCAACCGTGCTCCTTGCGGATTGCCATCTCCCATACCATCCATGAACTGCGATGCAATATGGTTGGCGTCGAATCCCGGAACAGGCGAGAAATCCCCGTCCTCGCTGATTCCCAACAACAGCACGCCGCCCTTGGTGTTGGCGAACGCGCTCACACTCTCCCACACGCTGGTGCCGATGGTCCGCGCACAGGATTTCGCCTCGAAACGGGCGTCATCGTTGCCTTGGACACGTAGATGTTCCAGCACCTCGGCGATATCGTCATTCGTCCACATCATCATCCCCCTTGATCAGCTTATTTGTCTTACTTGTTGCGACCACATGGATCCAAGCAGTCGCCTCCAATCGACCCCAAACCCACGTCTGAAATCTCATGATAACGTGAAGATAAATACTCTGTCATGAGCTTATCATGATTGCATCATGATAAGCTCATGACATCAAGAACCGGTTTATGACAAGCGACACGAATACGCATGCCGAACAGCAACAGGAACCTGAACGCAAGCATCAACATGTAAATACCGAAATTGACCGAACCAAGAAAATCACGGGAAATCACGCACGACATTACGCGGGTAAACTATCTATAGCACATGAGTATGGGCCGGGACCGGGATGAGACGGCTTCGAACTGAGTATGAGGATGGGAAGATGATCTTCGAGACAAACACGCAGAAATCGGACATCACGAGCGCCGGTGGCGATGGTTCCGGCGAGCGCGCCGACCGCCGCGACCAGCCGGTCGTGTATTTCGTGCTTCCCTGCTACAACGAGGCGGAAGGGCTCGTGCACACGGCCGACGTGCTGGCCGCCAAAGTCGCACATCTTACCGAAACCGGACGGATCAGCAAACAAAGCCGCATCCTGTTCGTCGATGACGGTTCCAAAGACGGCACCTGGAGCATCATCCGCAATCTGCACGAACGCGACGCACACTTGTTCGGCGGCGTAAAGCTCTCCCACAACCGCGGCCATCAGAACGCGCTCCTCGCCGGGCTCATGACCGCGCGCGCCTACGGCTGCGACGCCGCCATCTCCATGGACGCCGACCTGCAGGACGATGTGAACGCGGTCGACGGGTTCATCGACGGATTCTGCAACGGCGACGAGGTTGTCTACGGAGTGCGTTCCGCACGCAAGAAGGACACATGGTTCAAGCGCACCACCGCCGAAGCCTTCTACAAGGTGTTCGAGTGGATGGGTGCCGAGACGGTACCCGACCACGCCGATTACCGTCTCATGAGCCGCGAGACGCTCGACGCGCTCAGCGAATACCACGAAGTCAACCTGTTCCTGCGTGGCATCGTGCCCACACTCGGCTACCAGACCAGCAAAGTCTACTACGAGCGCGGCGAACGCGAAGCGGGCGAATCCAAATACCCGTTGAAGAAGATGATCGCCTTCGCGATTCAGGGCATCACCTCGTTCTCCACGAAACCGCTGAGCTTCGTCACCGGTGCCGGACTGCTGTCTATCCTGGTAGCGATTGGCATGTTCGTGTACGTGCTCGTCTCGCTCGGGTTCGGCCACGCCATCGCCGGCTGGGGGTCCATGATGATCTCCATCTGGCTCATCGGCGGACTCATCATGCTCTCCCTCGGCATCGTCGGCGAATACGTCGGCAAAATTTATATGGAATCCAAACATCGCCCCCGTTACCGCATCGAAACCACACTGTAGGAGGGGCCGGCGGCCAGCGGACGGCCCCTCCTACAGTGCTTGGATTATATCTATTTTGTCCTCATCACACGAGTCAACGCGTATAGCAATGCCCCTGCTTGAGGCGGAAATGAGACCGTCGCCGTTCTCCTGCCTTGCTATAACGAAGAGGTGACCATCGGCAAGGTGGTGCGCGACTTCCGTGCGGCGCTGCCCGACGCGGCCATCTACGTGTACGACAACAACTCCACCGACCGCACGGCCGAAATCGCCGCCGCGCCCGACATGGTCGCCAAGGTGCTCGAAGGCTACGATATGGTCATCGGCGACCGCCTCTCCTCCACATACTTCCAGGAGAACAAGCGCCCGTTCCACAACTTCGGCAACCGCCTCGTGCGCGGCTCCATCAACCACCTGTTCGGCGCGCACGTCACCGATATCATGACCGGATACCGCGCGTTCAACTTCACCTTCGTCAAGACCTACCCCGTGCTCTCGCGAGGCTTCGAGGTCGAGACCGAGATGACCATCCACTCGCTGAACAACAACCTGCGACTCTACGAGATGCCAATCCAGTACCGTGACCGCCCCGAAGGCTCCGTATCCAAGCTGGACACCGTAGGTGACGGCATCAAGGTCATGAGCACCATCTTCCGCATGATCCGCGAATACAAGCCCCTCCCCTTCTTCGGCGGACTGGGCCTAATCATCGGCATCGTCGGCATTGTGCTCTGCGGCACCGTCACCTTCGAATTCGCCAAGACCGGCGTGGTCACGCACTTCCCCACGCTGATCGGCGCGGTGATGCTGGTCATCACGGGGCTTCTGCTCATCATCGCCGGTATTATCCTGGATGTCATGGCCAAGAATGACCGCAAAACCTTCGTCATTGACACCAACAAAATCGCATACAACAAGAGGCACTGACAGCGACGTACTAAAAGATGGGGCGCAACCGTGAGTCGCACCCCATCTTTTAGTGTCAGCCCAAACCGCAAAATATGAAGGTAGGTAAATCATTTACCTGGTATCTGCCATGCTTTCTTGAACGTCAACAATGACACCCCCACTCATCTTCAGCTGGTTCGACCACACACTCAATACGCGCACCAACCTCAAGCGCATAATCGGTATCCGTCCACATACGACAAGCCGATTGAATCGATATACCGTTCTCCCTCCCCTACCATTAAGCATCCTTTCGGAGTCCCTCATTATCCTTTTCCAGCCACAGGTACCACAAATCTCTCATACCTTGGATAAGCAAGGATATTTCCCCTCTGATTTGGCACGCATCAAAATGCCTTTCCAGTGGGAGGATTCGCGCATGCTGTACGGGCTACAGATGATTGACATGGCTCTTTTCATGTGTGGACGTGCGAGCGGCATCGATAGCGCCAAGAAATTAAATGACGGAGACAAAGCCGTGCTAAAAATCGTTGATGTTATTCGCCCTCCATCATAAATGTGGACACGGGTTCAAGGCTTCTCATCAGATGAAGTCATGCTCATCAAACCTACTTACGCAACATCCAACGCCGGGCATTAGTACCGTTGCTGGAATAGAGCTGAACGTTGGCACCATTAATGGTGGAACCGTTCTCCAAATCATACGTCTAGGACCCTTCCAGAACTGCCTTCAAATATCGCTCAATCACCACCAACACCTCATATATATATAGTGGGACATATGTCTGATGCTTCCGATGCCTCTGATGCTGTTTCTACTCCTTCGACCGTGTTCTCACGAGTGGCGGCGAGCGCTGCGTGGAAGCGGCTGAACCGTTTGATGCCGGCCTTGGCATGTCGAAATTCACGTTCACCCCGCTTCTGCTGCTGGGATTCCTGGCTTTGATACCGTGGCATAGCGCCGTATCCGAATCTACAGCCGTACCTTCCGCAGCAGACACTGCACGGGCTTAAGCACCACGGTATCGGCAATCACCGCAAATAGCAGCGCCGCCAGCAACGTAGCGCCAAACATCAGCACGCTGATACCCGCATACGACCATCCGTCCGTGGGCGCGGGAATCCGCGGGCCAATCAGCACCTTGGACAGGGGCGAATGCACCAGATAAATCGTGTAGGAATATCCAGCCAGCCAGATAATCGCCTTACGCAGCCGCGCCGACGTGATGTGCACGTCGTACCGGAAGAACAGGAACACCGCGGCCACCACCATCGCGAACGCAACCGTGAGCGTGCGGCCGACCTGCATCTGCTGGCCGGCGAACAGATATGGCGTGGCAACGGTCCAGGCCAGGGCGAACGGCGCCAACGCATACAAGCCGCGCCGCGCCCGCGTGGACGGCGGATAGTATTCCAACACGAATCCCAACAGATAGTAGACCAGCAGTCCCCGCCAGGGGAACGACTGCAGGAACGTCAACGGGTATCCGGCAAGATTGCAGATCTGCTCGGCGGCGGCCACGGCGGCGGCCAGGCCGGTCAGCAGCCAGGCGCCCGACCGGCCTATCGCGCGCATCATCGCGGCCAGGAACGGCGTCGCCAGCACGAAACCGGCGAGCATGAACACGAACCAATAGACGGAATCGTCATACCCGGAGAACAGATCGAACAACGTTCCAGACACAGCGCCGCCAACCGAACGATGATCGATCACCAGGTAGGCGACGAATCCCATGCCGCCCGCATACAGCAGATACGGCACAATCAGCGAGACGAAACGTTTGTAGTAGTAGCGCACGTACGGCGCGAGGCCATTGGGTCGGGGCCGACCGGCGCCTTGCGCGGCATCGAATGTCAGGTTGAATCGGCCGGACACCATGATGAACAGCGGATTGCAGACCATGAACAGCGCGAACAGTACGGATCGCGTCACTTCCGCGCTGCCGGCGAGGGTCATCTTGACGGGCATGTAGTTGTTGATCACGTGGACGCCGATGACCAGGCACATCGCCACCACGCGCAGCAGATCGTAGTTCACGTCGCGCGGCCTGCCGGCGACGCCGGAAATGGTGGCGTCGGAAACGGCGACGCCGGAAACGGAATCGGGCATGGTCATCACATGGATCCCGCCAGGGACTTCAGATCGACCGGGCAGCTGATCTGGCTCTTCAACTTGTCCAAGGCGTCCAGGCCGGCCGAGGGATCGGAGGACGCGTCCTTATGCGCATCGTTCTTGCCGCCGTCCGCGCCGCCGTTCGCACCATCGGCACCGTTCGCACCATCGGCGCCGTTCGTATCCGCCGTGCACTCATCGGTCACATTACCGTTGGAGCCCGTCTCGACGCCATCCGCATTCACCACCGGCGTGGTTACCACGTTCAGTGGATGTGTGGCATCGCTGCTGACCCGAACGGTATAAGCAATCGTCAATTCTTTTCCGGGCTCGATCCACTGCTGGTTGAACATAATGTACTGACGGTCATACAGGCTCGCGGTGTTGGTACCCCATGAATCTATATCAGCCTGCACAGCGGTGATCTCGCCACCGTACGGAGCGGTAAGCACCACGCGGTACAACATGCCGCCGAGCACTGGATTCTCCGAGCCGCCATTAACGAAATCAGGCAACGATTCGGCCTTAGCCTTAGTCAGCGTGTTCTTCATGGTGAAGGTGACCGTGTATTCGTCACCGAGCTGATCTTCCGTAAACTGACCCAGATGCGTGTTACGCACGGCTGTCGTGATGCGCTTATCCAGCACGCCAGAATACAGGGCGTTCTGGCTGGCTGAGGCGTCGCCGCAGGTTTTTGTGACCGTGGTGGAGGTCTTCAGATACCAATCCTGCTTGCCTTGCTGCAGCTCCGAAAGATAGATGCCGGCTTCGGGCACCTGACTGTCAGCAGACAACTCGCCACTGGCCTTATCGTCGATAAGTCCGGTGGCAATCAGCGCCTCCTGCTCATCCGGATCAGCCATCCATAGCTTGAAATGACCGCTAGCGCTGGTATCTCTAATTGCCTTCAACAGCGGGGATGCGGTAGAGGCATTCGCGTTGCCAAGCACATGGTTCATAATTGCTTGAGCCGCTTCGGAAACGAAGTTGTTCTGCTGCTCGAAGTCCGGGTAATCCGTGTACAGGTCTGAAGCGAAGAACGGCACCGTGGTGGTGCTATCCAGCACTCGGCCGTCCGAAAGCTTGACCTCGCCTGTGGCTCCCAGCAATGCCTGGAGAAATACGGGATCGAGTGACAATACACCCGCTACGTTCTCGTCTTCGTTGCCTTTCTGATACAGCCACATGTATTTGTTCATCTGTGCCACACGCTGGAATTCGGGGTCGATGGTCGTGGTGGCCGGGTACTGGTCAAAAGTGTCACCAAATACCTGGCGCTCCTTCAGCACCGTTTCATCCATTGGCTCCTCAGGAATGTCCCAACCAGAAGTGGTGGCGAAATCACCGATGGTAATCGTGCCCTTATCTGCCGTGATTGCGGCGATGGTGCCTACCATGCCGCCCGCCGAACGCAGCTCGGCCGGGTTCTGCACCATCACCAAATACGTGCGCTTGCCGTCCTCGCCAAGCAGTTGCGGTAGCAAGTTAATGAGGCCATCGTATTCGCCGAGCATCGAATCCACGGTCTTGAGCGCAGCCTTTTCGGTTTCGAGCACGGTGGCCACCTTGGCGACGCTCGGAGTCGGCACCTTGTTGAGCTTGGTGAGCTGCTGCGAGATATCCTTATGCGCCTGCTTGACGATATCCGGCATATCCATCAGGGCGCTGACGTCCACCGAGCCATTCTTCAGGGAGAAGCCCTGCAATCGTTTGGACAGGTTCAGCAGATCAGTGAACGGACCGTTGACCAGCGTATCCACGGAAGCCAGCATTTCGCGGGCGGCGGTGATGTCGCTTCCGAATCGCGAATGGTCGCGGAAGAAGTCCCACTGTGGGCCGTTCAGCTCCGCATTGAGATCATTGGTGGCATTGACCAGCTCTTGGGAGATGTCCGACAGACTCTTATCGCTGCCGCAGCCAAGTGCCGAATTGGCCAGACTTTCGGCGGATGTCAGCACACGCTGCGCATCCGTGGCCATTCTCGAGACGGATGCCGCGTAGAGCGTGCCCACACAGGTGACGCTGGCCAGCAACATCAGCAGCAGCACAACCACCACTCGCGCCCATATCGGCGTACGGCTGATCAGCGAACGGCCGTCGCCACCCACGTGCTGGGGAGTCTTCAGGTTTACGGGACCCGTCTGATGATTTGCAGCGCTATTCGTAGATGCGGAGCGATTGGATTTCCCGTTACCGGCATGACGGCTTCTCCTACGCCCCACAGCCTTATGGCTCGAATGCCCTGAAGTGAATCGCATACTTATCCTGCCCGAAAATCTGCTCAGCTCATACTCTTATCCAGCGGCGCGAGGCCACGCTTCCGGATGCCGGACTCCGGGTGAATCCGGAATCGCAGACATGCCGGAGCACACGTGACGCCACGCATATCTCATGCCAGTGTACCGATGCCACCGAAATAGACCGAGGGTTTATCCCATACCGGGTGCAAATCCCCTCATGACCACCACATCGCTGTCAGAATGTTCTCAGACTTCATTGAGGGGTATAACAGTATTGCGCAAGAAAACGGTCACTAAACGCAACAATAGTTAAAGCCGTATTGATCTGTTCGGCTTAGGAGAACGGGAGAGGTAATTACATGTTCGTCCTCAGCAACGCCTGGCGGGCCCTGACACGTTCTAAAGGACGTACGGCCCTGACCGCGTTCATCACCTTGGCGGTCACCTTCGGCACAGTCGCCGGACTGGCCATCATTCAAGAAGATACCAACGCACACACCACCGCGTACGATCAGCAGAAGGCCACGTTGGCCATTCGCCCGACTGCGGCTACGTGGAAGAAGGTCTCCGCTACGGACTCGGCTTCCACCAAGCATTACATGACGTGGACCTCATACACCGAATACGCCACGCTCGTCCAGTCGGCCACCAACTCGTTGAACTTCACGGTTACCGAAACCGTGCCGGCCCGCGTGAGCGGTGATTTGAAGGCCCTGGACGGCGGATCGCTGGGCTCGGCCTCCGATGACGAGACCGGCGGCCAGCTCATTTGGCGAGCCTTCTGGACCAAGGATTCCGCCAAGGCCAGCGACCTCGGCACCTTCGAAATCGTGGACGGCAAGGACCTGAGCTACAACAACCAGTCCTCCAACCCGAACACCACCGGCGCACTGGTCTCTGAAGCGTTTGCCTCCGCCAACAACCTGAAGGTGGGCGATACGCTCAAGGTGGCGGCCGCCTCGGACGCCAAGACCACGGCCAAACTCAAGGTGCGCGGCATCTACAAGTACACATCCGAATCCGCCGTCGCCAATCCGGTGACGGCCGCCCGCAACCGCGAGAACGCGATTTTCACCAACTATCAGACCTTCGCCAAGGCCGGACTCGACCCACAGTCCACCGACAAGACCGTCTCCGGCTGGGCAGTCCCGGATCTGGACGTGGTGTTCGACGCCGGTGATTCCGCTACATACAAGTCCTTGGTGTCCACCCTCAAGAAATCCAAGCTGCCCGCCAAGGGTTACGAGTTCTCTTCCCCTTCGCTGGAATCCTACAACGCTTCTCTGGAGCCGCTGGATACGCTATCCTCGCGCGCGAAGACCGGCACCATTGTGTTGGTTGCCGTGGGCGGCGTGCTGTTGCTCATCCTCGTGCTGTCGGGCGTGTGGGCGCCCAAGCGTGACGACGAGATCGGCATGGCACTGGTGTCCGGCGTCACTCGCGGGCGTTTGGGATGGCAGTTCATGCTGGAAGTGTTCATCGTCACCCTGCCCTTCTACGTGATTGGTCTGGTCGGAGGCGCGTTCGCCGCCAATCCGATCGGATCTGCCCTGGCATCCGGCCATGCCACCCCGGTGACATCGGGCCTGATTTGGACCATGGTCTGGTATGGACTGGGTTCAATCCTGATCCTTGCGATTCTTGCCGCCCTGCGCCTTGCGTTCTTCAGCGCGGACAAGCTGTTTGCCGCCGATGGCGACTGGGGCACCGTGAGCGAGACCAACAAGACGACCACCACAACCGACGATGCGGAGGCACAGGCATGAGCGACAGGAACAACGATCAGGAACTCGAGAAGACCACTGACGCAACGGCTGACGAAGTGACTTCTGAGACTGAGACGAACGACGCCATTGAATCCGTTCCAGCTGACTCCATGCAGTTCAGCGTGACCTTCGATGACGTTGATGACGAAGGCACTGTTGACGATGGTATTTACAGCGCACTGGCATCTGCCGAGACCGGAGAAACCGACGAGACCAGCGAGGCCGAAGCAGACGCCATCGCTTCGGCCAACGCATCCGCCGAAGTGACCGAGCGCAATGCCGCCCGCGTCAACGAAACACTCCGACTGGCCAAAACCGATCACAAAGACGCATTGGCCGAGCATGCGGAGCCTCAGGGCAAAGCGTCCGAACCCACCATGACGCTGGCCTCGCGTATCGATCGCGTGTTGGTGGGCGGCGGTTCTGACGACATTCTGCTCAAGACCTACCCGACCTTCGCCCTGAACAAGGTGACGGTCGCCGGCCCCAAGGGCAAGGTCAACATCCTCGATGGCGCGAATTTCTTCTGCTATTCCGGACACGCATACGCGCTGCTGATCAGCGACGACCCCGATTCGGGTATCACCGCCGACGCCAAGCGTCGCGCGCTGATGGGCGTGATGAGCGGTTTGACCACGCCGGCGTCTGGCACGGTGATGAACAAGAGCGCCAACATTGTTGAGCTCGAGCCCGTGGAACTGCGCGGCCACCGTCTGGGCATCGTACCGCAGCTGCACGCCGTGCAGCCGAAGCTCGACGCCGAACAAAACGTGCTGTACGCCATGAATGCGTCCAACCGCAACTTCCTGAAGCCCAAGCCGGTGATCGCCCGCGAACTGCTGGCCAAGGTCGGCTTCTCTGAGGCCACCAGCGGCGTGGCTGTCGGCACATTGCCTTTGGTGCAGCAGCGTTTGGTGGCCATCGCCCGTGCAATCAGCACCGAGGCCGAGGTGCTGATCCTCGACGAGCCGACACGAGGGCTGAACGCGGATGACGAGGTGACCGTGTTCGCCGCGCTGGCCAAGCTGGCGCACACCGGTGACCCGAAGCACTGCGTTATCGTGCTCACTGCGTCGCGCGAGATCGCCGAAGCAGCCGACACACTCTTCGAAATCTGATGTTCAGACCATAGAGCCCCCTGTGATTCGTATTGCCGAATCGCAGGGGTTTTTCAATGCTGCGGCTCATTGCCGCGCTAATCTGAGGATAAATCTGACCGTACGAGGCGAAACCTGATAATTATGACCGGATATATTCCCACACTGGAGCAGATCGACGAATTGCACCGCAAAATCGCGCCGTCCAAGGCGGCGTACGAGCTGGTGCACACGCATTGCGTGATTGTAGCGACCATCGGCTGCCAGATCGTGCGCCGGCAGAACGCGCTGTTCACGCGCCGCTGCACATTACCGAAGGACGCGGAGGTACCGCCCACCACAGGCGTCACCGGCGGCCATGTGCCGCCGCGTCTGCTCGACGAGCATTTGGTACTCATCGGCGGACTGCTGCATGACATCGGCACCTACCGCGTGTTCAAGCATGACGGCTCTGACGGCGAACCGCTCAAATTCAGCAAGAAACGCTACATTCTGCACGGTCTTAAGGGCTACGAGTATCTGCTCGACGAGGGCGTGGACGAGTCCATCGCCCAGTTCTGCCGCAACCATACCGGCGTGGGACTTACGCGCGAGGATGTGGTGCGCCAGGAGCTGCCGTTGCCACCAGCCGACTATGTGCCGATGAATCTCGAGCAGGAAGTGGTGATGTACGCCGACAAGTTCCATAGCAAGTCAGTGCCGCCGAAGTTCCTGCAGGTCGAGGCGTATACGGCCCGAGCCGAGCGATTTGGCGGAGAGAACAAACAGCGATGGCTGGATCTGGTAGCCAAGTATGGCGTGCCGGATATTCCGGCGTTGGCGGAGAAGTATGGGATGCGGATGATTTGAGGCTCTAGGGGTCTCCCCCCAAGTCAGCCTGTCGGCTGACAGCCCCCTCGTCAGAGGGGGCTTATGAAGGTATTTCAGATGGAACGGAGACGGTAGGTGCCGTTGCGGTTGGAGACGATGATCATCTGGTCGTTCTCCAGCACGTTCCAGCCTTCCTGCTCGTAGCCGGAAGAGGAGACCACCACACCGGCGGAGTCGCCGTTGTCGTCGCGCAGCTCACGGTAGCGCATCACACGGTAGTCGGCGGCCTGCTCGCCACGGCCGTACTCATCGTAGATTTCCACGATGCGCGGGCTGGTCTTCTCACGACCGGCGGCGCACAGGGCGATGAGCTGGTCCTCGGACTGAATCATGCAGTTGTAGCTGGACTTCGGGTAGGCTTGGCGCAGTTCGCGCACGGCCTGGGCCACGGCCTCGTCGAGCGAGAAGCCGAAGCCGATGTATTCCAGAATCACCGCGAAGAAGATGGCGGAGTCGGAACGGCCGCCGGTGGAGAGGAACACGCTGTGGTTCACCTGGTATGAGCGGTTGGTGACGATGTTGCGGCCATTGGCGTCCGAGATATCGCCGTTGTGGATGAAGCTCAGGCCGTTCGCATAGAACGGGTGCTGGTTCTCCATGATGAGCGGCAGATTGGAACTTGCCAAGCGCAGGTGCCAGATGGCACCGCGAGACGGTTCGTCGGCCAGCGCCTCAAACGTGCTGTCATGACGGGCCGCGATGGTCGACTTGTAGATTCGGGTGCCGGTTTCCGGGGTGGGTGCGCCACCGTCGCGCACGTGCGGTGCTTCGGCAGGATCGGAAAGCTGGGCTACACCCCAGCCATCATTGTGGATTTCAGACAGTTCACGGAAATCCTCGACATTGTCTTGCCCCAACACAGCGTTGAGACTCAGGTTGAAGCCTGCCGTCGCGTATCCCAGTAATCTGCACATGGTATTTCAACTTACCGAAACCGTGTGGCGACGTGCGGCGACCGTTATAGGCATTCTTTATAGAGCGCATCAGCGCCGCTGCAAACTGGTATGTTATCGCTTCTGTTTGGCGGAGCGCTGAGGCTTGGCGGCGGGTTTGCCGTTCTCGGCCTTGCCCTTATCGCCCTTATCGCCCTGCTCAGCGGGCGCATCGGCGGCAGCGGCCTCAGCGGTCTTCCGCGCCTCGGCCGATACGGCGGCATCGAGCTCCTGTACCAATCGCCCAAGCCCGGACGTGGTGTCCATCGGGTCAGGGACGGCGGCCGGGTCGGCCACTGCACGAGTCGGCGTGGGCGTCGGGATGGTCTTGGCCGTATCGGTGCGCTTCAGACGCGGTGGGCGGCGGGTGGAGACGAACAGCGGCTGCACCTCGACCAACGGGTTGTAAGGTGCCAGACCGAACCACTTAACCGGCGAGCCGGCCATGTGGCGGATTGCGTACTTGGCTTGCAACGACAGGGCACCGCGTGCGGAAACCTTGGATTCCGGCATCAGGGCCTTGTGAATCAGCACGTAACGGATGGTGCCGATGTCCGGATCGGCGTCGACCTTGGGGTAAATCGACTTCTGCTTAGGCAGTTCGCCGGTTTTGGACAGGTCGTGCATGATCTGGTGGATGTACGCCGGGATGGACTGCGAAACCTTGAATCCCAGACGGAAGCGCACGCGGTAGATGTAGTTCGTGCCGAAGTCCTCCACCGAGTATTCACGGGTGAACGGCTCGTCGGTGGTTTCCACGCTGACTGCCCACCAAGCACGGGCGCGCTTGGGGTGGTCGGCGAAGATGGAGAAGAAGATGTCCGTGTCGAGTCGCTTGGTCTCCGAGTCGGAGGTCAGGTACACGATGTTGTCCGCAAAATACGGGATGCGGAAATCACTGTGCAGCTTGTCGAGCGCGGGTAGGAAGTCGTTGGGCCGCATGTGACGGCGTTGCGCACGTTCGAGCTTGGTGCCCTCATTCCACGTGTACATGACGAACAGAATCGCGGCGGTCAGCAGCATGGTGAACCAACCACCATGCAGGAATTTGGCCATAGACGCGATGAAGAACATGGCCTGAATCGCCAAGAACAGCACGGTGAACACGATGGCACCGACCCGCTTGCCGGAATGCCATAGGTAGACGCCGAGCAACACGGTGGTGGTGATCATCGTAATGGTCAACGCCAGTCCATATGCGGCAGAGATGTGTTCCGAATCCTTGAAGATGGCGAGTACGGCCAGTGTGGAGACGCACAGCACGCCGTTGACCACCGGAATGTACAGCTGGCCACGCGTGCGGGCCGGGTACCGCACCTGCAGATGAGGCATCCAATTGAGGCGGGTGGCTTCGGAGACCATGGTGAACGCGCCGGTAATCAGGGCCTGGGAAGCGATCACGCCGGCCGAAACAGACAGAATCACGGCCAGATAACGTACGTTCGGAGACATCATCTGGAAGAACGGGTTGAGTGACTCCATCGCAGTGTATTGCGGGTTATCACTATTGGCCAGCATCCACGCACCTTGGCCGAAGTAGTTGAGCACCAGCGCAACCTTGATGAATGGCCAAGTGAAGTAGATGTTGCCGCGCCCCACGTGGCCCATGTCGGAGTACAGCGCCTCGGCACCGGTGGTCGAGAGGAACACGGTGCCCATAAGGGCGATGCCGGCAGCATTGTTCGGGCTGAACAGGAATTTGATGCCGTACACCGGGTTCAGGGCCTCGAACACAGACCAGTCGTTAGAGAGATTCGTGACGCCCACGATGGCGAGGAAGCCGAACCAGACCAGCACCATCGAGCCGAATACTTTGCCGATGCTTTCGGTGCCGCGCGACTGCACGGAGAAGAGAATCACGATGATCACGACGGTGATCATCAGGGTCAGGCTTGGGTTTTCGTCGAACAACCCTTCCAATGGCGGCAGGGTCTGCAAGCCTTCGACTGCGGAACTGATGGAAACCGCCGGGGTAAGTACCGAATCCGCGAGGAATGCCGCGCCGCCGAGCATGGCGGGAATCGCGAGCCATGCGCCGTACTTGCGAATCAACGAGTACAGTGCGAAGATGCCGCCTTCGCCATTGTTGTCGATGCGCATGGCGATGAGCACATATTTGACGGTAGTGATCAGCGTAATCGACCAGAAGACCAGCGACAGCATGCCGAGCACGGCCTCTCGGTCTACGCTGCCAAGCCCTCCCTGACCGGCAAGGAAGGTCTGCGCGGTGTACAAGGGCGAGGTGCCGATGTCGCCGTACACCACGCCGAGCGCCACGATCGCCATGCCCCAGGTGACCTTGTCTGGGCTGGATTGCAGGCGGGCCCACCATCGACCGAGGCCGCCTTTCGACCATGCGCTGGCGATTTTCTCGGCTTCTTTGGTTTCAGCTTCTCTCTGCTTGGCGAGTGCCTCGCGCTCCTCCTTGGTGAGAGTGCGGCGGGACACCTTGGGAGCGTTGGTAAAGGTGTCGGCCCTCAGCAGTGCTTCTTCTTCCTGTCGGGCCTTGGCTTTGGCGGCGCCAGCCTGAGCTGTCTGGGCCTTTGAGGCTTTTTGGGCGCGTGCGGTCCTTTGGTTCGACTCAGCCATACGTTCAGTCCTCCATTGAGGTGGAGATCATCCCCCTCGCTTATGTCAGGTACATCATGGTAGACCTCGTTCACAATTCTGACAAATTTTACAAGTCAACACATCGCCGCGACGGCCGCACACCCGGCCCTCACAGTCCGTATACGGCGCGGGCGGTATCGCGGGTGCCGCGCGCCACATCCGCGATGGGCAAGTCGAGCGTATCGGCCATGGCCCGCAAGGTGTAGGGAATCATGTACGGCGCGTTGGTGCGGCCACGATACGGCATGGGCGTCAGATACGGCGCGTCGGTTTCGACCATCGCATGGTCCAGCCCCACAATCCGTAGCGATTCGCGGATACCGTCATTGCCTTTGTAGCTCACGGTGCCGGAGAAGCTCAGATACCAGCCATGTTCGCGCGCGATCTCGGCCATCTCACGGTCGCCGGAATACGAGTGGAATACGGTGCGTTCGGGCGCGCCGTCGGCCAGCAGGGTTTCGATGACCTCGCGATGGGAGTCGCGGTCGTGAATCTGCATGGGCAGGCCCAGTTCCTTGGCCAAGGCAATATGCGCGCGGAAAGCCTCGCGCTGCAGTTCCTTGGCACCTTCGCCGGTGCGGAAGAGGTCCATGCCGGTCTCGCCGATAGCCACCACTTGCTCGGGGTATGTGGTGGCGAGGCGATGTACTTCGGCGAGCGCGTCCTCGAAAGACGTGTCATGGTAAGGCTTGTATTTGAGGGGCAGACCATCCGGCCCCGGCACACCACGATGCCCGTGGAGCACGGACTCATTGGGGTGTATTGCGAGCGCCGCGTGCACATTACCCGGATGATCGAGGGCCATCTGGAGGGCGGTCATCAGGTGCGGCAGCTCGCAACCGCAGTCGATAATACCCCCAATGCCGACAGATTGCGCCTGCGCCAGCAATTGGTCGACGTCGTACACCGGGACTTCGGGCTGTCCCTTCTCCTGCGCCTCATGGCTCATAGCGCGCGCGAAAGGGATTACGGAGGCCACGTGAGTGTGGTTGTCAATGGTCTGGGCGTCGTCCGGCAATGCTTCAGGTGCCGGGGCCCAGCTACGGTCGCGATGGTGATGCTTGCTCATGGTTTCTCAGTGTAGGCTACCGCCAGCAACGCTCGTAAGGCAGTCCGGTAAGACGTTCGACTACACGACGGGTATCGTCGGTCGCGTCCGCCTGAACTTGCCGTTTCTTGCCACGAGCGCAACATTCCCGGGAAAGTAACGCAACCGGCAAGCGAGACGGCCGCCATCCTGCCGCCTTTTCTGTCTCATCAGCCCATTTTCTGCCTCATTTTGATAAAATATGATGCAGAAAAGTTCGTATGATGCAGAAAATGAGGCAGTATGAGATCATTCGACTACATAGAATCAGGTAAGACGTTGCTCACCCCGCACACCACGAGTTTGCTTGCCGCTATTCACGAGGCAAAAGGGCGTCAAAGCATACAGACAACGATCAGACCGGATATATTGGGGACGCTGGTTGCCGTCGCGCGCATCCAAAGCACAGATGCCTCAAACCGCATCGAAGGTATTTCTACCAGCGATAGCAGGCTCAACGATCTCGTCTCGGAGAAAGTCACACCGCGCAATCGCAATGAAGAAGAAATTGCCGGTTACCGTGACGCGCTATCGGTTATTCACGAAAGCCACGACTATATTCCGATTACCCCGAACGTCATTCTTCAACTGCACCGCGACCTCTTCCGACACACACCACTGACCTTTGCGGGGCATTTCAAGGACAGTGACAACGTCATCATCGAACGAGATGCACACGGGACCAGCACCGTGCGATTCGCCCCGCCGTCCGCACTTGTCACACCGGAACTGATCGAACGCGCGTGTTCCGCCTACACGCAAGCAATCCGAGATGGACATACCGATCCATTGCTTGCCATCGCCATGTTCATTCTCGATTTCATCTGCATACATCCGTTCAATGACGGCAACGGCCGCATGAGTCGGCTACTCACGCTCCTGATGCTGTACCGCAATGGCTATATGGTCGGCAAATACATCAGTATCGAACACCTTATCGAGCAAAGTAAAAGCACTTATTATGAGGCGCTGGACGCAAGCACTCAAGGCTGGGACGACAACGCCAATGATTATGCGCCATTCACGAACTACCTGCTTGGCATCATACTGTCCGCGTGCAAGGAATTCGACGAACGCATCAATCTCACGGCAGGCGGCAGAGCGCAGGGAGCACCGCGAGTAGCCACCAAGGGAACGCGGATTGAAGCACTGCTTGATCAATCCCTAGTTCCACTCTCCAAGGCCGATATTCTCGCTCGCATGCCCGATACCAGCACCACCACCATTGAGCGCACGCTGAAATCACTGTTGGACTCCGGTACGATCATCAAAATCGGTGCCGGTCGCAGCACCCGCTATGTGAAACGCCGCTAAACGCATCCTTGTGCGCAACATCTCGTCACTCTTCCGGCGCTCCACTGGCCACGCGAATCATCGCGTACTGGGATTCGTAGAGGCGGTAGTACGCGCCCTTGGCGGCGAGCAGCTGCGCGTGCGAGCCGTGCTCGACGATCTGGCCGTGATCGATGTAGAAGATCTCGTCCGCGTTCTCGATCGTCGACAGGCGGTGCGCGATGATGAAGCTCGTGCGCCCCTTGAGCAGATGCTGCAGGCCGGCCTGCAGCGCCTCCTCGGTGCGCGTGTCGATGTTGCTCGTCGCCTCGTCCAGGATCAGGATACGCGGGTCGGCGAGCAGCACGCGCGCGAAGGCGATGAGCTGGCGCTGGCCGGCCGACAGGGTCGATCCGCGCTCCTCCACCACCGTGTCGTACCCGTCGGGCAGTTCCATGATGAACTCGTGCGCGTGCACGGCCTTCGCCGCCGCCTCGATTTCCTCGTCGGTGGCGTCGAGCTTGCCGTAGCGGATGTTCTCGCGCACGTTGCCGGAGAAGATGAAGGTGTCCTGCAGCATCACGCCCATCTGCCGGCGCAGCGATGCGAGCGTCACGTCGCGCACGTCGTAGCCGTCGATCGTCACCGAGCCCTCGGACACGTCGTAGAAGCGCGACAGCAGGTTGATGATCGTCGTCTTGCCGGCGCCCGTCGGGCCGACCAGCGCGATTGTGCGCCCCGGTTCGACGTGGAAGTCCACGAGGTTGAGGATGTTGCGGCCGTCCTTCTCGTAGCGGAACACCACGTCGTTGAAGTCGACGCGCCCGCGGATCTGCGGCAGGTCCGCCGCGTCGGGCTTGTTGCGGATCTCCGGCGTGACGTCGAGCGTCTCGAAGATGCGCTCGAGGTACGCCGAGCAGGTGATGAGCTGGTTGTAGAAGTTGCCGATGTTGATCACCGGATTCCAGAAGTTGTTCGCGTAGCCGACGAACGCGATGAGCACGCCGGTGGTCACGTTCACGCCCCCGAAGCCCATCACGCCGACGAAGTAGATGAACGAGATGGTCATCACGGAGATGGTCTGCACGCCCGGCCACATGAGGAACTGGATGTGCACGGCGTGCATCCACGCGGAACGCACCTCGCCCTGCTGTTCCTGGAAGGTCCTGAACTGGGCCTGCTCCTGTGCGAAGGTCTGCGTGGTCTTCACGCCGGCGATCGACTCGTGGATGTAGGCGTTCAGGTTGCTCTGCTTGTTGGAGAGCTTCTGGAAGGCGCGCCGCTGGAAGATCTGCAGCACGCGCACCCAGATGATGAGCACCGGGAACAGGATCAGGCTCCAAAGGGCTAGCTGCCAGTCGATCACGAACATCACGATCAGCGTGATCACGAAGGTGAACACGTCGGAGATCACGTTGATCAGACCGGAGCTCAGCGTGTCCGAAAGCGTGTTCACATAGTTGACCACGCGGATCAGGATCTTGCCGTGCGGGCGCGAATCGAAGTAGCTGAAGGGCAGCGTCTGGATATGCGTGAAGATATCGCGGCGCATGTCCTTGAGCATGAGCTGGCCGACGCGCGTGATCGCCACCGTGCGGTAGCGCAGCCCGAACTCGTACAGCACGATCAGCGCGGCGAGGATCACGGCGAGGATGCCGAGCTTGCCGAGGTCCTTGTTCGGGATCGCCTCGTCGATCATGATCTTGGTCAGGTACGGCACGGCGACGGCGATGCAACTCATCGAGATGACGACGACGAGAATGCGCGCCACCTGTGCCATATACGGTTTGAGATATTTGCCGACGCGCAGGATGTCCCGGAAGTTGATCTGCTCCTCGAGTTCCTCATCCTCGCGGTATGTATTGCGTTGTGCCATAAGTCCTCTTCTAAAAACCTTGTGCGACGCCGGACTGGAGTCCGAGCTGCTTGTGGTAGATGTCCCAGTAGCGGCCGTGTGCGGCCACGAGTTCGGCGTGGGTGCCGCGTTCGACGATACGTCCGTGCTCGAGCACCAGAATCAGGTCGGAATCCTTGACCGACGAGATGCGGTGGGCGATGGCGACGATGGTCTTGCCGCCGTCCATCTCCTTGAGGTGCTTCTGGATCTCCGCCTCGGTCTCCATATCGACGGCCGAGGTCGTATCGTCCATAATCAGGATCGACGGATTGTCCGCGAGCGCGCGGGCCAGCGACAGGCGCTGCTTCTGTCCGCCGGACAGGCCCACGCCGCGTTCGCCCACGACGGTGTCATAACCCTGCGGCATCGACCTGATGAAATTGTCCGCGCCGGCGATCTGGGCCATTTTCTGGATATATCGGTCGTCGCTATCACCGCTGGCACCAAAACCGATGTTGCCGCCGATGGTGTCGGAGAACAGGAAGGTATCCTGCGCCACGATGCACACCTGCGAGCGCAAGGTGGCCAGCGGCCAGTCGCGTGCGTCGATGCCGTCGATGAGCACATGGCCAACGGTCGGGTCGTAGAAGCGGGAGATGAGGCTGACGAGCGTGGACTTGCCCGCGCCGGTTTCGCCGAGGATGCCGAGCTTGGAGCCGGCGGGCACGGTGAAGTCGAGGTCCTTGAGGATCGGGGTCTCCGGGTCGTCCGGGAAGGCGAAGCTGACGTGGTCGAAGCGGATGTCGCCCTTGATGTGCAGCGGGCAGAACTTGCGTTCGGTGGACTGCTGGGCACCGGATGTTCCGGAAGCCACGGGCGCTCCGGTAGCCCCGGTAGCCTCATCATCGTGCTTGACTTGCTCGACGATCGTGACCGCCTGCTTGACGGCTTCGACCGCGTCGGGCTTCTCCACGATGCGCGGCTGTTCAGTGAGCAGCTTGCGGATTTTGATGCAGCTGGCGTTGAATCGCTGCCAGTCGTTGATCAGCCAGCCGGACTGGCGCACCGGGCCGTCGATCATCCACAGGAAGGAGTTGAAACTCACCAGATTGCCGAGGGTCATGTAGCCCTTGATGACCAGAAAGCCGCCGAGGCCGAGGGTGATGAGCTGCAGCGAGAAGCCGAGGCCGTCCAGCCACGGCATGTACTTGCGCGAGTTGTAGGCCAGGACCATGTTGCACTGCATGTAATCGTCGTTGTGCTCGTCGAACTTTTCGGTCTCGTACGGTTCGCGCACGAATGCCTTGACCACACGGTTGCCCTCGATGTTCTCTTCAACCATGGAGTTGAGGGAGGCCAGCGAGTTGCGGATGGCGAAGAACAGCGGGTGGGCGTGCGTGGACAGGCCGCGCGTGAGCACAAAAATGAACGGCGTGACGCAGGCCAGGACGAGCGCGAGTCGCCAATCGATGGCGAACATCACGCACAGGGCGCCCACGAACATGACCACGCAGTCGGCAATCTGATAGCTCACCCAACTCAGGCAGTGGCGGATCGCGTCGGTGTCGGAGGTCAGGCGGCTCATGATGTCGCCGGTGCGTGTGTGGTTGAAATACGTGAAGTCGAGCTCGTGCAGCTTCTCGTATTCGTCGGAGACGAGGCGGTAGACCGAGTTCTGGCCGAAACGCTCCATCCACATCTGGTAGCCGTATCGCGCGCCCACGCGGATGATGGTCATGAGGATCATCAGTCCACACAGACGTGGCAGTTCGTCGGCATGTCCGCCGACGATGACGCGGTCCACGATGATACCGGACAGAATCGGAATGGTCAGGGCCATCGTGTTATTTGCGATGAACAGTAGAAGCGCGCCTACCACGCGGGGCAGGTCTGGTTTGCAGTATGGCAGCACCCATTTGAGATTGCTTGCGCTGGTATTGATTCCCGGATCGACGTACATGTGAGGAGATCACCGTTTCTTGGGGATTGTTTGCTTGTGGTATGGTGCGGCATGCTCCTGCGCCGCACGCGGCAATCGCTGCCGCCGCGATTCACGATCAGCCGTGCTTCGCACTGCGCCTGTCATTGGCCGCATGACCGAAGCTCTCCTTCATCGGTCGAAGCACGTTCGACTTTCGCAAACGCGTACTAGTCTAGACGGCCTGCGTCTAATCGCAACGGCCCGCAACTCTGCGTGTTCCCCGCATTAGCAATGATACGCGGCTCTCTAAGCGCAACATTCCCCGGAATGCGTCGCTGCACACCTCCGAACAGGTCCAATTCGCAACGCATTCCCGGGAAAGTGGCGCATGTCATATCACGCTCAAACAACCCAGCATAGTGAGTGGCTCATTCACGTTTTACGTATTGTGCGACGGAACCGGCATCTCCCGCAACACGTGAGATATGCAAAAGTGCCGCACGCTGAATTGTGATCAGCGTACGGCACTGCGCGAAACGCGTGAAATCCGCAGAACGCACGAAACTCACGAAACAGATAAAACGTACAAAACGCAAGCAAGGCGAAGACAGAGACAGTCCACCTACAGGTCAGAACGCCAGCGAACGCACGTAGGAACCAACTTGCGGGCGGAACAGCTACCGGGGATTGTTCGTTTGCGATGTTCGCATTCATGGCAGGTTTCTCCATACGATTCGGGCGGTCGGTTCAGGAGGTTGGTTGGCGGAGGCAGGTTCGGTTTCAGCGTCGGTCCAGGGCCACCCAGAGCACGCCGTGCGGCGGAATCGTGCCGGTGATGACGCGGTCGGCACCCACGCCTTCAAGACGCACGTCGGCGGGCTCGCCCGGCGCGTCGGCATACAGATCGGCGAGTGTCCAATCGTCATTGCGGGCGTCAAGCCCCACGATGGATTGGAGCTGGATGTTGCGGCCGATCTCGTATGTGTCGCTGCCGGTCCAGAACAGCGCGGCGTAATGGCCGCCGTGATGCGCGGAACGTGTGCCATCGGCCCAATCGGCTGCGTCGGCGGACCAGACGATGAACTCGCCACGGTAGGTGCTCTCATCCCACCATTTGCCAAAAATCCGTTCGCGCACGGTCTCGCGGTTATTGGTGGAGCCGGCAAGCACCTCACGCAACGCGGGATTCTGCAGCAGCGCGATGGCGTCGCTGTTGCTGGTGGGCAGATCGCCGCCGACCATAAGCGGGCTACGCCCCATGCACCATAGGGCCAGCAGTGTCTTCTGCTCGTCCAGCGTAAGGCGGGATTGGCGGTCGTCGCCGCGTTCGGCGCGCAGGCCTATGTGCCCGAACGGCACCATGTCGGCGTCGGCCCAGTGGCCGGTGGTCTGGAACGGCGCCCAGCGGGCCAGGCGGGCGAACTGCTGGTAGATGTCTTCCCAACGGTCCCACAGATCGTCGGAAATACGCCACATTTGGGCGTTCTCGCGCAGGAAGTCGACGTAGCTCGTCGCCACCCAGCCGCCGGGCGAGAGAGACAGGTCAATCGAACGGCCGTATTTGGCTTCGGCTTTGGCGATGGCGCGATGATAGGCGGCGATTTCGTCGGAGTGGAACGGGGTCTGCATGTCGTCGACCTTGAGGAAGTCGAGGCCCCAGGAGGCGAACAGATCGAGCTGCGCGTCATACCAGGCCTGCGCGCCCGGGTGGGATTGGTTCAGGCCATAGTTGTCAGGATTCCACTTGCACACGTGGTCGAGGTCGGCCACGTCCTTGGCGGTGTAGTTGGTGCCGTATACGGGCAGGTTCTTGTCCACAGCGATACGCGGGATGCCGCGCATCATGTGCACGCCAAGCTTCAAGCCCAGTTCGTGGACGGCGGCGGCGAGCGGGCCGAATCCCTTGCCGCCGGCAGCACTCGGGAAACGCACCGGGTCAGGCAGCTGACGGCCGTATTCGTCGAGAATCAGCGGCGCGTTGTCGTTGTAACCATGTGCGCGGGCGGTCGGGTCGTACCAGTCGATGTCGATGACCAGCGTATCCCAGCCGGCGCTTTTCAGGTGTTCAGCCATGAACCGCGCGTTGGCCAGCAGCTCGTCTTCGGTGAGGGTCGTGCCATAGGAATCCCAGCTGTTCCAGCCCATCGGCGGACGCCATGCCTGAGGAAGGCTCTGCGGAAGATCCGTCATCGTATCCTGCTTTCGTTGATATTCGCATAAGTTGCCATACGGCGGTACGCCAGCCGCAAACCAATCGGCATCGCGCACGTACGGATAGATGAAGAGTGACGCCACTCCCCCCGGAGAGTCCCATCCCAACGTACGATGAACTTCATGGCCTCTTGGCACACCGACGTATGTACCGTTACATATTCTTCCACCGGAACGATATCAAGCAAGCGCATGTTACGCTCGGCGCGTCATCGCCCAAGCGCAGCATTTTCAGCGATTCCGGCACACAGCCACCATTTGCCAAAACACGATGTTGTGAATACCGTTACAACCATTGGAAGCATTACGGGCATGATCCAATGCCCATCACAGGCGAAACATGAGGTGACGTTATGCCGAGCGGCAAACCAACATTGCGCGACGTAGCGAAGGCCGCCGGGGTCTCCCCCATGACCGCCTCGAATGCGCTGCACGGCAAGCCGGGTGTTAAGGATTCCACTCGCGCTAAGGTGCTGGCGGTGGCCGAAAAGCTTGATTACCGCATCAATCTGACGGCCAGCATGCTGAAGTCCGGCCGCAGCAACATCATCCACATCATCGTCAACGAATTCGATTCGCCGTTCTACTCCAAACTCGTCGAATCGCTCGTCACCGAAACCACCGAGCGCGGGCTGACGCCGTTCGTGGAGCAAACCCGGTACTCTCCGGATGCCGCCAAACACGCGCTGGCCAACAACCCGTTCTCCGGGCAGTTGTTCGACGGCGAGATTATCCACGCTTCGGGCCTGAATGCCGGTGTGCCGCTTTCCGCGATCAACCACGGCCGACCGCTGGTTCTGATTGACGCCTGCGAGGAAACGCCCACGTTCGATACAGTGAATTTCCCGAACGAGGACGGCGCGCGGGCGGCAGTGCAGCATCTCATCGAATGCGGATGCCACCGCATCGCCATCGTCGGCGACGGATATTCGCCACGAACCGAACTGGCGCACGTGGAAAGTTCCAGCGGTTTGCGCCTGCGCGGGGCCAGCGGCGCGTTGCTCGATGCCGGGCTGCCGTATGACGAATCGACGAACTTCATTGGTTACGGTAGCGTCAGCGGCATCGAAGCCGGTCATGCCATCGCCGAGGCGATGCTCGCGGTTCGCGCACAATCGGCTGATGACACTGCTGAGTCCTGTTCCTCGGACGCCACGCAAGCAGAGGGAAGCACCCCGGCCATCGATGGCATCTTCTGCATTAACGACTATGCCGCATTCGGAGTAATCCGAGGCCTTGCCGACTACGGCATCCGCGTGCCCGACGATGTGAGAGTCATCGGCTTCGACGGCTCCACGGCCGGCTCGTACACCACACCGACGCTGAGCACCGTCCAAGTGGATCTCGATCAGCTCGCCCAATTCGCGCTTGATATGATCACCCGCCGCGTGGAGCAGCGCGACCAGGGCGACGGCAGGTCCGACGAATCCGCTGGCATGCCGGCCACGCGCGCCACCATTGGATACACACTGGTTCCGCGCGAGTCCACTGTCGGTTCGGCAAACAGGTAACGCTGAAACGCCGAAATAGGGCGGCGATTCCCGACTGCCGCGCCCACTGCCCAAGTGCCGTGCGGCGTGACGTGCGAGGTTTCGGCATGCGTCAAACCGTTCCCAGCGCTCCCACGTGGTAGTGGCGCCCATGCGCACTTTTCCTAGGGTTAGGACCATGACCTTCCCTAATCACACGGTGTTGTAGAGGCGGGCGGGGAAAGCGTCGCGGTATTGGCCGGGGGTCAGGCCAGTGCGGCGCTTGAAGACGCGCATGAAGTACTTGGAATCGGCGTAGCCCACTTCTCGCGCAATATCCGCCACGCTGGAAGCGCCGGAGCTGAGCAGTTCGCGCGCACGGTCGATGCGATATTCGATGATCTGCTCGGCCACACCCACGCCGAACACGCGCCGGTACATCGCGGTCAGATAGCTGGGTGAATAGTGGAAGCGCGCGGCCACTTTGGCCACGGTGATGTCGTCGAAGGCATTGGCCATAATCCACGAGCGGATGGCCAGCATCGGCGCCAGGCCGGACGGATCGCCAGCGGCACCGGCCGAATCGACATGCATGGCCCATTCCTGTTGCTGCCGGACGCGGTCGGCACTGGTGATGGGCTTGCCGTCGCCCCGGTAGCCGGCGAGCGTACGATGGGTGGCGAAGTCCGCCTTCAGCCGCTCCTGCGCGCTGACTTCCAGCAGCAGGCCGGTGGCGAAGTAATCGCAGTAAGCGTTGGAATACGGGCCGAATCGCGCATAGATGTCGATGAGCTGCCCACACATCACCGCCAGCCGGTCGGGGTCGGGCAGGGTGCGTTCATCGGGCAGCAACAGGCAATGGTCGTCCTGCGGCAGACCCGCGTCATCGGGGAGCATGCGCGCATCCGGCAATTTGAAATGCATCCAGTAGAAGTCCACGTCAGACGTGATGATGTCGGCGCCCGCATGCTCCACATTCGGCGGCAAGAGTGCGATTTGGCCGGCCTCGATATGCAGGGTCTGCTCCCCCACCCGCATCGGCAGGACGCCCCGACGCACGAACATCAGCTCGAAGGTGTCGATGGTGCGCCGCAGATGGCGCCAGCCCGGTCCGGACACAAACTGCCCGACCGAGTAAAAGTCCACCGGCCCTTCGAGCCGACATGTCGTGATGCCCATGGCTACCAGAGTAGCCGAGAGCAAATATCAGCCGCGCAGCCAGACGGTCATTTCGTTTTCGCCGCGGTTGGCCCAAGCGAAGTACGGGATGAGCGTGGCGGTGGCGGGCTCGCGCTTGACCGGCGCGTACACGGCGTAGAGCGGCGCGAACGCCGAAACGTCGGCCGCGCCCTCACCCGCGGCGGCCACAGCAGCCGGCAACGGCTCGCGCCAAGCCGGCACCTCAAGCTTCACCATGCGGCGGGTCACATCTTCCACCTCGCCCTGGCCCTTGTCGTCGATGCCCTTGGCGCCGGCGTGGAAGTCGAACTCCTCGACCTTGGCCGCGCTCGGGTCGGCCAATAGTGCCTCCGTATCCACGTGCAGCAGGTGCAGGTTGGCGCCGTTGTCTTTTTCCTCGGCGCAGAAGGTGATCGGGCCGCGCACGAACGCCACCTTGCCGGCGTCCTCGCGCACCAGCGGGTTGGCGGCCAGCATACGTACCGGCATCGGGAAGTCGAACGTCACGGTGTCGCCGTCGCGCCATTCGCCGGTCAGATACAGGTAGCCGTCGCGGATTTCGCGGGTCACGCGGGAACCATCGGCCCCAGACTCAGACTCGCCCGTGGCCGTAATCGCGGCGGCAGCAGCGGACTCATCGCCCACCCAACCGGGCAGACGGAAGGCCAGCGTAAAGCGAGCAGGAGCCTGAGCCGAGGTGCCAGCAGCGTCACCGCCCAAGCGCACGACAGCCTTGCCATCGCCCTGCCACGGCAGGTTCGCCGTAACATCCAGCTCCACAGCCGTACCATTCAGCTCAGCTTTGGCCACGCCGCCCATATACAAGTGCGTGAACAGCGTACCGCCATCCTCGGCAACCGTGTAGGCATATTCCTGCACCGACTCAACGATGCGGGCGATGTTCGGCGGGCAGCATGCGCAGCCGAACCACTTCTGACGCACCGGCTTGACGTGGCGCAGGCGGCTGTCTTTATGGCAGGCATACGGATTGACTTCCAGCGGGTTCACGTAGAAGAAGCTCTTGCCGTCCAGCGCCATGCCGGCCAGCGTGGTGTTGTACAGCGCGGATTCCATAACGTCCGCGTATTCGGCCTTTGGCGCGAGCTCGAGCATGCGACGGGCGAAGAACGCCAGCGAAATCGCGGCGCAGGTCTCGGAGTAGGCGGAGTCGTTGGGCAGGTCGTAGTTGTAGGAGAATGCCTCGCCGTCCACCGTGCCGCCGATGCCGCCGGTAACGTACAGTTTCTTATCGACGATATTGCGCCAGAGCCGCTCGGCCGCATCGGCGAGGTCCTGGTCGTCGGTCAGTCGGGCCACGTCCGCCAGACCGGAGTAGAAGTAGCCGGCGCGCACGGCATGGCCTACGGCTTCGTCTTGTTCGGTGACCGGCTTGTTCGCCTGGTGATAGGCGTACCGGTTGGGGTCCGTGTTGGGTTTGTAGTTGGCGTCGGCGTCGCGCTTTGCGTTCTCGTCTGCCTGAATATCGAAGATGTACGGCTGCCGGCCGCGCTCGGTCACGAAATATTCGGCCAGATCAAGGTACTGTTGCTCACCGGTGACCTCGTACAGCCTCACCAAAGCCATCTCGGCAATCTCATGACCGGGGTAACCACGCAGCTGGCCCGGCTTGCGACCGAAGCGCTCGTCTACGTAATCGGCGAAACGGCAGGCGGCCTTGAGCAACTTGTCTTTGCCGGTGCCCTGGTAGTAGGCCACCGCACCCTCAACGAGGTGACCGAGGCAGTACAGTTCGTGATGATCACGCAAATTGGTGAACGCGCGATCCATGTCGTTCAGAATGTAGCAGGTGTCCAGATAGCCGTTGTCGAGTTGGGCGGCACACACGATGTCGATGGCTTGGTCGGCGGTCTGTTCCAGTGCGGGGTCCGGGTAATGGGCGAGGGAATAGCCGACTGCCTCCACCCACTTGGAGAAGTCGGTGTCTTGGAACACGAAGCCGTAGAACTTGTCTGGGTCGGGATTGGCCGGGTCTTCGGGGAGCGCCTCAAATCCGCGGAACGTGTACTTCGGCGGCACGAACGCCTTGCCCTGGGTATCCTTACGCTTGTTTTGCGCGGCAGCGGCCTTGAAGTTGTGCATGCAGTAGCTGGGGGCCGCGCCGGGGACGTTATCGTTCAGGGCGTTCCACTGATAGGGAATCACAGCCGTGCGCACGAGTTCCTGCTCGGTGCGCCAGAATGAATCGGTGACGGTGACGTTTTTCAGGGCCAGCGGCTTGCTATGCAGCGAAGTCATGACGTACTCCTTTGGACTATGCGACATTCGTCAACAATATGTATCGGTACATATGATACGTGCGCCCGCGCGATCCGCAGGTGGACAAATCGTTGGCGGGGTGGAATCGCCGGCGCATATCCGCCCGTACGATTTCGCCCGGTGAATCGCCCGACGAATACACGGCGACTTATACTACCGACGGACCACAAACGTCGCCTACATGAATGGAAGATCAATCATCATGACAGCAAACGCCAGCGCACGGGCCATCAAACCCGAACTTCTGCGTACGTACACCGAAGACTTCAACAAAGACCGCGCCAACCTAATCGCGGCAGACGCGGCGGTTTCGGCCGGCGTGCTCAAGGCGGCCACCGACTATCGCGGCGTACGTGCGCTGCCGCGCGACTTCTCCATCGAACTCAAGCAGGGTTCGATTACCAATCAGGAGCGTTCCGGCCGTTGCTGGATGTTCGCCTCCCTGAACACGCTGCGTTACGAACTCATGCATCGCTGGAATCTTGAGGATTTCGAGTTCTCCGAGACCTACCTGTTCTTCTGGGACGCGATGGAGAAGTCGAACACTTATCTGGAGAACGTGCTGCGCACGCTCGACGAGGCGACCGATTCGCGTCTGTTCGAGGCCATCAATGAGTCGCCTGCAGACGATGGTGGCTGGTGGCAGATGTTCGCTGCACTGGTGAACAAGTACGGCCTAGTGCCCAAGAGCGCCTACCCGGAGTCTGAGAACTCCCGTAATTCCGACGATTTCAAGCAGTACCTCAACTCCAAGCTGCGCGAGTTCGCGGCCGAGCTGCGCCGCCGTTCGGTTGCGGGGGCGTCTGAGGACGAGCTGCGTGCGTTGAAGGACGAGTACATGGGCACCGTGTACCGCATCTGCGCCGTGGCGCTCGGCGAACCGCCGGAGAAGTTCGACTTCTTCGCGCGCCCCAAGGATGATGATGAGGATAAGAAGGGCGAGGCTCGCAAGTGCAAGGCCGAGGCCGACGCAGACGGCAAGGCCGAATCCTGCAAGTGCGGCGAATCCTGCAAGTGCGAGGGCAAATCCGACGCCAAGGCCTGCAAGTGCGATAAGGACAAGTCCGACAAGCCGAAAACCGGCAAGGACAAGCGCCCGCAGATTCGCGAGATCGGCATCACCCCGCTTGAGTTCTACAAGAAGTACGTGCCAGTGGACGTCAACGATTTCGTGACGCTGGCCAACGCCCCGCTCAAGAACCGCCCGTTCAACCAGCGCTACCGCATCCGCTTCAGCGCGAACGTGGCCGAGGCTGGCGATATGGAATTCGTCAACGTGCCGCTGGACGTGTTCAAGAAGGCCGCGCTTGACCAGCTCACCGCCGGCCACCCGATCTGGTTCGCCTGCGACTGCACGCAGTTCGCCCTGCGCAAGGACGGTTTCTTCGACCAGTCCGTGGTGCGCGTCGACCAGCTGTTCGGCACCGAATTCACCGGCGACAAGGCCCACGGCCTCGAATACGGCGACAGCCCGAGCAACCACGCTATGACCTTCACCGGCGTGAACCTCGGCGAGGACGGCAAGCCGAACCGCTGGAAGGTGGAGAACAGCTGGGGCAAGGACGCCGGCAAGGACGGCTACTACGTCATGTCCGACGCCTGGTTCGACCGCTACGTTACCGAGCTCATCATCCGCAAGGAATACCTCGACGACGCCACCCGCGCCCTGCTCACCACCGAACCAGTCGAGCTCGATCCCTGGCAGCCCCTCACCCGTCGCTGCCGCTGACATATTCCGCCCATTGGCCGCGGCTGAAGTGCTCCTATGTTTTGCCGACTCCTCACAGAGTGAGCAAAACATAGGAGCACTTTAGTTATCCACAGAGTTATCCACATCCTCAGCAAGCTAGAACCACATACCCCGTTTTTCATGGCGAACACGCGACCGCTACGCTACGGTGGCGTTATGAACAGCGGATTTCCCACCCCGCCACCCGGCGTATTCGACGATGAACCACCCGGCTGGACCAACAATGCCGCGGCACCGAGTGCTGCGTCCACGCACGCCGTCAAGCCCGAGCCATACTCACCACCGCGTATGGCAACCCCCACTGCGCCCGCTATGAGCGAAACCCTCACCCAACGTAAGCGGGAAATTCTTAAACGATGCACGGACGCCGCGCAACAGCTCGGAAAGCCTGTGCTCTTCGGCATGACCACATCGCTGATACTGCAATCCGTGCCACTTCCCAAGGATTGCGATCTCAATGCCACCGAGCTCCATACCGTCTCCGACTCGCATCGCACCCGGATACGCGCCGTCGTTCCGCCAACAACACCGCACATCTGGAAACCGCTAAGCACCGCGCACAATGCACGTATCAACAAGCATGTGCACGCGCTGGATCTGGTACATACTTGGGCGCAGCTCGCCGCTCACATGTCATTGGAATCATTGGTCATACTTGGCGACGCAACCCTTACGGCAATAGCGCGCAAGCCGAGCCTATCGGGCGGCCGCACCGCCGACGAAATTTATCAGGACTTTGTGCGGCAGGTCAGCGAACTTCCGAAATTCAACGCGAAAGCCACATGCATGATCGCACTTGAATTTATTGCACCGCGCGTGGATTCTCCGATGGAATCAGAGACCCGTATCACAACCACGCAATACGGGCTTCCACGAGCCGTGACAAATTACACAGTGCCCGGCGCGACGTTCAGCAATGGTGCGCCGATAACACTCGATCTCGCTTGGCCCGAATTCCGCGTCGCCATCGAATATGACGGCGATCATCATCGCACAGACAAGGCCCAGTGGCGGCGAGACAACGACAAGCGCGAACTGTTACGGCATCATCATTGGATCGTCCTCATCGCCACCGCCGCGAATATGGCTGATGAACCGTCTCAAGCCGAACTCGCCTACCGAGCCGGGCGACAGCTGGCGTTGCGAGGCTCCATATTCGATTTCACCTTGACAGCGACGCCGCTCAATGAACTTGCCCGGCGGAAACGACGGAAATCCACCGGGGCGCACTGAGCTGACATCGATACGATTGCGCGCTTGCTGCAACGCATATGCCATTCATCGCACCCCATTTGGTCGCGTGGCCCCGACCGCATGGCACTGTTGTGTGTCACACGCCATGTTACGTCCGGCGAATCCGCACATCATCTGCGTTGCGTACTGCCATATTATGCGGTTCGCGATATACGTCACGGTGTCCGATGTCCTGGTAACGACGTCAATCGATTTATGTGTGTACCGGGCCAGATTTCGTTGTCCCGGTTCTCCATTTCGCCTCTTTTTGAGCAACCGGGACAGAAACACCCTCGAAAAATCGCCAATTCGGCCCTACCGCACAATATCCGCCATCACACATCGGCGGAATTCCGGGCTTCTGGATTTGCATACATTGAGCGCTCACGGGATGGTCTGTCCCGGTTCCCAAAAAGAGGCCAAAATCACGAACCGGGACAACGAAATCTGGCCCGGTTCGCACGTCAATCGGTTGCCGTCACCACCGGGACACCGACTGCGCATAGATAAGATGCTTCAATGCTTAACAGGCATGCGACCATACCGCGATAGCAACGTTTCGCTGGAAGTAGAGGAATCAAGCAGCACCCCCCAAACCGGAAGCATGGAGGAATCCTGCAATGCTCCGAATCACCGCGCCCCGTGCTTGGTGTGGCGGATCACGGCTTCGAGCGGCGTGGATGTAGCTGGACAGCAGCGTAACTTGCGTTGCATGATGCGGCCCAAAACGAAGAAACCCGGCGGAGGGGGCCGCCGGGTGAGAGAGAAGAGAGAAGAAGGGTTCAGTTATGGGGTTCGGAAGAACCTCGCCACCGGTATGAACTTCATTCCGTTGACATCTTCTATATAACCGTCTCTTTCTTGGGGATTCGATGTGCTTGTCTGAGAAAAGTCTTGGCAAACTGTGACGGGTTTGTAACGCCGCCCGACAACCGGCCTCGCATTGTCGGGGCTAGGCCGCACATACGGCAACGGGCCACCCCGCAACACTTCATGTGCGAGGTGGCCCGTCAGCTACGAGCTAGCAATGCCGAATCACTCGGCGGCGAGCTTGGCCTTCTCGGCGGCCAGACGTTCGGCTTCGGCGGCACGGCGAGCAGCCAACGCTTCATCGAAGCGAGCCAGCTCCTCTTCCACGGCCTCGGTCGGAATCTTGGCGAAGATCGGTGCGGGCTTAGGCACCATGGCGCCGACCTCGATTGCCTCGCTCTTCCACGGGTGCACGTTCACACCGAGCTCGTAATCGCCGGTGATGATCGGGTACGTGAAGCCGGGCTTGTCGAGATCCTCGACTTCCTTGAGCTCAGGCAGCGGCGAGAAGGTGCCGGTGCCGCCGAGCGCCTCCCACACCTTCTGTGCGGAGTGCGGCAGGAACGGCGCGAGCAGGTGGTTCGCGTCAGACACGGCCTGAGCGGCCACGTGCAGCACGGTGCCGAGACGAGCCTGGTCGTCCTTAATCTTCCACGGTTCGGTGGCGGAAATGTACTTGTTGATGTCGCCGACCACACGCATCGCCTCGGACAGGGCGTGCTTCTGGTGGTGGGTTTCGATGGAGGAGCCGACCACGTCGAACGCGGCGGAAGCCTCTTCCAGAAGGCCACGGTCTTCGTTGGTCATCGAATCCTCGTCCAGCGGCGGAATCTCGCCGAAGTTCTTGTTGATGAGGTTGGCCACGCGGTTCACCAGGTTGCCCCACGAGGAGGCGAGCTCCTCGTTGTTGTGGCGCACGAACTCGGCCCACGTGAAGTCGGAATCCGAGGATTCGGGGCCGGCCACGGAAATGTAGTAGCGCACGGCATCCACGGGGTAGCGGGCGAGGATGTCCTTGACGTAGATCACGATGCCGCGGGAGGAGCTGAACTTCTTGCCTTCCATGGTCATGAACTCGCTGGCCACCACCTGCTCAGGCAGGTTGAGCGGACCCATCGGGCCGGTTTCGCCGCCCTTGGAGCCCTTGCCGTTGTACGCCAGCATTTCGGACGGCCAGATCTGGGAGTGGAAGGTGATGTTGTCCTTTCCCATGAAGTAGTAGGCCGGGCAGCTCGGGTCGTTCCACCATTCGCGCCACTTCTCCGGGTCGCCCTGACGGCGGGCCCATTCGATGGAAGCCGACAGGTAGCCGATCACGGCGTCGAACCACACGTACAGCTTCTTGTTCGGGTTGTCAATCCAGTCCTTCACCGGCACCGGGATACCCCAGTCGATGTCACGGGTGATGGCGCGCGGCTTAACTTCCTTGAACAGGCCGAGCGAGAAGTTGATGACGTTGGTACGCCAGCCCTTGCGGGTCTCCAGCCACGCCTTGTTGGCTTCGGCGAGCGCCGGCAGGTCGAGGAAGTAGTGCTCGGTCTGCTCGAAGCGCGGGGTTTCGCCGTTAATCTTGGAGACGGGGTTGATGAGCTCGTCCGGGTCGAGCTCGTTGCCGCAGGCGTCGCACTGGTCGCCACGCGCACCTTCGGCATGGCAAATCGGGCACTCGCCCTCGATGTAGCGGTCGGGCAGGGTACGGCCGGTGGACGGGCTAATCGCCACCTGCTGGGTGCCCTTGTAGATGTAGCCGTTCTCCAAGCACTGCTTGAACATCTCCTGCACCACGTGCTCGTGGTTACCGGTGGTGGTGCGGGTGAACAGGTCGTAGCTCAGGCCGAGGTCGCACAGATCCTTGGCGATCACGCGGTTGTAACGGTTGGCCAGTTCCTGGGCAGTGAGACCTTCCTTCTCCGCCTCGACGAGAATCGGGGTGCCGTGCTCGTCGGTGCCGGACACCATGAGCACATCATTGCCCTTCATGCGCTCGTAGCGCGCGTAGACGTCGGAGGGCACACCAAATCCCGCGACGTGGCCGATATGACGGGGGCCGTTTGCATACGGCCAAGCAACATTCACCAAAACATGACTCATAAGGCTTGATTATCCGGCGCGGCGGGGACACGCCCGGATAGCTGCCGCGCCGCCATCCTCATCCCACTCACCTATCCACCCGCAACTTCCCCACATACTTATCTGTACACCTCTTGCGCGCTTATCCACATACGCATTCGCACACGTATCCGCGCACCCATCCGTACGCACGCCCACGCACATCCGCACACACTTCCGCCTGCCAATATCCACCGAGTTATCCACATCATTTGCGTACCTAGTAAAGTTATGCACTTATCCACCGTTTTCGCCTATCCGGTGGCGCGCAAGCCGCATTTCTGCATATTGTTCGGTCATGGATATCACAGCAGGTCCGATGACGGACATCACAACAGTCGCCTCGCCGGCAACCGCGCAACCTGCGGTGCCGCCGATACTGTTTACCAAGGATCTGCCGGGACCGCTCAGCCTTAACCGTCTGGCCGCCTTCGGCACGTTACATAAGCTCGACGATTCCGCCGGCTACTGGATCGAGCATTCGGGCACACTGTATGGTCGCGCGAAAATCGTCGCGGAGGTCGCCCCGTTTGGCACTGTGGTGTGTTCGATGACCGCCGCTTGGGTATGGCTGGGAGGCCCCGACTTTCCGAGTACCATAGACGTGATTTCCACATCGCACTTCCGCTCGGCATCCGTCAGCCGCCGTATCCGCGTATTCAAAAGATTGACGTTGCCGGAGCAAATCATCAAGCTCGGCGGGCTGCCTGTCACCACGCCAGCCCGTACGGCTTGCGACCTGGTGATGAGTCCTGAAGACATCCCCGATCCTTCCACCGTCAACGCACTGGTGTGCCAGCTGATGTCCGCGTACCAGTTTCGGCCAAACGACTGTCTGCAAATCGTCAAGGAGCATCGGCATCACAAGTACGCCGGACGCGCACGCATGTTTTTTGAATCGGTGCAGCAGGAGATGGACGAACCGGCTTTGGAGCAATGCGCATGACGAGGGGGTTCATTGTCAGAGGCCATCGCAGAGGCCGCCATGCCGCTCACCGTTTACGGCATTTGCGGCAGGCGCAACGGTTGCCTCGCCACGCGGCGGCGGCACACTCATCCGAATCCGCATCGCGCGCAATCTCGGATATGACCGCGCCGCCTGAACCGCCCATCAGACTTACGCCCGCGGTGGCATGTTCGCCCGATACGGATGTTGCCGTGCTCTGGCACATCGCATATCACGTGCCCGAACTGCGTAAATGGCTGGTTGCCAATCCCAAAGCCGACGCGCCTTTGCTGGAATTGGTCTCGCAGCGTGGTGGGCCCGGGGTCCGGCAGGCGTTGGAAATATTGTTCGAGTCGATGGAAGCGTAACGGGGAGATAATCGCCGGCTGCTGCGCTATCCCTTGATTTTCAGCACAGCCGCATACACCTGCTTGCGATTGGCCAACGATCCGTCAGCCAGTGGATGCTCCTGCACCACTTGCGCGATGGCGTCCTTGATACGCAGGCCGTCCTCCAAAGCACGGTCGATGGAGAGCACGGCCATGTCATCCACGCTCAACGTGCTGGGCGCGGCCGCTTCGGCCTCCTCGTTGGACGCGCCGCCGATGACCAGCACCATCTCGCCACGGGGCGGATCATCAATCACACTTTGGCGAATCTCGTCAATCGGGCCGCGACGAATCTGCTCATAATCCTTGGTGAGTTCGCGGCACAGGGCCATCGGGCGATTCGGGCCGAACGCGTCCAGCAGATCGTCCATCGAATCGGCAATGCGATGAGGCGTCTCGTAGAACACGATGGTGCGGCGTTCGGGCAACAGCGTGCGCAGATACTGCACGCGCTCGGAATGCTTTCGCGGTAGGAAGCCTTCGTAGCAGAAGCGGTCGGTGGGCAGCCCGGAGAGGGCGAGCGCGTCGAGCACAGCGGAGGGGCCGGGCGCGCAGGTGACGGGCAGACCGCGTTCGATGGCACGGCGCACGATGGCCAAGCCGGGGTCGTTGATGGTGGGCATGCCGGCGTCGGATACGACGAGCACGGTGGCGCCGGTTTCGACCTGGTCGAGCAGGCCGTCGGCCTTGTCGCGCTCGTTGTGGTCGTGATAGGCGATGACGCGACCGTTCACATAGACGCCGAGGCGACGGGCGAGATCGTAGAGGCGGCGCGTGTCTTCGGCGGCCACGATATCGGCCCGTTCCAAGAGGGCCACCAGACGGGCTGAAGCGTCGCCGACATTGCCGATCGGGGTGGCGGCGAGCACCACGGTGCCGGCGGGGATGGTCACGGCCGATTCGCGGGATTGGGCGACGGCGGATTCGCCGGCATGAACTTCATCATTGCGTTCAGGCACTTGCGTCACGCTACCGTCAGCGTCATACTGCTCATTCAACTCATCTGCGCTTGTCATACTCCCAGTATTGCCCATGCCACAGAGCAATCCACGACAATCCATGGCGAAATCGAGGCATTCTCCCTTTGCAGGGGCTGATTTCACATGTTCCGGAGGTCTACTTCCGTTTCAAGGGGCTCCTCATCCGGTGAAGCACCAGTACAAACGGCTTTGACGCAACGCTATTCCGCCATTTTGGCGGCGTATCTACTTGACCATCAGCCCCTCGAAACGCAAGTAGACCTCCGGCAAACCCCAAATCAGCCCCTTGAAACGCGAGATGGCAGAATTTCAACGAAAACAAAATGAAAAGACCCTCTGCGGTGGAATGAATGCAGAGGGTCTCGTGGAGCTGACGGTAGTCGAAACCGCGACCTCTTCGATGCGAACGAAGCGCTCTACCAACTGAGCTACAGCCCCTTGGATGTTACTTTGCTCCGCAAAGCAACTCGCAACAATATAGTACGGAGTGCGGTCAAACGCAATTTGACGCCGAAGTGTCGCACGCGTGTCGACACGGTAACGTTTCGGTGTCGCCGGTTGGGCCGCCGCAAGCGCAGCATCGTCCCAGCCGTCTGCCGGCGCAATAGCTCGAACTAAGATCACCACTCCGCCTGGATACCAGGGATACCGCGGCGGCTTGTTCAGTGTCGCAGACGGGGCAAGTCACCCACACCGCTCCGTATGGATACCGCGGCGGCACCCGGCAACGCCATCACGTCTCCAGCACGCCCAACACCTTCTTCTCGTTGTAGAACGCGAACACGATGCCGCCCAAGCCGCACAGCACGGCCGCGCACACGGCGGCGATGCGGTAGCCCGCGCCGGACGCCATGCCGATGGTGGAGACGCCGGTGAACAGCAGCATGGCCACGGACTGGCCCATCTTCATCGCAAAGGTGCGGGCCGCGTAGAACATGCCCTGACGGTCCTGGCCGGTGGTCTTGGAACTGGCGTCGGCGATATTCGCCACGATGGCCTGCGGCAGGATGCCGAACGCGGCCATCGGAATCGCGCCGACCACCGAGAGCACCAAACCCTGGGCCATCGCCGGAATGAAGCCGAGCACGGCCGAACCAAGGGCGCCGGCAAATGCGAACGCACAGGTGAAGATCACGAAGGCAACCAGCAGCAGCCTCTTCTTGCCGACCTTATTGGCCAGAATATTGACCGGCAGATAGAACAGCACAGAGACGCCGGTCATGAGCACGAAGTAGATGGTCGTGGTGGTTTCCGGCAGCTTGAGCAGGCTGGTCACGAAGAACGGCAGACCGGTCTGGAAGGTGGTGATGGCCACCCAGTAGACCACGTCGGAACACACGAACTTGCGGAATTCGCCGTCGCCGAACGTCTGCTTCAGGGATTCGATGGCCGATTCGGAGGTGGGCTGGGAGTTGACGTAGTCCTTCTCGCGGATGGCCAGCGGAGGCACCAGCATGCACACGAACGCCACGGCGGCCATGATGGTGAAGGTCACGCGGATGGCGGTGATACGGCCCATCATCGGCACGAACGCGCCCCAAATCACCGGCGCCACGTACGCGATGGCCGTGCCGGCCACCCAAGTGAAGGAGATGGCGGTGGAGATGGTGAGTTGCTGCTTGGAGTCGTGGCCGAGTTCGGCGATGAGCGCGTTGTACGGCGTGCAGTAGAACGTGAGGACGATGTAGTAGCCGATCACGGTGACGAACAGGAACGCCGCGTTCACCCAGCCGGTGCCGTTGATCGGACTCCAGAACACGAGTACGGTGACCACCGCGAGCGGCAGGGCGGCGAATTTCAGGAACGGCATACGGCGGCCGGATTTGGCGTCGCAACGGTCGGAGAGAGACGCCACGGCCGGGTCCACGAACGCGTCGAAGAATCGGGCGAAGGCGGTGATGCCGCCCACCACGGTCACGATGCCGAGAACGACCAGGCCCTGCGGCACGAATACGGTCTGACCTTGGGAGATGGTCTCCTGATCAGGTTGGTAGAAATACACGAGCCAGTTGGAGATGATGCCGGAAAGCAGCGCCCACCCGAACTGGCCGACCGCAAACGCCCACACTTTGGCGATGGGGAGATCTTTGATGGCTGATTTCGCCGGTGCAACTTGCGCGCCCGTTACACTTGCTGTAGTCGTATTGCCCATTCCCCATAACCTCCGAATCAACATTGACACAGTGTCAAAAACCAGTATACACCGGGGTTTTACACTCAATTCCCTGCAGGGCAAAACCGCACACCACAATCCACACCCCGAGCCGCCTTCCCCTCAGCCATCCGCAGGCTCTACGATGAGAGCCATGACTGGTCTGGCCGAACGACTACCGCACGTCGCCGCTTTCCCCGAAGCGCTGGGCACCGGGTTGCTGCTGCATACCGATGTCGCGCTGGACGACGGGCTCAGTAACTGCATCGATATGTTCATCAGCACCTATGAAGCCGCATTGTCCCGGTTCAAGGATGATTCGACGGTCGGCCGGATGCGCACGGCCACGCATGGCGGCACGTTCGATTTTCCTGACTGGGCATTGGGTTTATTTGGCCTGTACGACCAGCTGTTTGCGTCGACTAATGGGACCATCGACCCATGCGTGGGCGAGGATTTGATTCGGCTTGGCTATGACGAGTCGTATTCGTTTACGCCTGCGCCAGATGCCGCTGAACATGCAGGCGCGATCCACGGACGAGCCATTTGGTCAGCCGACGTTGAGCGGCATGGCACAACACTGGTGACGCGCGGACCGGTCGCGCTCGATTTCGGCGCGTGCGGTAAGGGGTATTTGGTGGATTTGCTTGCGGGGATGTTGGGTGATGGCGCGGGTCACCCTCAACCCATTCAATACGTCATCGACGCCGGGGGTGATTTGCTAGTGCACACGGACGAACCAATCACCATCGCCCTTGAAGATCCTGCCGATCCGGCCAACGCCGTAGGTACGGTCGAAATCAGCCACGGCGCATTCTGCGCGAGCTCCCCCAGCCGCCGCCACTGGTCTGACGCCGCAGGTCACCAACTTCACCATCTGCTCAACGCCATCGACGGACTACCGGTTGACGATGTAGCCGCCACATGGGTGGCCGTCACGCCGCCATCGAGCGCCATAACCACGAAGACATCGACGCATGGCAGCAATGCCTCGACAACGGCAAACCGCGATACCGACGATTCGTCGAACACCGTTGCGGCACACGTCCCTGTCACACTGGCCGACGGCCTCGCCACCGCCCTGTTCACCACCCCGGCCACCCAGCTGCGCGCTCACTTCCCCTTCGAATGCGCCATTCTCAACGCCAACCGCACCGCCGCCCAATCCCCCAATTTTCCCGGCGGCTTTTTCACACACTAATGTACGAAATCATCAGTATCACATCCCTCGGGTGGACCGATGGGTTGCTCCCCTCAGTCAGCTACGCTGACGGCTCCCCTCGGAGAGGGGAGCCGAGTATAGCTAATCCGCTAATCCGCTAACGCAGGAAACAATCCGTCAGTCAGCGAGTGCGAACTGGCTGTTGTACAGGTCGGCGTAGAAGCCGCCCGCCGCCAGCAGCTCGTCGTGCGTGCCGCGCTCGATCACGTCGCCGTGGTTCATGACGAGAATCATGTCGGCGTCGCGAATCGTGGAGAGGCGGTGCGCGATCACAAAGCTCGTACGCCCCACGGTCAGCGCGTCCATGGCCTTCTGGATCAGCTCTTCGGTGCGGGTATCGACCGATGAGGTGGCCTCGTCGAGAATCAGAATCGGCGCGTCCTGCACCATCGCACGGGCGATGGTGAGCAGCTGCTTCTGGCCCTGGGAGAGCGACGACTTGTCGTCGAGCACGGTGTCATAGCCGTCCGGCAGCGAGCGGATGAAGTGGTCGAGGCCCACGGCCTTGCACGCATCCTCGATCTGCTTGTCGGTCACGCCGGGCTTGGAGTAGGCGATGTTCTCGCGCACAGTGCCGCGGAACACCCACGTATCCTGCAGCACCATGGAGAACTGGTCGTGCACGTTCCAGCGCGGCACGGACTTGGTGTCCACGCCGTCAATCGCGATCGAGCCGCCGGAAATCTCATAGAAGCGCATGAGCAGGTTGACCATGGTGGTCTTGCCGGCACCGGTCGGGCCGACGATGGCGACCTTCTGCCCGGCCTTGACGGAGGCGGAGAAGTCGTGGATGATCGGCTTGCCCGGCTCGTAGCCGAACTGCACGTGGCTGAATTCCACGTCGCCCTTCACTTCGTGGCCGTTGGTCCCAAGCAAAGCGGACTTGCCGGATTCGTCTTCCATCTCCGGCTCTTCAAGGAAGCCGAACACGCGCTCGGCGGCGGCCGCGCAGCGCTGCAGGTTCTGGAAGGCCTGCGCAAACTGCGAAAGCGGCTGAGTGAACAGGCGGACATACATCATGAACGCCACGATCACGCCGAACTCGATCTGCCCGTCGAGCGCGAGCGCCGCGCCCACCACGCACACCACCACGTAGCCGAAGTTGCCCACGAAATTCATGAGCGGCATCATCAGGCCGGAGAGGAACTGCGACTTCCAGCCGGACTCGTAGAGGTCCGAGTTGTACTTCTCGAAGCGACGAATCGAATCGGCCTCGCCGTTGTATGCCTTGACGATGAGGTGACCGGCGTACATCTCCTCCACGTGGCCGTTGACGTCACCCAGCGCCATCTGCTGCCGGGCGAAGTACTTCTGGGAGGACTTCATGATGGCCATCATGATGATCAGGCCGATGAGGCTGGCACCGATGGCGCACAGGGTCATGATCACGTTGTTGTAGAACATCATCACCAGCGCGCCCACGAACAGCGTCACCGAGGTAATCAGCGAGCCGAGCGACTGGCCCAGCGTCTGGCCGATGGCGTCCACATCGTTGGTTATGCGCGACAGCACGTCGCCGTAGCTAACCTTGTCGAAGTATTTGAGCGGCAGTTTGTTGATTTTGACCGAGATGGACTCGCGCAGTCGCTGGGCGGTGCGCTGGGTGACGTTGGCCATCATCCAGCTTTGCACGTAGCCGAGCACGGCGTAGCCCACGTACAGGGCCACCAAAGTCCAGGCGATGTGGCCCACCGTGCCGAAATCTACCGAGTTCATCACCGGTCTGCCGTTAACGATGGCGGGCAGACCTTTGACGATCTCGTTGGTCATGTCCTTGAGCTTGTCCGGGCCGACGATCTGGCAGACGGTGCCGGCCGCGCCCAGGATGAGCGCGATGATGATGACGGGAAGATAGTTGCGGCAGTAGTTCACGAGTTTGCCCATGACTTTGCCGAAATCATGGGGCTCTTCGACGGCACGCCTGCCGCCCATTGGTCCTCTTGGCATTTGTTTTACTCCTTAAAAGTCCGTATTGACCTCCCTCTGATGAAGGAGGTGGCGCGAAGCGCCGGAGGGAGAGAAGCCGTACGCGACTACCCCTCAGTCAGCTGTGCTGTTTTATTCGCTCGCTTATCAGCTCGTCTTCGCCTGGGAACAGCCCACTGGGCTGTTCCCTTTACGGCTCAGCCCCTGACATGGGGAGCTACCGCTGCCGCCCCCCCTACGCCGTAAGCTCCGACTGGCTGAGCTGGGATTCGGCGATCTGGCGGTATACGTCGCAGTTGTCGAGCAGTTCCTTGTGCGTGCCCTGACCCACGACCTTGCCGTCGTCGAGCACGACGATGCGGTCGGCGTTCATGATGGTGCCGATGCGCTGGGCCACGATGAGCTTGGTGGAATCCTTGGCCTCGCGGGCGAGCGCGTCGCGCACTTCGCGGTCGGTCTTGAAGTCGAGCGCGGAGAACGAGTCGTCGAAAATCAGGATTTCCGGGTGACGGTACACCGCGCGCGCAATCGACAGGCGCTGCTTCTGGCCGCCGGACACGTTCGATCCGCCTTGGGCGATCGCGGCGGAATACCCGCCGTCCATGCGCGCCACGAACTCGCTGGCCTGCGCCACGTCGGCGGCGGCCCTGACGCGATTCAGCTGCTCGGCCGGTATATCGGCACCTTCCGCGGCCTCGCCAGCGGCGATCAACGCGGCCTCGCGCTTGCGCCCGGCCGGGGTGGAGGTATCGGCCATCTCGACCTCCGCCGGGTCGCCCGGCTGATCGCCGTAGCTCACGTTGGAGGCCACGGTGCCCCTGAACAGCACGGACTGCTGCGGCACGTAGCCGATCTTGTCGCGCAGGGCCTTCAGGTCGTAGTCGCGCACGTCCACGCCGTCGACCAACACCTGGCCTTGGCTGGTGTCATAGAAGCGCGGCACGAGATTGATAAGAGACGACTTGCCGGAGCCGGTGGAGCCGATGAACGCCACCGTCTGGCCCTGCTCGGCGGTGAAGTTGATGCCTTCCAGCATCGCCTCGCGCGAATCCGGGTAGGTGAAGCTGACGTTGCGGAATTCCACGGTGCCCCTCTGGCCGGTTTTGGCCACGTCGGCGGCGGTTTTGGTGCCGTTCTCGACGATTGGCTCAGTGTCGAGCACCTCCATGATGCGCTGCGCGGACACGTCGGCGCGCGGCCAGAGCACGAACACCATGCTCATGAGCAGGAAGCTCATGATGACCTGCACGGAGTAGTTGGAGAACACGACCATGTTGGAGAACACGGTGAGCTTGTCCTTGAGCCCGGCGGCGTCGATGAGGTAAGCGCCGATCCAGTAGACGGCGAGCATCAGGCCGTTCAGGACGGTGTTCATCAACGGCATCATGAACGCCATGACGCGGTTGGTGAACAGCTGGGTCTCGGTGAGGTCCTTGTTGGCCTTGGTGAATTTGGCTTCCTGGTAGTCCTCGGCATTGTAGGCGCGCACCACGCGCAGGCCGGTGAGGTTCTCGCGGGCCACGAGGTTGATGTTGTCGGTCAGGGTCTGCATGACCTTGAACTTCGGCATGACCATGGCCATCATGACGGTGATGGACACCAGCAGGACCGCCACGGCGATGCCGGTGGCGAGCGTCCATTCGAAGCCTTCGCCGGCGATCTTGCACACGGCCCATACGGCCATGATCGGCGACTTGACGATGAGCTGCAGGCCCATGGTGATGAACATCTGCACCTGCGTGACGTCGTTGGTGGAACGGGTGATGAGGCTGGCGGTGGAGAACTTGCTCATTTCGGCCGGGCCGAAGGACTCGACCTTGCGGAATTCGAGCGAGCGCAGACGCTGGGTGAACGAGGCGGCCACGCGCGCAGCGATGTAGCCGGTGATGATGGCACACGCCACGGATCCGAGCGAGATGAGCAGCATCTTGCCGCCCGCGATCCAGATGTCCTTCATGTCGCTGCCCGGCGTCTCGACCAGCGTGGTGATGTCTGACATATAGTCGGGCAGTTTCAGGTCGAAGTAGACCTGCCCGACGATGGTCACCAGGGCGATGAGCATCTGACCGATCTCCGCTTTGGAGAGGTATTTCATGATGCGAAGCATTGGTTTCCCCTTGTGTTGGTTGGGTTGGTTATTGGTTATTGGCGATTGGTTCTTAAGTTGGCTGGGTTATCGGTGATTATCGGTTCACGATGTCTTAATAGTTTCTATTGTTTGATTACTTACACTGTGAGATATTACGCGCACTTCTGCATGTTCGCTGTGAGCGTCCTCAATTAGCCTTGCCGATTAGTTCTCCGCGCGCTTAGCTGCCATGTGTTCAGCCACGCGCTTGCCCCGCTCCACGAATGCCTCACGCACCTGTTCAGCAGTCGGCCGAGGCTGTCCCGGATGGCAAATCGACATATATGTGGTGAACTCAGACACCAGGTCAACGAATTCGCGCGTGCGCCGCTCCCCCATTTGCGAGAAAATCCAGCAAATCGCGGAACGCATTTCCTCTATCATCCGATGAGACTGCTCGCGCCCGGAATCAGTGAGATTCACGCGAATAATGCGCCGATCCTTGGAATCAATGTCACGCGTGACCCAGCCTTTTTTCTCCAGAGACGACAGCACAGTGGAGATGCGGCCGGAACTGGCCTGCAGCGCCGATGCCAATTGCGATGGCGTTTGCGTCCCCTTCATGGACAGCTCCCGAAGCACGAACTGCTCACCATGGGCTCCACGAGTGAATTCCCTCTGCATCGTCGAACGATTGCCCCACACGCTGGCATACAGTTCACTAACTGCTTCCTGCTCAAATCCCATAAGAGCACCATCCATTCCCATTCGCCACACGGCAGAGCGCCGCAAACACCCCAAGAATATCTCACACCGTAAACAATTCATTACTAGAAACTATTTTTGGAACGCACAATGCACACACTCCACGCTCTTTGATATTCTGAAAGCCGCATAGATATTCACTTCGGGGCGTCGTCTAAGAATATTTGCTGGGCCAACGGTAGCGACGTTGGCATTGTGCTCCATGAGGTATCTGGTCGAAAAGGCGGACGAAGACAGACCAGTTGGGCGGAGCGCGCCCATGCCTCAAACCCATTGCAATTATTGGCTTTGACCATTTTCGTGGAGTCACGAAAATGGTCATGAAAAACATAAGGACACACCCATGAACCGCGACGAAATCACACGCAAAACCAGCGAACTCAGCACTATCGCACACACCACCGAGGACTCCAAAGTTGAGTATTGGTATGCACGCGAGCTAATGACCTATATGGGGTACGACAGATGGGAAAACTTCAGCAAAGCTATTACACGAGCCAAGCAAGCTTGCGACAATTCCGGCGTATCCGTTGAATCCCATTTCCGTGACACTACGCGAGACGTGACTCTCGGCAGCGGTGCCACCCGCTCCATCGCGGACGTCAAGCTCACCCGATACGCCTGCTATCTCATTGCTCAAAACGGTGATCCGAAGAAAGAAGAAGTGGCACTTCTCCAGAGCTATTTTGCCGTTCAGACTCGCAAAACGGAAATCATTGAGCAACGCATGGGAGAAATCAGCCGGCTCACCGGCCGAGAGGCCCTTGCCACTGCAGAGAAGAAACTCTATCCGTATACCCAAATCACACACAACAAAACCGCACAAGTGCACATGTACACGCCCAACCACGCCGCAGAACGCCGGCAAGGATGTGATACAGGCCACAGAAAGCGTTGTACCGCCTAGGCAATGCAACAATTGTCCGCTATGCTCTGAAGGCAGATGGCGGCACGGATGCCATCCCAAAGAGGGGGTATGACCATGATTCGGGGTATGAACCTATGCAGCATCGCCGGCTGCACGCACGAAGCAGAAGAAGCGGGCATGTGCAACATGCATTTCACATCGGCGCTGGTTCACGGAGCGCTGCACTACACTGCGGGCGGACGTCCGTCGCACTGCTGAGCGCAACAACAAAGCAAAACAACCAGTAACGCTCAACGGCTTCCACATGTTCATGCTCTAATTGCATGTACTTGCAGACACAATGGCCGGTCTGAGCCAGCTGCCCTCGCATGGAGCAGCTGGCTCAGACCGGCCATTATTGTTGCTTTGTACTGTTTGCACTGTATTGCGCCTGCATTGCGCAAGCTCGGGCGCACTCGGGTGCACTCGCTGAGTGGCGTGAATCGCAGATTGCTCAATAGCAACGCAATCCACGCCACTCAGCAGTTGCCATGGTTATGCGCGGCGTTTGCGGATGACGAGCAAGGCACCAGCCGCAGCTGCCAGCGCCACAACCACGACCGCAATGGCAGCCACGGCAGCACCCGTATTCGAAAGGGGCGCAGCGCCATTAGCAGCCGGCTTATTCGCGGCAGTGTTACCGGGCTTAGCAGTGTTGCCAGGATTGTTGGTATCGCCGGGCTTCTGCTCTCCAGGGCCGGGAGTGACCTCCGTGGCCGCGACCGTGACTTCGAACGTCGCGTTCACGCCACGATAAGAGACGGTGATGGTCTTCGTGCCTGCGGTGGCAGAATCAAAGCCAGTGAACTTCAGATCACCATCAGTTGGATCAATCAGCTTGCGCAGCGTTTCGGTATCGCCGACTTTGTAAATGGCGGATACCTTCACATCGGCAGCGTTGAACTTATCGCCTACCTGATAGGAATCCTTGGTCACTTCCACAGCAAGCTCGGCCAACTGAGGCAGTTCGCCGAATGTCACTGTGTAGGTTTCCGCCGTGCCATCCTCAGCAGTTACAGTCACCGTGGCCACGCCGCTGTTCTCGGTCGAAGCCTGCTCCACCTGCACCGTAGCCTTCGCGTCAGCAGCAGTCGCCTCCACCGTCGGGTAAGAAGCAGCGTCTCCGGCCAGCGCACCGGCATATTCGGTGATATCCGCGGAGAATCCGTCAACCGTCTTGCCATCCACAGTCAGATCAGCAAGATTGGCGTTACTAGACGGCTGCGGCTTTGGCGTTGCTTCACCTTCGGCGATGCGTACTTCAGCGATCTTGGCATAGTCATTGCCATCGGCGTAGGTGAAGTTGAGGCGAATGCCCTTGGCGGCGGGCAGAGCGCTCACATCGGCTTCCGTCACGGCTCCAGCAGCACCATTCACAGTGACTGCCGGCAGCGTGGCATCAGTCCACGTGGCGCTGTCTTCAGCTAGGTACGATACAGTGAAGCTCTTCGGAGCGGCCTCGCCCTTGGCCTTATCCACCGCAACGCTGAGCTTGCCCAGCTGATATGCCTTATCGAAGGTGTAGCTGAGCCACGGCGAGGTGTCGCCGGTGCCCCAGTTCGACCAGTTGGTGCTCAGATTGTTGTCGCAAGTCAGGTCGGCCGTAGAAGCGGAGGCCCAGCTACTGGCCGGCTCATACTTCGAGGCTGCGGCGGACGAGCAGAACAACCGGGCAAGGTTGCTTTCCACAGTCACGGTGAGCGTGGCAGTTACTGAAGAATCAGTGACAAGGCGTACCGTCACGGTTTGCTCGCCCAATTTGGTGGTGTCGAAGCCTTCCAACGTGTATTCATCTGGCTCCAGTACACGCGTCTTGCCATTGGTGAGCGTAGCGGTAACCGTCACGTCCTTATGCGCGAGCGTCTGCCTCTTGGCGATAGTGGCTTCAGGGCCCTTGGCCGCGATGGACTCCACAGCAGCAGTCTGCGAACCGAACGCAGTGCCGTTGAAGGCCACGGTGAATGCGCCGGCATTGCTGTTCGACGTGGCGAAAGCACCGGCATCGAGCCCGGTTACGTCCGCACCGGTCAGCGTTACCGTAGCGACATCCTGCCATTCATCGTTCGCGGAAGCACGCCAGTAGCCTTTCAGAGTATCGGTTGCGGCGCGCTCCAGCTTGAGTTGCACTTGGTCGCCGAAGCCGGTACCAACATGCGATGTTTCCTTATCGATGTAGCCATCGGCATTGGAATCGTACTGCATGTAAACGCCGCTTGGGCTGGCAAGTAACGTGGCATATCCCTTGCCGCCGTTAGCGCCAGTAAGACCGTTACGGACCACCAGACCGGCGCGCGGATCGCCATTACCGCCCAAGTCGAGCGGCTTGACCGTGGTTTCCAGCGTTTCGTTCACGTCCAGAGCATCAGGCTGGTACACCGCACTGCCCTCGTTGCGATCCGTCCAGACGCCACGATTGGCGTTGTCCGTAATCGTGAAGTCATAAGCACCGCCGGACGCAGAAACCTGGCACGCGCTGCCGCCCTTCCAATGAGCTTCCTTCCAACTTCCGGAAATCGGGTTGGAGCAGGAAACATCGATGGTTCTACGGAATGTACGGCCCGGATTGAAGTTACTGCTCTCGGCAAGAGTGCCCGTAATGGTGTAGGTTCCCGGCACATTGAATGCGTAGGTGTTACCAGCAGCCTTGGTCGACTTGCTGACTGCCGTACCGCCTTCCACATTCCATGTCACCTTGGTAGCAATGGTATCGTCGCCTTCCTTGACGTTGACGGTGTCCGGCAGAGTAACGGTTCCGCCCGTGTTCACGGTCTTCGGGAGATCATCGCCGGTTTCCACAGTCCAGTTGACCAGCTTGCCCTTGGCGCTACCATGGTTGCCCCAATAGCTCAGATCCCAACCGTCGGGCTCGCCTTCTTGAGCAGGATTGTGCATTTCGATGGTGCCGTTCTCACCGATGGTCAGCGGCAGCCAAACATAGGTGGAATCGGCTTTACCGGAATCCCAACGGTCACCAAGGTAGATGAAGTGACCTTTCTCCTGGTCTACTGCGAGCACACTAGCCGACTGCGAACCGAATGTGGTGCCGCGGGTATCGCCCACGGACAACAGACCATCCGCGCCTTCCGGCATGTTGTTGTACCACGTGTTCTCGTTGACATCGTCCTTTTCCACGCCACGGGTCCAGCTTCCCAGCATGGAGCCGGCGGTGTAGTAGGTCTGCTTGTTCGGGGCCCAGCCGGTTGCACCAGATGCGATGATGTTGTAACGCCCGTCATATTGGAATACGGCAGGAGCTTCCAGCGAACCATTTTGTTTGACGATTTGGAAATCTTCGCCACGCACCGGGGCATCCGTAGTAGCGTCTGCAAGAATGTATGGGTACTGCCCGTCAGCAGAGTACTGCTTTTGTCCCTCGGACTGGTCCACATTCGTGGTCTTGACTACATTGGTGTAATCATCGTTGAGCTTGGCGATGTACAGCGTGGCATTGGCTTCGGAAGAATACAGTACATAGGCACTGTCGTCCTTCGGGTCCACGAACACAGTCATATCGCGGCTGTCACCGTTCTCACCCCAGCTGGGGTTACCTGCGGCTTCTTTCCAATTGTTCTGGTTAGGCAAACGATAGGCACCCACCATAGTGAACGGGCCCGCCGGATTGTCGGAAACAGCCACGCCCGCAAGTGCACGTGCATAGTTGGAACCGCCCGGCGTGGTGCTTCCATCGGAATGCCACCACAGCACGTATTGCTTGTTCTTCTTGTTGTAGATGATCTTCGGACGCTCGAAAATGCCCTGTACGGAATCAACCGCGCCATCACCATCCTGATCGGGGTTGGTGTTGAGGTACGGGAAGATTGCGTCGGCCTTGGCAGCGTCCACACTGCCGTCGGACTTGGTCAGGTTGTAGGCCTTGTCGAAGTAGGCGTAATCGGCATTGCTCTTATCCGTCAACTGAGATTTGCTGGTCACCGCACGCAGCGCCACACCAAGATCGGTCCAGTTGTATAGATCTGTCGACATATAAGCATGAACACCGGGGCTGTTGTCGTAACCGTTAGAACGGTCTTCGCCATACCAGTAGTAGGCGTCGCCGACCTTGACCACTTGGCCACCGTGCGCTTGGATGTGTGTGCCGCCATTATCATTGGCGTTCTTGGCATACCAATATGGCTGGAAGTAATCGCTAGCGTTCTTGCCCGGATCGGCTGTGGGCTGGAACTTGGTGTATGTCGGCACTTGGCCGATGGTAGGCAGGTAATCCACACCTGCCGCACTGGCACTTGCAGCGGCCAGCCCGCATGACAATAGCGTTGCCGCGGCGGTAATTGCCGCGATAAGAGCGCCCTTGCCCTTATTGTTTATCTTCATTGATTTGGTTCCTTGATCGATGGGAACGGTTTTTTGAACAAACAGTTATGTCGCTATCCGCGAAGCCAGAAAAGGTTCGACAAATCAATATACCGATACTGAAAACTCAGTATTCAACTTGTCGGACCAATTATGGTCAAAGAGCGGAGGAACCGGCCGGCAATAGTCAATATTGCCGGCTTGTTCCTTCACCCATTACTGCGCGAGGGTGCTATGCACGCTTGCGCAGCATGAACAGTGCACCCGCGGCAGCGGCCAGCAGAGCGACAGCGCCAGCGATGGCGGCAACACTGGAACCGGTGTTGGCCACCGTGTTCTTGTTGCCGTTGCCGGTGGCACCGGGCTTGTTGGTGTTGCCGGGCTTCTGTTCTTCAGGGCCAGGGGCGACTGCGTTGGCCTTGACCGTGACGTTGAAGGTCGCGGTCACACCACGGTAGGAGACGGTAATCGCCTTCTTGCCTGCGGTGGTGGAGTCGAACGAGCCAATCGCAAGCTGCGGGTCGTCAAGAGCGACCGGCACTTCCTTGGTCTTGTCGCCGCTCTGGTAGACGGCAGTCACCTTCAGACCGGCGGTATCGAGCTTGTCGCCGATGGCGTACTCGGTCTTCGTGGGTCCGATCACCTTGAGCGAAGCCAAAGTGAAGGCGTTGAAGGTCACCGTGTAGGTCTTCGTCTCAGACTCGTCGGCTGAGGTCACCGTAATGGCGGCCTTGCCGCCAAGCTTGCCGTTCTCAACCGCGTCGCCAGTCACCTTGACGGCGGCGGCATTGTCGGTGGCGAAGGCCTGCAGCACCGGGTTTGCCTCGGCGTCGACCGGCAGATCAACCGTGTAGTCGGTCTTGGCCGGGTCGAAGCCTTCAACGGTTTCGCCGTCAAGACGCAGGTCGCCCAGCGTGGCATCGGATGCTGGCTGCGGGGTGAGTACCGTGCTGTCTTGTGCGAACACCTGGATCTCAGCCACGTTGATGTACACCTTGGTGTCCTGCAATGTGTTAGTCAGGCGGATGGCCTTGGCCTTTACCGGGGTGCCGAGCACGAAGTCAACGGTCGGGGTGTCGGCGGCGGTGATGCCGTCGGAGCCAGAGCCGGCATCGCCGGCCTGTATCTTCCAGCCATCCTTGGTACCGACTCCATGCCATTCGCCAGCCTCATCCTGGTATTCCAGCGTCTGGCTCTTCGGCCAAGACGCACGACCATCGTAGTAGAAGAAGGTCTTCACTTCGGTGATGGTCTGAGCTTCGTCGAAGGTGAACGTGGCGACCGGGTCCACCGTCGAGGCGGTGGAAGCCCAAGTGGACCAACCCTTTGACGTAGTGTCACCATCGATGGCCTTGGAAGCGGAGGCACCCTCCTGGAAGTTCACCGAGAAGTTCGTGCCAGAGGCCGCGGCGATGTTCTTCGCAGCACCCTGAACCGGCGTCACGAATGCCTGAATTTCGGTGGCGTTCATGTAGTCGTTGTTCACGGTGTTCACAATGCGCACCTTCGTGGCATTCACTGTGCCCTTATCGGCCTTGAACGTCACCGTCTGGCCTGCGGCAGGCTTAACATCGCTACCGAATTGCATCCACGTCTCGCCATCAGTGGTGTACTCGGCCTTGGCGGAAGCCGGAGCCTTGTCACCATACGTAATGGTCACGCTGCTAAGCTCACACTCAGAGCCGAAGTCAATCGTGGCGGTCGGGCTGGCGGAATAGTCACCAGCAGAGTTCCACGTCACCCAGGCTTCAGCTGACGTGTCACCATCGGTGAGCTTCTTCCACTGATCGCCCTTGCTGTATTCCGTCTGCTGGTTGGTCACGGTCAGGCTGGAAGCAGTGTCGGCCACATTCTCAGGCGTGGCGGCGGTGACATAGATCGCGCCCTTCAGCGCAATCGTGGTCGCGTCGTCCAGCTGGTAAGTACCGGTCACGGCAATGTTGTCGCCAGCCTTGGCATCGGCGAGCTTGGTATCAAGCCCATCGAAGTTCCACGTAACCTTAGCCGCATCGCCCTCGAATGCAGGCGATGCCTTGACGTGCAGATACACCGGCGCAGCCTCAAGCGCGGCCTTCGCCTCGCTCGCACTGGTGCCGGCCAGCACTGTAGCCGATACCGGATCGGAAACGGTGAGCGCGCCAACGTAGACCGTAGCGGCGACATTGAACTCGTTGCCGTACACATCGGTGGCGGTAGCGGTGGCTTCGTAGGTGCCTTCCTTGGCCACATCGACCTTGGAAGTATCCCAGTTGGCAACCGTGGCCTTGCCTTCGCCCCAGGTGTAGTAGAGCGTGACTTCGGTCGGCAGCGCGGCCTTCTCGTTAACGGCGGTCTGCACGTTCACGGTCTTCTGGCTGGTCGGCGTTACATTGCGTAGAGTCCATGTCTGGTTGGCGGACGGCGAAGTGCCGCTCGGTGACTGCCACAAGCCAACCTTCGTGCCGACTGTGGTACCAGAGTTATCCACATCGAGGTTCGTCTTAGTCGCGGCATTGAGCAGCTGGTAGGTCGAACCATCGGAAGTGTTGAGAATCCACTTGGCAGCCGGGTCGGACTTAGCGGCCTCAACCGTTTCGTTGGAAAGCGCGTTCGTGCCATCCTTGGACACCAGCACCTTGCCTTCGGCGTTAGTAATCACATAAGCCTTGAGATCAGGGCGCTCGGAGTCGGCGGGCTGCTCGATCTGGGTAAAGGTCCAAGTCTGCTTCTTGGCGTTCTCGGCATCGGAAGCGACGTTGGCCAGGGACAGCGCGGAATCACCAGAAGTGGTATCAGCCACGGCCTTGCCGGACTGCTTACCAACGAGCTGGTAAGTGTCGCCGGTCTCGACGGCAGCATCCTTAGCGTAGCCGGTCACGCCAGTGAGCTGGATGGAGGCGATAGAACGGGCGGGCACAGTGACCGTAGCGGTCTTGGCAGCCTTGTCAATCATCACAGAGCCTTCAGCTTGCTTGACGTTGCTGGTCTTGGCGAAGACTTCCGGAGTGGCGGAATCGACACCCGCGTTCTTGTCTTCGGCAGAGGTTTCGGTGGTCAGGTAGAGCTCACCGTAAGCGTTGTCGGCAATCTCGCCGTACTTCGACAGGTCGATGACGAAGGTCTGGTCAGAGGTGCCGGAGTTGCGGTGGATGACGGTCTGCGTCTTGCCATCGTCGGAGGTGGCAGTCATGTTGTTGTCTTCATCGTTGTTGGCGATGACCTTGTCGCCCGCGTGGATGAAGTGGGTGATGGCCTTGACGCCGTTGTACTTGGCGTTTGCAATAACCGTGCACGGTTCAAGTCCATCGGTGGTACCGCCGTTGTTGTTCACGCGGCGCTCGGAGTAGAGCTTGCCGTCCATGCCAGCCACGGTGCAGTCGAAGTCGATGAGCACGGTGCCCCAGTTGGTGTTCTCACCGGCCGGATTCACATTCGAGCCCATCTGCATGTTGTAGAGGTCCTCGACCACCTGCCAGAAGGTGAAGTCCTTGGACTGCAGGCGGGTGACGTTGGAGCTGATCTTGCTCATCATGCCCAGCGCGTTGTCGAAACCGTACGGGTTGTAGGAGCCAGACTGCCAGGAGCCGTCCACCTCGCTCATCGACAGCTTCTTGCCGTCTGCCTGAGCGATATCGCGCGATTGCATCTGGCTGCCGTCGGAGTAGGCGTGAACATTGTACTGATCGATAAGGTCCTTGATCGCCTGCGGGTACTGGTTGTACGACTTGACAAAGTCAGCGGAGTTTGTAGCATCAGTGGCTGCGATGATGGTGTCATCATTGTCCTTGAGCGCCTCAGCGAGTGCGGTAATCGTCTGCTGCTGCTGGGCGTTGCTGACATGCATACCCTCCTGCGGCTTCTTCAGCGCGTTGGAGTATGGGGTGACGGACTTATCTTTGTCGGAGTAGTACTTATCCCAGTAGTTGTTAATGAGCTTGGTGTTGTCATCGCTCTCATCGGTGTACTTCGAAGCCATGTCGCCCGGAGTGCCCCAGTAACTGGTCTCGGACTCGTTGAACGGCTCGACCGTGTCAACGTTTGCGCCAAGGCTTTCGAGGTGCTCGACGTTCTTGGCCATGTACTGAGCGAATTTCTCAGGGTTTGCAAGATTATTGCTACCGGAGTTGCGTCCACCAGTGGCGTAACCGCTGTTGGTCAGGAACCACGGAGCGGAGTTGGCGAAGGCCTCTACGTCGGTGATGTCAGGGTTATCGCCGGTGGCACCGCGCTCAATCCACCAGTCTTGGGCGGCGGACTTGGAGAAGTCATACTGGTTGTCGTCAGTCGGGTCGAATGCCGCAGCCAGCTTGTCTTTGTCGGCCTGCCTGGTGGTTACGCCATTGCCATACGTGCCGGAGCCGGTGGCGTCATCTTTCCACGTGCCAGGCACGGCAGCGCCTTGGCGCATGAATGGGTAGCCGTAGGCAACATCGGAGGCATTGCCGCCGCCCACGTTGTAGCGGGCCATGTTCAGGTCCAGTCCTTCATCACCGAAGATGGACTGGTAGAACTGTTCGCGCAGCTGTTTGCCGTATTCCACAGCCTTAGCCTTGGAAGCGTCATCGCCGAGATTGGTGGTGATGGCCGATTCCTCGCCGAGGCTGCCGGTGGCGTTGGCGAACCAAGCCAGCGAGGTGCCCCAGCCATCGAAACTGTTGGCATACCACGGGTTCGGGGTCACGGTAATGGCATCGTTATCAGCCGCATACGCAGTGCCGGCAACCGCAAACGCCCCTCCTCCCACTAGTGTTGCCGCCGCAACCATTGCAGCAAGCGATTTGCTCAGTACCTTCATTGGTCTCCTTAGCGTTCCTGCTATCCGCCTTATACCGGAAAAATCGGCCTTTGCTTCACTGCGCCGGCCTCTTTGCCTGATACATGACCTACGTCGACTCCTTCTTTCGGCGCAGCCAAAATGTTTACGCAAACATTTTGATATGAGCGATTTTATCACAAAACCGTCACCCAGCAAACAACTTCAGAGACTACAAACGACGCACAAAGTCATGAGCCATTCGAATTGCGCTGGCCCAATCGCTACGAATCATATTTGCCGTAGCCCTTAAGTGAATCCCACTGCATCGAGATATCGCGCCCGCTATCCCTTCCGATAACGCCGACCACGCGTGTTGCCTTCAGCAATCAGCTTTCCTTGCGCAACTAAACCGTTTAGGAATTTGCGGACTGTTCTGTTATCGAGCTCTGTTATCTTGGCGAGTTCAGGTACAGTCACATAGTCAACCTCTGTCAAGCGTCGATTCATCGCCGACAGCATCGCTGCCCGCGAATCAATTTCACCCGATGCGGTTGCATCTGCTTTCTTACCATTCACACGTTCCCCGCCAATGAGCCTCGCACCCTCTTCGACATCTTTCTCAACTACAGATCTCACGCTAGCAAAACCAGAACCATCCACGGTCTTCAGCGCAGGAACAATAGGAATCGTCGCCTCGAATATGTCACCATCGCGGAACTCAGGCTCTCGCTCAGTATATTGCCGGGACGCTCTTATCAGATTCCGCAGTCCGCTACCCGGCTGCTCGGCTATGCCGGTCTGCACAAACACATTAGCGATAATCGGATTCTTTGGCATTGGCGTGAACTCGCCCAGCTTCATTCGACCTTCAAAGAATGAGCGCGAAGCATTAACCGTCCGGATGGATTCATTATCAATGGTGACACGCGCCACCACCGGACTGGAATACTCCCGATGCATGAGGCTGTTTGCCACCAATTCACGGGCGATCATCGTACGCGGGCTCACTCGCTTATCGCCCTTTAACACAAAGTGGTCAGGCAGATTCCGCTCAGTAAATTCACGGAGTTGCTCGTACGAATCGAACAAGTTGGTCCGCACCATAAGTCGGTCATCGTATCGGTCAATATTGTCTCGCCGAACCACGGCATCAGTAATATACGCTGGGCAAACCGAGGAAATGACTTCATCCTTGCCCAAGAGCAGCACTGCAGCAAGATTAAAGCCCTCTTCGCCGGTCGTGTAATCACGATCGTATAGCTTGGCGCTGCGGAACAGTTCTTCGTCAGACATAGTTCCCCAAGGGTGCCCAGCTCGCTGAGCGACCGCCAGCTGCCGCATTCGCGCAATCAGCTCAGGACGCAAATCAAACGGAGTCACGTAACGGAAAATTCGCCGTTCGGAATAGTAGTTCTGCTTGCGAATATACATTTGACTAATCTGGATATCGCTTTCGATGTGTGTATCCACATCAGCAATGCGATCAAACACTGCGCCCTTGAACCGCACAACCGAAGAACTCGGAGCTACCCAAATACGAACAATAATCCGTTCGTCGTACTCGATATGTTCCGTTTCCACCATTGGAGCCGGTTCGAACATCTTACGATTAGACACTACGTTGACAACGTTGCGCTCTATCTCACTAACGCGCTTAGAATCGACGCCGAGCACTTGACCGTCATCGTCAACGCCAAGATAAATGCTGCCACCAGAACGATTGGCGAATGAGCATACAGTCTCAAAAGTATCCGTATGAGGCAATTCGCTGCAGCGATTGAACTCGACCATAGATGATTCACCGGCCTGCAGCACTTGCATAAGTTCATCCTGCGTCATCGCATTCCGCCCTTCATAGCGATAATTCATACATTAGGACATGGCACTTATCGTATTTTAGCATCTAATTAGTACATTAGGACATTGTTTTATGTCCTAATGTACTAATTAGGCGGCTAATTGTACTAATAATTGCACACTGATGTACTAATCCGATGATCGAATGCACTAATTGTCCGCGCAAATGCACTAATCGGATGACCGAATGTATCAATGAGACCTATAGGCAGCCGATTGGCTGACGATCAGCCCAGTCATTGGCTATCGGCCGCTAGCCAGTCAGCCGCCAACAGCCAACAGCCACCCAACTAATAGCCGCCAGCCAATCAGCCCGTCCAATCACTCCTTGTGTTCCAGTGCGGCCTTCAAATCGCGGCTACGGTAGCGTTCGCGCAGCATAGAGAATCCACCGAAGCCCACAAGCCACACCAGGCCGGCAATCGCGGAATTGCGCGTATCGTCCGCAAGGAACAACGTCAGGTAGATGAACACGAAGAACACGATTGCCACCGTATTGAGCACCTTCCAAGCGGGCATGACGAACCCGTCCGGAATGAAATCAGCGGAGCGACGGTACTTGCGGTGTGCCATCAGCGTCAGGATGTAGATGAACAGGAACACCGCGGAGCTGGCGGACGAGAACAGCACGAACGCTCCGGACACACCGGGGATGGCGTTGACGATCGGCGACAGCAGTATCAGCGCCGCGGACACCAGGATGGCGCGGGCCGGCACCTTGCGATCGGACACCTTGCCGAGCTTGTTCAGCATCGGGTTCGGCGACACCTCGGACAGCTGGTACAGGTGGCGGCCAGCCGAGTACAGCAGCGAGTTCAGCGCGGAAGATGCGGCGGTGATCACCACGAAGAACACCAGCGCGGACGCCCAATTCAGCCCGGCGTACTGGAACACCATAATGAACGGGGAGGCAAAGGAGCCGTCCTCGTTCGGCTTGAACGAGGTCCACGGCACGATGCACATGATGGCCACGAGCGCGCCCACGTAGAAGATGAGCACACGCACGATGATCTCGTTGACGGCTTTGGGCAGCACCTCACGAGGATTCTTGGTCTCGGAGACGGTGACGCCCACGAACTCGAGCAGCTCATAGGCGAAGAACACCATCTGGAAGCTCATGAGGAAGGCCATCCAGCCGTTCGGGGCGAACGAGAAGCCGGCGAACAGGTTGTCGAGTCCGGCGTGGCCCGCCGGACTCACATGATCCACGCCATGAATCCGCGCGGCCGGGTAATGGTAGCCGATCACGATCATGACCACGGCGGTGACGATCATCGCGCAAATCAGCGTGATCTTGATCATCGAGAACCAGAATTCCACCTCGCCGAACACCTTGACGGCGATCAGGTTGACGGACACCAGCGACACCAGGAAGCACAGTTCAATCAGCCATTTCCAATGGGTCAGGTCGATGCCGAACGTGTCGAAGAAGGTGATGAAGTACGTGGAGACGGCCGTGATCTCGGTCATGCCCAGCAGCACGAGCGCGGCCCAATACGTCCAGCCGGCGAAATGCCCCCACCCGTTGCCAAGGTAACGGGTGATGAAATTGATGAAGGTGTGCTGGCTGGGGTCGCGGTACATCATCTCGCCGATGGCGCGCATCAGGAAGAACATGATGACGCCGACCAGGATATACACGAAGACGATCGAGGGGCCGGTCAGTGCCAGCGACTTGCCCGAACCCAGGAACAAGCCGGTGCCGATGGTGCCGCCAATGGCGATGAACTGCACGTGGCGATTGCTCAGGCCACGCTCCATCTCGTTGGTCTGGTCCAGGCTTTCGACAGACTTGAGTTTGCCCGTAGCCTGCCGTGTACCACCATTCACATTCGTATCGGCCATACTGATTTCATTTCTCTTCTCTGCCGCCCGATTGTTACGTACCGGACGCGATACTCGTTCAAAACAAGTTCAGACTGTATCACCGAAATATGTCGCGAAAACCGCTCAGCTCAAGAATACATGCGACGATACTGTAAATATTCAGCCAAGAAGTTCAATTTACCAACACCTAATTGAACTTCTACCTCTATTCCACGGACTTGAGCGAGCTGACCGGGTCTACGCGATCGAGCACTGGGTTGGTGAACAGCTGCACCAGCAGCGCGAACACCAGCGTCGCCACCACGGCAATCGCATAGCTGTACCAGTGCACTTCCACTTCGAAATACAGCGACGGCATATTCAACGCAGCAGTCAGTAATCCGCCTATCCACCTGCCAAGCGGCAGACCAACCACCACACCCATACCGGTCAATATCATCATCTCGCGGTTCACGTAGTTGTGCACCTCGCGGTCATAGAAGCCCAGCACCTTCAGTGTGGCCATCTCGCGGATGCGTTCGGACACGTTCGTATTGGCCAACGTAAACAGCACCACCAGCGCCAGGCCGCCGGCGAGCCCCACAATCAGCGCCACCACGGCACCCATCAAATCGAACTTAAACGTGGCGGCCAGATGCGCACAGCTCACGGCCTTGAGCACCGACGATTCCTCGCCCAACCGATCCGCATATTCGGCCTGTTCGGTCTCGGAACCTTTCAGCTTGGCGAGCATCGCGTTCCACGTCAAGGTCGAGGCAGTGCCATCTCCCGAAGCCGAAGACGTCACACCGCCGGCCGCAAACTTCTGGTCGTACAGTCGCTCACTGATGTACACATCAGAGCCAATAAGATTGCGCGTCACGGCCGTGACCTGCACCTTGGCCCGGCTGCTACCGCCATTGCCCAGCGTGACGGTGTCGCCGGCATGAATATTCAGCGAGTTGGCGGCGGACTGCGATACAATCACGCCACTATCGTCCAGCGCTACAGTGCCGCCACCCGCTTTGCCGAAGATATTGGGCAGCCCAAACCATCCATCATCGCCAGCTTGTTCCAGCGTGACCATATCGTTCAAGATATTCAGCGAATCGTTGGGCACGGTCATCAGCTGCACGGTTTCGCTTTCCTGCGCCGCATTGCTCATCTCGCCACTATCCACGCGCAGATTCAGCGTTTCGGTGGTTTGGCCATCTTGTGCCACCTGCTTGCGCATCGCGGTGGCGTCATCGTCATTGGCCACGACCATCAGGTCGTACTGGTAGATCTGCTCGTATTGTTTGACGCCAATCGTGTCGACGGTGTCATTAATCGCAAATCCGCAGATAATCAACGCTGTGCAACCGGCCACGCCGCCCACGGTCATAATCAAGCGCGACTTGAATCGGAAGATATTGCGCGCGGTGACTTTGCCGAGGAAGTTCAGCCGGCTCCATACCGGGCGAATCCGCTCCAGCAATATGCGAGCGCCCGCTTTCGGTGCCTTCGGCCGCATCAGCGCGGCGGGCGTGTGCCGTATCTCCTCGCGACAGGCGAGCGCGGTGGCCACGCCCACGCCGACCACGAACAGCACGATGCCGGCCGAACCGTACAGCCAGTCGTATTCGAGTCGCACACCGGGCAATATATACAGTCCCTCAATCACCACCAGCAGGAATGCCGGGATGCCAAGGAATCCGACCAGCAGACCGATGCCGCCGCCGACCAAGCAGGCGAGCAACGCGAACAGCAGATACCGGCTGGACACGGCGAGTCCGCCATAGCCGAGTCCAAGGTAGGTGCCGATAAGTCCGCGGTCTTCCTCGACCATGCGGGTCATGGTGGTCAGGCTCATGAGCACGGCGACCAGCAGGAACACAATCGGGAATGCGCGGCCGATGGATTCGATGGAACTGACGTCTGATTTGAGCGAGCTGAATCCGTCGATCGAAGCGCGCGTCTGCACATACCAACGTGCGTTGGCCACATCGTCGATGCGCCGTTGCTGCTTGGCGAATTCGCTTTCCGCTTCGCTTCGCATCGCATCGAGTTCAGACTGCGCATCATCCAGTTTCGCCTTGCCGTCCGCGAGCTGTTGTTCGCCTTCTTCCAGCTGCCGCTCGCCTTCTTCGAGCTGCTGCTTGCCGCTGGCCAGTTGGGCGGCCTGCGCTTCAAGTTGCGCCGACTGGGTTTCGAGGGTTGCGGCATTCGCTTCGAGTTCCGCGGATTTGGTATTGAGCTGTGCCTCTCCTGCAGCCGCTTCCTGTTCCTTGGCGGTCAGTTGCGCGTTCTGCTGGTCCAAGGTGGATTGTGCGGGGGCAATGGTTTCGTTTAATGTGCGCTGCAAATCGGCTTTCTGCTGGGTCAGACTGTCTCGCTGCGTTTGCAGTTCCGTTTGCTTGGCGGCCAGCTGTTGCCGCAGCTCACTGATTGACGGCACTTCAGGCAGGGTAATGCCAAGGCGCGCGAGCAGTTGCTTGATGGCCTGCCATGTGGGTGAGTTGAAGTCGATATTCGGGTCAAGTTGCGCCAGTAGATTGTCGGCCTGTTGAATCATGGACAGCATCTGATCAATTTGTGCCACGCCTTGGTCGATTTGGGTAATGCCCTGTTCGATTTTCGTGCGATTGGCAGTCAGTTCCGTTTGCGCCGCATCGAGCTGTTTGCGAGCCGAGGTGAGCTGCGCTTTGCCCGATTCGAGCTGGGTGCGCGCTTCGGCTATCTGCTGGCGACCTTGCGCGATCTGTTGACGGGCCGATGCAATCTGCGCACGTCCATCGGCGAGCTGCCGTTCGCCATCGGTAATGGTTGTCCTGTTGTTCTCCAATTCGGTACGGCTATCTTGCAATGTCGTTTTGTTGGCTTCCAGCTCGGCCCAGTTGTCGTCGATCTGCTTCTGGGCTTCGTCCAGCTGCTCGTTGGCCTCGTCTTGGGCATCGTCCAGTTTGCGCTGCGCGCTGGAGACGATCTGTTGACGACGGGCTTTCTGGCGTGTGGCCTGTATCTGATGTTCGATACGGTCGGCCACGGTTTTGATGGCTTCATCGTAGGCATCGGAAAACGTGTCAAAATCGGACGCACCAGTGACGGCAACCGATATCGCAGTGTATATATTGCCGGTCACGCCGTCGCTGGGTGCAAAGAACGTATAGTCCTCGGATGAGGTGGACCGGAAGGAGGTCATGCCCGAATAGCCGTCTGGATTGTTGAGGTCGCGCGGGTCGAGTACGACGCCGGTGATGGTGAGTTTCGTGGGGAACTGCGGGGATTGCTCGGCGTCGGCGTCCGTATTGGCGTCGTCAGTCTCCGTGGCCGCTACCGATATGACGGATGAAGAGGTGTCTTGTGGCGTCACAGTAATGGTGCCGCCAATCTTGAGTCCGCTATCGTTCAGGAATTGCTGCGTAACCGCCACTTCGCCGGCCTTGTTCGGCAGTTTGCCCTGCCGTATGTACGGCTGATCAAGCCCTTCGGTACCGATTTCCTGCATGGTCACGGTTTTCTTGGTGCCGTCCACCAACGTGGTCACCGTCTGAGAACGTTCGGGCTGCACGGTTTGCACACCGTCGATTCGGCGCAGTGCCGCCGCATCATCATCGGTCAGGCCGTATGTGGATAGCACCTGCAGGTCATGCAGTCCCTGCTGATCGTAAAAACGACCGGCCGCCAGAAAAGCATCGCGGCATCCGGCGTAGATGCCGGTCAGCACGGCCACGCCAAGCAGCGTGATGACGGCGATCGAGACGAACCTCTTCCAGCTGCGCAGCCAGCAACGCAACGTATCTTTGGCAAATACCGCAGAAACGCCCGCTCCTCGACCGCCGCTATCGTCGAGGTTCCGCCGTTTCACAGAATGTTTCACAGGTTGTTTCACGAATCGCCTCGCTTGTTTCACGGGGCGTTTCACAGAGTGTCTTGCAGTGAGCATCGCCAATCACCTACCATTCGATATCGGCGATGGGCCGCGGCGTTGCGTTGACCTCCTCGCTGGTCACCTTGCCGGAGCGGAAGCGAATCACTTTGTGAGCCATCGGTGCAAGCGCGGAATTATGCGTGATGATCATTACGGTCATGCCTTGTGTTTGGCAAATATCCTGCAGCAACTGCAGCACTTCCTTGCCGGTCTCGTAATCGAGCGCACCGGTCGGCTCATCGCACAACAACAGCTTCGGCTTTTTGGCAATCGCGCGGGCGATGGATACACGCTGTTGTTCGCCGCCGGACAGTTGCGCGGGGAAGTTGTCCATCCTCTCCCCCAGTCCGACTTTGCGCAGCGTTTCCCCTGGATCGAAATGGTCAGGGCAGATTTGCGAGGCGAGCTCCACGTTTTCGAGCGCGGTAAGGTTAGGCACCAGATTGTAGAACTGGAAAACGAAGCCGATATCGTTGCGCCGGTAGGTCACCAGTTCCTTTTTCCGCAGACCCGTAATATCGCGTCCGCCGACCACTACGCGGCCGGTTGTGGCGGTATCCATGCCGCCCAGAATGTTCAATGCCGTGGTTTTGCCGGCACCGGACTGCCCCAGAATCACGCTTAATTCGCCTTGTTCGGCGGTGAAGCTGGCCTCGTCGAGCGCGCGAATCACACTGCTGCCAGAAGGATATTCCTTGACCACATGGTCGAATTCGATATACGCCATCGCACACCTCCAACGCGCTCGTGGCAGCCACCTAGCCCCATAGGCCCCGCCAGAACTTCCTGCTATACTCAAGTAAAACAACACTGTGTCGGTTCTGCAACCAACAGTTGGATTGTGGGTTGTCGGAACTTGGGGAGAAGGCCATGGCCAAAGAATTGACGGAAAGCCGCCGCACCCGCTACACGAGACGTGCCATGCAGGACGCGCTTATCGAGTTGCTGCGCGATCAGCCGCTCGGCTCCATCACCGTTAAAGCGTTGTGCGAGCGGGCCGATGTGAATCGTTCCACGTTTTACGCGCATTATGCGAGCATCGAGGAACTGCTGCACGACATTGAAGACGAAACCATGGCCTGGGTCACCACCGCACTCGAACAGCTACTCGCCCAGCCAGATCCTGCCGGCATCGAGCATGTTATTGAGCGCATCTGCCAGTACATTGCCGACAATCGCAATCATCTCCAAGTGCTGATGAGCCCGAAAGCGGATATCGGTTTCCAGCAGCAGCTGCTGGGATTGATTTACAGCCAGCGCGGTGTAGGCGAACAGTTGCAATCTTCGGCGGGTTACCCAGCCGAGGCGCAGATGCGTATGCGATTCGCCGTGTCCGGCAGCATTGGGCTTTTGCAATATTGGCTCGCCACCGATCTCGCGGCCTCTCCCGAATCGGTGTCCCACACCATCTTCACCATGTGTATGCCTGCCACGCAGTGAGCACAGTGAACTCAGTGAACTCAGTGAACTCAGTGAAGCGTGCGGTTTCATAAGCATCGCTCGCTATAGCTTCGCCTGCTCACCGGCCGCGCCCACGCCCGCGCTTGCAATAGCGCACAAATAGACGATTGACCATTTCTGAGGCGATACGGCGGCATAGAATAACGAACGTTGCGCATCACGGCAAGCCCCGCGTGCGCCAAACCCAAGAAATGTGAGAGAAGAGCACAATGAGTACTACTGATGCGCCTAAGAAGCCGCGCGAAACCGACGACGTGCCGGTGCCGGCCACGCTGCGCAAGTCATTGAAAAACCGCCACATCCAGCTGATTGCGCTGGGCGGCGCCATCGGAACCGGCCTGTTCTATGGTTCCAGTGAATCCATCGCGCTGGCCGGACCCTCGATTCTGCTCGCCTACTTGGTTGGCGGCCTCGCGATTTTCGCGATTGTGCGTGCACTGTCTGAAATGTCCGTTGAGGATCCGAAGGCGGGCGCGTTCAGCTACTATGCCACCCGCTACTGGTCCAAGCGCGCCGGCTTTATTTCCGGCTGGAACTACTGGTTCAACTACATCCTCGTCTCGATGGTGGAGCTATCAGTGGTGGGTTCGTTTGTGAACTACTGGTTCCCGGCGATTCCGACATGGGTGTCGGCGGCCGTGTTCTTGGTGATCATCTGCGCCGCCAACCTGCTGGGCGTCTCTAAATTCGGTGAGTTCGAGTTCTGGTTCGCCATCATCAAGATTGTGGCCGTGATCGCCATGATTATCGGCGGCCTGGCCGTCATCATCTTTGTCCTGCCCACCGCATCCGGCGTGCGCGCAAGCTTCGCGAACTGGTTCACCGTGGGTAACGGCTTCTTCCCGAACGGCCTGATGGGGCAGAATTCCGACGGTTCCTGGACCGGCCTGCTGATGGCACTGGTTGTGGTGCTGTTCAGCTTCGGCGGCACCGAGCTCATCGGCATCACCGCCGGCGAGACCGAGGATCCGAAGACCACGATTCCGCGCGCCACCAATGATATTATTTGGCGAATCCTCGTGTTCTACATCGGTGCCCTGGGTGTGATCATGGCCGTAGTGCCGTGGAACACCATCGATGGCAAGTCCAGCCCGTTCGTGCAGATCTTCGATTCCGTGGGCATTCACGCGGCTGCCGGTATTTTGAACTTCGTGTGCCTGACCGCTGTGATGAGCGTCTACAACTCCGGCTTGTACGCCAACTCCCGCATGCTGTATTCGCTGGCCAAGCAGGGCAATGCGCCCGCTTACTTGGGCAAGCTCAACTCGCGCGGCGTGCCAGTGGCCGGCGTGCTGACGTCCGCCGCGATCACCGCCATCGCCGTGGTCGTGGTGTTCGTGTGGCCTGAGTTCGCGTTCAACTACCTGATGTCGATTGCCACCATTGCCGGCATCATCAACTGGACGATGATCATGCTCACCGAAATGAAGTTCCGTAAGGTGGTCGCCGCGGGCGGCGCTCCCGAGGATTCCGAGCTGGCCGGTCTGAGCGGCCAGGAGGCACTGGACGCGATTCACTTCAAACTGCCGTTTGCCAAGGTGACCCCGTGGGTGGTGCTGGCGTTCCTGGCGCTGGTCGTGGTGCTGATGTGCTTCTCCACCAGCTACCGCATCGCCGTCATCGCCGGCGTGATCTGGCTGGCCATCCTCTTCGCCGCCTACCAGCTCACTCAGGCGAAGAAGTAAGGCTCCATTTGCGAATAGCTCTCACTGATGAGCACTCAGTGAGAGCTATTCGCAAATGGGATTTATTCATGAAACAGCTCATCGATGCCGACGAGCTGAACGTCGGATTGAGACGCCGCAGCATCGTCGACCAGTGATTGATCGAAACCGCCGAGCGAAAACAGCAGGTATGTTCGCTGGCCGATACCGGTTCGCGCAGCACGGTCTCGCAGTAGATTCAGCACGGAACGGTCCACCGGCGCATTGCGGAATTTGCACTCGCCCACAATGGCAGCATCAGACGCATTGTCAACGGCCATCACGTCTATCTCATCCTGACGATCCCACCAACGGCCAACCGCACGCGCACGGAAGGGCAACCGTCCAGCAGCACTCTCACGCCACATCCATTCACGGCACAGACCCTCGAACGGTTTGCCGGCAAAATCATGTAATACCGGCTTGATATGACGCTCGTATACGCCTTCCACATCGCCCCGCTCCAATTCCGAACGATACGGAAAGACAAACGAATACCAGAATCGGAAGAAATTGTCGCTCAGCTGATACAGCCCACGCGAACCTTTCGCCCGCTCCTTAGGCTTCGCCGTGACTGGGAACTCACGTTCCACAATCCCCAGTTCCATAAGATTGGCGAGATACGACGATACTGTTGCGTTTGCCATCATCGTGTGTGTCGCGATCTCATTCAGCGAAGTTGCGCCGAGCGCGATCGCCCGTATCACGCTGTTATATTTCGCAGTTTCCCGCAGTTCTTCGTGCAACAAAAATTCAACCTCGCTGTATAGCGGAGCAATGCGTCTCAGAATATGCCGCTTGACATTTGCGTCTATGGTCTCATCTGGGTCAAATTCCTCTAGGTAACGCGGGATACCGCCCAGTATTGCGTAGGCCAGCGCCTTATCCTCGCTACTATAGTTGGGGAAGAATTGCGCTGCATCCCAATATGGCATCGGCAGCATCTTCAGGATGCCGGTCGCACGACCATATAGCGGCGATTTTTCTCCCAACAGCTCCTTTTCGATGAAGCTCATGGCACTGCCGCAAATCACAATCATCAGATTTGCATGACGCAACGTGTGGTCCCAAAGATTCTGTAGCACTGACGGCAATGACGGATCAGATTTGACCAGATAAGGAAACTCATCGAATATCACAAGCCTGCGGCCGCCATCGCTCGGCTCTGGCAGCCGGGTTAACTCGGTTAACGCCCTTTCCCAAGAAGGATATTGACTCAGATAATCCTTGCCCGGGGCACCCGCCTCGAACATGAGACGGGAGAACGATGCCAGCTGTTCATCTTTAGTGGCATTCTGCGCCGCGAAGAATAAGGTTTCCTTGTCTTTTGCGAGTTGAATAAGCGTCTCTGTTTTTCCCACGCGCCTGCGGCCGTAGACGAACACAAGCTGCGCCCTACGCTCAGTGAAACATTCCTGCAGTTGCTTGAGGTCATCGTCTCGTCCGATGAATGCCATGCTGCCCGCCTCCTTTATGCCATACGCCGGCGTATTTCTATCGCATCACGATTTATTGTATCACGATTAGTATAATCGTGATTATACAAGCTGTGACGAGGTGCGGGTACGGGCCAATCGGCATCGACGAGACCAGCCGCAGGGGCCACAATTACATCACCGTGGTCGCCGATCTCGTGGAGCACGATGTCATCAACGTGACGCCGGGCAAGGACCCGGCCACGGTCGAACGGTTCTCGCGTGATTGCATGGACCACAACGGGGTCCCGGAATATGTGCGTCTGGTCGCCTGCGACATGAGCCTGGGCTTCCGGAAGGGCATCCGTGAGCATCTGCCCCATGCGCGGCGGATCGTCGACAAGTTCCACGTGGCCAGGCACGCCAACGAGGCCGTCGACAAGGCCGGGAAGACGGAAGGCCGCTCCAACCCGCTGCTCAAACGGACCAAGTACCTGTGGCTGCGCAACGAGGAAAGCCTGACCGAACTGCAGCTGGAGACCAAGCGCAACCTGACGAGGCAACGGTTGAAGACCGGCCGCGCCTGCCGGATGCGCGAGGTCCTGCAGGACATCTACACGGACAGCCGCACCCCGTCCGAGGCATGGGTGCGCCTGCACCGCCTGTGCTCGTGGATGATGCACTCGAGGCTCGAGCCCATGAAGGACTTCGCCCGCATGATCCGACGCCACTTCGCCGAGATCGTCGCATACTTCGAGCACCCGTACACCAACGCCGTGCTCAAGGGCGCCGACAGCGTCATCCAGAACGTCAAACGACGGGCGAGAGGCTTCCGCAACATGGACCACTTCGCCACCATGATCTACCTGACCTGCGGCAGACTCGACCTCAAAGCCGTCACCACCACCTGACCACCACCCACCACAAACAGCGAATAGCCAAAAAAAAAATGACGCATGTGCTGTTATACATTAAAACGCACAGAAAATCACACATATACTGTGCGATTTTCTGTGCGTTGCAGTGAGCAGCTACTCAGTTATGCGCGGCGCTTGCGCCAGATGGACAGCGCAGTGCCGGCAGCGGCGAGCAGCACCATGGCACCGCTCACGCCATATACGGCGGCACCGGTGGCCGGCAACTTGCCGTCAGACTTGGTGTCATCGGTCTTGTTGTCGGTCTTGTCGCCTGCGTTATCGCCCTTGTTGTCACCATCGCCGGTATCCGGCTTGGTGGGCGTTTCCGCCTTCTGCAATGCTGCGATGGCGGCGCTCAGATCAGCGGCGGCCTTGTCAACCACAGCCTGGTCGGAGGAAGCGAGCGCAGCCTTGGCGGCCTGCAGTGCCTTGGCGAGCGCAGCCCAGGAATCAGCCGTGTAATCGGATTCCTTGAGCGCTTCGGCAGCGGCGATCTGCTTGTTGAGCTCAGCCAAATCGACCTTGCCCTGTTCAATGCCGTCAACCGTAGTATCGGATGGATTGACCAAACCATCGGTGTAGCCGTCGTAAGCAACCGCAACAGTGCCAGAGACGCTGGCCGGGAGGGTCACAGTGGCCTTGCCTTCGGCGTCGAGCTTCACGGTCTTGGACCAGTCGCCAGCAGAGAACTTCACCGAACCGGCGAGCGTGCCCTTATCGGCGGCGGTCACCGTGGCGGTGAGCTCGCGGGTGCCGGCGTTGTACACGGCCTTGGTGGTGGAGTCAACAGCCTCGATGTGCGTCGGGTTGGCAGCGGTCCAGGACTTCGTCACCTTGAGCACAGACTCAGGCACGTTCACGAACGCACCGTGACGCACCTTGTCCGGCAGACCGCCGTTAGCACCCTGAGTGATGTAGCCCTGAGCGCCCGGCTCGGCTTTGACCGGCTTCTTTTCGTTGTTGAAGTCCGGGTAACGCTTGGTCATCGGGTTGTCCCACGTGGTCTTGGAAAGCTCGGCACCCGTGGTCATAAATGCACGGTAGGCGAAGTTGTCGGACAGCAGAATGTAGCCGTCGTCGTCCTTCGTGTTGAGTTCGTCATCCTTGTTGAGCTTGATGGTCTCTGGTCCTTCGAACGGCAGCAACGCCTGCTCGAGCAGCTGCCAACCGGTGTTCGGGTCCTGACCCGGAGATGCCTCGGTGGTCGGTGCAGTCAGCACCTTGGAACGCTCAAGGAAGATGCTCTTACCAGTGGTGATGTAATCGCCAGCGGCACCGCCCTGCTCATTCTTGGTGAATCGGTAGTAGTAGCCACCGATCTTACGCACGGTGGAATCAATGCGCGAGTAGCCGGTGTCCTGCCACATCTGCGGCTCGGTGAAGTTCACGAAGTCGCGGGTGATGGCGTAACGCACCTGAGCATAGGAGCTATTGCCGGTTTTGTCGTTCTTGACCGGAGTGGTACGGGTGTCATCAGTGAACATGCGGGAAGAGAAGAACACCACGTAAGCGTTCAGGTCATCATCCCAGTAAGCTTCCGGCGCCCAGGTCATACCGGCGTTCGGCGTGTTGATGGTGATGCCGCCGTTGCCGTCGCCGTTGGTACGGGTCCAGTTCATCATATCGGTGGACTCGTAGACCTCAACTTTCCGAGAACCGTTAACCTGGTTCTGGCTCCAGCCCATTGACGAGACCTTGAGATCAGTGGCAATCAGGTAGTACTTGTCGCCTTCGTGGGAACGCAGCACGAACATGTCACGCAAGCCACCCGTGTCTGCATCATTGGTAAGTACCGCCTGGCCATTGTTGCGAGTCTTAAACGTGAAGAAATCGTTCTTCTCAGTGGAAGCCACCCAGGCCTTTTCTCCACCGTTGCTGTCGCTCTCAAAAGTGACGGCCGCATAGCCGGTGTCAGGCGCGATGCGGGTCTTCTCCTTGACAGTGACCTCGATGGTCTTGGTGACCTTCTCACCGCCGTTGTAGGAAGCGGTGGCGGTCAGCGTAACCGGCTTGGAATCACCGTCGCCGTAGGCCGGACGATTGATGATGCCAGCACCACGATACGGGTCATCGGCACCAGTGGTCCTGTTTTCGTACTTCTCGTTAGTGGACGTAATGAGCTTCTCGTCCGAGGACTTCCACGTAATCGCCGAGCCGTTCTTGGTGCCCTTGGCGACTAGCGGCAGATTCTCGGCCGCCGGAACTTTCAGCGCAGCAATCGCGGCATCGAGGTCGGCTGCGGCGGCGTTCTGGGCGTTCATCGGCTCAACGGTGACGGGCAGTTCGGCCTTCACACCACCCAGCTCAGTGGTGGCGGTGATGGTGGCAGTACCAGCCTTGACGCCGGTTACAGTACCGTCTGCGGCGACCTTGGCCACGGACTCATCGGAGGAGGCCCAGGTGACGTTCTTGCTCACGGCGTCGTCCGGAGTGACGGTGGCGGTGAGCTTGGTGGAGTCCTTCTCAATCAGGGTGAGCTTGTTGTTCACCACACCGGTACCGGAAATCGCAACGGCGGTCGGCATGGTCAGGTCAGCGCCCCTGTAGACCTTGATATCATCCATTGCACCATTCCAGTACTCATCGACGGAGTAGAACGACTTGCCGATGTAGGCGGTGGTCGCACCGAGATCGCTCATCTTGATGCCGGTGTTGGCCTTGAAAATGATCAGGGCATTGTTGCGGAACACGGCAAGGTTGGTGCCGTCCACGACAATCTTGTAATCGGCCCAGCTCTTGTCGTTGCCGGAAACGGTGACCTTGGATCCCTGTTCGTTACCCCAGTTGTTGTTGGAGATAACGCCCTTGATGGCGGTCTTGCTGTTGTAGAACATCAGGTACTTGTTGGCGTTGGCCTGATCGGTGGTGTTGGCGTCGTTCGAGCCGTCCTTGCCGACGATGAACGAGAAGAACTTGCCGCTGTCGTCGTGACGAGTCTTGGACGCGAACTCCAGAGTGAAGGAGTCGCCGGCGTCCTTGAACAGCTGGTCATCGATCTGGGCGTACTGGCCATCGCCGCGCAGTGAGAGCGCCTCGTTGTTGCTGCGGTCACCGTACTGTTCGATCTTGGCGCCGTCCTTCAGCGTCAGGTTGTACTTGCCGGTCGAATCGGCAATCGCGCTGTTCGTGGTGCCGTTTTTGCCCGTGAAGTCCCAGCTGGCGAGCAGCGTCGGTTCAGCAGCCTTAGTAGTCTGCACTGTCGCGGTATCGGTTGTCTGTGGTTGGGAATCTTCCGATTCCATGGCATACGTCGTCGGAACTACTGCCACCATCGTTGATATTGCAATCAACGATGCTGCCATCTTCTTCCAATGCTTCACCGCATCTCTCCTTGTCCTTTGCCTCGACCCACTTGTCGGGTGTCTCGTTCGCCTCTACGTGAACGCAAACATTATTTGCGATGATACCATTACGGCACTGAGACTCAGTGTGCCAGATTCCTTATGTATATAAGCACTTACAGGGGGGCAACCGCCCAGCCCGAACACTCCCCGTATGCCAAAAGCCCCCTTCCAAGCCAATCACTAATACCCCTCAATCGGCACCCCGCTCCGCCAGCCGCCCCAAACTGTTATCAATTTGTTATCTTTACCGCGCTTGCGTGGACAGAGAACGCTCAGACCTCGAAGATCGCCGCATATTCGCGAGAGAACCCGCCTAGTCAATGAGATATGGATTGAAAACACGCTCGGTAACGGGGATATGGAGCATCAGCATGGTGCCGTAACCAAGGATCACCAGCAGGAACAGTCCACCGGGCATGTAGAACCAGCTGGCCACCAGCAGCGCCACGAACACGGCATCCACGATGACCAGGGCCACGGTCATCGCGATGTGGGAGATGCCGAAGATGAAGGCGTTCTTCAAGGTGCCGGCCACGGTGTTCTCGAAGCGTGCCTGAAGCGCGAACACCCATTCGAAACCGATAAGCCAGAGGATGGTCAGCGCGAATTTGATGATGAGCAGCGGCGTGATCTGCAGGACGATCCATGACCAGACCAGTGCAATCAGCACCACCAAGAACGGCAGCCACAGCAGTGTGGCTTTGATGAAGTTGGCTTTGAATGACTTGAAGTAGTTGGCGGTTACGCCTTTGCCCTCGCCCTCGATGGAGCGGCGGCAAGCATCATGGCCGGCGGTCAGGGCCGCACCGATGGTGATGATCGGAATCGAAGTGACCAGCATCAGAATGTTGATCCATACGCCGTCAACAAGATTGCTCCACGCGCGCATGAATTTCGAGTCCGGTGCCAGCCAGTTCATCAACTACTCCTTGTACAGCTTTTGGCTCCCCTCAGGGAGGGGAGCCAAATTGTCGGGCTCAACCCTTGACCGCGCCCGCCATGACACCAGAGACTATATACTTCTGGCATACCAAGTAGAAGACGATGATGGGGATGATGGCCAGCACCAGGCAGGCCATCATGGCGCCCATATCCACGGAACCGTAGCCGCCCTTGAGGTATTGCACGGCGACCGAGACGGTCTTGTACTTGCCGAGGTCGAGCGTCAGGTACGGCAGCAGGTAGTCGTTCCAGATCCACATGGCTTCGAGGATGGCCACCGAGACGATCGACGGCTTCATAATCGGCACCACGATCTGGAAGAAGATGCGCGGCACTGACGCGCCGTCGATCATGGCGGACTCCTCAAGCTCCTGCGGGATGCCCTTGATCACGCCAGTGAAGATGAACACGGCCAGACCGGCACCGAAACCGAGGTACACGATGCACAGGCCCCACGGGGTATTGAGCTTCAGCATGTCGGCGATCTTGGAGAGGGTGAACATCACCATCTGGAACGGCACGATCATATTGAACAGGAACAGGGTGTAGAGCAGCTTCGCGGCCCAGTTGTTCACGCGCACGATCCACCATGCGCACATCGAGGTGCACACCAGAATCAGCGCCACCGAGCCGACGGTGATAAGCAGCGTCCAGCCGAAGGAAGCGAAGAACTGCGTGGTCTCGATGCCGCGCACATAGTTCTCAAGTCCTACAAACGCTTTGCCGGCAGGCAGGGAGAACGCGTTCTTGGAGATGTACGCCTTCTGCTTGAAGGAGTTGATCAGCACCAGGACGATCGGGAAAATCCAGAACAGGGAGACAACGGCAAACAGCACGGTCCATAATGCGCCATGCTTCACAGGCTTGTTCTCGTTCATCAGGCTGCCACCTCCTTGCTCGTGGTGAGCTTGTTCTGAATCAGGGCGATGACCGCGACCAGGATGAAGAACAGCACGGCCTTCGCCTGGCCGACGCCTTCCCAGCCCATACGGCCGTAGAAGGTGCGGGTGATGTTCAGCGCCAGACCTTCAGACATGTTGCTCGGCGCACCGTTGGTCAATGCGAGGTTCTGATCGTAGAGCTTGAAACCGTTGGTCACGGTCAGGAAGGAGCACACGGTGATGGACGGCATCATCAGCGGGATGATGATGCGGAACATGGTCTGCCGTCCGTTGGCGCCGTCCACGGCCGCAGCCTCCAGCACGTCGGTGGGCAGGGCCTGCAGGCCGGCGATGTAGATGATCATCATGTAGCCGATCTGCTGCCAGCACACCAGGATGACCAAGCCCCAGAACCCGTAGGACGCCTTATAGGTCAGGGCGCGGCCCCAGTGGGCCAGCACGCCGTTCAGGAGCAGCAGCCAGATGTAGCCCAGGATGATGCCGCCGATAAGGTTCGGCATGAAGAATACCGAGCGGAACAGCGTGGAGCCCTTGATCGCCTTGGTCAGCATGTAAGCGATGGTGAAGGCGATCACGTTGATCACGATGGTGGTCACGATGGTGAACGCGGTGGAGAAGCCGAGCGCGTGCAGGAATTCCTTGTCCTTCAGCGCTTTGCCATAGTTCTTAAGCCCCACCCATTCACCGTCGGTAACGGTGGTGAATTCGCAGAAGCTTAAGTAGACGCCCATGATGAAGGGCACCAGGAACCCGATGATGAATGCGGCGAATGTGGGAAGCGCGAACAGCGCCCACCACCTGCGTATCGCCTTGCCAGCCATGCTGATCATGACTTTTCCTCCTCCTTGAGTCCGCTGCGTTGCGACACTGCATCGTGCGCCGGCTGCGGAGTTCAACTCAATGCGAGCTTGCCGATCGAGAACCGCATGCACGGCCTGTCCTCGTTCAAGCCTATGTTCATAGTAAACGTCGAATCATTATATGTCAAACGTTGTCATTTTCAGCGCTTCAAGCTCGAGCACACTCCGGCTCCAGCAATCTTCTTTCACCTAAGATAATGGCTATATAAAGCCAATCTAACGCCGACATAGACACTTTGCAAACGTTTGTAATACAATCGTTGTCATCGCCGCAGATCAATCAATCAGCATGTACACTGGAGTCAGTTGTGCATGTGTATTGCGATTTTCCATTCAACGCAAGGGGGCTGCAATGGCTACGAGCATTCAGGATGTCGCCCGCGAGGCCGGCGTCTCCATCTCCACCGTCTCACGTTCCTTCACCAGGCCGGATCTGGTGTCGGCCAAGACCCGCGAGCGCGTGCTCGCCATCGCCGACAAACTCAATTTCTCACTCTCCCGCTCGGCTGCGGCCCTGAAATCCGGCCGCTCCCTGCGCATCGCAGTACTGATGAGCGGCCATATCCGCCTGTGGTTCACCGCCTCGGTCATCGAGGGGCTCAACGAGGTGCTGCACACGCAGGGCTACGATATTTCGGTATTCCAGATTTCCAGCATCGAGGAGCGCAAGGAATTCTTCGAGATGTTGCCGGTACGCCGTAACGCCGATGCCGTGATTGTGGCGTCTTTCGATATCGACAACAACGAAATCGCGCAACTGGCTTCGGTCGGCGTGCCGATCGTCGGCATCAATTCAGTCGAACCCGAAGCCCGCGGCTTTACCGCCGCCGTCAATATCGACGATGTGCAGGGCTCCACGCTGGCCGCCCGCCATCTTATCAATCTCGGACATCGCCGCATCACCTACATCAGCACCAATCGCGAGGTGTCGCTGAGCTTCTCCGTGCAAAGCCGATTCGACTCATTCACCGCCTGCTGCCGCAGGGAAGGCATCGAGCCGCAGGTTATCGTCTGCAAGGTCGATGACGATGGACGTTATGAAATCAGCGACGTGGTCAACCAACTCATAAGCCAAGACGAGATGCCCACCGCCATCGCATGCCAAGAGGATGGCATTGCTTTGCCGCTTATGTTCCAGCTGGAGCGCAATGGATTCTCCGTGCCCGGCGACGTCTCGTTGATCGGCTACGACGATAGTTTCTACACCGGCGATATCGGCCTGACCACCATCCGCCAGGATCCGGTGGAAATGGCCCGCGTGGCAGCCCGCATGACGCTCGATCTCATTGACGAAAAGCCGATTGAGCAACCCTACATCGTGTTCCCGGCCCAGCTGAAGGTCCGCTCCTCCACCTCCCGCGTTAAGTAGGCTCACACAACAAAGCCCACCATAGAAAAAGTGTGAGGCAACCGCACAATAACGCTCAATCGCACATTGTGGAGAATGGCGAAAAATCGCCGATTCATGGCCCCACAGCGTGCGATTGAGCGGGTGCGTGCCTCACACTTTTCTGCGGCGGACGATTTTGTGCGAGACTCAGCAATACAAAGCGGCGCCCCCGGAGAAGGAAATGGCAGGGGCGCCGCGGATTGTTGCTTATCGGCTATGGGACTCTATGAGACTCAGTGCGAAGCCTCGTATTCGGAAGCCCAACCGTCCACGAAGGCGGTCTTGACGGCATCCCACTTGCCGGTGCCCTGCGCGTACTCGAGCAGTGCCTGGCCGACCTTGTTCTTCCACTCTTCGGACGGCATCATGGTGAAGTTCCAAGAAACCTGGGTCTTGCCGGACTTCTGATCCTCAACAGCGGCTTCAGTCAGCGGGTTGTCAAACTTGACATCATCGAAGGTCTTGAACGGGGTGGTGAAGCCCATGTCCTGAGAGATGGCCTTCTTGCCGGTGTCGGAGGTGATCACCCAAGACAGGAAGTCCTCGGTGGCCTTCTTGTCGGCGTCGGAGGCCTTGTCGTTGATGCACCAGTAGTTCTCGGAACCAGTGGCCAAGCCCTGCTTCTCTTCACCCTTGACACCGGTGTAGATTGGCATCATGCCCACGGATTCGGCCTTCATGCCGGCCTTCTGCAGGTCGGTCCAGGCCCAGGTACCGTTCTGGTAGAAGGCGGCCTCGCCGAGCGCGAACTCGGAGTTCGCATCATCTCCGGTCTTGGCGCTCAGCTGGGTGGGGTCGGTGGTGGAGTCGGCGATGTACAGGTCGAAGATCTTCTTGTAGTTCGGCAGGTAGGTGCCCTTGATCTTGGCCGGCTGCTCGGTGACGTTGTCATCCTTGAACTCGTAGTAAAGCGGCAGATTGGCCAGGTGGGTCTTGAAGCGCCAGTCGGAGCTGGAGTCGAAGCCGGCGGAGGTGAACGCGCCCTTGATGCCGAGCTCGTCCTTGCGGGCCTGCATGTCGTCGGCCACGGCCTTCAGGGTGTCGAAGTTGTCGATTTCGTCCATGGACGTGGCTTTGGCACCATCCAGCGCGAAGTATTTGTTAAGGATGTCCTTGTTGTAGATCAGGCCGTAGGTTTCCATCACGTACGGCACACCGACCACCTTGTCGCCGTCTTTCAGGGCCACGTCCTGGTTGGTGAGTTCCTTATACACATCCGTGTTGGACATGTCGGCGGTGTACTTCTTCCAGTTCTGGTAGCCGACCGGGCCGTTCACCTGGAACAGGGTCGGGGCCTCGGTCTTGGCAATCTCGGACTTCAGGGTCTGCTCGTAGGTGCCGGAGGCCGCGGTCTGGACCTTGACATCAACGCCCTTCTCCTTGGTGTACTCCTTGGCCAGAGCGGCCCACTGATCAGCCGCTTCCGGCTTGAAGTTCAGGTAGTAGACCTTGCCCTTGGCGTCATCGCCGGAGGTCGAGCTTCCGCAGGCCGCCAAAGTGCCGAGGGACATTGCAGCGATGGCCGCCACTGCGACTGCTGACTTGACTGTACGATTCATCATCGAACCTTTCTCTTTCATCGTCGACCCGGCCATCCCCGGTCAGGACAGGTACGCTAACACGCACCTTTACGACTATCGACATGCACTATTGTGCAACGGTTTGCTTCTTTTTGCAAACGATAGCAATATCGGCGCGTCATAAATCATCATTTTCAGGCCATTGTCAACAAATATCCCATTGATTCGGTCATTTTTTCCTCATTATCGCAATGCAAGCGTTCGCAATCATGAGAGCGCTAACATATCTTTCATGGCAATCGATTGTCACTTATGCCCATCAAAAAAAACAACACGGCGACGCTATCGTTTGCAAATCATTTATCGACATACCGCAATTCCCACCACAAACAATAAAGGCCCGCCCGCAGCAGCGGGCAGGCCAGCGTAATCACAGCGCAACCGGGGCTAGGCGTTCCACCGTTCGATGACGTTATCTCCCTTATAGACGCTGAGCACCGAGTAGTGCGCCGTATCCAAACGCAGCAACCGCGCGAAATGCGGGTCCACGCCCAGCCATTGCGAGGTGAGGATGCGCAGGATGTGCGCATGAGCCACCAACAGCACATTATGGCCGTCTTTCAGCAGCGGCGTAATCTCATCGATGGCGCTCTTGGCGCGTACCGCCGCTTCTTCCAGCGTCTCGCCAGGCCCGGCATGGACCGGCACCTGCTCGCCCGAAGGCAAGGTCTCGACCCAATCGCCCTCCAGCGTGGGCGTCAGCGAGCGCGGCCCGTCACGCCACACATCCCATTCAAAACCGCTGGCCTCACTCACCTGCTGGCGCGTACGCCCCTCGGCTCGGCCGTAATCCCATTCAGCGATGCCGTCCAACACACCGTGGTCCGCAAAACCGGCCAGTTCAGCGGTTTGGCACGCCCGCTTCAGCGGACTGGAAAACACACAGCCCTGGCTGAATCCTTCGGGGAAAGCTTCGCGCAGGCGCCTTCCGGCATCCGCTGCCTGCTGCTCGCCGACCGCGGTCAACGGGATGTTCGTGCGCCCGGTATGCTGCCCGGATTCGCTCCACACGGTCTGGCCGTGGCGCAGCAACACCAAAAATCCGTTGCCGCCACGAGAGTTCTCGACGGCAACGGTGCCGTTCACGTTCTGTTCGCTCATGCCTCCACTCTAGTCTGCGCTCGTTCATGACTCCACCATTAACGCCCATCTTTTGCGCTGAGATGATTGAGATGCTATTAGACTGAGAGTCATGAGCGACGAAACGAACACCGACTTCCCCTCCAGCGCCGACCGTGCGGTCGACAGCCTGCACCGCATCGACGAGAAGGTCAACAGGCTGCGCGAGGACCGGCTCAACGACCCTGATTCTCTGGGCGACAAGCTCATCAAGTCGGCAGTCCCAGCGCTGGCAGGCTTGGTTGCCGGCAAAGCATTCCAGATGATATGGGACAAGGGCACAAGCAAACGCAATCTGCGCAAGGGACTGGCGGCAGACGCGCCGCAAAGTCTGGCAATGAGTCTGACATTCGCCGCCGTTTCGGCCGCACTCGGCGCAGTGGTTTCGCAGCTGTCGGATCGGGGCTCCAAGGCGTTCGTCGACCACCGCCATCGCAAGCCCAGCCGCTAATCCCCCGGTTGGATGATGGTTTCTGTTGGCTGACTGATGACTCATCGCTGGAATTTCGTCAAGGAACCATCAGTCAATCGACAGGAACCATCAGTCCAGCACAGTTCCGCCACACAATATCGGCATTTCACTGTGAGGTAATCCACCGTGGCGTCCGGCGTCTGCCGTGCGACAATAAAGCCATGGTTACCAACGCAACAATCGAGGCTCTTCTGGGCCGCCGCTCCATCCGTAAGTTCAAGGACGAGGCCATCGACGACGATACCCGCGCCACGCTCGAAACCGTCGCCCAACATGCCGCGTCCAGCCAGTTCCTTAACGACTGGTCCGCCATCCGTATCACCGACCCGGCCACCAAAGCCAAGCTCGCCGAATTCGGCCATCAGCCGTATATCGCCACCGCGCCGTTGCTGTACGTGTTCGTCATCGACGAGCACCGCAACGCACGCATCGCCGAACGCAAGGGTATCGATCCCGCTTCCGACGAATTCCATCTCAAGTACAGCTATCGCTTCACCCAAGCTCAGAACGACGCAGTGCTGGCCCTGCACGCCATGGAGACCGCCGCCTATTCGCTGGGACTGGGCTGCGTGATTCTCGGCTCTCTGCTCAACAACATCCCCGGCCTTATCGACGTGCTGAATCTGCCGGAATACACGTATCCGGTGCTGGGTCTGGCCATCGGCAAGCCCGATCAGAACCCGACCGTCAAGCCGCGCATGCCGCGCACGATGCAGTTCTTCGAGAACACCTACCCGGCTGACGCCGATGGCGTACTCGACCAGCTGCCCGCCTTCGACGAGGAAGTTCACCGGTACTACGATCTGCGCCAAGCCGACCGTCCGGTGGACGCCTTCAGCGATCAGGTCGCCACGATCAGTCGGCAGGATGTCAGCCATCAGACACTGCTCGACAAGGCCGCCGCTCAGGGCTTCCGTCTGGATCAGTGAGACCAGAACCAACGAGATAGCCTCGGATAGGCTCGTCACTGAGTCGTCTCGGTCTCAGCACTGCGACGACTCAGTTCCAACACCTCAACATTTCATCACCGGATACCGGCAAAATTGCACAACCATCCCGCCGGTGTCGCACCATCAACAAACGTTCACATATCAGTCCCATTATGCGGACAACCAACGGCCAGTTTTGCAAGAAAACCCGCCAAACCAGCAGTATTCGCACCAGTGGTGGGAATAGACTGCATGTGGCCGCAATGACTACGAACCGGAAAAGAGGGACTGGATGCGGACAGTTTGGCAAGTCTTTCTACGCGATTGCAGACGTATCTTACGCAATCCCGTTGCCGTTGTGGTGACGCTCGGCGTAGCAATGCTGCCCTCGCTGTACGCATGGTTCAACATTCTCGCCAACTGGGATCCCTATTCAGCCACCGGCAATCTGCAAGTGGCCGTAGCCAATGAAGACCAAGGCACCACCAACGATCTGGTCGGCCATCTCGATGCGGGCCGGCAGGTCGTCAAGAAACTCAAGCAGAACGACGAACTCGGCTGGCGCTTCGTAGACAATGAGGAACAGGCCGTCCACGGCGTGGAGACCGGCGGATACTATGCAGCCATCGTGCTGCCCAAGGATTTCAGCGCCAGCTTGGTCGAATCGGTGACCGGAACCTCCAAACAGCCGAAAATCAAGTATTACGTCAACGAGAAGAAGAACGCGATCGCGCCGAAAATCACCGACACCGGCGCCACCACCATCGATGAGCAGATCAACTCCGCCTTCGTCACCACGGTAGCCACCACCGTTGCCTCGGCCGTTTCCGAAGCGGGAGACGATCTCGACCAAGTCACCGGCAAAGTCCAGCACGATACGATCGATGATCTCAATACGGTGATGTCCACGCTGAACACCGTTCAGGATTCACTCACCGACTTACAGGACACGCTGGCCCAATCAGACACGATTCTCGCCGACGCCAAACAGACCACCGCCTCACTCAAGCAGACCGTCGCGGCCGCGCAGAAGGCCTCCCGCCAGTCCGGCACACTGTTGGCGGAAACACAGGCCGGGTCACAAGCCTTCTCCACCACACTGGTCGGCGCGCTCGACAGCAGTTCAGCACAACTCTCCGGACTGGCCGTCCACGTCAACAACGCCGCCGGCAGCATCACCGGTTCCTTCAACAGCGCGCAGAACTCCGTCGACACCATCACCAACACACTTTCGGCCCCACTGAACGCCACCCAAACGTCAATCAGCGATCTGAAAGACGCGCTGACCAAAGCCGGCATCGGCAAAGACACCACCGACCCGGTCGGCCAGAACATCTGGAAACAAATCGATGCGCTCGACTCATTGATCAGCAAACAGCAGACACAGCTCAACACCTTCCATACCGACACCACACAGTTCATCAACTCCGGCAAAGACGCCACCACGAACCTTTCCGGAGCCATGACCAACACCACCACCGGCGGCATCGCGGCGCTGAATACCGCGCGCGGCTCGCTGACCGGCACCGTGATGCCGTCGCTCACCTCATCATTGAACAGTTTCGCCGCCCTGAACGGCACGCTGGATGGCACGTTGACTTCGTTGTCCGGCACCTTGGATCAGGCCGACGGGCTGTTCGACCAGCTTGTCGATACCCTGAACCAAACAAAAACCACCATCAGCAGCACGCAGGATTCGCTGCGCCAGGTGGCCAGCGATGTCGCCACCGTACGCACCGATATCGCCACGCTCGATAGTTCCGCCGCTTACCAGAAAATCCGGGATACGCTGCATCTGGATGACAAGGGATTCGGCGACTTCATGGGCAATCCCGTCACCCTGACCACGAAAGTCGTGTATGCCACCGACAATTACGGGTCCGCAGTCACCCCGTTCTACACGAATCTGGCACTGTGGGTAGGCGGTTTCGTGCTAATCGCCATCTACAAGCTTGAGGTCGACCGCGAGGGCATTCGCCGTATCACCGCTACGCAAGCATATCTTGGCCGCTGGCTGCTGCTGGTCACCATCGGATTCCTGCAAGCCGTCATCGCCACCATCGGCGATCTGGTGCTTGGCATCCAATGCGAGCATCCGCTGCTGTTCATCTTGGCCGGAATCTTCTGTTCGTTCGTATACATCAACATTATTTACGCACTGGCCGTGGCGTTCCGCCATATCGGCAAAGCCATCGCCGTAATTCTGGTCATTGTGCAGATACCCGGCGCCTCCGGCCTGTATCCGATTGAAATGATGCCGAACTTCTTCCGCGAACTGCACCCGTGGCTGCCCTTTACCTACGGCATCAACGCGATGCGCGGCCCGATTGCCGGCCTGTACGCGAACCATTACTGGCTCGACATGCTGCACCTGTTCTGGTATCTGCCGGCGGCACTCTTCGTGGGACTTGTCATACGCCGGTATGCGATGAACCTGAACGCGCTGTTCGACCGTCGTTTGGGAGATACCGACCTGATGATCACCGAGCACAACAGCATGGTGAACGAACAGGTGAGCTTGAACTCCGTATTCCGCACGGTGTCCGACAGCAAGGAACTGCGCGATATCATCGCCCATCGCGCGCACCGGTTCTTCGCACGGTATCCAAAGATGATCGTTGCCGGTCTGGCATTGCTGACCGTACTCCCGTTCGTATTCCTGGTGCTGCTGTTCGTCACCCAAGAGAAAATCGCCATGCTGACCTCTTGGATTCTGTCGATTATTCTTATCGACGCCTATCTCATTGTGGTTGAATACGCACGCGAAGCCTACGCCATGCAGCTTGGCGTCAGCGCCATGAGTGCCGACGAGTTCCGCAATGTGATGCTCAACGGATATGTGTGGCGGCGTTTCCACGGCCACGGACGTCACGAAGCGGCGATGGGCAGCAATCCGGATATCGGCGAAACCACTGAACGACTCGCACCGTTCAGTGATCAGGTCACCGAGCCGACTGCGCACACCGCACAGTCCGGTCAGTCCGGTCAGTCTGGGCAGGGAGGCGCACGATGAAGCTTATCTGGAAAATATTCGTACGTGACGTGCGCCAAGCCACCCGCAATGTGATCGCCGTAATCGTGGCTATGGGATTGGCGATTGTGCCGGCACTGTACGCCTGGTACAACATCGCCGCCAGCTGGGACCCGTACGGCAATACCAAGGCCTTGAAGGTCGCTGTGGCGAACGTGGATGAGGGCTATAAGTCCGATCTGATGCCGATCACCATCAACGTCGGCGAAACCGTGACCAATACGCTCAGGGCCAATCATGACCTTGACTGGCAGTTTGTGGATCGTGCTAAGGCCATCGATGGCGTGAACTCAGGCGAATACTATGCCGCGCTGATTATTCCAAAGAGCTTCAGCTCCGATATGATGACGCTGTTTTCACCGAAGATCAAGCACGCCAAGCTCGAATACTATCTCAATGAGAAAATCAATCCGATCGCTCCGCATATCACCGACCAGGGTGCTACCACCGTGGCCACGACCATCGACCAGACATTCGTGAAGACCTTGGCGAGCGTGGCGCTGGATTTGGTTTCCAACGTGGCCGATTACGCGCAAAGCCCGCAAATGGAGCAGTACGTCAACAACGCCACCAGTCATATTGCCACCATGTCGTCTCGTTTGACCGGCACTGCGTCGCAGATGGATTCCTATGCCAATCTGCTCGGGGCCGCCAACAGCATCATTGATTCCACCGATAAGCTGCTGGGGTCAACAGGCTCAGCTGCGGCCACAACCAAAAAGGCGTTGAAACAGACCCGCAACGGCGTCTCCAGCCTCGACAAGGCATTGTCCGGAGCCACCGATGGCGTCGGTACGGCATTGCAGCAGGCCGGTTCATCCTACGACACCATTGCCAAGCAAATCGATGCCGCTTTTGCCGATGTGGGCTCACAATCCTCACAGATATCAAACAAGCTAACCGATATGCAATTCAAAGTGGAGGCTCAGGCTGACAGCTTTGGAAAGTATGCCGCCGCTTTACGAGATCTCGCCAAACAAGCGGCTTCACTGCCCGTGGGCGGAGATACCGTTGCCGCTCAACTGAACGCGGCTGCAGACCAAGCCACAAAGGCGCAGCAGAGCATGCAGCAAGCCGCCACCGCGTTGGGCGATGCGGCCACGCACATAGCAAACGGTACTGCCGATGCCGATACAGCGCGTCGAGATCTGAAATCACAAATCGCTGCCGCCAAACAATCGATTACTCAGGCTTCAGACACGTACAAGAGCACGCTGAAACCGCAACTGAACAATCTGACCTCGTCCATGGACGAAGTGGCCACGCAGGCAAGTTCCGTAATCGACGGGCTTGCATCGACCGTCAGCAGCGTGTCAGGCCTTTCTGGCGGCGTTTCAGACAGCCTGACGGACATCCAGTCGGCCTTGACTGACGCAGCTAGCGCTTTGACCCGTTCGGCGAAGAAACTCGACAACTTGTCTTCCCAACTCGCCTCTATCACCAATGGCGGCACCATCGACCTGTCTGTGATTTCCTCTGCGAAACCCGATGTCATTGCTTCCATGCTGGCGGCACCCGTAGCGGTCGACCGCATCGCGCTCTATCCCGTTGCCAACTATGGTTCCGCGATGGCTCCGTTCTACACGATTTTGTCTATTTGGGTCGGTGCGATCATTCTGGTCGCCATGTTGAAAGTATCGATTTCCGACCATGAGAAGGCTCGTATCTTAGGGTTGGGCAATGATCTGCCGCTCGGTTCGGAAGTGGGTCTTCGCGAGGCCATGATTGCCGGGCGGATTGCCGGACCGGCCGCCGCGTTGGATGTGCTGAAGAAGCCGCGTGCCGAGGCTCCCGGCAATGCGCGGCAGTTCGGTTTACGCTTGCACCACGAATATTTCGGCCGATACATGATTTTCGGTTTCCTTGCTTTGCTGCAAGGTACGCTGGTGTGCCTGGGCGATATGTTCTATCTCGGCGTGCAGTGTGAGCATCCGATTCAGTTCTTGATGGTCGGGTGGTTGTCTGCACTGGTGTTCTCGAATATTGTGTATACGCTGACCCTGTCGTTCGGTGATATCGGCAAAGCCATTGCCGTAGTACTGCTGGTTATGCAGGTAGCCGGTTCCGGCGGCACATTCCCCATTGAAACACTGCCGACGTTCTTCCAGGTCGTTTCTAAATGGCTACTGTTCCCCTATGCGGTGGATGCGATGCATTCGGCCATGGCAGGCTCATTCGGCATGGAATACTGGGTTTCCATGGGCAAACTGGCACTGTTCCTTGTCCCCTCATTGCTGTTGGGACTTATGTTGCGCAAGCCGGTAATTCGCTTCAACGATTGGGTTATCCGCAACCTTGAAAACACCAAGGTGATGTAAGTGTTGGACGAAGTGTGTCCGAGCGCCCTGAACGCTTAGCAGCCTACGACCTGACGTGTTTGGACCGTAACCTGTCTCAGACACGGCGTTGGCGAGGCCTGTGGAGCTTCTGACGCTAACGTCTACGTGGCTTGTAGCCCTTTTTACGACTGTGTGGCTTGAGTTGCTGGTTCAGCGGTACATGCCGGTAACTGGATTGCGGATCGCGATGCGTGAGATGCCAGCATCCGCAAAATTCGCAACGGTACACCCATAGCTCAACTCCGCGCTCGATTAGGCTTTGATCAGCGGCACGCTGAACCTGCGCCTTATCGTGATACATGATTTTATTCGACGTAGCGCAACGTTTAGGGGTGAAGTAATGCATAGCAGAAGCCAGTGTAGAGCGACCCCATAACCAAGCCAGTTTCTGGCTCCCCTCAGGGGGGCCGTCCGCACAGGGCGGGTTCTAGTGATCGTTGCAACACCTGACCTACCGCAAGGAGGGTCAGGTGACCAGAAGCCACCGAAACGAAGACCGTGGCGGGGAACACCGTTGGACGTTCAACGGCGTCGAATATCCGACGAGGAAGCTGATGTGCGAGGCGAGACGCGCCGAGTACGTGCGCCTGCTGGACGAGGAAGGCATGAACTTCACCCAGGCCGCGCACGCGGTCGGCGTCTCGAAACGCACCGGCAAGGCGTGGCGCAACGGCAGGACGCGCGCCACGGGAAGGAACGAGAAACCCCTGGTGGACTGGTATCGTTCCACCATGGACAAACCCAAGACCCTCCATCCGCGCTACCTGAGCCAGGAGGAGCGCATCCAGATCGCGGACCGTCTGCGTCTGGGCGATTCGATCCGCGCCATCGCCCGCCTGCTGGGCCGCGACCCCGGCACGGTCAGCCGCGAGGTCGAGCGCAACAGGAATCCCGAGTCCGGCGGTTACGAGCCCTGCCGCGCCCAGCAGAAGGCCGCGGACCGGCTCAAACGCCCCAAACCGCGCAAGGCGGCCGAGGGCACGCGACTGTGGGACGAGATCGCCGCCGGGTTGCGCAGGCATTGGAGCCCGGAGCAGATAGCCAACCGGCTGAGGCTGGACTTCCCGGATAATGGGGATATGCACGCGAGCGTCGAGACGATCTACCAGGCCATCTACCTGCAGGCCAGGGGCGAACTCAAGCAGGAGCTGAAACGCGCCATGAGGCAGGGGCGAACCGCCCGCAGACCCCAAGGCGGCCAAGGCCGCAAACCCCGTTTCCGCGAACCCATGGCCATGATCTCGGAGCGACCCCCGGAGATCGAGGACCGGGCGGTCCCGGGCCACTGGGAGGGCGATCTCATCACCGGCAGCCGCAACAAAAGCGCCATCGGCACGCTCGTCGAGCGCACCACCAGGTTCACGATCCTGCTGCACCTGCCCGACGGGCACGACGCCGAACACGTCCAGCAGGCCATCATCGACAAGATGCAGCACCTGCCCAAACTCCTGCGCAACAGCCTGACCTGGGACCAGGGAGCGGAACTCGCCCTGCACAAACGGATCGGCGCCTCGCTGGACATGGCCGTCTACTTCTGCGACCCGCACTCCCCGTGGCAGCGCGGCACCAACGAGAACACCAACGGGCTCCTGCGCCAGTACTTCCCCAAAGGCACCGACCTATCCGTCTACCCGGAGGACTACCTCGACGCGGTCGCCGAGGAACTCAACGACCGGCCACGCAAAACCCTCGGGTTCATGAAACCAAGCGAGAAGATCATCGAACTGCTCGACGCCGCGTGATAACCTCAACAACCGACAACGTGACCATGGAAGGCCGCTCAAACCTCAGGTGTTGCAACCACCACTAGAATCTGCCCAGCAGACCGGGGGGGGGGAGGAGGCCCGGGCGTCGGGATTCCATGGTCACGGACGTGCTGTTTTCCGGATTTCCTGCGGAAATGGGAACGCGCCGCGCCGTCTCTCTTCGGCCCCGACGGCGGGGCCGGCCGGGAATGGTCCCGGACGTGGGTCTCATGAGTGCGAGAAGCCCCGGGTGTTTTTGTGGGGGTGTGTGGGTTTGGGTCGTGAGTGTTTCGGGTATGCGAAAGCCCCTTGGGGCGTGTGCTCCGAGGGGCTTCCTGTAAGTGTGGTGCGGCGG
>ERZ791871.40-NODE-40-length-176635-cov-5.834857_pt1 | contig 176635 bp, 126 predicted proteins | sample MGYA00510280_ERZ791871 | MGnify/ENA primary metagenome ERZ791871 (study PRJEB30046, sample SAMN00792111) | human gut metagenome | study: EMG produced TPA metagenomics assembly of the A metagenome-wide association study of gut microbiota in type 2...
CCGACCCTCTGGGTGTAAACCAGATGCTCTGAACCAGCTGAGCTAAGCGCCCGTATTACTTGATTGCGGATGCAAATGTAGTGCAATTTTTGAACTCTGCAAAGGATTGATGGATTTTTTTTTGAAAAAAATGAAGTTATCGGTAAACTTGAAAATCATAAGATATTTTTTTAGAGAAATGCTTGTATTTTATAATTATAATGTGTTGTAAATCATGTTTTATAAATATTGCAAATATATTTATAAAAACAATCGATTTGATTTATATTGTAGCATATTCTATATTTGTATTAGAAAAATAAAGAGAAGTAACAATAAAAATCAAATAATATGAAAGCACTAAATTTAATCGGATTGGACAAAGAGAAGTCAAAAGAGTTGGTAAACCATTTGAATGACTTGTTGGCAAATTACCAAATTTTTTATCAGAATTTGAGAGGATTCCATTGGAACGTGAAAGGAAGTAACTTTTTCGAGTTACATGCCAAATTTGAAGAATACTATAATGATGCTATCGAGAAGGTAGACGAGATTGCTGAACGCGTGCTTACGTTGGAAGGAACCCCGTTACATTCGTATTCCGCTTACATGAAACAGGCTGAGATTAAAGAGGTAACGGGGGTTTCCGACGGGAATCGTTGCGTGAAGGAGATTGTGGGGAATTTGGGGATATTGATTCGTAAAGAACGTGAAATATTGGCTTTGGCCGCAGAAATCGGTGATGATGGAACTCAAGATATGATTAATCCTTACATTTCCGAGCAAGAAAAGAATTTATGGATGCTACGTGCATATTTAAGTGAATAAGTTTAAGTTTTAATTTGTACCTAGGAGCCGTGCTGTTATCAGCACGGTTTTTTATTTCGGCTATATCCCGATGAAGGGATTGTTTGGTGATTTATTATTGTTATATTTGCGATATATTGCGTAAAAATTAAATCATATTGTCATGTGGGGATATATTATTGCCGGAGTAGTGATTCTAGGAAACCTTGTGTTCTTTTTTTCTCGTAGGAGAAAAATCTCTATTCCACGGGAAAGTATGGAAAATATTATGGCAGAAAAGGTTATTGCCTCAGTTCCCGACATGATTTTCATGGTAGATAACCAGTTTAATATACAAAAAATTTATAATGCTGATCCTGTGAAACTTTCTTTACCGGTGGAGACATTGATTGGTAGGAATTTGAAGGATTGTGTTGATCCCCCGTTTGTAGACATCGTGATATCAAATTTGAGGGAAGCGTTGATTTCGGATAAAGTGTACGAGGTGGAGTATACCGTGTCTGTTCATGGTAAGATAACTTATTACGAGGGGCGGTTCAAGCGTGTACAAGAAAACTTGGTGGCTTGTTTTGAACGGGATATTACGGGACGAAAGAAGAACGAGGTTGCGATAAGACAGAATCAGCGATTGCTGAATGCGGTGCTGGATAATATGCCAATGCCTCTGATCATAAAAGATATAGATGATGATTTGAAGTATGTTTTCTGGAATAAACAGTGTGAGTTACAGGGTGGATATTCCCGGGAAGAAATTATCGGTAAAACTGATATAGAGGTATATGGAAAGGAACGAGGCGAGCATTACCGAGATGTCGATTTTAAAATTATTGAAGAAGGAAATTCTTATCAAGTGCAAGAAGTGTACGAGACTCCTGATGGCGGGAGACACGTTTCTATCGTGAATAAAAATGTGGTGTCTAATGATGTGCATCATTGGTTGCTGGCAACTCGCTGGGATATAACAGATCTTATTCGTATACAGGAACAACTTCAAGAGGTGAATCAGCAATTGCGGATGGCTTTCTCGGTTACGAACACGGTTCCGATGATCTGGGACTTGAAAGAAGACCTTATCCGGTTTAAATATTCCGAATTTAAGGTCGGGAATGAAAATTTTTATAAAGAACGGGATGGTCAGTCCTCGCTGGAGGCAGTTAATAACATGCATCCGGATGACCGGGAAATCATGTCCCGGCTTTTTGCGGATATAAAAAACGGGCAGATAGATAATTTGCACCGGGAGGTTCGTTATGATGTTCGAGGGTTATATGAGGATTACTATGACTTGTATTTGACGATCGAGAAAAAGGATATTGCGGGAAAACCTTTGCGGGTTGTTGGGACATTGCGAAATATAACCGAGAGTAAGTTGTACGAGAAGACCTTGATGGAGGCGAAACAAAATGTGGAGAAGATTCAGGAGATTAACCAGCTTATTCTTGATCATTCAAATAATGGATTAGTATATCTTCACCCGGATTACATGATCGAGTGGGAGAACTTGGCTCAGTATTCCGAGCATCCGCTGGCCGGCAGGTACAAGGCCGGGTTGTGTTGCTACAAGAGTGTCATGCATCGGGATTCTCCTTGCCCGGGTTGCGTGATGCATAAGGCGTTAGAGACGGGAAAGCGGGAAATGAAGGAGGTTACTTTTGATGACGAGTTCACGGTAGAGATCACGGCCACGCCTGTTTATGATATAAAGAACGAGGGGCAGATTCGGGGTGTCGTGTTGAAATACGAGGATGTTTCCGAGCGTACCCGGGTTGCCAATGAATGGAAACGGGCGAAAGAAGCGGCGGAGATGTCCGATCGGTTAAAGTCAATCTTCCTGTCTAACATGAGTCACGAGATTCGTACCCCCTTGAATGCCATCGTGGGATTCAGTGAATTGCTCGTAAACACGGATGATCCGAAGGATAAAGAGGAGTACATGGCCATTATTAATCGAAATAATGAGTTATTGTTACAGTTGATTAGTGATATTCTGGATTTGTCAAAGATCGAGGCGGGAACGTTGGAATTTATTTATGATATGGTCGATATAAACGAGATGCTGCGGGGATTGGAAATGAGTTATCGCCAGAAGATTGCGGAGCATCCCGGTATTGATATTTCTTTCACTTCTCACATGGATGAATGTGTTGTTTACACGGAAAAGAATCGGGTGATGCAGGTGATTTCGAATTTTCTGAATAACGCGCTTAAATTTACCCGAGAGGGACATATCCATTTTGGTTATGAAGAGCAGGAAAATGGGTTGCGATTTTTCGTTTCAGACACGGGAAAAGGCATTCCGGTAGAAAAGCAAGGTGAAATCTTCAAACGTTTTGTCAAATTGGATAGTTTTACCAACGGAACGGGGTTGGGGTTGGCTATTTGCCAAACAATTGTCCGTAAACTGGGAGGAGAGATCGGGGTCCTTTCCGAGGAAGGCAAAGGAAGTACTTTTTGGTTTACCTTGCCTGTCAGACCGGGAAATTGTTAATAGCGACGTTTCCCAAATATCTCATGTGCTTTCTCGGCGTGATCGTTTGCGTTTAGAGACGACACGTCCTTCTGATCCTCGAACGGAAACAATATTACGACAATTGAAAGGAATGGGAAATGGCCTGTCTGCACCACGAAAAGCAAAGAAGACAGTTGTCTTAGGGTTAGATGTGAATTTCACAAAACGAGAGAGAGAACGTATTCTCCGTGAGTGGAATTACCAGTTGGCTTTTTGGGTAATCATGGGGCATGGAGGGAAACAGGTGTCAGAAAAATCCCGCTCAGAATTAAGGCATGTGGTTGTTGAGAAAAAAGAAGCTTGGGGCATCTTCGAGTATCTGGGATTCATTAGAAGAGCCTTATTTGCTTTTCACGATCTGGATGGACAAACGGGGGGATGATGCTTGTATCTTGTTAATGAACGTGTTGAAAGAGGTGGAAAAGTACCGGGATAAGCGGTTGGTAGAGAATTTTGTGGTGACGAGTGTCATGGAATACGTGAGAATATATGGTATGGAAAACACGGAAGGAATGGATCGAATTTTCCGTAAGAGGGTTCATCGAGTGGATTATGTTGCGGAATATCAGCGTGTGTATGATGCAAATAAGGTCTTGTTTAAGGGACAGCCTGCCGTACCGTTTACTTTTAAAGATATAACGGGGAAAAGTGAGCTTGTCGGATTTGAAAGGAAAATACGTGTACATTGATGTATGGGCCACGTGGTGCGGGCCATGTAATGCCGAAATACCTCATCTGAAAAAGTTGGAAGAGGAATTTGAGGGGCGAAACATCTATTTTGTCAGTATTTCTTGTGATGATAGTCGGAATGCGTGGGAAAGATTTGTTCAAGTGAAACAGTTGGGAGGAATCTAGTTACACATGGGAGGCGACAAGAGTTTCATGGAGGCTATTCGTTGCAAGGGGATTCCTCGGTTCATGTTGATTGATCAAGATGGTAAGTTTTTGAATGCCAATATGCCGCGGCCTTCTGATGGGAAAACATTGGAAATATTGAATGCTTTGCCCGGGTTATAGATTAAATGCGTGTGCTTTATGAACCCGGACTTCCTCGTCTGCAGGAATGTCCGGGTTTTATTTGGGTGGAAATTCTTTTTCTTATACTTTTGGGTAAATTCTTATGATACGTTTATGATCACGAAAGAACAGGTTGAAATTTTTGTGACTCAAGCCCATCGGTATGGGGAGGCTCGACTGATGCTTTGCAGTAGTGGTAATTTATCTTGGCGGGTGGGAGACAAGATGCTCGTTTCCGGAACAGGTTCGTGGCTACCGGTTTTGCCCCCGGAGAAAGTTGCCGTGTGTGATATCATTTCCGGGCAAGTGGAAAACGGGGTACGTCCTTCCATGGAAAGTGTTTTTCATTTGGGGATTTTCAGGAATCGTCCGGATGTGAATGTGGTGTTGCATTTTCAATCGGAATATGCCACGGTGGTGGCTTGCATGAAAAATAAACCGTTAGATTTTAACGTGACATTGGAAGTTCCTTACCATGTGGGCGAGGTTGCCGTGTTACCGTATTTTCGTCCCGGTTCACCAGAATTAGCGGAAGCGGTGATAGAGGCTATGCAAGAGCATGATGCAGTTTTGTTAAGTAATCACGGGCAAGTGGTATGTGGTCGAGACTTTGACGAAGTGCTTGAGCGGGCTCTCTTTTTCGAAATGGCTTGTCGGATTATCGTCCAGAGCCGGATGGATTATACAGTACTTTCCCAAAAAGAGGTAGAAGATTTGCGGAATAGCTTGGGATTAGCGAGAATTCCGTAAAAAGCCAAAAGAAACGGGCCTATGCGTTTGTGTGTAGTGAGTTAGGAGAGAGTTGGGTGATATTGTTTTTCATATTATTCTCGTGAGTGAACATGATTATTCGATTTTCTTACATAAATTTGTCCATACAATTTGAATGTACTCATGGATATTGAAGAGGATTTGATTTTAGCTCGTATAAAAAAACGCGATAAAGAGGCGTTTCGATACCTCTATGAGTATTATTTTGCCAAAATGGTTCTGTTTGCCGAGAGTTATTTGTATGATGAAGAGGAGGCAAGGGATTTAGTGCAGGACCTATTCTTCCATTTATGGAAGCATGCCGGAGCATTGCAAGTGGCCACTTCTGTGAAAGCTTATTTGTTCACTTCGGTGCGGAATCGTTGTTTGAATGTGATACGGGATCGGAAAATCAGGGATGAGCATAACAATAAATTGTTTGAGGCACAGCTTTTCTCCGGAACCGAAGACGTGATTATTGATGAGGACGTGCATCGACGCCTTCAAGAAGCTTTGAATTCGTTACCTGATAAGTGCCGGGAGATTATTTTATTGAAAGTGGTGGAGGGAAAGAAAAATAAAGAGATTGCCGAGCAATTAAATATTGCCGAAACAACGGTGAAAACTCAGGTACAACGAGCGTATCGTATGTTGCGTGAGAGATTGGTTCCCATTTTCTTACTCATTGAATATTTACAAGGAGGTTTCTAAAGATTTTTAAAGAAAATCATATTTCTTGTACTCCGTTTTTCAAATGGATGTGTCTTGTATATGAATGATTAATTGAAAGTATCATGACAGATGATAAAAGGCACATAAATTGGGATCTGATTGTGAGACATCTCATGGATGTTGCTACAGACGAAGAGAGGGAAGAGGTCGAGAGATGGCTGGCAGAAAATGAGGGTAATGGAGAATATTATCGTAAAGCAAAACGATATTTTGAAACCTATTACACGGGAAAAGAAACTCGTGTGGTGGATTGCAAGGGAGCGTGGAATGAATTTGTCGTTTATGCAGATAAATCTCGGGAAACACATATTTGGAGAGCAATTGTTAAATATGCGGCAATTCTGTTGTTTCCTCTATGCGTGGGATTCGGTTACTGGTTTCTGGAAAATGATGAATCCCAAACGACATTTGTCTCGGAGGACATATCCATTGAGCCGGGAACAACAAAGGCCGTGTTGGTATTTAATTCCGGTCAACAAGTAAAATTAACGGATTCTATTGCTTTTGGACAAGCGATAGAAAAATTCAAACCTAGTGGTCAGATTGACGAAGCGGTAGAATATAATAAAATTATCGTACCTAGAGGCGGTGAGTATAACTTGGTTTTGGCGGATGGTACGAGCGTGATGATAAATTCCGATTCAAAATTAAATGTTCCGGATCGTTTCGAGGGAAAAGAACGACGTGTTCGTTTGGAGGGAGAGGCTTTGTTTCATGTGGCTCGAGATGTGGAACATCCTTTTATTGTTGAAACAGTTGGTGGAGATGTTACGGTTTTGGGAACCGTATTTAATGTAAATGCTTATTCGGATGAAGATTATGTGCAAACTACCTTGGTAGAAGGGAGTGTCGCTTTTCAAGGAAAAGGAATGGCTGATGCCAAGACGATTTCTCCCGGAGAACAGATTACCTATGATCTTCAGACAAATGGCATAAACGTGGAACGAGTGAATACAGATATATTCACGGCGTGGACCGAAGGGAAGTGGATCATTGAAGGAATGCGTTTGGATGAGATCATGAAGCAATTGGCCCGGTGGTATGATATTACAGTATTTTATCAGAATCCGGAAGCTAAAGAGCTTGTATTTACTGGAGATTTGGAGAAGTATAATAAATGTAATGTTATCTTGGATATTATATCCTTGACAACAAATGTTGAATTTGAATTAAAAGAGAGAGTGATTATTGTGAAAATGAAATAACCGGAAGGTGTTGGGACCACCTATCCGGTCAATGTGTTAATAAAATATAGTAATCTTTACATTAACAAGACAAATGTATGCAAAAAAAACGAGATGATGGCATCCCTGTTAGGGAGGCGTGTGTAAAAAAATGGTTTCTGGTTATGAAATTGATATGTGTTTTTACATTGTTTCTATTGTTGAAAGTTTCCGCGAATGGTTTCTCTCAAAAGAAAATAAGTCTGGATTTTGAGAAAGCAAGCATGTTGGAAATTATTCAAGAATTGCGTCAGCAAACGGGTTACAAGTTTTTTTTCAATCATAATGAATTGAAAAAAGTGAAAGATGTGTCTGTAAAGTTTGTTGATGAGGAATTAGAACAGGTATTGGATGTACTTTTGGGTAAAGTGAATTTATCTTACCGGATAGAACAAGGTGTTATTATTATTGTTCCGGGAGAAGTGAAAAATGAGGAAAGAGAGGTACGTATTATTGGAAAGGTGACCGATGAGAGAAAACAACCGTTACCAGGAGTGACGGTTATCGTGAAAGGTTTAACCTTGGGTACATCAACAGATGTAAATGGAAGATTTTCCTTAACATTGCCCAAAATGCAAAATGTGTCTTTGCTTTTTTCATTCATCGGGATGGAAACGCAAGAGGTAAAATATACCGGTCAAGATTCAATTCATGTGGTTTTAAAAGAAGCTGCAGAACAATTGGATGAAGTGATTGTGAGAACCGGGTATCAGAATATAGATAAACGTAAATTAACGAGTGCCGTGCAAACCATCAAGATGGATGATATAAAAGTGGCGGGAGTGAACACGATTGACCAAATGTTGGAAGGACGTATTCCCGGTATGATTTTTATGCAGAATTCCGGACAGGTGGGTGCGGCTCCGAAATTAAGAATACGGGGAACTTCGACGGTTTTGGGAAACCGAGAACCTTTGTGGGTGCTGGACGGGGTCGTTTTGACCGATCCGGTGAACGTGGATCCCGCGCAAATCAATGACTTGGATTTCGTGAATCTGTTGGGAAATGCTATTTCGGGATTGAATCCTAATGATATAGAACAGATTGACGTGTTGAAGGATGCTTCAGCAACGGCTCTTTACGGGGCAAAAGCAGGTAACGGGGTGATTGTAATCACGACGAAGAAAGGAAAGGCTGGTCCTCCCAGTGTGACTTATTCCGGGACGGGGTCTTTTACGCGGCGTCCGCGTTACAGTGACCGAGCTATATATCTGATGAATTCGAAGGAAAGGGTTGATGTCTCCCGTGAGTTGGTAGAGCGGGGAGTATATTATAACAATGTGGATAGTTGGGTCGGATACGAGGCTGTGGTACAAGATTATTACAATGGAGCGATTGATTATAAGGAGTATAACCGGTTGGTTTCGTATTACGAAACATTGAACACGGATTGGTTCGATATTGTTTGTCAAGATGTGTTTTCACATAGCCACACGTTGAGTTTGTCGGGCGGTTCTGCTAATATTCGTTATTATGCTTCTCTTGGGATGAGTGATGAAAATGGGGCAATAAAAGGGGAGAATAACAAGCGGTATTCGACGACATTGAATTTGACGGCTAATTACGAACGTTTTACGGCACGTTTCCAGCTTCAAGGCAATGTATCGAGTCGTAATTATAACCCTTCGGAATTAGGCGTCCTGGATTATGCTTATAATATGAGTCGTGCTGTTCCGGCTTTTAATCCCGATGGATCCCGTTATTTTTATCAACGGACGAGTGGCTCTATGCCGGTGTATAATTTTAACGTGTTGAATGAAATGGATAATTCCGGGGATAAAACCAAAGGAAGTGCGATTAATATGCAGGCACATATCGGTTATAGTGTTATTGACGATTTGAAATTGGAAGGAACATTATCTTATGCGGTAAGTAACACGAATCAGGAGATTTATTTCACGGAGGATACCTATTACGTGCACAAATTGCGTGCGGACCAGACGGAACGGAATGATATGTGTCCTGTCGGTGGTGAATTGCGTAAGAGTGATGTACGCAACACAAACTGGATGGCTCGGGTGCAAGCAAATTACACGAAGAACGTGGGAAACGAGGGTAAGCATAACGTGAGTGGTTCTGCCGGTTTGGAATTGAATTCTCAAAGATACGATGGTTTTAATATCACACGCCGGGGATATCATAGAGATCGGGGTAAATTGTTCTCTTCTGTTCCCCAGACTTATACGGGATATTATAATCAATTTATGGCAAGTGCGAATGCTTTGGGTGTTATCACGGAAAATTTGACGAATTCGGTAGCGTGGTATGCGATGGCCGGGTACGATTATGGCAACCGCTATATGGTGAATTTACATATTCGAGGGGAAGCTTCTAATTTGTTCGGATCACGGGCGAATGATCGTATGATGCCGATTTGGGCGTTGTCAGGTCGTTGGAACATGAAGCAAGATATTTTGAAATCTGTTGATTGGGTGGATGACATGGCGTTGAGAGGGTCTTTCGGTTACCAGGGAAATATGTTGAGTAACCAGACTCCGAATATGATTATTCGGCAAGAGACTGATTATACTGGGAAATATGGCGAATTTCATTCGAAGGTAGCTCATTATCCGAATCCTGATTTAAGATGGGAAAAGACGGCGTCCACGAATTTGACATTAGATTTTTCGCTTTTGAAAAACAAAATTAACGGTTCGGTTTCTTGGTATTATAAGAAGACGCGAGATGCATTTTTGACTAAAACGATTTCTGAAATTAATGGAATCACGCAATACGTGGTAAATAGTGGAACACTTGTAAACAAGGGAATAGAGGTGAGTTTGAATTTTACTCCAATCAATCGTGTCGGGTTGGATGGCGGGAAGAGAGGGTTTGTTTGGCGTATTGATCCTCAGCTGGGACAAGTGTTGAACGAATTGGTGAATAATGCGATAAATAATCGAAATAACGTGTTGCGAGATGAGATTGAATATACCGATATGTTGACCGGTGACGTGGATATTGCCGGAGAACCTTTGAATACATTCTATTCATACCGCTTTAAAGGATTGAGTTCGGTAGACGGTTCTCCTATTTTTTACGGGGCGGAGGATGAATTGCAAGAGGAGTTGAGTAAAAAGTATAATAATATGGAGCGGGAAGATGTCTTTTTGGAAGTAATGGAAAGGTCGGGACGGCGTGAGCCTTATTTGCAGGGGGGAATCTCGAATTATTTGGGGTATCGGAATTTTGGTTTATCATTTAATCTGGCTTATAGTTTGGGTAATAAAATTCGTTTGCTGAAATTATGTACTGAATACGGGACAACCAATCCCCATCCGTCGAGTAATTTGCGGCGGGAGTTTGTAAATCGCTGGAGAAAACCGGGTGATGAGAATTATACCAATATTCCCGGATTGAATACTGTTGCGGGAACTCATTCTAATCCCTGGTGGAGTAGTGGCCCGAACTCGACACATAGAATTGCGTCTAATATTTACGAGATGTATGACAATTCGGATATCCGGGTGGTAAGTGGAAATTACTTGCGTCTATCGTCGCTTTCTTTCCGTTATAATGTGGATGATCGATTCTGCAAGAAATTAGGCCTTAAATCAGCTTATATCAATTTGACGGGAACGAACCTGTTCACGATAGCCCATAAAAAGTTACGGGGACAAGATCCTACTCAGTCTGGTTCGTCGCCGAGTGTAAATCTTTCGGTACGTCCGACTTACTCGTGTAATCTTAGTATCACTTTCTAAAATTTGAGCGATGAAAAAAAGAGTTTTATTTTATATATTCGGTGTACTTGCCTTTGGGCTTGGCTCTTGCGGTGATTTTTTGGAGGAATACTCGCAGAACCAGCGATATGCAACCACGGCGCAGGATTTGGATGAATTGCTTCGAGGTGAATGTTTTATGCAATCGTCGAACCCTAGTTCCAATACTCAGGAAACGATGGGTTTCAGTAGTGGACTTACCATGAATTACCCGTGGTTGCACGTGATGGATGATGATGCTGAAGAATTCGTGGAGGGGGGATTCCCTTATACTTCGAGTTACCCGCGTAATGTACTGGGTTCTTTTTATCATTGGGGTTCCGATCCGTTTTTGACTTTGGAGAATGACCAGTACAGGGATAATGATTGGGAACGGTTTTACAAGAGTATAGGAGTATTGAATTCCATTATTTATATGGCTGATGAATTCCGTTCGAAAGAGGAGGATATCGAATTGTTGAATCGGGTGGAAGGTGAAGCGCGTTTTCTTCGGGCTGGTTATTACTTCCTGTTGGTGAATATCTACGGAATGCCTTATAGCAAAGCTACTGCATCACGGGATGCCGGAGTTCCTTTAAAAATCACGGAGCATATAGAGGATAAATATTTTAGCCGTAGCTCGGTGGAAGCAGTGTATTCACAGATTGTTACGGATCTTAAACGTGCTACTGTTTGTTTGGAGGGTATTGTGCCTTCTTCGACATTACGGGTTGGGGAAGTTGCTGCCAACGCGCTGTTGTCGAGAGTGTATTTGTATATGGAAGAATATGAGGCATGTATTGCTGCGGCAGATGAGGCAATGGCGGGAGCTTATTCGGTGATGGATTTAAACAGTTGGACGGATGGGAAGAACGTGATTTCTTGGACATCGTCCGAAACGATTTTCACGCAAGGGGGGAATGCTGTTGTTTCAACATTCTTGAGTTCTTCGACTGATTGGAATAATCCGAATCCGGATTATACCTACCCGCAGCAAGCGTTTTCGTACCAAGTATCCGAGGATTTGTTGAGATGTTATAGTGATGGGGATTTACGCAGAACCGCTTTTTTCAAAAATTCTTTACATGCGGCTATTCCCGATAAGTATAAGACGTGGATGGATTATAATGATAATGATGAGATTGGGATGGATTTTTTGATTCGTTTGCCAGAAGTGATTTTGAATAAGGCAGAGGCTTTGGCGATGTTGACCCGGGATGGGGATGCGAAAACCGAGTTGGAAAAGTTACGTTCCAAACGATTCGCAGCAGCTCCATCGGTAACGGAAACGGGGGAGGCATTGATAGACTTTATCCGCGATGAACGTCGTCGGGAGCTTTGTTTCGAGGGACATCGTTGGTTTGATTTGCGACGTTATGCCGTGAACAGTATTCACCCTCTTCCGGATAATTTCACTATCCGTCACCGGAATAATGCTTATGAAGCAAATTCGCGGACTTGGTATGAAAACGGTTATTACGAGTTGAATGCTTACACGCAAGATCGTGCGGCTTGGATAATTCCGATTCCGAATTACGCTATTGAATTTAACCGGGGAGAGCTTCAGAACGAGATTCGCCCGAATAGAGAACTTCAAAGAGATTGATTATGAAAAAGAATAAATTCCTTTATATATTGCTTTTGTCCGTGTTGTTCGTGGCTTGTGACAAGGAAGATAATTTGACTCCTTCCAACCTTGGTAAAGATTGGTTCACGATTGAAAATTCGGATGATCCGGTGGATCGGGCGATTTATCAATTCTACGTGGAAACGGGGATTCCCGTGTTCTATAATGATACGATCGGGCAAGAAACCCGTGTGGATAACTGGGGGAATTCTTACACACACTATGAAATCCTGCAGTTTAGCTCATCTGCCTTGGGAGGGACGGAGACTCCGAATCCATTTTCGTCTTATGAGTTGTGTCCGAGAGAATATGTTGTAGATGGACTTGAATTCCTGCGTGAAGAAATCGTGCCTGTTCTGCCTGAGAGTATTAAAATTCGCAGTTTCTTGTTGTTGAAATCTTTAACGCCCTATAATTCGGCAACAAGTAAAGAGGCTTTCAAAGGATTGAACACCGTGCTGATTTCCCGTGTTACCGAATTTAGGGACATGAGCGATGTGGAACGACAAAACATGAAAGGTGCAGTTCTGAATGCGGTCCTTGCCACGCCGGTTGCTGCTTATGCCGAAGAATTGGCAGCGTTCTATCAGACGACACGCAGTTGCTACACGGAAAATTTGTACGGTTGTGCTGGTTGGTATTTTTATAATCGATATGGGTTCTCCGATCCGCGGACTGTAGGTTTCTTGAAAGAGCCGAATCCTTATGATTATAGTAATATGCCCACAGAAACTCAAGATGTCGGTATGTATATCAGTGCGATATTCACTTCTACACCAGAAGAGTTCGAAGCATTGTACGGAGCATTTGATGCCGTGATGACTAAGTATAGAATTATAGTGTCTGTATTAAAAGAAATAGGGGTGTCAATATAAGTTATTAATTTATTTATAGGGTGTTAATACTAATGGAAGAGAGTTTGACTCTCTTCCATCGGGAAATAATCGCTGTAATAAAAAAGAATGTTTTGTATTGTATAAAATGAACTGAAATGAAAAAATTTTTATTGATTTATGTCGGAATTTTGTATTCTGTACTGGCTTTCGGGCAGACAAACTTCCAGAAATTGACATTAAATGAAGCATGTGAAAAGGCGAAAGCGGAGGGAAAAATGGTTTTTGTTGATCTTTACACGTCATGGTGTGGTCCTTGTAAAGTGATGGCTGCCGATGTATTTCCAAATGTGCAGTTGGGCGAGTTTATGAACAAACATTTCGTGTGTGTGAAATATGACACTGGAGCGGAGGAAGATGGCAAAAACCTAGAGAAAAAGTTTAATGTTCAGGCATACCCGACATTCTTGTTGTTAAATACCAATCAAGGGTTAGAAAATCAAATTGTCGGTGCCACGATTGATCCGTTAGAGTTTAAAAAAATGGTGGAAGAGGCTATGTCTGCATCTATTGCCAGTTTGGGAAAACAGTACGGAGAGGGTAACCGGGAAGCTTCTTTCCTGACAAATTATTTACAGGAATTGTTGAAGGCCCAAATGATTAGAGAAGCACAAGAAGTCCGTGCGGAACTGTTTAAAGTGATTTCGGATGCGGAGAAGTCGAATAGAGAGTATTGGTACATTTATGATAATCAGATTTTGTCCCCGATTTGTTCGGAACCGATGGATTTTCTATTTGCACATTTCGACCAATTTCGTGAGAGTATGGGTGAAGAAAAAGTATTGGAGAGAATCTCGATGGCTTTTGAAATGAAGTTAAGGGATATGATTCGCGGTCGAGAAAAGATGGATGACTTGGATAAAGTGATCAAGCAAATGAAACCCCATCATTTTAATTCTCGAGCACGTCTTGACGTGTATGTATCTTTGGCGCAAGCGTTGCGTGCTGCTTGGGCAGATAACAAGAACAAGGAAAAAATAGAAAAAGTACTCGTGTTATGTGAAAAAGAATTCCCGAAAATTGATGGTGAGGATTTAGTTTGGTTTTATTTTCCAGTGACAATTTTTATCACGGGTTCTGGGACGGAGGAACAATATGCGCGAGTGGTAAAATTACACGAGTACATCTACGAACATACCGAGCATCGACCTTTGCAAATCGGACTGGGAAATATGCTTAATGCTAGAAATCAAAAACAGAATTAATGTTATAAGTAAAAGAAAATGAAAAAGTTATTATTGGTATTCGTGGGACTCTTGTGTTCCTTGGTTATTTCCGCTCAAACAAACTTTCAGGAATTGTCATTAGAGAAAGCTCGTGAGCAAGCGAGAGCGGAGAACAAGCCTATATTTTTGGATTGTTATACCTCGTGGTGCGGACCGTGCAAGATGATGGCAAATGATGTCTTCACGCTTGAAGCTGCAGGAAATTATTTCAACAAGAACTTCGTTTGTGTGAAAATCGACATGGAGAAAGGTGAAGGTCCGGCTATCGGTAAACAGTACGAGGTCGATGCGTATCCTACCTTTTTAATTATTAATGCTGATGGTAAATTGATGCACAAACTTGTCGGGGCGATGCCTCTTGAAGAGTTAATAGAGAACGTCGAGTGTGGTTTAAAAGCGAATAGTATTGCCGAGTATGAAGCATTGTATCAGGCGGGGAAATTGGATAAAACGGAGCAAATGGCATACTGGAGATTGCTTTCTATTTCCGGTGAGGTGGTGAAGGCTCAAAACGTGGGCGATGATCTTTGGGGAAAGCTTTCAGAAAAGGATAAACTGAATTCGACTTATTGGCCATTGTTACGCTCACGGGCAACAACTATAGAGGGTGAGGAGATGAAGTTTGTTTGTGCGAACCGGGAGTATTTTGAAAAGGAAGTCGGAAAAGAAGAGGTCGGCAAATTGATCTATAATTCTTTTATAACTGAATTGAACATGATGATCGTGTACCAGCTACCTGCGAAGAAATACGAGAAGGTCCCCGTTATTAAGGCTTTGCTTGAAACTAACGATGTACCCCGTAAAGAGGCTCTTTTGAAAATCACCGAATTGGCAGAAGCCCGGGGAAATTATGACGAAAAGGGTTATCTGGATATTCTTGATGCCAATTTGAATGTATGGGACGATTCTGAAAAAAGAACGATATTCGAGGGTGCGAAATTGTTTATCTCGCTTGCCAATGGCAAAGAACAGACGAGAAGGTTGGGGGAGATTGCTTTACGGGCTCAAGAAGCCGTGAAAGATGAGGTAGTCAAAGAGGGAATTATTAACATAGGACTTACTTCCAGAAGAATGTCGGGAAAGGATGGTGTGTATTGGGAAGATTTGGCATCACTGAAAGAGGTCATGGATCGAGCTTTTTTCGAGGGCAGGTGTGTGTTCTTGTATTTCCACAACGACGGTCAAACTTCAAAGCTTATCAATGAAAAACTCTTCTCTAGCAAAGAGGTGGGTGACTACTTGAATAAGTTCTTTGTGAATTATAAAATACACGTTGGCGAGGGTGAAGGGGCTAATATAGCCAGAAGATATGGTGTCATTGTTCCCAATATGGTAGTTGTGCTTGATAAATACGGGGCTGTTCGTCACCGGGTGTCTAATCTCATGCAAGGTGATTTCATTAAACATGTGAACGAAACTTTCGATGATAATAAAGCCGTTGGGGTACTTGAGATGAGGTATAACATGGGAGATCGCTCTCCCGAATTCATGTTGAAATATTTGATGGCGTTAGGTAAGTTGTCTAGTCCGAGAACTTCGCTTGTTGCCGTGGAATTGTTTGCGTTGCTTGATGACGAGCAGAGAACTTCTCCCGAGTTTTGGGTGTTGTATCATCCTCAATTCTCCATGATTACTTCAGATATGAAGAATTATTTGTTATCGAATATTCAGAAATTTCGTGAGAAGTTAGGTGCCGAGAAAGTGGATGAGTTGGTTGCGTATCAAATTAATTCCGATCTTAACCAGGTCCTTTATAACGCAAAGGCAAGAACTTCTGTTGAAGATATAGATAGAATGATTCGATTCATTAAGCAAAGTAAATTACAGGATTCGGAACAATTAATTTGTTTGGCAAATGTTGTCAAACTGTTTAAGAATAAAGTTTGCAGCGTTAAGGAATACAAGAAAGCAAGCAAAGGTATGAAGCCGGAAGAGATCCCGTTCGCGGATTTATATGCGAATATTCTTGCGATGGAGCCGGGGAGAACGGAAGAGTGGAATGCGTGGGGAAAAGAGATTGTGGATTCTCTTACAGATCCTAAATATATACAATGGTATAAACAATTTCTTCAACTTTAAAGAATATTATTAATAATTTTTGTTGCAAGTTTAATTCATGGATACAAAACAGGACTTTTTAGTTCCTATTGTATGTCAGGCAAATTTTATAAGGAGTTCTATGAAAAATTCTGTGTGATAACATGATCACTACCTGATGAATACTTGAAATAATATTTTTATTAAACTATTAAAATACTTTATGAACCTTATTATATATAAGGTTCATATAAGGTTTCTATAAGGTATCTATAAGGTTTATAAAGGTAGTGATCCCGTAGTAATCATGTAGTAATTATCTTTTTAGTGATGAAGAGTTATTCTGAGGAGGTGTTCATCGATTTTCGTTGGTCAATGGGAACGGGTAATAAGATTCCCTATTTGAAAATGGCATGTAATCGATAGAAACTTTTGGGGGAGTTTTTATGTTTCTTTGAATTTGTGGCATATTTTGTTTTTTTTTGAATGAAAAATCATAGCTTTGCCATGAAGTAATGTGGGCAAACAATTATTAGAGAGACATGGGAATGTTACCAGATGAGTTTATAGACCAGATAAATAGAAAGCAAATGCCAGCTTTCCGTGAGTTATTTGGTACATTTTATCGTTATCTGGTATTATATGCTCTGCGTTACGTGAAGCAACAGGAAGTGGCGGAAGATGTTGTGCAGGAGGTTTTTATTGCTATTTGGGAGAGTGATAAAAAGTATAATTCATATCACGGGTTTCGGGCATTCTTGTATGATTCGGTCAAAAATCGTTGCTTAAATTATTTAAAACATCAAGAGGTTGAGCGGCGACATGCAGAGATTTTATTGTGGGAACAGGATGAAGAGGATGAGGATTACCGGTTGATGCGGGAAGAGATGTATCGGGCGTTACATCGGGCCGTGGATGAACTGCCGGAGCGTTGTCGTCAAGTGTTTAAATTGCATTTGCAGGGCGAAAAGAACGAGGAGATAGCTCAAATATTGGAACTTTCTGTAGAAACGGTAAAAACACAGAAAAAGAAGGCGATGTATTTTTTACGTGAGCGGTTAGGTAAGTCGTATTATTTGTTAATAATTCTGAATATTATTGATTTATAAGGTGGTGTGAATCTTTTTTGATTTTTTTTTGAAAAAAGATGAATTTAGGATACCCCGTTTTTGTATCATGGTTGTATATGGTGCAAAAATTATCAAATGGAGCATCAATATTCCGATAGAATTGTTCGCTTGTTACAGCTATACTTGCTTGGAGATATTACCGAGGAGGAACGGCAGGAATTAGAGGACTGGTGTGAAGAGGCGCCTCGAAATAGAAAATTATTTGAACAAATTTGCCAAGAGGATTTATTTTCGAAAGAACGATATGTTTATGAAAAGATCCATGATACAAAGGCTTTCTCTGTTTTTGAAAAACGAGTGAGGAAAGTCTCCTCGAGAAGTATTGGGAACTGGTGGAAATATGCAGCCGTGTTGTTATTCCCTATTTTAGTCGTGGGGTCGTGGAAGTTGATGCATGAAACAGAACAGGTTTCTATAGTAGCTTCGTCTGTTGCACCAATTCAGCCGGGATGTTCGCAAGCCGTGTTGGTTTTGGATGACGGGCGGAAGGTATTTTTGAAGGAAGAGGAAGAAGGGGTGATTTCGGAGGACAAGGAGATAACGGTTACCGGGGAAAAAGATCGTTTGGTATATACTTCTTCCGAGGGAAAAAATGTAGACGAGATCCGTTTCAACGAGCTTGAGGTTCCTCGCGGTGGTGAGTATAAAGTAAGATTAGCGGATGGGACATTGGTGTATTTGAATTCGGCTACTAGAATGAAGTATCCTGTTAAATTTGATGAAAAAGAACGTAAAGTGTATTTGTCGGGAGAGGCTTATTTTGAGGTAGCCAAAGATCCCGAGCGTCCGTTTTTTGTAGAAATGGAAGGCGTGGAGGTGCGAGTGTACGGGACTTCTTTTAACGTGAATACTCACCAAGAAGGGAACATTCAAACCGTATTGGTCAAGGGAAGTATCGGGGTCAAGGTTTTGTCGTCAGGGATGGAGAGCATGATCAGGCCCGGGCAGATGGCCGAGTTTAAGCAAGGAAATACGAAGGTTGATGTGAAGGATGTAAATGTAGCCGTTTACACGGATTGGAAGGATGGCATTTTCCGTTTTGAAAATCAGAGATTGGAAGATATTCTTGCTGTTTTGTCAAACTGGTATGATATGAATGTTTTTTATCAAACAGTTTCCGTGAAAGAACTGCATTTCTCGGGGTATATGGAACGGTATAAAGATGTCAGTGTGATTTTGGAGGCGATTACCTTGTCGACAGGGGTAACGTTTTCCATCCAGGGAAAGACGATTATTGTATCAAAATAAAAACGGAAAGTATTTGGCGTACTTCCCGTTTGTAATTAAGGACAACAGAAACTATTTGGCGTAGTTTCTTGTTGAGGTATTAATAACTTTAAGTACAAATGTATGAAAAAAAAACGATTGTGCCATTCTTTTTTTAAAAGACCATGGCGTAAAATTTTAGTAATTATGAAACTGTTTTTTTTACTCACTTGTTGCTTTACGCTTTCGTTGTCTGCCAATAGTTTGGCGCAACAGGAACGCGTGAGCTTGAAAATGAAGAACGTGGGTGTGGAGGAGTTGTTCGATGAGGTTCAACGTCAGACGAAGCTTTATTTCTTGTTTAATATAGAGCAAGTAAAGCCTCTGGGGAAAATATCTTTGGACGTGGAGAATGAAACCGTTGAGTCGGTGTTGATGTCTGTTTTCAAGGATTCAGATTTGACGTACGTTTTTAACGGAAATATGATTGTTGTGCGGCCTCGGGATGCCCAGGAAGATAAGGAAGTAAAGAAGATCGTTATAACGGGAAAAGTTTCTGATACGAAAAAACAGCCTCTTCCCGGCGTGACTGTGCAGATGAAAGGGGTGGCTATCGGAACAGCAACGGGGCATGATGGAAAGTACTCGTTGACGATTCCGAATGCCCCGAAAAAGTTTACGTTGGTGTATTCGTTCGTGGGAATGTTGACACAGGAAATTGTTTATGCCGGGAAGGATACGATTAACGTGGTGATGAAGGAGGATGTGAAAACGTTGGAGGATGTTGTAGTGACCGGGTACATGAATATTAATAAGGGTAGTTATGTGGGAGCAGTAACTTCCGTAAAAGTAGATGATATTAAAGTGGCTGGCGTGACTTCTATTGACCAGATGTTGCAAGGAGTTGTTCCCGGTATGACGGTTCGTATGAATACGGGACAAGTTGGGGCAAATCCGAAGATTAGGGTAAGAGGGACTTCTACTTTGCTGGGAAATCAAGAACCGATTTGGGTTGTTGATGGGGTGATTCAGCGCGATCCGATTGCTATGCAGGAAGATTTATCCGGGGATATAGAGGACATGCGTACGATTGTAGCCAATGCTATTTCTTGGTTAAATCCTAATGATATTGAGACGTTGACTGTGTTGAAGGACGCTTCGGCCACGGCTATTTACGGGTCAAATGCAGCTAACGGGGTAATCGTGATCACGACAAAAAGAGCTCAAACAGGGAGAACTTCTGTTTCATATAGCGGTACGTTGACCGTGGGACAGCGGCCTCATTATGGGTTGTATGAGCAGATGAATTCACAGGAACGGATGCGGTTGTCACAGGAGATATATGAAGAGAGAGTGTCTTTCCCGTCTTCCATTTTATCTATCGGGTATGAGGGATTGGTAGCGAAGTTGAATAGCAAGGAAATTACCGAAAGTGAGATGCTAGAGGAGTTTCGTCGGTTGGAACGAGTGAACACGGATTGGTTTGATATTTTATTCCGAAATTCAGTGAGCCATACACATTCGTTGAGCGTGACCGGTGGGTCGGATAAGATTTCTAATCGGACTTCAATTAATATTTCCGAAACGATCGGGGAAGCTATCGGGAATGAAATGGCTAATTTTTCGGTGAGTTCGAACACGACGGTGAGGTTTACTTCCTCTTTTCGTACGAGTTTTATGCTTAACGGGAGTTATCGGACTACGGATGGTTTTGCTTATGGTGTGAACCCGTTTAATTATGCTTATAATACTTCTCGGGTAATTCCCGCATATAATGAGGACGGGACGTATTTCTATCATGAGAAAATGGGGGTCTTGAGTACGGTCAAGAGCTTGAAAAGAGTGTACAATTATAATATTATTAATGAACGGAAAAATACAGGAAACAAGAATAATTCAAAGAAATTGTCCGCAACTTTGGATTTAAATTGGGAGTTGTTGCCAGGCTTACAATATCAGGGAGTGTTTTCTTACGATTTGTCTTCTTCTAATATTAAAAGTTGGGCGACAGAGAATTCGTTTTATATCACCCAAACGAGAGGGTATGAGTACGGAAGTGTGTTGGCCAATAGTGCGGAAGAAAAAGCTTCCCGTTTGCCATGGGGTGGTTTGTTATACACGGAGGAGACTTCCGTACGGACTTATACTTTCCGGAATAGTTTAGTGTATGACAAAACATTGAATGATGTACATCGTTTTACCGTGCAGTTGGGTATTGAAGCAACTTCAGCCAAAACAACGGGGGCAAATAATAAGACTTTCGGCTATTTGAAGTTCCGGGGAGAAGGATTCGCGAGTGTGCCTCTTACTTATACGCCAGTCGGGAGAACTACGTTGGATAATGATCTTTATGAGGATATGAGGACAAACCGTAAGGTGGTGAACCGGGAGAATAATTCTTTGAGCGAATATTTTACGGGCATTTACTCGTATGATAATCGTTACGTGTTGAATTTTAATGCCCGTTTGGATGCTTCTAACCGCTTCGGGCAGGATCCGGATAAAAAATTCCGTCCTACCTGGTCTGCTGGTTTAAAGTGGAGAGTGGGGAACGAACATTTTGCAGCGGGTTGGGATTGGATTGACGGGCTTGATCTTTCGGCCTCGTACGGTTACCAGGGAATGGCGGTGGAAACCGTGTCTCCTTATTTGATCGCTTCGGATGGCGGTTTCCATAAGCAGTATAAACAATATACTTTAAACATTAGGAGTTTGCCTTATGATAATCTGGGCTGGGAGAAAACAAAAACGTGGAATTTTAGCGTGGATTTGTCTTTTTTGAAGGGGCGTTTGAATTTGGTGGCTAATATGTTCAAGAAGGATAGTGATGTATTGTCATCCAGGGATGTGCCGGCGGAGAATGGTATGCAAAATTCCGTGATTTTCGGTTCAAAGATGGAGAATAAGGGGTATGATTTAACCGTGAACGTGGTTCCTGTTCGGAATAAGGATTTCACCTGGCAGTTTTCAGTGAATACAGCTGTTACGAAAAATAAACAAACGAATAATGAACGGGTGAATACGTTGGATGATTTTTTGAATGGGACGTGTATCGTAAACGGGGAGTCGTATTCAAGTTTTTATTCTTTAGAGTTTGACGGACTTGACCCGGAGGATGGAACACCTCTGTTTAAGAATTTGGATTTGGATACGGATAATTTTATGAATTATTTGGTTTATAGCGGTAAGGATGAACCGGATTTTAGTGGAGGGCTTTCAACCTCGTTTCGTTATAAGAATTTGCGGTTACAAGCGAATTTTTCCATGCAGTTTGGAGGACAGGGACGTATCCCGGATTTGTATAATACATCCAATGGCCAAAAAGGGCTTCCTTCTCCGGAATTAAATGTTTCGCGGAAATTGTTGAATCGTTGGAAAAATCCCGGGGATGAGACTATTTATCCCTCTTTGCCGGGACGAGGCCGGACAGATGCATTGGCATTACCGGGATCCGGAAGTTATAAAACTCCTTATCAAATGTATAATTTGGCGGATATCCGAGTAGCCGATACTGATTTTATTCGTTGCACGCAATTATCGTTGAATTATCAATTCGGAGAGAAAATTTTGCAAGCCATACATGCTAATAGTTTGAGTTTAGGGGTAAGTATGTCTAACCCATTTATGATTGTATTCGATAAGAAATGGGAGGGGATTGATCCGGAGACAGGTGGATGGCCCACTAGGCGTACGATGTCGTTGTCATTGAGTGTGGCATTTTGATGTTGAAATTTAAAATAGAAGAGATGAATATAAAAGATATATTTAAGTGGGTGATTCTTGCGGTGTGGACTTTGTCGTGGGGAGGTTGTTCCGATTTTTTAAATGAAGAATCGCAGGATGAGGTTATTCCTAAAACGGTTACGGATTTTAGCGAGTTGCTGATGGGGAGCGGTTATCCCAGTGTGTCTAATTATCCCGGGGCGATTTGTGCCCAGTTGGATGATGATAAAGAGATGAACTGGTTGGGACAGGAATTGGTGGGAAATGTTTTGGGAAGTACGGAAGCTGAGGCGTGGTTTCCTATGTTTACTTGGCAGCCGGATATGTTCCGACGGAACGAAGGAGTTGTATTGGCTTCCACGGAATATTACCAGTTTTACGAGAGGATCAAGGGATGTAATGCCGTGTTGGATTATATTGGTGATGCAATCGGCACGGAAGCCGAACGTGAAAAAGTGCAGGCCGAGGCTTTGGCATTAAGGGCTTATTATTATTTTTGGTTGGTGAACTTGTATGGTGAACCTTATAATTATAATAAGACGGCATTGGGTGTTCCCTTGAAGTTGGTTTCCGCTGTAAACGAGGAAATCGGTGGTCCCCGGGAGACCGTGGAAAAGGTATACGAACGGATTTTAGAAGATTTGAATGCTTCTGCACGTTTGTTCGAGAAATATGAGGTCGTGATAGGGAATTATCGAATAAATCTTCCTGCCGTGAAGGTTTTATTATCCCGCGTGTATCTTTACATGGAACAATGGAGTGATGCAGCACAAGCGGCTACGGAGGCTATTCGCTTAGGTAAGGGATTGAGTGATCTGACTTCTTTGGAAGACGGTGATTTTGCGGGTATGAATAGTTATACAATGAATGAAACTTTATGGATTTTTGGAAGTAGTATCGCTAGTTTTAGTAGTGCTTTTACTTTTAGTTCGGACTTGTTGAGTTTGTATACGGCTAATGATAAGAGAATGGGGATGTATATTATTGAGGATTATGCTGCGGGAGGAAAGTTTAGAGGGTATATTTATAATAAGTATGGTGTTGAGGGTGAACCGAGACAGTGTTTGCGTTTATCGGAAGCTTATTTGAATCGAGCTGAGGCTTATGCCCAGATGCCGGATAAAAGTGCGGAGGCATTGTCTGATTTGAATGAACTTCGAAAAAAACGTATCGAGGGGTATGAAGATGTAAATATCACGGATCCCGTGGCATTATTGGATACGATTCGTAAGGAACGGCGTTTGGAGCTTTGTTTTGAAGGACATCGTTGGTTTGACTTGCGGCGTTATGGTATGCCAGAGATCAAGCATGTTTATCAGGAGAGTGAGACCGCCCCGAAGATGGTGTACACGTTGAAGGAAAAGGATCGGATGTATACGCTTCCGATCCCTCCGAGTGTGATGGAAAAGAATCGTCAATTGGTGCAGAACGTTTCTGATAGCGAACCTTTAAGACAAGGAGTTGTAGAATAATCATAAAAAAGAGAATTATGCGAAAGATATTTGTTTTTGTGCTTGTCGCTTTAAGCACGTGGACGGCTTGCTCGGATGATAAGGATTTAGGACCGGATATTCCATTTGTAGGAAGTTATCAATTGCCACAGGGAAAATCTTCAGCGGATGATCGTATCGTGGAGCTTTTCAACACGTATGGTTCGTATTTTCTGTACGAGTACACGCAGAAGGATTTTAATTGGACTCAAGTGAGTGTGGGTAGTAGTGCTAATTATTCATACGGGACTATATTGGGAGACCCTGTTTATGCCGGGGATTGGTTGGATGTAATGGAACGAATCTGGTTGGATTTTTATCCTGAGGATTTTTTGCAGAAGAATTTACCTTACCGGATATTGATGGCGGATTCAATTAAACAGACCTATACGTACGAGAGACCGGCGACTTATTATAAAGTTTATTTGACCACGAATACGTTGGCTATTGCGGGATTGAATAAGGATATCGTTTCATTATCGGGAGCGGTGGAGAAATCTTTTAAAAATGTGTTGCAGCAGGAATTCCTGAAGCATTTGATTAATTCCGGAGCACTTGTGGCGCCAGATGAATTTTATTATGTGAGTGATTATTCCAAGAAGGCTACAGCTGGAGTAGAGGCTAGAACGAGAGGATTTGTTCCGAGTATAGATATGGAAGAGTCTTACGGATCCGTGTATGATTGGTGTACTTACATTGTTTATGGAACAACGGAATTGTCGAGGACGAATGATTTGAGGCATTATCTGATGAATATGATTAGTCATGCGGAAACGGAGTCCAATTCTTGGGCGACTTATTTGACTTATCCGCTAGTGAAAAAGAAGCATGATATATTGAAGAAATATTTCCTAGAGGAATATGGCATTGATTTCCAGAAGATCGGAAATGCTAATGCAAAGTATTCGGAGTAAGTAAAGCAGTTTATTAATAATGACAGAACTTTTTTATGCTATCGCTTTTTAGCGATAGCATAGGATCGGTCTGTATTTAAAAGAGGTGTTTAAGTTCGTTGTATGAAATAATTTAATGAAATTGTTGTATGGAAAATTCGATTGTAAAAGTAGAACATTTGTCTCATCGTTACAGTGTTCAGTGGGCTATCCGAGATATTGATTTTGAGATTAATCAACGGGGTATTTTGGGACTTTTGGGTTCTAATGGAGCCGGAAAGTCGACCACGATGAATATTATTTGCGGGGTGTTGAAACAGACGGAGGGAAATGTTTATATAAATGGTATTAATTTACGGGAGAATCCGGTGGAGGCGAAAAAGAACGTGGGTTTCTTGCCCCAGAAAGCTCCCTTGCATTTGGACTTCACGGTGGACGAGTACCTGACGTATTGTGCGGAATTACATATGGTTGATAAGACTCGTATCAAAGCGGCCGTGGATGAGGCGAAGGAGCGTTGTGGGATTACTCATTTCAGTAAACGGGTGTTGCGTAATCTTTCCGGTGGTTACCAGCAACGGGTGGGAATTGCTCAAGCGATCGTGCATAACCCGAAGTTTGTTGTGCTGGACGAACCGACTAACGGGTTGGACCCAAATCAAATTGTGGAAGTGCGTCATTTGATTAAGGAGATCGCAGAAGAACGTTCCGTGTTGTTGTCTACTCATATTCTTTCGGAAGTACAGGCCACGTGTCGGGAGATCAAGATGATCGAGAACGGGCAGATGATTTTTTCGGGGACAATAGAGCAGTTTGATAATTATATTCAGCCGAACACGTTGTTGCTTGAACTAGATACGCCTCCGATGGAGTGTGATTTGATGTTGCCGGGTATTTCTAAAGTGGAGACGTTGTCGGAAAGACGTTTCCGTTTACGGTATGACGGAGATCAGGATACGGCTAAGCGGGTTGCCGAGCAGTGCGTTACCCGAGGATGGGGTTTGATTGAGTTGGTTATTGAAAAGAGTTCATTGGATGCCGTGTTTGCCCAGTTGTCGAAAAATGCGGCGAGAGGGAAAAGAAAGTAGTATGTAAATTAATATGAAGTAAGATATTATGAGACGAATATATAAAATAGCAAAAGCGGAGTTAGCCACGTTGTTTTATTCTCCGGTTGCGTGGTTCATTTTAGTGGTGTTCTCGTTCCAGGTAGGAATGCAGTTTATTGATTTGATTGGAGAACAAGCACAGGCAAATACGTTAGGGTATAGTTGGGGATTTTTGACAGCCAATTTGTTGGGAGGAATGAGAGGTTTGTTCACGGTAGTGCAACAGTATCTTTATCTTTACATGCCTTTGCTGACAATGTCGTTGATGAGTAGAGAGTATAGTAGTGGTTCGATCAAGTTGTTGTACGCATCTCCGGTGACGTCTACTCATATTATTTTGGGTAAGTTTTTGTCTATGATGTTGTACGGGTTAGTGTTGATGGGTGTGTTATTCGTGATGGTGTTGTTTGGCGGATGCGTTATCGATAATTTTGGCTGGGGTGAGGCTTTGTCTGGTTTGTTGGGATTGTATCTTTTGTTGTGTGCTTATGCGGCAATCGGTTTGTTCGTGTCTTCATTAACATCTTATCAGGTTGTGGCCGGTATTGGAACATTGGTTATTTTGGCAGCTTTAAATTACTTGAATCAAGTGGGGCAGAGTTATGAATTCGTGCGGGATATCACTTATTGGCTTTGTATTTCCGGTCGTTCGGGCGAGATGATTGCGGGGTTGATTTGTAGTGAGGATGTGATTTATTTTGCAGTTGTGGTGGCTATGTTTTTGTCGTTGGCGATTTTGAGATTGAATTCAACTCGTCAGTATGCTCCAAAGAGTGTGACGTGGGGTAAATATTTGGGTGTGATTGCGGGTACTTGTATGATTGGTTATATCACGTCCCGTCCGATGATGATGTGTTTTTATGATGCGACGGAGACGAAACGGATGACTTTGACCCCGAAGAGTCAGGAAATTATGAATCAGTTGGAAGATGGAATGACGATTACGACTTATGTGAATTATTTGGATCGGAACGCTTATCTCGGAATTCCCAAGATGGTAAATAACGATAAACAACGTTTCAAACAATATCTTCGCTTTAAGCCGGATATCAAGATGAAGTACGTGTATTATTATGATACTGTAACTAATAACCCGTGGTTAATGAATCGTTATCCCGGTAAGACGATTAAAGAGATAGCCGAAGAGGAGGCCGAGAAGAAGGGATGGAATCTTAAGCAACTTTTAACCCCGGAGCAAATAAAGAAAATTATTGATTTAGAGCCGGAAGGGAACGTGTTTGTTCGGTTGATAGAGCGGAAAAACGGGCAAAAGGCTTTTTTGCGTTTATTTAATGATGTGGAGATATTCCCTAGTGAGGCGGAAGTTGGTGTGACTTTCAAGCGTTTTGTGATGGAATTGCCTAAAGTGGGATTTCTTACTGGACATGGAGAACCTTCCATAACCGGGCAACTCCGTCGGGACTATTTGTTGTTTGCTGGAGAAAAAACTTTCCGCCATTCGTTATTGAATCAAGGGTTTGACACGGAGGAAGTGTCTATTTCAGGAGATTCTGATATTCCGAGTTATATCAATATTTTGGTTATCGCCGATATGAGTAAACCTTTAACTGAGGAAGAGACAGTTAAATTGAATAAATATATTGAGCGAGGAGGGAACTTGTTAATTGCGGCTGGTGCCGGCAAACAGGATATCATGAACTCGATCGTGGAACCATTGGGTGTGCGTTTGTTGCCGGGTACTCTAGTGCAAAGAAAAGTGGATATTCTTCCTAATTCTATGATGGTAAATCCCGTGCCGGAAACGGTGAAAGAGCTTTCTTATCAATATGAATTTATGTGGTTGACACGCAAATTTAAAGTGAATATGAAAGATGCCGTGGGGTTGGATTATACAACGGATAAGGGTTTTGTCGTACGTGAATTATTGCGGACGGATTCCACGGGATGCTGGAATGAGTTGGAAACTCGTGACTTCGTGAATGATACAGTTGTCTTAAACCCCGCGGTAGGCGAGATTGAGCGGATGTTCCCGACGGCTTTGGCTTTGTCACGTATGGTTGGGGACCGGGAACAACGAATCATGATTCTGGGTAATGCTAGTTGTATTAGTAATGATGGTGTTGCGGGAGAGAGAGGGGTACCCGTGGCGAATTATCCGTTGGTGACTGGTACCTTCCATTGGTTCTCTTATGGAGAAGCTCCTTTGGACGTGCGTCGTCCGGGAGGTCCGGATGATAAGATTCATTTGGAACGTCCGGATATGCCGTATGTGAAGATTGCTTTTATGGTGGTATTGCCCGTGATGTTGTTGTTGTGGGGAATAATCCTGATGATTCGTAGAAAGAGGAACTAACAAATGATTCGTAGTGTGTCTTTCAAAATTTGGTGCGATTGAGTTATAGAATAAACTGAAATAAATGGGATTTCGAATAGATAAACAAACATTGAATGATCTGGCAATATTGAGTGCCGGGGCAAACAAATCGGTGTACGAGATCTTTAACAGAACACATACCCGGGGTGGGGCAAAATTGCTGGAAGAAATGTTCCAGCATCCCCTCTCGGAATGTGACCTGATTGCTAATAGGAGCGCAGCTATTCATTACTATCAGAATTGTGGTATGGAGTTCCCGTTCCGGGCGGCAATTTTTGATGCGATTGAGTTTTATCTGGATAACACGGACACGCGTAGTCAGTTGCAACATCAGAATAATACTTTGGAGTGGAAGATGAAAAATCTGATGGGAGCCGATACGGGATATACTTGGATTCAGAATGGAATATTGGGGTGTCTCGAATTGTTGAATACCCTGAATGATTTTTTGAGTAAGACGGTAGACTCGGATAGTAAAGCTGTGGCTGAGGTGAATCTGAATTTGAGAAAGTTGTTGGATAATGAGAAATGGGCGTGGTACTCGGGTAAGAAGAAGATAAATTATGAACAGGCTGTTGCTTATGATCGGGTATTTCGCTTCGAGGAGCGGGATAGTTTTTATAAGATGCTTCACTATGTTTACTTGATGGATGTGTATATTGCCGTGGCACGAGTGGCTAAAGAACGAGGATTTGCTTTTGCTTCGGTATGTCCCGGTGAACGTAATGTTTTGAAGATAAAAGGGGCTTTTCACCCATTCTTGAAAAAACCGAAGGGAAACACGTTGGAGGTAGATGAGAATAGTAATGTTATTTTTCTGACAGGAGCTAATATGGCTGGAAAGTCTACTTTTATGAAAACGTTCTCTATCGCGATTTTTCTGGCTCATGTGGGTTTTCCTGTTCCAGCGGAGGCAATGGAATTCTCCGTGCGCAACGGGATGTTCACGACAATTAACTTGCCAGACAATCTGAGTATGGGGTATAGTCATTTCTATGCAGAGGTATTGCGGTTGAAGAAAGTGGTTATGCAATTGCAACAAACAAAAAAGCTTGTTATCGTGTTTGATGAACTTTTCCGGGGAACCAATGTCAAGGATGCTTATGATGCCACGTTGGCCGTGACGGAAGCTTTTGCGGGCGTGCCTGATTGTTTGTTCTTGATATCCACGCATATTATAGAGGTGGGGGTGGTTTTGAAAGAACGGTGCAAGAATATTCGTTTCGTGTATCTTCCTACTAAAATGGAAGGTGGAAAGCCAGTTTATACTTACCAGTTGACAGAGGGGATTACTAATGATCGGCATGGAATGATTATTATCAACAACGAGAAAATTATTGATATTATAAATGGTGAGGGAGGAGAGCAATGAGTTTTGAGACAGATAAACAGACTTTGGATGACCTGAATATTTTAGGTAAATATAGTAATAATTCCGTTTATAGTTTGTATGGTGGATTGGTTACCCGAGGAGCAGAGCGACTAATGGACCAGATGTTTGCTAATCCGTTAACGGATTCGGATGCAATTAACAGGAGAACCTTGATTTTTAATTATTTTAAGCTGCATGATTTGGAATTTCCCGGTTCTCCCGAAGAATTTGAAGAGGTGGATCAGTATGTGGGGAAAGGTAGCCGGACTTCCGGGATGATGAAATTGTTGTCCCTTGCTAAGATGAGATTGTTGGAGATGATTAGTAAGGATGAACATTTTGCTATATGGCGAAGGCAGATGGAAGCGACGATTGCTTTTTTGCGTGAAGGGAAAAAATATCTTACGCGGGTAAGTAAAGATATCGCCGGTAATCCTTTGGAAGAACGTGTTTTATGGGGACAAAATCTTTTGGGTAATAAAGTTTTTACCCGTTTGTTGGAGAGTCCGCCCCAAAGTTTAAGTTTTTACGAGATGTTTTCTGTTGATCGTTTGTTGCGTGGCGAATGGATCACTCAGTTACAGGAATTGCTTGATCTTTTCGTGGAAATAGATCTTTATACCGTGGTTGGGCGAGTTGCACGAGAATATAATTTCTGTTTTGCAGAAGCGATGAAAGACGGGGAGATATCTATGGAAATAAAAGGTTTGCATCATCCCTGTATCCGAAAGGCAGTCGATAACGATCTGACGATTACCCGGCAAAAGAATATTTTCTTCTTGACCGGAGCGAATATGGCTGGAAAGTCTACTTTAATGAAGTCTTTCGGTATTGCAGTTTACATGGCGCACATGGGCTTCCCTGTTGCTGCACGTAGTATGCGTTTCACGGTACAGGACGGTATGTATACTTCTATTAATGTTCCTGATAATATTAATATGGGGTACAGTCATTTTTATGCGGAAGTGCTTCGTGTGAAAAAGGTCGCAATTGAGGTGAGTCTTTCAAAGCGTCTTGTAGTGATTTTTGACGAACTTTTCAAGGGGACGAATGTCAAGGATGCTTACGATGCTACTTTTGCAGTGACTTCCGCGCTGACGAAGCGACATGCTTGTTCTTTCATGATATCGACACATATTATAGAGGTTGGGCAGGACCTGAGTAAAAGTTGTGATAACGTGACGTTTGCTTACTTGCCCACAGTGATGAACGGGAGCGTGCCGACTTATACATATAAGTTAGAGCCGGGGATTACCAATGATAAACATGGAATGATTATCATTAATAATGAACGGATTGTTGAACTTATACGAGCGTTGTAACAACTGGTTGAGGTTTGTTGATAGAGTCATGGGGAGGTGTCTAAAAAGTTAATTTACAGGCACCTCCTTTTTATATTCTATAATTAATTTTTATTTTATGAATGAAAAATTATGCATTTATTAAAATGTAATATTGCTAAAAATGAAAACGATTAAAATTGAAAAATTAACAAAGAATTAATGTAGAATCATTTTGAATAACGAATTTCATCGTATAAATTTGTTGATAGAAATGGTGCGTGATCTTTAGAGGTCAAAAAAAGTTGAATGATTAAAACAATAAAAATGAAAAGATTAGGATTGATTATTGTTAGTTGCATCTTCTCGCTGTTATCGGTGCATACGTTGTATGCGCAGGAACAGGATAAGTTGTTGCAACTATTGAAACAAGAGTTGGCGGCGGATATGCAAGAGCTGCAGAAACAGGAAAATCCTCCCTATCACATGAATTTTAGGGTCATGGATGATCGTACGGTAAATATTTCAAGTTCTTTCGGGGCAACAATGATGTCCGTGGAACAACATGCTCGTTCGATGGTTCCGCAAATTCGGGTGGGAGATACTATTCTGGATAATTTTAAATATAATGCAATGGGTGCCCCGGCTGATCAGCGTGGTAATGTACGGGTGGCTTACCTGGGGTTGGATGATGAGAAAGGTGCCGATGCAACTCGTCAGGCAATCTGGGCCGAGGTAATGAAACGTTATGATTTTGCGGTGGAAGCGTACCAAAGAGCGAAAACTCAAAGTCAAGTGAGTGTCGCTGACGAGGATAAGGCTCCTTCTTTCTCTGCTGCTCCGGTTGAGAAATATTATGAGGCTCCTCTTCCTGCAGAGAAGTTGACGGTTGATCGAGATGCTTGGGAAAAACGGTTGAATGAAATTTCCGCGGTGTTTAAGGCATATCCGTTATTACAATCAGGTGATGTTAGTTTGACATTCCGGGTTCTGCGGAATTATTTCGTAAATACAGAAGGAACTGAGGTCGTGCAGAATAGAACATACGCGCGAATCATGATTAGTGCATCAATGAAGGCCGAGGATGGTATGGAGTTACCGTTGAATATGTCGTACTTTGCATACGATCCGAAAGATCTTCCCTCTAATGACCGGATGATTGCTGACGCTAAGGATATGGTAAGAAGGTTAACCGTGTTGCGTGATGCTCCGGTTGTTGATCCTTACACGGGACCCGCTATTTTGTCCGGTCCGGCTAGTGGGGTGTTCTTCCACGAGATTTTCGGTCACCGTATTGAAGGGCACCGTTTGAAAGGTGGGGGTGAAACTTTTAAGAAGAAAGTAGGGGAGTTGGTTTTGCCTGCAGACTTCCAAGTATATTGTGATCCGACTTTGCGTAGTTACGCCGGGGAAGAGTTGAATGGTTTCTATTTATATGATGATCAAGGAGTGAAAGCTCGCCGGGTTGATGTCGTGAAAGATGGCGTTTTGAGAGAATTCTTGATGAGTCGGGTCCCGCTGGATGGATTCCCGCGTAGCAATGGGCACGGACGTACTGCCGGGGGTGGTGATCCTGTATCCCGTCAGTCGAATTTGGTGGTGGAGACAACAGCACCTCACTCGGAGGCTGAATTGCGTTCTATGTTGATCGAGGAGGCTAAAAAACAGGGAAAGGAATACGGGTACTATTTTAAAGAAGTAACCAGTGGTTTCACGTTGACGGGAGAAGGAGGTAGCTTGAATTCATTTAACGTGACTCCCTTGGAAGTGTACAGGATATACGTGGACGGACGTCCGGACGAGTTGGTGCGCGGCGTGGATTTGATTGGAACCCCGTTATCCATGTTCTCTAATATTGTATGTGGAGGTGATACTCCCAGCGTGTTCACGGGAGAGTGTGGTGCGGAATCCGGTTGGGTGCCTGTGACGGCCAGTTCCCCGATGATCCTGGTAAACAAGATCGAGACTCAACGTAGACAGAAGTCAAGAGATTTACCCCCGATTTTACCGGCCCCGGGAAAGAACTAAAAGTTAAAAGCTAAAAACTAAAAGTTAATGAATCGGGTGATTTAAAAATCACGGGGTCATTGAAATTTAAAATCTACAATTGAAATGAAATATATATTATCGATTATATTATTTTTCCTGTTGGCAGGATCATTGTTCGCGCAGAATGAACAGGATCAGGTGATTTTTAAAGCTATGCAGGATGAGATGCAACGTAGCAAAGATCAATTGATGTTGCCGGGTATGCAGAAACCGTATTATTTGTCCTACACTTTGGGACGTACACGCCAGTTTGAGGTCGTGGGTGCGTTAGGTGGTATTACTAATTTCTACGAGTCTCCCTGGAGTGCCGTTGGTGGGGTACAGATGTTCTTGGGGGATTATGATCGTAATAATGACGTTAATTACGCGTGTGCTTCTATTCAGGCCGGAATGCCGGAGCAGGCTGATTATGATGTAATCCGGAGAAATTTCTGGTTGGGATCAGATGCCATGTATAAATGGTCATTGCAGGCGGGAGCGATGAAGGATGCTTATTTGAAGGCGAACCCGAAGACTGCAGAAGAAGCTGCCGTGAAGGATCAACAGAAGGTGGCTGCCGTTACCCGAATCGAGGAACCGAAGACTGCTTACACGATTGATCGTGCGAAGTTGGAGGGTATTGTAGAAGAATTATCTGCTATTTTCAAGGGTTATAAGGATATTTATGATTCATCCGTGGCTATTACGGGGCAGGAAATGGAAGTGTACAAGTCTACCACGGATGGGGTCGTGCTGAAAGAACCGTTACGTTATGCAAGTTTGGTGGTCTCTGCTTATGTGATGACCGAAGATGGAGTTCGTATTGATGATGCATATTCCGTGCTTGTCGCTCGTCCGGATGATTTGCCTTCTTTGGATGAATTAAAGAAAGGGGTTAAGGTTTTTGCCGATAACTTGATCAAGTTGAAGAATGCCCCGGCAATTACAGAATATTATGCAGGTCCGGTGTTGCTTGAAGATGGTGCTTGTTCATCTGTTTTTATAAGTAATTTTTTGAAACGCGGAGCTCTTTTTGCTTATCGTAAACCCGATACTGACCGGGCTCAACCGGTGAAAACGTTGGATGCTCGTTTGGGGATGAAGATTGTAGATAATCGTGTGTCTATCAAAAACTACAGCTCTTTGGATAAGTATAATGGAGTTCCTTTGTTGGGGGCTTATAATATTGATGCAGAGGGTGTCGTTCCTGCTAAAGAGATGACATTGGTTGACCATGGTATTTTTAAAAGTATGCTGAACGGGTGTATCCCGACGTTGTACGCTCCCCAATCAACGGGTAGTTCCCGTTTCTTGTTGTCCAGCAGCAATGGCATGTTCGCCACGGCTCCGGGAACTATTCATATTGAAGTGGAAAAAGGAACGAAGCCGGAGAAAATGAAGAGCGCGTTGATTAAAGCTGCTAAAGAAGAAGGTTTGAAGTATGCTTATATTGTTCGGAGTTTAGCTGGTAAGGCTTCTCGTATCTATCGGGTGGATCTGGACGGTAAGGAAACTCAAGTTCGTTTCGGAGATGTAAGTGGGTTGACGTTGATAAATCTGAAACGTATGTTGAATATTTCCAGCAAGGAAAATGTGAGTAACTACATTTTAAATGGTCAATTATTGTCTTCTTTAATTTATCCGTCTTCAATCTTGGTTGAGAATATCGAGATCAACAAGTCAGACGTGAAGAAAGATAAGGAACAAGTATTGACTTTCCCGTTACAACGGTAAGATTATTTTAAGATATCAGAACAAGGGGCCTTTGATTCAGAGATGGATCAAGGGTTTTATAAGTTCTTGATGGTATAAAAAAAGGCGGTCGAACAATTTATTCGATCGCCTTTTCTCTTGGTTACCTGTCTTTATTTAATTTCAATAGTTCTCTCTGCTTTTTTAATCTCTTCCAGAGATAGTTTCGGTAGATCAATGGTTAGAACACCGTGTTCAACTCCGGCTGCAATTTTCTCTTTATCCACGTCATCCGGTAGGATCATGGTTTGTTGGAATTTCGAGTATGAAAACTCCCGGCGTAAATAGCGATGTTCCTTTTGTTCCTCTTTACTCTCGCTCTTTTTCTCCATGGAGATCACTAGATTGTTATCCTCGTCTATGCGAACGTTGAAATCTTCTTTCGTCATACCCGGCGCAGCAACTTCTACTTTATATTCCTTTTCGGATTCAATCACGTTAATCGCAGGTGCGGTTGCGTTTGCTCTTGTCATCCACTCGTTATCAAAGAAATCATTAAAGATACTTGGTAACCAATTTTGAGTTCTTCTTACAGGCATCATAATTTTAGTCTCCTATCTTTAAGTTCAACATTATCATTTAATTATATTCAGGTCTTTTGTGAACCTGCATTCGTTTATAGATATTGCAAAGTGTATGCCAACTCTTTTTATGGACTTTTTGTCACAATTTTATGTCAAATTTTCAGCGCTTGCGTCAAATAGAGAAAAGAAAAAAGCGAGATTAAATATTTAAATTTCTAATAATAATTGTAGCTTTATACTTCCTTTTAATGAGGATAGAATAATTTAATGATAAACATACATTATATGAAAAAGAATTACAATTGGGCTAAAGTGACACTTGTTATGGGGTGTATGCTTGGGTTGGGGTGGTTGGCAACCCCGGTAATGGCACGAGATATGGACGTGCGGTTAATGGATGAAGATACGACAATTATGGTAGTTGCCGAGGTACAACCGGAATTTAACGGGAATTTGAATCAATGGATCGGGGAAAATGTACAGTATCCGGAAGAGGCGTATGTCAATCAAATTGACGGGCGGGTATTTGTTACTTTCGTGATCGAGAAAGACGGAGCGGTGACACATGCTCGTGTGGTTCGATCTGCCCATCCTCTTTTGGACGCAGAGGCATTAAGGGTGATTGCAGGTATGCCGAAATGGAAACCGGCCATGTCAGGTGGGAAAGCCGTACGTTTCGAGAAAACTTTACCGATTACGTTTAAATATACCCCGCAGGAAACGGTATTGACTTTTGAAGAGTATTTGAAAAACTTGGAGGAAGAACGAGTGATGTTGGAGAAAGGTGAAAAGATGAGTATGGAGGATATGGCTCGGCGGGTGAATGCTTTTAAAGAGCAATTGGGTGATGATGCCACCTTGCGTAAAATGTTGCTGGAAAAGAGTCAGTCAATCAAGGGACAGATTGATAGTACTGTGAAAGTTCAAACGAAAGTGTTGAAGTTGAAAAAGAATGACGTGAAGGAATTGACGAAGATTTACGAGGATGAGATTGATGCGAAGATCAAATTGATAGAGAGTTTGGGTACGGATCAGTTTATCAGTTATTTCGTGGAATCGGAACTTGAAATGAGAAAGATAGAGATGGACAAGATGTTGAAGATTAAAGATCTTTTGAAGGATCGCTTCAAATTGTACTTTGAGAATTACATATTGCAACAATAATATTTTAGATTAAAAGATGTAAAAGCCGAGATTCTTTTTATCTCGGCTTTTTTGTTGCCACATTGTCAGTTTCGGTCGTAACTATGCATCAGCTTAGAACGTATATCACGGGTTGGTACATAGTTTGTATTAACTATTACAAAATGTATAAATCATAACAGTATGGCCTATATAGATTACTATAAAATTTTAGGAGTTGAAGAAAGTGCTTCACAGGATGATATCAAGAAGGCTTTTAAGAAATTGGCCAGAAAGTATCACCCGGACTTGAATCCGGACGATCCGAATGCCAAGCAACGTTTTCAGGAGATTAATGAGGCGAACGAAGTATTGGGTGATCCGGAGAAACGGAAAAAGTATGACCAGTACGGCGAGAACTGGAAACATGCGGACGAGTTTGAAGCTCAGAAACAACGTTACCAGCAGCAAGGTGGTGGCGGATTTGGTGACGGAGGCGGGGCTTACTGGTCCTCGGGAGGCGGATTCTCCGGTATGGGAGGAGACGGTGAATTTTCGGATTTCTTCGAATCCTTGTTCGGTTCTCGGAGAGGTGGTGGGCGAACTGCCGGATTCCGGGGACAGGATTATAATGCGGAGTTGCATCTTTCATTCCAGGATGCGGCTAAGACTCACAAGCAAGTGTTGACCGTGAACGGGAAGAATATCCGTATTACCGTCCCGGCAGGTGTTACCGACGGGCAGACGATCAAGCTGAAAGGTCAGGGAGGTCCCGGGGTGAACGGCGGGCCTGCCGGAGATTTATATATCACGTTTGTCATTGCCGAAGACCCGGTATTCAAGCGTTTGGGTAATGATTTGTACGTGACGGCTCCTTTGAACCTGTACACGGCGGTTCTTGGAGGAGAACAAGTAGTCGAGACGATGAATGGGAAAGTGAAGTTGAAAGTGAAACCGGGAACGCAGAACGGGGCAAAGGTAAGGTTGAAGGGCAAAGGTTTTCCCGTTTACAAGGAAGAGGGAAAGTTCGGTGACCTGATCGTGACTTACTCGGTAGAGATTCCGACGACGCTGACGGAAAAGCAAAAAGAGTTGTTCCGGGAATTACAGAATCTTAATTAGGGAGAAGAGTTATGGAAACAGATTTGATTATAGTCAGAGAATACTGTCAGAAAAGTCACGTGGACCCCTCGTTTATCGTGTCTTTGGAAGAGGACGGGTTGATTGATATCCGGGTGGTTGACGGAGAACGCTATTTGCTTGAATCGCAATTACAGGATTTGGAGCGTTTTATCCGTTGGCACGAGGATTTGTCCGTGAATATCGAGGGTATCGGTGTCATCCACGAGTTGATGGGACGTTTACACGAAATGCAGCATGAACTGGATCAGTTACGCCGAGAGGTTCGGGTGTTCCGCTCGAATCATTTCGGGTATTGGGAAGAATAGGAGCTAAAGAGTGTTCGTATATACATACTTCACACCCTCTAGCCCTTTACTGGTGTGCTTCTTCGCTTACTCTACTGCTACTCTTCTGCTACTCTATTGCTCTTCTACTGTAAATACAGTTAAAAAGCTAGTGAATAATAGATTAATAGTTACTTTTATTGTAAAGTAGTACAGAAGAGATACTTTGGTAAGTACGGTGCGTTACTATTACCTTCCTCTTCGTCTTATCCAGATAAAGATGGCAAAGAATATGAGGATAAGGGAGAGGCCCCCGATGAGTCCGAATTTCGTGACTTTCATGCCTGATTCTCCGACATATACCTTATTGTCGGGTGGTGTCGGGCGGCGGATGTCAATGGGTACTTCTTCATTCGACATCCAGAAGAAAGTTCCGAGAACAAAGGAATAGTTGGCGGCCCGGATTCCTTTCCTTCTCATCTCGACTTCCGAGTTACTGAGACAATCGGCATCTCCCATGATAATAATACGTTGTTCTTTATGGTTGATGTCTCTTCGTAGCGCGAGGACTGTGGTGAATATCTCTTCCCTTTCGCCTTTGACCGGATTCATGCGCACCGTGTCGTCGATGAAATTCGTGGTCTCGATCTCGTTCCAGCAACCGGTGGTGTCTGTTTTGAAGAGGGGAATAACCTCGAATCCTTTATCCGTCACGTAATTTAAGCCCGTGCATCCGGGAGTGGTGAACGAATAGTCTTGTTTTCGCATGTCTTCCAAGAGATACGAGAGTTCTCCGGCCTCTTTGGTAACGGAAGAAACGATTAAATCCGGGGAGAAATTTTCTGATGGTTTTACCAGGCAACCTGGCATGAACTGTACTCCCAGTTGTTCTATTAATGGATTCATCAATGCTTGACGTTTAGGTTCTCCCGCAATGATCAGGTTACCTCCTTGGGCGATGTAGGTGTTCAACGTGTTCATCTCTTTCGGTGTGAACGGTGATCTGACATCAGCAATGACTAAGATGGTGATGTTAGACGGTATTTCATGTTGTAGGTCTACTTCCGCGATGTCAAAGCCTTGATTAATTAAAGCGTACCGGAAAGGTTTGTCTTGGGAGAAGTGTTTGTAATCCCGATCTCCCTCCCGCGTGCAACTTCGTTCACCGTGTCCTTTGACAAAACCAACGATGGGTAACTCCATGACCAGGCGTTTGAATGCCGCGGATATTTCTGATTCCTTGGGAAACGGGTTCATGAAATCATCATATATGCGTAAGAATGTTTTTTCCCCGTTTTCTCGCTCTAATAAACGTACAAAGCGGTTATTCTCGCTACTCAAGTCGATTAGGGTACGAATTTCTTCCGGAGTTTTTATTTTGTTGGTATCCAGGTCGATTGTTTTGGCGATTCTTTTCATCTGTTCACGCATCGTCATTCCCGGATAACGGAGTGAAAGCGATCGACTGGTTACCGTATCGTAATAGTAGACGTATTTCATGTCGATTTCCGGTTTGAAACGTCGATACATTTTAAAACGATTCATGTCGCTTTTGACCGAGCTCGGAAGCCCGTAGTACATATACCCGTCCAGGATATTCACGTAGGTCGTTATGGTGAGACCTCCTTCCATTTTTTTGATAATATCCTGACTATTCATGGTTAGGGTTCTTTGTTTCGTGCGAGTGGTATCGTAAAAACTCATGAATCTGGGGCGGGAACTGAAATAACCGAGCACGATGGCGATGAGGAATACCCCGATGTATCTTCCCCAGGCAATGGTCCAACTGGTTTTCTGGCGGATCACTTGTAGACGGAGGATCGTGAGCGTGAGGAAAAGGGCGATAACGATCAGGAAGTAAAGTATATCTTCGCTACATATCAACCCGTTAACGAATTCATCGGCTCTGCCGTTGATGGATAACCAGTAGGTGATATCTCTTACGAACTCGATGTCTTGCCACATGCCGCGGACTAGGCTGAGTGCCGCTAAAATAGCGAGTGTACCCATTGCAGAGACAACCTGATAGGAGGTTAAGCTCGACATGAAAAGCCCGATAGAGGCGTAAGCGCAAATCAGTAAATAAAGTCCTAGTAGCCCGGAAAGAGCAACCGTGAAATCGAATGCTTTGATCGTGCAGGCGGAATAGAGCACGTAAATGGCCAGTATCCCGATAAGTACCAGGCCATAAACGAGCATGGCAAAATATTTCCCCAGTACGATCTCTTTATTGGTAACAGGTGAAGAGTATAATAGCTTGATGGAGCCGCTACTTAATTCCCGGCTCATCAATCCCATGGTGAGTAGGGGTATATAGAGGTAGAGATATTGTTGGATGTGGGTGAATAACCCGTAATCTCCCCCGAACGTGAATAGGGTGAGGTTTCCTACCTCGTATTCCAGGGCCTGGCTTCTTACCGACATGCCGAAAGTTCCCGTGAATAAAATACTGGCTTGAAAGGTGAATACAATGAGGATTAGCCACGCTACCGGCGAATAGAATAAAGTCTGTAATTCTGTTTTCGCTATTTTGAATATCATGTTCATATCTTGGTGATTTACGTTATTTTTTAGATAATTCGGCGAACACGGAGTCCATGGAACTCTTTTCCAGGTTGATCTCGTTCAGGCGCCAGCCTTTGGCAACGCTTGTTTCGACGATGCGTTCGGCAATTTCGGGCGTGTCGTTGAATCTCAGTCGGTAGCGGGAGCCTCCCAACTCTTCTACTCCCGTGATTCCGGGGATAAGGCGTAATTCCTCTGTTCCGGGGTTTGCCAGGAGAGAGAGAAGCAGGGAATTCGGTTCTATGTAATTGTCAAATTCATCGACGGAACCCGAAAAGACGAGACTTCCTTGTTCTATCATGTAGATATGATCGCAGGTCGCTTGCACTTCTGTCAGGATGTGGGTGGATAGAATCACGGTACGTTCTTGTGCAATCTCTTTGATCAAATGCCTGATTTCCACGATTTGATTCGGATCCAAGCCATTGGTCGGTTCATCGAACACGACGAAATCAGGATTATGGATAATGGCTTGGGCTATTCCCAGGCGTTGCTGGTATCCTCCCGATAGATTACGGATCAGGCGTTTTTTGAAATGCGAGATTCCGCAACGGACGGTTACCTCGTCAACAGCCTTGTTGACATCGTTTTTAGGTACGTAGCGTAAGTTTGCACAATGTACCAGGTATTCTTCCACGGTTAAGTCCGGGTGGAGAGGGGGAATCTGGGGCAGGAAACCGATGTGGCGTTTCGCTTGAACCGGATCTTTTCTCATGTCGATTCCTTTGATTGAAACACTTCCCTCCGTTTGCTTGAGAACACCGCAGATGATGTTCATCGTGGTGGATTTACCGGCCCCGTTGGAACCGAGTAAGCCGTAAATACCGTTTTTGTTGATTTCAAAATTGATATCCCGGATCGCCCACTGTACACTGTAGCGATGGGATAGGTTTTCGATTTTTAGGATAGATTCGTTCATACCATGTGATTTTAAACATACAATACTTTTTCCCGACTGATTTTACCGTTTATGGTTATGGATATCCCGGAGTTTTAGTTCAAGTTTTTTGTACACTTGGGGATCGTCATTACCCAGTTCTTTCTGGCTGGCAATCGCTTTTTCCAGGATAAGTTTGGCTTCTTTGAAATTCCCGATTCGTGCCAGTACATCAGCCGCCGGAACGGCTACGCGATCATTAAAACGATTCATGTTGAAAGCGTAGTTGATCCATTGGGTGCATAACTCTTTTGTCTTTTTGTCCGAAGGCGAGAGTTTCCAGAAATAATGCGTCCAGTTGATGATATTGTGGGCCGTCACGTTACCCGCATCGAGAAGAAATGAGGCAACGAATTTCATTTGTCCTTTTAAACTTCCCGCTTCTTTTATCATTTTCAGCGTGCCATTCTGATCCTCTTTGATCAACGAATCGACGTGATTTTCACGGATAAGTTTATCCATGTAAGTCGTTAAAGCATCCCTGAATCCTTCTTCATTGGTCCTGTTTTTAGTCCAATAGCATAATTTGATATATTCCGGGGTGGCGAAGAATATCCCTCGGCCTCGTTTTATGTTTAGATCCCCGTCCAGTAATCTTCCCGTGTAATGATTGAATTTCTCTTTTAATTCCAGTAATTCGTTGAACCATTCGAGATCTCCTTCCGCGATACTTTTCTCCAAAAAGGTCGTGATGTCATATTGCACGGGAAAAACGATATTAAAAGAATATCTTCCCACGAATTCCTTGTCGTTAAACTTTTCCCCGTGACTGAACTTCACGATTTCTTCCACGAGGCGAGTCATAAGTTCTTTATCATACAGGGAAATCTCGTCGATTAGCTTGTTGTCCACGTCGATTAGCTCCTTCGTGGGGAGGGCTTTTAAGTAAAGATTCAAGGCCACGGGTTTGTTCTTCTCGTTGGCCGAAGTGTAGTAATCATAAAGTAACTTCTTGCTGGCCGTTCCGTTTTTGATAGCGGCCATCATGTTGTCTATTCCCCCGTGGCGGGCATACATCGAGATCATGTTGGCTTCCGAAATAAAGCCGTCGGCATCCCGGGCTCCGACTATTTTATGGATCACTTTCCCGTTTCCGTCGATGAAAAAGAATGTCGGGTAACCCGTCACGGGATAGGTCTTCACGAACTCTTTGCCGGCAGGGCTTTCGGCGTCTATTTTGAAATTGATGAAAAGGGGATTATAGAAATCTCCCAGTTTTTCCTGAGGGAATACGGTTTTCGACACGTGTTTACAGGGACCGCACCATTTGGTGTAAACGTCCACGAAGATCGTTTTGTTTTCTGTCTTGGCTTTTGTCAGGATTTCCTCCCACGTGCCCGATTCGAATTTTACACCTTGTGCATGGCTTACCATGCAAGTGATAAATACACATACAAATGATAATACGATTTTCTTCATAATCTGTTTTTATAATGGAATGTTAAGAACTACCCCCTCAGGAGGGGGTGAGTTTTTTGATATGGTGATAAGGACTCTTACAGTTTACCGTTGTTGATATCCCGTAGCTTCAATTCGAGAGGTTTGTAAACTTTCTGATCTTCGTTTTTGAGTTCCTTTTGGCTGGCGATCGCTTTTTCTAAGATGATTTTGGCATCTTTGAAATTCCCGATTCTAGCCAATAGATCGGCGGCTGGAACAGCAACTTTATTGTTGAAACGATTTACGTTATAGGCATAGTTGATCCATTTGCTGCATAATGCTTTGGTCTTCTTGTCGGAAGGGGAAAGTTTCCAGAAATAATCGGTCCAGGCGATAATATTATGTGCCGTGACATTTCCGGCTTCAAAGATATGTTGGGCGAAAAATTGCATTTGCCCTTTTAATCCTTCCTTTTTGATCATATTCAGTACTTGATCATGCTCTTCTTTGATCAGGGAATCGACAGGGTTCTCGCTGATTAATTTGTCCATGTAAGTGACTAAAGCGTTTTTGAATTCCTCTTCGTTGACCCTGTTTCTGGTCCAGTAGCAAAGTTTATTGTATTCCGGCGTGGCGAAGAATAAGCCCCGGCCTTGAATAATGTTGAGGTCTCCGTCCAGTAGTTTGCCTCCCCCGTACACTCGGCCGCCGTAATTGGCAAACCTTTCTTTTAGTTGTAACAATTCATTGAACCATTCCCAATTGCCTTCTTGGATACTTTTGCGCAGGAAGGTTGTGATGTCGTACTGGACGGGGAAGACGATACAAAATGCGAACTTTTCCGCATATTTCCCGTCGGAGAACCGGCCGTCGTTGCTGGCTTTCACAATCTCGTCAACAAGTCTTGTCATCAAATCTTTGTCGTAAAGGGAAATCTCTTCAATTAGTTTGTTGTTCTCGTCGATCAACTCTTCGGTCGGGAGCGCTTTCAAGTAAAGATTCAAAGCTTCCGGTTTACTTTTTTTGTTGGCGGAAATGTAGTAGTCGTATAATAATTCCTTATCGGCAGTCCCGTTCTTAATGGCGGCCATCATGTTGTCAATTCCCCCGTGACGGGCATACATGGTGATCATTTTTGCTTCCGAGATAAATCCATCGACATCTTTGGCACCGACAATCTTATGGATGACTTTGCCATTCCCGTCAATGAAAAAGAAGGTGGGGTAACCCGTTACGGGATAGGTTTTCACGAACTCTTTCCCGGCGGGGCTTTCCGCGTCTATCTTGAAATTAATGAATCGGGAATTATAGTATTCTCCCAGTTTTTCCTGGGGGAATACGGTTTCCGACACGTGTTTGCAAGGGCCGCACCATTTGGTGTAGACATCTACGAAAATGGTTTTGTTTTCGGTCTTGGCTTTCGTCAGGATTTCTTTCCACGTGCCCGATTCGAATTTCACGCCTTGGGCGTGGCTTGCCACGCAAGCCACGAGTACACATACAAATGATAATACGATTTTTTTCATGATTTATAATTTATAGTTGAACATCTTATCGTCCTGTGAATGCGTAGTCGGATTTCCATGCCGAACGCTCCGGGCTATTGGTCAGAATCCAACGTATTCTTTGAGCCTGTTGCTGGCTAACGGAGCGGTGAACCCCGACGGGATCATCCATGATATTTTCAGCGAGGAAGAAGCAATCCCCGACAAGTTTATAGGCGGTTTGGTTTTTGTTATACCCCTCTTTGTCATTTCCATAGTATTTATGCGTGTCCGAGCAATAATCCTGGGGTTTCGCACTACTTGAAGCTCCCCACGTGGGAAGTAATCCCAGGTAGAACCCGAACCCGTTTACCAGTTCGTTTTCATTCTTTTCCCCGAAAGAACGTACCATCGTTTGTATCGATTGCAGTTTGTAGAGGATGCCGACCTCGTTGGGTGTCGGGGTCCAGCTTTCCGGGATAGAGGATAGGGTTAAGCCTTCCGGGATTTCTGCCGGGTCTGTCCCGGAGGTGATATACCGGGGAATACATGTTCTGGAAATAGTATAAAAGAATTTGTCGTATTCGTTTTCCCGATCCGAGATCAGCCACACGTTCAAATATTTGTCGTGAGGCCATAATGCTTTTTGATTCACGATAAACGTGTTGTATTGATCTTTAGCTTCATCGGTTACCTCTTCCACGTAGATTCGGTTGATGCCTGGTTCTTGCAATTTGTTCCCGTAAGGATCGTAAACGGCAGCTTTGAACCGGATTTTCGTGTCGACACCCATGGCGTTCGTGCTGGCGCTCCCGGAGAACGTGTTATTGATTTTATCTAAAAGCAGGTGAATTCTTTCCATGGGTATTTCGCCGCCGTAACCCGCTATATCCTTGTTGGATTGAATCAAATGGAATATTACCGGAACCGTGATTTCCGTGTAAGCGTTCGAGACGGAAGGGTCCATGACCGTGAACGTCGTTGTGTTCGAAGTGATCTCCGTGCCTTTGATTTTGGCATACACGTTGAGTGTTTTGCCGATAAGTGACTTGTCGGAAGTCGAGAATACTTTCGATAGGGTTTCTCCCGACGAGGTGTAATACTCTATCTGGGAATGATCTACCCGGCTGTCTTGTACGGTAAATCCGTCTTCCGTCGTGAGTAACGGATTGAATTCGAGTTGTGCTTTCCCGTCGGCCAGTATCTGGTAATGACTGGTGCGTAGTTTTATTTCCTTGATGTGATCCATGTCAACCGGCCCCATTTCCAGGACTTCGTCTTTATCCGGGGTACAGGATAGGATGCATCCGATAAAGATTGCCGCGAGGGTGTATAGAATTCTTTTCATGTTTTTTAATTTAGAAGTTAAAGACTAATCTCATCCCAACCCGGATTTTGAATCATGTTCTTGTTTACCTCCATTTCGCTTTGCGGGATGGGGAAGCAATAACGATAGTCGTCCGGTTCGAGTACATACAGAGTACCGTTGATGACTCTTTCCATCCGGGTTCCGGTACGTTTCATGTCTAACCACCATACGTCCTGTTCGTGATAAAATTCTAGTTTCCGTTCTTTCAGAATTTCGTTTAGCAGGTCGGATTCCGTGTAAGAGCCCTCGATGTCAAGATAACGTCCTTGTTTAAACTTGTTTAGCGCCTCTTTAGCTTCAGTCGTTTTTCCTAATCGACACAGGGCTTCCGCTTTAATAAGTTGAGTCTCTGCGGTTCGGAATAACATGATTATCCCTCCATTCGCTAATCCCCACGATGCGTACGGGCTGTCGGAAAGATTATACTTGTCGTATATAAGACTTCCATCTGTTTTAGTCCTAAAGAAGGTGTTTTTTCTTACATCATCATCTTTATACAGGTTGTAAAATTCGGGTTCCGGTCCCGGATTGGCTTGGGAGGTAGAATATGTTTGATAATATACTCCCGAAACATCTACAATTTGACCGTTAAAGCCATCCACCATGCGGAGGTAAAACTCATCGTTTGTAAAGGCTTGTAGAGCGGGAGCATCAAATATGGCATCGTATGTTGCCTGATCCCGGACGAAAGTACGTCCGGTCATCGCTTTGTCTGCGTGATCAATCGCATTTTGCCAATCCTTTTCTTCGGCTACTGCCGACATTGCTTTGTAACAATAAATGCTGGCAAGCATCCCGTGAAGAAAGCGGGGATTGTAAGCACAGTTCCATGTTGTGGAAGGGGTGCGTTCCATTAAATCGAGTGCTTCCTGACAATCCATCAGGATTCGTTTGTAGACATTGGTTTGGGTTTCACGTTTGGGCATGGCGTTACCGGGGTCTTCGTACGGTTTTAAATACACGGGGACTCCATATTCGTCTTGCTTGTAAGGAGAAAAGTATTGGAGTAATTTGAAATAGGAATAAGCTCTCCATACCAAGGCTTCTCCCTGCACGTAATCCCGCAAGCGTTCATCATCTCCCTCGGCCGTCTTGATTCCTTCAATGATCATGTTGATTGGGCCAAGGAAAGAGTAATAGCTGCGCCAGCAACCGTCGGCGGTGCCCATCCAGCTCATCAGATTTACTGCGCTTTGTTTATATTCTCCCAGAGAGGCATCATAATAAGAACTGGAGTTTTTATTAATGGTGAGTTCCCCGGAACGATAAGCAAATGTTGAGGCCACGTTGAACGAGGGATATAAAAAATAGCCTCCCAGTACCGGTTTTTGACTACCGTCCACGGTTTTTAATAATCTCATGTAACTTGCCAATATGTCTCGATAATCTTCTATCGTGCTGACCACTTGTATATTCTCCGGTTTCAGGTCCAAGAACTTGTCACAACTTTGGACGAAGAATAAACTTGTCAGGGCGATTAATATATATAACTTTTTCATATCGTTGATTTTTTAGAATCCTACGGATAGTTTGATATTGTATTCTCTTGATGTCGGGTAAGAGAATGCTCCTGATGTGCCGACATCCAAGCCCTTATATTTGGTGAATGTCAGTAAATTGTATGCGTTGAGGGAGAGCGACATGTTTTTCATCCCGAAGCGTTGTGCCACTTCCGAGGGTAAACGGTAACTGATGGCGATGTTGGACAAACGCAGGTAATCCCCTTTCTCGTATTTAGTCGATGTGTGGATCCCGGACCAGTAATCATTGCCGGATGAAACAAAACGGGCGATGTCGGTCATATCTCCTCTGGTTTTCCAGAAATTCAGGTAACGTCGTTCCCGGTTGGTTCCCGATACGCTTAAATCACTGGCATAACCGATGGCGGCTTGGCTTTCATTCCCCCAGTTATTCGGGGCATTCTGAAGATCATTAAATGATTGAATAATATGTCCCACCTTGTAACTCCATTGAGTGGAGAATTCCAGATTCTTGTAACGGAAATAGGTGTTGAATCCTCCCACGTATTTGGGATTGGAACGTCCCAAATATTGCATGGAAGTTTTGTAATAATCCGGAGACATGCTTGCATCCCGATCGAAAGATACATAGTCAGGGACGGATTCCAACGTGGGTACGGCACCACTATTTAAATAAGTTTGCTGATTTGCTTCCGATAAGGAGTCCCACCTGTCCAGTAGTTGTGCGTATTCCCTTTTTCCTTCTGGTGTCAAGTAATATTGTGGGTTACCGGATAACGGATCAACTCCTGCAATCTTCCAACCGTAGATAGAGCCGGTCTCTTTCCCGATCACGTTGACGATACCTCCTTTGAGAATTTTGGAACTGATGGCTGATGCGTAGGAATCATAATCGTGTTCTGAACGGATAATTACGTTTTTATTTCTAGCCACGTTTGCCGACGTGCTGAACGTGAGGTCTGTCCGGTTGATCCATCTGATATTGAGGAAGAACTCGATACCGCTGTTTTCCACCGTTCCCCCGTTGGCTTTTACACTTGATCTACCCGTGGAAATAGGAATACTTAAGTTTTCCAGAATATCTTCCGTGCGGTTATTGTAATAATCCATGGTGAAATTGATCCTGCCTTTCAGAAAACCGATATCAATACCCAGATTCCGGTCTTTTTTCTTTTCCCAGCCTACGGAAGGATTCGGATAGGTGAATCCGGTTGCGAATCGGTTGCCCTCGTAAGCATCACTTCCTAGCGTGATCGTGGAGAACGGGTAGGCCGTCCGGTCTATATTTCCGGTGTAACCGTACGATCCGCGGAGGGATAATTCCGTGACAATATCATTTTTGAAGAATTTCTCGTGGTGTAGATTGTAGCGTAATCCGATGGACCACAACGGGGTAAACCGATTGGCATCCCCGATAGCATCCGCCCCGTCGGCCCGGTAGTTGAAATTCAAGATATACCGGTCTTTATACCCGTAACGGAAGGTACCGAGGAACGATACGGTGCGATCCTGCCCGGTAGAGGTGTTAAACATGCTTCCGATTTGAGCCCGTAGCGTTTCGTACGAAACATCATTCCCCAAGTCCGGAACGCCCGTGATGCGGTAGTCCCCGTAATACATGGGAGAAGTGTAGCCGGAATTATTGAACTTTTTGGATGTGACTTCATTAGCCAGTAAAATGCTGAACAGGTGATCATTCTTGATCGTGAAAGAATAGTCGATTTGGTTGCGGATAGACCAGTTGAAGTTTTTACCTGAAGACTCGGATAGTTCTCCATTGTTGAATTCGCTTGGGAGTACATCCTTGTATATTTGTTTGGCAAACGTTTCTTTGTTATAAGAAGTGTACGTGCCGGCCTCGATTTCCGTGGTCGTCGTGTTGTAACTGGCTCCCTTCCGGATAATGGATGAAATGGCAAGTCCCGGAATGATGTCGTAACGGATATTGAAGGTCAAGCTGGCATCCAGGCCGTCATCCGATTTCTTGGTCTCGTTCAATTCCCGAAGAATGTTAAACGAATCGTATTTATACCCGGAAGCCGTCATTTCCGTGTAATTTTTACCTAGATAGCTTAAATCGGCGGCGTAATTCCCGTTTTCGTCATAAGGACGCTCGTAAGGATTGGCAAAAACCGCGTATTTGAACGGGTCGACAGCCGAAGCGTGGTCCCTGTTCTTGCGGATGTTAGCTGACAAATCAAGGGCGAGGATTAAATTTTTGATCGGGCGATAGTCCAGTTTCATTAAGATTCCGGCATTCGTGTATTTATTGGAAAGTAAAATTCCGTTTTTCTCTTGGAAATTGACAGAAGTATAATACGTCATTTCGTTCGATCCCCCTCGTATGCTGATGTTATGAGAATGGGATTGGGCCGTGCGGAACAAAACCTTGAACCAGTCCGTACTCTTGCTTTTCAATCGGTTGAGTTCCTTGTCATATTGATCTTGCGTGATGAATCCTTCCAGTAATTGTTTGTAAAGATACCCGCCTCGTCCGGTCCAGTCTGAAAAACTGAGTCCGAAAGTTTTTAGAATATCTTGCTCGTATTGTAGTTTTTCCCGGGAATTCATGAAGTCCATGTGTAGACGGGGAGCTTCGGCCAGACTATAATTTCCGGTGTAATTGAATTGTGTCTTTGAACGGAATCCTTTTTTCGTGGTGATAACGATAACCCCGTTGGCTGCCTTTGCCCCGTAGATTGCCGCGGCGGAAGCGTCCTTCAAAATGGTTACCGATTCAATATCTTCGGGCATGATGTTACCGACCCCATCTTGCATGATGGTACCTGCATAATCCCCGGTATTGTTTTCCGGTACACCGCTCATGAGGGGAAGGCCGTCCACGATCCAGAGGGGTTCTGTCCGTCCGGTGAGGTTATTTTCTCCCCGGATGGTAATTTTTGCACGGGTTCCGGGGGCTCCCGACAGGGTCGTACTGTTCAGTCCGGCGATGGTTCCTTCCAGAATCCGGTCAATGGAATTGATCCCTTGCGTGCGTAAATCTTTCGCCGTGATCACGGAGGCACTTCCTGTCATGTGGTCTTTCTTGATCGTTTCCATACCGGTAACGACGACTTCATCCAGTTCTGCAACATCCTCTTCCATGATCACCGAAATAATTTGTTCTCCTTCCACTTCCCGTTGCACGGGCTTCATCCCGATAAACGTGAAGCCTAATATATTCTTTCCCTGCGGAATGTTGATTTTAAACCGTCCGCTAGGGTCTGTAACCGTCCCTATTGTGGTTCCTCTTAAAATAACTGCAACGCCGGGTAAAAGCATTCCTTGCTTGTCTTTCACGACCCCGGAAATCAGGTGTTGCGAGATTTGAGCGTTTGCTTTTTCCTGTTTCTTTTTCAAGATAATGATTTTGTCTTTCATCGTGTATGTCAAACCGAAAGGAGTAAGGCATACTTTTAATGCCGAATCCAACGACACGTTTTTCACGTTCACGGAAATCGTTTTGTTAATATCGATCTCCTTGGAGTTATACATGAAATCGTATTTCGTCTGATTTTTAATCTCTTTCAAAATTGTCGGTAAATTGGCATTCTTCAGCGACAGGCTTAATTTTGTTTCGTCCGTTGTCGCCTTGGCCGATAATATGGGGAGAAGCATGGCTAGTGAGACCAGCGAGAATCTGAAAAAATTCCATAGTTTCCCCATACAATTATTTTTATAATTGATTTTTTTCATAGTAGATGTTGTTAGCTATTTTGTGATGAGCTTATCTGATTTGTTGTTCCGAGAAACTTCGGGGAAATTTCACGTCCATGACGATGGCCGGATTCACGGGATAAACAATTCCCCCGATCATTTCCGTGCTTTCCGGAATGACTTCTTTGATGCGAATGGCCCCTTGTAGCCCGTTGCCGGTTTGCACGAAAACGAAAAGCGGGGTTGTTGACCCGACAGGGATGGACACTTTTGATTCCGTGAAATCGAAAACGAAATCTTCTTGTTGTGCCAGTGCTTCAAAATCTGCGTTCGTGAAACTCTGCGGGGCGGGCATGTACTTCGTGTGGCAGGGAAGGTCAAAACTGTAATCGAGTAGACTTTCGTTTTGGAACGTGTTGTGCCACAGCAAGGCTCTCATTTTTATCGGGGATTCGAAATACACGGCCTGGTTTGTTCTGTCGTAAGCCAGGGCGATATCAATGCCTTTCTTGACAGATTCCGCGAGTTCTTTGTATAGATTAGCCGAGTACACTTGTTGCGTGGAACTCAAGAAAAAAGAAGTGGCCCGCAGGTAATCCGGTTCACTGTGGAATACCCCCTCCGGATCCGTGTACTCCACTTTGTCAAACAAGGCTTCCAGTTTGACATTCTCGTAGAAATTCACGGTCCCGATCTCCTTGCGGATATCAAATGATTTCAAGCTTCCCGTGTAGGTTCCTTCAATCGGTCCCCCGAAACTGGTTTTACAGTTGAAAGTAATCGTGTAAATATCCCCTTCCTGGGAAATGTTGATTTCACCTTCCGACAACTCGTTTGCCGTCGTGCTTCCTCCCGAATTGTATTTCACGCTGGAATTACCCTTGAAGGAATACTCGTCACGGTTCAAGGAATAGGCGTATTTGCCGGGTACGATCCTGTCAACCTCCGGGGAGGCGACCCTAAGACAGATGCAGGCCCCACTCCCGCGTGCGTCCTTGGTCAGATCGCTCAGCACGAAACCCTGTTCGTAAAGGCCGATCAGGAAATTGCCCGTCTGTTTCCCTTTTACCTCGGCGCTAAAACCTTTTACTTGATCGACTTTCTCCCCGTCTTCTCCTTGATATCGATCCTCGAAGGTGTAATCTGTAACTGCAATCACCGTGTGATTGTTGTCGTGATAAATCGCTCCTTGCTCCAGCAGATAGTTTTCCCCATAAAAACTAATCCGGCCCGTGGCTGATAGTTCATTATCCTCGTCGGAACAGGAGGGTAAGCCTATCAGTGCAAGTAGCATTGCGGTTAATATTCGACAGTTTTTTTTCATAAAATAGGTGTTAAGAATTTAGCATATTTATGATTATCTCATAAAACGATCGTTTTATAAAGTACTTAAGTTCAGATTGTTGTTGAATGTTGCCTATTCGCTGTAACTCACGATCAGCGTCTTCCCGTTTATCCTGAAATGTATTCCTCCCGCTATTTCCATCGCTTCGAGTAGCGTGTTGATGTCGTCATATTTTCTGACGTCACCGCTAAACACGACGGATTTAGCCGCTTCGTTACTGTAAAATACCTCTATGTCATACCAGCGAGACAATTGTTTCAGTATATTCTCCACGCTTTCTTCCATGAATATATATTGCCCGTGTCTCCATGCCGTGTAGAGTTCCGTGTTGACGGTTGTCAATTGAATCGGTTCGTTGGGAAGATAGACTGCCTTGTTACCGGGGCTTAGAATAACGGCATCTTTCCCTTGGCTCATTCGTACAGATCCCTCTTCCAGTACGGTTTCGATAGCATTCTCGTCCGTGTAGCTTCGCACGTTGAAAGAAGTTCCGAGTACTTCAATATTAACCCCGTTTCTAGCATTAACATGAAAAGGATGTTGGGGATCTTTGGCGACTTCGAAATAGGCTTCTCCTTCCAAGTAAACTTCTCGGGTGATATCGTTGAATATGACGGGATACCTTATTTTACTTTGAGAATTCAACCATACTTTCGTGCCGTCTGATAAGGTAAGTGTGAATTCACCTCCCTTGGGAACGATCAGTTCGTTGTAGTTATTGGCTTGTTCGTTTTTTGTATTTTCGGATGCCGTGTAACGTAATCGCGAACCTTCATTCCGGATAGACAATTCCTCGGTAGCGACGATTTCTGTTTTGTTTTTTTCCGAAAGGGAAATGATTTCTCCGTTGTTTAAGATCAACATTGCCTTAGAGCTTCCAGGGGAAATAGTGGTTTTGGCCACGGTAGGGTGTTCTTCCTGGTAGAAAAACAGCGTTGCGATGCCGATGATAAAGACGGCGACGGCTGCGGCCCAATACCATTTGCCGAGTAATCGTTTGTTCGTTTGTACGTAGCGTCTGCGATAGTTATCCAAGCCGCGGGTAGTACTTATTTGCTGGTATCTGGCAATATCCTCGCTGAAACTTTTTTCTTGTAAGCGGGCGTATATTTTCTTGTTTTTGGGAGATGCTTGAAGCCAAGAAGTTAATTCTTCCTTCTCGGACTTGCTTAGTTCGTCTATTTTCTCCTTTAAAATGAGAGATGCGATACGTTGTTTCTTTATGATCGGGTCCATAATTACGTTGTTTATATCTTATAAACCCGCAACTTTTTATTTCGGTGACAAGAAATGGATTTTTTTTGAGTTTTTATCGATTAATCGGTTTCGGTACTTCGTATTAAAATGATTAACAGTAAGAACGGGGTATCTTTCAATAAGGAACGTAAGGATTGAATCGCCCTTAGCTTGTATGTTTTCGCCGAGTTCACGGATATTTGCATGTTGTCGGCGATTTCTTGAAGGGATTTGCCTTCCAGTAACCCGATGATGACCTGTTCGCATTGTTTTGGCAATTGATTGATCGCTTCATTCAGCAAATGGCTCATTTCTTCTTCCATCAGGTAATCCTGACTCTCTTCTTCTTCTTTCACCGGGAAATTCTCCGAGATAAGTTTTTGGCGATTTTTGAGATTGCGAGCCACGTTCAGCGTGCGGTTCTTCGTGGCCGTGAAGAGTAAGGAATGAAGGGCGGCGGGTGATTTTAGTTCTTCCCGGATTTGCCAGATATGATGAAATATTTCAAGCACGACATCTTCCGCTTCCATGAGTTCCAGATCATGACGCATGGCGTAAGATACCAATGTCTTGTAATATTGGCAGAAAATCGATTCAAAGGATTTTTCGTCACCTTTGATAAATTGTTGAAAGTGTCTCTCGCTAATAACCATGATCACGCTACTTATCCTTGCACAAATTTAAAGATAAATGAATAAATAGCATCACTAAAAGATAAAAACTATTTTGAATTGTTGCTATCAAAACAAAGACAGGAGTGTTCGGATGTAATTATTTTGCAAAAAAACTAAGATTATATTATTTTTTTTGTACTTTTATGCAAGTTGTGTGTTAAAATTACGCTAAAATGAAAATGATTAAGCTCATTTCTAAGACATGTTACAAATTGTACGTGGTACTATTTTGTTGCATTTTGAATACTGGGGTTTTGAATGCATCGAATCGATTAGATGTTGACACGACGGTTTATGTCGTAGCGGATGAAGGTCCTAAATTTAAAGGGGATATGACGCAATGGATAGGTGAAAACGTTCAATATCCTCAAGTAGCCTGGGATAATGGTATTATGGGCAAAGTGATCGTCGCTTTCATCGTGGAAAAGGATGGAAAAGTTTCTAATGTACAGGTTGTACGGGGAGTACATGAGTCTTTAGATGCGGAAGCGTTAAGGGTGTTTAATAAGATGCCTGCTTGGAAACCGGCAAAGATCAATGGAGAGAATGTGCGTTATCGCTTTACTTGCCCCTTGATGTTTAATATCGAACGTGCGGTGGCTGAACCTTATTCATATGATGAATTTATTGCCATGTTAGAGCGGGAAGGAAAGATCCCTTTGGAAAATATTCAGGAAGAGACAGATCCGGTAATAATACAGATGTATGTGGCACAGAAACAACAATTCTTGAAAGGTGGGGAAAGTGCTTTTAAATTAGTGCTTGATAGGATGAGTCCGTCGTATAATGTGAGAGTGCCCGCAAATTTTATTCGGGAATACAAGTTGGATAAAGAACAGCAGAAAAAATTGAAGGTCGTGTATAAATGGAAAAGGCTTGAACAAGAAAAGCTAATAAAGAGAATGGGAAAGAAGGACTTGATTAAAAGATTTGCGGAATTGTCACCCTTATTTGCTCATTTGAATATCTTGGAAGAAGTGAAAATAAGGGAATGCATGAATCCCGAACAACACTTGTTGTATTTCAATGATTTGATGAAAGAGAAAATGATTGCTCATGAGCCTGATGGTAATGAGCCTTGTTCCTGTAAATGTTTTTATCGTTTGAATGTATCTTTGCACGGGATCGGTGGAATTCAGAATCGAATCATGAGAGAAGTGAAATACCCGATGATTGCGCAGGAGCATAATATTCAGGGAAAAGTGGTCGTGGGTTTCTTGATTAACACGGATGGTAGAGTCTCTGACGTTCACGTGGTTCAAAGTGTGGATCCGAGTTTGGATGCGGAATCTGTACGGGTCATCCGTCAACTGCCGCCTTTTATTCCGGTGATATGTCCAATCCATAAGCGAAAAGTGGCTGTTTATTATACGGCTCCGATAAATTTCAAACTTCAATAGTTTTTTGTGAGAATAAAAATATATTTGAGTAAAATTATAAATCGTATCCTATGGCGTTTGTTATTAGTTCTCTAAAGAAAAAAGGCTTTATGCTTTTGTTGTGTTTCAGTATGCTATCCGGTAGAGTTTTTACCCAAGTGTCAATCTGTCGGACGGATTCGCTTTCGTATGAAAATTACCTCCAAATGTTGGATGAGGAATCAAAGATTCCCGTGTCGGAGATCCCGGAGGATGAAAACCCGGAACATTTAAAAGAACAGATGGCAAAGTATCGTGACGGAGATCGGGCAACGTATAATTGGCGATGTGAAGGGGTGAAACGTGCAGATGAGTATGCCTCCCGCTATGCGGTTGATGTGATCAGGTATGCGGGATTACGGAAGACGGGAGCTAACGTACTGGAGGGTGTGTTCCGTTATTTTTACGATATGGAAATAAGATTGTTAGAAGAGATTGGGCCTAAGAAGTTTATTCATAAATATATTATGGCTGCACCCAAATTTGCACATCTGAATATTCTAAAAGAGGCAAAATTACGTGAAGTGATGGACCGGGATGATCATATTCGTTATTTTTTGAAATATATTTTACCTGTGATTCCCCGTTCCCGTGGTCAGGTTGTTGAAAAAGATGAGTTTAAATGCGTGCATTACGTGCGACTACCTTTGTTTGCACAGGGGAATTTGATGGAGTGGATCAGTAAAAATGTGGTATATCCGAAGGATGCGATACAAAATAACTGGGAAGGAAAAATTGTTATTGGTTTTACTGTGGAACTCGACGGGTCCCTTTCAAACGTGCATGTGATAAAAGGCGGAGCATACAGTCTTAACGTGGAAGCTGTCCGACTCATGAAATCTGCCCCGAAATTTATTCCCGCATGGTGTCCGCTTCATCAGCAGAATGTACGGAGGGATTTAACGGTAACCATTAGTTTTAACTTGCAGTAAAAGAATATCTTTTGTGTTGAGAGACGATACGATTTTGTAGTTGTCTCATGTTGATTATTATAAGATAATAATTATCGGGAACATACTATATCCGTGATAAGTCTTTTTTTGCTTTGTAGTTTACTCCTTATTTTTAGTCGTGAAATTCCCTCCATTTTCCAGATCAGCCCGTGACTTACTTTGCGTCACGAGATAGACTCCTGTGAAAACTAGTAGAGCTGCAATAGGTTTATCCCAAGTTAGCGTGTCTTGGCTCATAAGAATGGCTAGCGTGGCGGCAACCAGCGGTTGTGCGTAATTGTACATGCTGATCGTCGTGGGGCGGATGCGCTTCAAGGCAATCGGGATGAACAGGTAAGCGAGGAACGTGGCAAAAAATACCACGTAGAAAAGACTGGTCAGAGCGCTTAAAGACGTCTCCTCCGAGAATAGTTTGGCGTTTACCACGTCTTGCATACTGAACGGGAGCATGAGGATCGTTGAGAACAGGAACATCCATTTCATCAGGGTTACCGGGGAATAACGCTGGGCGATCGGTTTCGAAATCACGAGATAGGTTGCGTAACTCACCACGCTAATAAAACAAAGCAGGTTGCCCATCAGCGAACCGCCGTGTCCTTGATTTATCGTGTAGTAGGATTGCCAGATGATCAGTAGTGCTCCACAGGCCCCGATTAAAACCCCGCCTGCCTTCTTGGAAGTAATGGGTTCTTTTAGCACCAGAGCTGAAATAAGCATCACCATCATGGGATTCATCGTGACGATTAATCCGGCGTCAATCGGGGAAGTCATTCCAAGTCCTTCAATGAATGTAAGTTGATTAACAGTTGTGCCTAGAATAGCACAAAAAAACAGGATTAGTAAATCTTTTTTACTTACTTTTTCGTTTAAGGTAAATAGGGAAACCACCCAAAAGGCGAGTGCCCCGAATGACATACGTAGGAACGTGAGGCCTACAGGATCAATCCACTCCGGCATTAAGGTTTTGGCGATAGGAATATTTATTCCAAAGAGGATGTTTGCGGCGAAGATGGCTATGTGGCCATGCCATTTATCTTTTGTCATAGGCTCATGATTCTTATATTGATGCGAATGTAAGGTTATTTTTTATATAAATAGATGGGCGTATGAAAAAAAAGAAGATCGGATTATTACCAAAGATCGTGATTGCGATTGCTTTGGGTATAGCGTGCGGACTTTTCTTCCCCGGTTGGCTGGTAAGAATTTTCTTAACGATAAATGGTTTATTTAGTAATTTCCTTGGTTTTATTATCCCGTTACTGATCCTCGGATTGGTGGCTCCGGGTATTGCCGATTTGGGCAAAGGGGCCGGGAGATTGTTGTTGATAACTGCTTTGCTGGCGTATGGATTTACCTTGTTTTCGGGATTCTTTACTTATTTTGCCAGTGATTTGAGTTATCCGTGGTTATTGAAAGATGCCGAATTACAGCCGCTGGAAACGGCGGCGGTGGAACCTTTGGCTCCTTATTTTACGGTGATGATGCCGCCTTTGATGGACGTGATGACTTCGTTGGTCCTAGCTTTCACGCTAGGTTTGGGAATGTCGGTGATCAACGGGGCTACTTTGAAAGGAGCCATGGAGGATTTTAAAGATATTATCAACAAGGTGATCACGGGCGTGATTATTCCTTTATTACCGCTTTATATTTTCGGTATTTTCTTGAATATTTCGAATTCCGGACAGGTTTCCGGTGTGTTGGGCGTGTTCGTGAAGATTATCGTGATGATATTTTTCCTGACGATCGTTCTGCTGTTTATTCAATTCTTCATTGCCGGGATCGTGTCGAAAAAGAATCCGTTCCGGTTGTTTAGGAATATGTTGCCGGCTTACATGACGGCTTTGGGAACACAATCTTCCGCTGCGACCATTCCCGTGACGTTGGAGCAAACAATAAGAAATGGCGTCAACCGGGAGTTGGCTGCTTTCGTGATTCCACTTTGTGCCACGATACACTTGTCGGGTAGTACGATGAAGATCGTGGCTTGTGCCATGGCGATTATGTTGATGTCGGGGATGCCGATTTCTTTTGGGGTGATGGCCGGGTTTATTTGTATGTTGGGAATTGCCATGGTGGCAGCCCCAGGGGTACCGGGTGGTGCGATCATGGCGGCTTTGGGATTATTGCAATCCATGTTGGGATTCGACGAGACGGCTCAAGGCTTGATGATCGCTTTGTACATTGCGATGGATAGTTTCGGTACGGCTTGTAACGTGACGGGAGATGGTGCAATTGCCGTGATTATGGACCGGATTAACAAGAAAAGTCGCCACACGGGGACTCGGGATGAACTAGAAGAGGTGGTCGTGGTGGAATAATCTGGTATTCAGTCTGATTTAATACACGAAATAAAGATTAATACATGTGTACTTCCGTATCACTACCGTGTAAAACGCTATTAGAACGCTATTAAAACCCTATTAAAACGCTATACTTAGAATAGCGTTTTAATAAGATTTTATAAGCTTATTAAAAATTTTATATACGGAAGTAATCCACTAGTGATTATGATTTGTAACTCTATTATTTTATTATTAGAAGGTGATATCCTGATGACAAGTTATAAAAAATGATTATTTCCCGTGTTAACGTGAATCTAAATGTTAAATTTAAGATATTCAGTTTTTATCTCTATCTTTGCATGATATAATAAAGGTTTCTATGACAGAACTTCGGGAGGAAATAGTAAAAAAGGCGTTTCTGCAATTCTTGAACAGGGGGTATAAGGCCTGTTCGCTGAAAGCATTGGAACAAGCCACGGGCTTGACCAAGGGGGCCTTTTATTATTATTTCAAGGACAAGAAGGAGATTCTAGAGGCAGGAATGGAACGGTATTTCAGCGTGATGAAGGAGGAGAGCGAGGAGGATGTGGAACGTGTAACCTCTTTGCGGGAGTACATTGATCTCGTGATTCGGAATAAAGAGGAAAGTGCTGATGCTTCCCAGAGAGTTTTTGGATGTTTTATGCTAGAAGTTCTGTTTTTCCAGTTGGTATTGGAAGTGGCTCCGATCTTTCCGGAGTTTCGGGAGCGGATATACACGATTTCCAAGAGGCGGTTGGCGAACTGGGAGTATGTTATTTTGAAAGCAAAACAAAGCGGGGAAATCAGGGAAACACTAGATACTTCGGTGTTGGCGCGTAACTTGATGTCCGTGTCCGGTAGTATGTTGAATATCGAGTTGGAACAGGCGAATTTTCAGTATATGTTTTCAGATACCCGGATGCAGTTTGAACAATATTATATGTTGATAAAGAAATGAACGGAACGAGAGACACGATCATCGAGACGGCTTTCCTGTTGTTCTTGAAAAAGGGATTCAAGGCGGTAACGCTTACCGACTTGGAGAAAGCCGTGGGGATGACGAAAGGGACGTTTTATTATCATTTTTTGAACAAGGAGGAGGTTTTGAAAGAGGGGGTGACGAGGTATTACCGTATGTTGAATAACCGACGGGCCGAGGAGATGAGCCGGGTGCATTCGTTACGGGAATTTGTTGACTTGACGATCCATAATTTAGAAAGTATCGGTCATTACGGGGCCAAACGTTTGGATAGTGATATTCCCGAAATTTTGTGTCTCTCTCTGATGGTTGAGGTGATTTCCTTGTACCCGGAGTTTAAACAGATGGTGAGCGATACGAAAATTTCGTGGATGTCGAAATTGGAAGGCGTTATTTTAGGGGCAAAACGGGCAAAAGAGATACGAGATGACGTGGACACGTCTATTTTGGCAAAGAATTTGCTGAATATAAGCATAGGGTTGATAAATTACATTGTCATGCATCAAGATATTTCTTATGCATTATCATCGGTGCGTTACCAGTATGAACAACTTTATTCGTTAGTAAAAGCTCGGTAAAGTTTTTACGGGGGTACATACCGAAAAGTATAAATTTAAAGAGACTTGAAGTTAGATTATAAAAACGAGAAAGTGATGAAGAGGATTACGGAATGTAAATCTGGATTAAGTTTAGTCATTGTATTACTGTGTTTTATGTCGCAGTTGAATGCGCAGGAAGTGTTAAGTTTGGAGGATTGTCGGCGATTGGCGATAGAGAATAATAAGAAACTGAAAATTGCAGATGAGGAGGTAAAAGCGAGCGAGGCGCAAAAAGCGGAAGCATTCACGAAGTATTTGCCTAGCATTGACGCTATGGGCGTGTATCTGCGTAATCAGAAAGAGATTAACTTGTTGGCTGATGATGCTCATTTGCCTGTCGGGTCGATCAGTTCGGACGGGAATTTTACGTTCCGTCCTGATCAGTTGATGGTTGGTGCGGATGGGAAACCCGTAATGGTAAACGGACAATATGTCCCGAAGGATTACGCCTTATTGCCGAAAGAGGCGATGACCGTGGATGAGCGTAATCTGGGAATCGTGCAGGTCGGGTTGACACAGCCAATTTATATGGGTGGGAAGATCCGGGCTTATAACCAAATTACCGGGTTGTCGGAGCGGTTGGCGAAGAGCAAGCGGTCGCAGGAGTTGCAGAACGTGATACTTTCAACGGACGAGGCTTACTGGCAGATTATTTCTCTGGTGAATCGAAAGAAATTGGCTGATAAATACGTGGAGACGTTGACGAAATTCGTGCATGATGTCGAGTTGATGCACACGACGGGGGTAGCAACCAAAGCGGACGTGCTTTCGGTGCGAGTGAAGTTGAACGAGGGGGAGATGGTTCAAACAAAGGTGGATAACGGGTTGAGTTTGTCCCGGATGTTGTTGAACCAGATTTGCGGTTTACCGACAGACACGATTGTGATGTTGAAAGAGGAGGTGGCAGACACGGATGTGGATGAGGTGCCGATGGAGAGTTTGGAACAGGTGTATAGCCGACGTCCGGAGGTGGCGAGTTTGCAGTTGGCCACGGATATATATAAAAAGAAGGAGAAGATTGCTTTATCCGAATATTTGCCGACGATTGCTTTAACGGCGAATTATTTGAGCAGCACGCCTTCTTTCTTTGACGGGGTGAGTACGAAGTTCGATGGAATGTGGAGTGTGGGTGTCGGGATTAAAGCTCCAATATTTCATTGGGGGGCATCCCGTAAGAGTTTGCGTAGTGCGAAAGCACAGACAAATGCGATGAATTATAAGTTACAGGAGGCGAAGGAACAGATCGAGTTACAGGTGAACCAGTCGGAATTCAAGATGAAGGAGGTGACGAAGAAGTTGGCGATGGCCCGTAAGAATCTGGAACGGGCGGAGGAAAATCTGAAATTTGCAAATTTGGGTTTTAAGGAAGGGACGATTCCCGTGTTAAATGTGTTAGAGGCACAAACGGCCTGGTTGACGGCGAATTCGGAGCTGATTGATACTCAGATTGAGGCTCGATTGTGTAAGGTCTATTTGGAGAGAGCTTATGGAACGCTAGAATTTTAGATTCCAGCCGTGCGAGGTTAATGTTTTTTGATTCCATTCTAAATTTTAAATTAATTGTTATGAGTGAAAAGAAAGTAAGCGGGAAGGTATTGATGTTTACAGGGATCGTGATCATCGTATTTTTGATTGCTATATTCGGGTTTATTTTTTGGGAGCCGGTGCCGGAGATAATTCAAGGTGAGGCGGAGGCCACGGAAGTACGGATTTCCGGGAAGGTTCCGGGGAGGATTGAGCGTTTTTGGGTGGACGAAGGGGATCAGGTGAAGAAGGGGGATACGGTTGCGATTCTGGATAGTCCTGAGGTGATGGCAAAGTTTAACCAAGCTCAGGCGGCGGAAGAGGCTGCCCAGGCGATGAGTGATAAGGCCCAGAAAGGAGCTCGTGAGGAACAGAAAGCGATGGCCTTCCAAACGTGGAAAAAAGCACAAGCAGCTCTTGATGTGGCGAAGAAGTCTTTTGACCGGGTGCAGAAGTTGTTTGAAAATGATGTGGTTTCAGCGCAGAAACATGATGAGGCCGAGGCCAATTATAAGGCGATGTTAGCCACGGAGCAGGCAGCGAAGGCACAGTATGAGATGGCGAAGAACGGGGCGGAGAAGGAAGATAAATTGGCGGCCGAGGCTCAGGTGAACCGGGCGAGGGGGGCCGTGGAAGAAGTTAGTTCTTATATTAAGGAGACATTTTTGATTTCACCGATTTCGGGAGAGATTTCCGAACGTTACCCGAAGGTGGGAGAGTTGGTGGGGACGGGTTCCCCTGTGATGAGCGTGCTGGACTTGGAGGATATGTGGGTGGTTTTTAACGTGCGAGAGGATTTGTTGGGCGACTTGAAGATGGGAGCCGTGTTCACGGGGTATATTCCCGCTTTGAACAATAAGGAGGTGCAGTTGAAAGTGACTCACATGAAGAATATGGGTACTTATGCCGCTTGGAGGGCCACGAAGACAACGGGGCAATATGATGCGAAGACTTTCGAGGTAAAGGCGGTTCCCACGGAAAAGGTGGAGGGGTTGAGACCGGGGATGAGCGTGCTGAAAAGAGTTAAAAACTAAGAACTAAAAACTAAAAGTTTAAAGTTTAGAATTTAGAGTTTAAAGTGAAATTAGGAGCGTTGATTTGTGCGGTTGGAATCTAAAATTTAAAATTAGTTTATGCGTGAGAATATAAGGGCTTTGGGGGTGTTGATGAAACGGGAGATTCGGATGTTGGCTGGACATCGGATTTACTGGTTCGTGATGATTTTTGCACCTTTGTTCTGTTTCCTGTTTTTCATGGATTTATTGAAAGACGGGTTGCCGAAGAAGTTGCCTGTGGCTGTGGTGGATGAGGATAATACCACGACTTCCCGTTCTCTGGTGCGTTCGTTGAACACGTTTGCTCAGACGGACGTGGTGATGCGTACGGTGAATTTCAGCGAGGCCCGAGAAGCTTTGCAGCGAGGAGATGTTTACGGGATCTTTTATATCCCGGCAGACTTTCGGCGGGATGCGTCGACGGGGAAAGAGCCTGTGTTGTCGTTTTACACGAATGATACTTATTTTTTGGCGGGTTCTTTGTTATATAAAGATATGCGGATGCAATCAAATTTGGCTAACGGGGCGGTTCAACAGACGTTATTGTTGGCGAAAGGCGAGGGAGGACCGTTGCTTGCAGCGAAATTAATGCCGATCGTGCTGGATACGCACCCGTTGAATAACCCGTGGTTGAGTTACGCTGTTTATTTGGCGAATTTCCTTTTACCGGCGTTTTTGTGTATGTTCGTGATGTTTACCACGGTGTACAGTATTAGCGAGGAGATTAAGCGGAGGACTTCAAGAGGGTGGTTGGAGGCGGGGAATGGTTCTATTATCGTGGCGTTGATGGGGAAACTTGTCCCACAGGCGTTGATTTTCACGGCCATGGGAATGCTTGCTCTTTCCATGTTATATGGGTATGCCCATTTCCCGTTGAATAGTGGATTTTTCCCGATGTTTTTGGCTATGGTACTGATGATTTTAGCCTCTCAGTGTTTTGCCCTGTTTGTTACGGGAATAACTCGTCGGAGTAGGATTGCGTTGAGTGCTTGTGCTTTGTGGGGCGTGTTGTCATTTTCAATATGCGGTTTTACATATCCGGTGCGTTCTATGCCGGAGTTGGCACAGATCGGGGCGAATTTGTTCCAGATGCGTCACTATTTTTTGATATATGTGGATCAGGCTTTAAATGGTATTCCGATGATATTTTCTTGGCAGAGTTACGCTGCATTGATAGTATATCTGTTCTTGCCGATTTTTATCCTGCCGAAGTTGAAGTTGGATTTGTTGGAGTTTAAGTATTTGCCATAGTAATCTAAAATCAAAAATCATTAAATCTAAAATTGATATGGTTTTTTGGACGGATATATATTATGTTTTTAAACGAGAGTTTTATGCGGTGTTTCGGGATCATGCCGTGCTGACTTTTTTCGTGGCATTGATGTTGGGGTACCCGGTGGTCTACACGTTTATATATAGTAATGAGGTGGCGAGGGAAGTGCCTGTGGCGGTGGTCGATCATTCGAAGTCAACGTTGAGCCGGGAGTTTATCCGGAATTGGGATGCCACGGCAAGCGTGGACGTGGTGGCCCGTTGTGAGGATATGGAGGCGGCGAAGTTGCTGATGTATAAAAAAGGTATTTACGGGATTCTTGAGATTCCCTCTGATTTTAGTAAGAACGTGGCCCGGGGGGAACAGGCTCACGTATCTCTTTATTGCGATATGGGAGCGTTGTTGAATTACAAGGCTTTGTTAACGGCAGGGACGGATGTTTCTTTGGCGATGGGGAAGAATATACAGGTGCAAGGAATGGAATATGCCACGGAGATCACAGAGCAGATTGCATCTTCTCCCGTACGGATTCAAGACGTGAAGTTGTTTAATCCGCAGGGAGGTTTCACTTCTTTTTTAATTCCGGCGGTGTTGATTCTGGTGGTACAGCAGTCGTTATTGTTGGGCGTGGGGACGATTACTGGGACGGAACGGGATCGGCGTCGGAGAGGTTTATTGTTACCTGCGAATAAGCATTTCCGTCGTCCGGCACGGGTAGTTTTAGGAAAAGCTTTTGCTTATTTGCCTATTTATTTCGTGATGAGTTATTGGGTGTTTTTCATCGTGCCTCGTTTGTTCGGGATGACCCAGGTGGGGGAACGGGGGGAACTGATATTGTTTTTGTTCCCATTCTTGCTGGCGTGTACCTTTTTTGCTATTACCATGTCGTTTTTTAGTCGTGAACGGGAAATGCCTTTCTTGATATTCGTGTTCACGTCTGTGCCGTTGATGTTTATTTCTGGAATTTCTTGGCCGAAGTCGGCAATCCCGGAATATTGGGTGTGGTTTGGAAAGTTGTTTCCTTCCTCGTTCGGTATTGATGGTTTCGTGAAAATTAATAATACAGGAGCCACGTTGTCAGAGGTGTTACCTGAATTTTGGGGGTTGTGTATATTGATGGTGTTTTATTTTATTGTGGCATGTTTGTTGTATAAAAGAGAGTGTAAAAAGTTAAAATTTAACATGGTTTAGTGATAAAATTGGAAATGATGAAAGGTGTTGTATTTTCTTTGCTTGGGTTGATTTTATTGATGTGTGCCTGTGGAAGTTCTAAAACAAAGCAGGAACGCGGTAAGACTACGGTGCAGGCCGATACGGTGAAAAGTTATCAGGGGGAATTGTCGATTATTTATCCGGGAAAGATCAAGGCAGCTTCAGAGGTAAAGCTGTCATTTCGGGTAGCCGGACCTATTCGGGCTGTGTTGCCGGAAGTGGGGGCATTCGTGAAGAAGGGAGAGCTGATCGCTGAGATTGATCCGAGAGATTACGAGATTCAACTTTCAGCGACGGAGGCGGAATATAATCAAGTGAAGGAGGAAGCCGGAAGGGTTATTGAGTTATATAACCGGGGGAGCGTTCCGGTGAATGACTACGATAAGGCCGTGGCCGGGATCAAGCAAATTACGGCAAAGTATAATGCCCATAAGAATGCATTGGCTGATACTCGTCTGACAGCACCTTTTGACGGGTATATTCAGAAAAAATATTATGATTCTCACGAGACGGTAGCTGCCGGTTATCCCGTGGTGTCTATGATTAATAGTAATTATTTTGACGTGGATATTGATATTCCGTCCAGTGATTTTGTACGACAAGATTTGTTTAAGTCGTTTTCTTGTGCGATTGACGTGTTCCCGGGACAAGTTTTCCCGTTAGAGCTAATTGAAATTACCCGGAAGGCGAACTTGAATCAGTTGTACCGGATGCGTCTGCGTCTGAAACCTGTGCCGGGAGTGGATATTGCGGCAGGGATGAGCGTGAACGTGACGATCGAGTATAACCCGAACGAGGAAGCGTTGACGGTGGTGCCGTTGTCCGCTATGTTCGAAGAAAACGGAGAATCTGCCGTGTGGGTATATAACCCGAAAACTCAAACTGTGACCAAGCGTGTTATCCAGTTGAAAAAGTTGTTGAAAACAGGTGAGTTGATTGTTTCCGAAGGATTGGCAGCCGGGGAGATCGTTGTGTCTGCCGGTGTACATAGCTTGAAGGAAGGAATGTCGGTAGAATTATTAAAACCGGTTTCTAAAACAAATGTAGGGGGACTGTTGTAATGATAAATTTAGCGGATTATGCATTAAATAATAGGGCGCTGGTAAAGTTTTTTATTGCAGTGCTAGTGATTGGAGGTATTTTTGCCTTTAATTCGATGAGTAAGTTGGAGGATCCGGAAATCAAGGTAAAACAGGCGATGGTACTTACGGTGTATCCCGGGGCCTCTGCTCATCAGGTGGAGTTGGAAGTGACGGATGTATTGGAGAAGTCGATTCGTTCGATGGGAGCCATCAGTAGTATAGAATCTAAATCCATGGCAGATATGTCATTGATCACGGTGGAATTGGAGAGTACGGTGAGTCCGGACGAGTTGGAGCAGAAATGGGATATCCTGCGGAGGAAGGTGACGAATGCGCAAGCGCAAATGCCCGATGGGGTGCGTCCTTCCGTGGTGATGGATGATTTCGGGGATGTGTATGGAATGTTTTATGCGATAACGACCGACGGGGTGGGTGACGAGCAGTTATTGGATTATGCCCAGTTGGTGAAACGAGAGTTGCAGGATATTGAGGGTGTGCGTCGTGTTGAGATCTATGGGAATCGCACCCCGTGTATCAATATCGAGATGATGCAGGATAAGATGGCGAATCTGGGGGTTCATCCGATGGAGGTGTTGTCCACGTTGAATAGTCAGAATAAGACCGTGTATCCCGGTTATTTCAATAGCGGGGATCAGCGTTTGCGGGTGGCTATTAATGATAGCTATAAATCGATAGAGGATATTAAGAATCTAATTATACAGGGACACGAGGATGATCAGTTACGTTTGCGGGACATTGCGTCCATCACGGAAGGTTATGAAGATCCGGCTCGCAACGGGATGAAGTATGATGGCAAGCAGGCTTTCGGGTTGGCAATTTCCATGGAAAAAGGTGGGAATATCATTACTTTGGGAGAGAAGGTGGATCGGGAGTTACTGCAGTTGAAAGAGTCCCGGATTCCAGTGGGCGTGGATTTTCAGAAAGTATTTTTTCAGCCGGACCGGGTGAGGGATGCCATTAATGTTTTCATGGTTAATTTGGTGGAATCGGTGGTAATCGTGATTCTCGTGCTGATGCTTACCATGGGATTCCGGAGCGGGGTGATTATCGGTACGGGACTGGTGATTATCGTGTTGGGTTCATTCGTGGTGCTTTATCTTTTTGACGGAACCTTACAACGGGTTTCGTTGGGATCGCTGATTGTTGCCATGGGAATGCTGGTGGACAACGCGATCGTGATTGTCGACGGGATACTGGTAGATTTGGAACGGGGCGTGAAGCGTCCGGCGGCGTTGACGAATATAGCGAAGAAGACGGCCATGCCTTTGTTGGGGGCCACGTTGATTGCCATATTGGCTTTCTTCCCGATTTTTATTTCCCCGGACACGACGGGAGAGTACGTGCGGGATTTGTTTATCGTGTTGGCGGTATCCTTGTTGTTGAGTTGGGTGTTGGCGTTGACGCATATCCCGATTCACGCGGATCATTCGTTGAAAGTGAAACCGAAAAAGGCGAGCGAGAATTTGTACGATAGTAAGATATACCGGTTGTTCCGGCAATTCCTTTCCTTTATGTTGTGGCATAAGTCCATGGCAATCGGGGTGGTAGTGGTTTTATTGGCGATTACTGCATTCTTGTATCGTTATATCCCGCAGGGGTTCTTCCCGGATTTGAGTTACACGCAGTTGTATATTGAATTTAAAATGCCGGAGGGTACCCGGGTGGAACGGGTCGAGTCGGATTTGGCGAAAATAGAAGATTATTTGTTGAGCCGACCGGAGGTTACTCATGTTACAACGAGTGTAGGCGGGACTCCGGCTCGTTATAATCTGGTACGTTCTATTGCGGAGCCAACGATGAGCTACGGGGAGTTGATAGTGGATTATACGACCCCGGAAGAGTTGAAGGCGTCGATGACCGAGATTCAGGATTACCTGACGGCTCATTATCCGGATGCTTACGTGCGGATGAAACGTTATAATTTGATGTACAAGAAGTACCCGATCGAGTTGATGTTCACGGGACCGGACCCGGCCGTGTTGAGAGAGTTGACGGAGAAAGCGGAACAGATCATGCGTGACGAGCCGGCTATCACCTTGGTGACGAATGATTGGGAACCGATGACTCCCACATTGATGGTGAATTATTACCAGCCGATAGCTCGTTCCGTGGGACTTTCTCGCTCGGATGTCGGTTTGTCGATGCTAGCGGCGACGGATGGTATGCCGGTGGGATCTTTTTACGAGGGAGTTCATGCAAAGCCTTTGTACATGAAGAGCGTGAATAGTGAGGGGGAGAAGGTGGAAGCGTTGGATAATATTCCCGTGTGGAGCGTGTTGCCTTCAACGGCGGCTTTGAACGAGGAGTCGTTGAAAGGATTGTTGATGGGAACAATGTCCGGGGAGGATTTGCTGGCTCAAAGTATCGGTTCTATTCCATTGAATCAGGCCACGCAAGGTATTTCTTTGAAATGGGAAGATCCTGTCGTGCGGCGTTATAACGGGCAGCGGGCAATGCGGGCGCAGTGTAATAATGCTTTGGGGTACACGGCAGAGAGCGCCCGGGCGTTGATCGTGGAGAAGGTGGATACAATTACTTTGCCTGAGGGTTACGCTAAACAATGGTTGGGAGAGCATAAGGCGAGCGGGGAGTCCATGAAATATTTATTTGGAAATATTCCGTTAGCTGTTATTTTGATGATCGCTATATTGATTATGTTGTTTAAGGATTTTCGCAAGCCGATTATTATTTTCTGTTGTTTACCTTTGGCTGCTATCGGGATCGTGCTGGGAATGTTGATCAGTGGTAAAGAGTTTGGTTTCGTGGCGATTGTCGGAGCGTTGGGATTAGTTGGGATGATGATTAAGAATGGGGTGGTATTATTAGATGAGATCGGGTTGCAGATTGCTTCCGGAAAGAGCCAGACACAGGCGTTGCTAGACTCTTCTTCTTCTCGTTTCCGGCCGGTGATGATGGCGTCTTTGACAACGATATTGGGGATGATCCCGTTATTGGGTGATGATATGTTCGGTTCGATGGCCGTTACAATTATGGGGGGCTTGTTGGTAGGAACGGTGATCACGCTGGTGTTTATTCCCGTGTTGTACGCAATATTTTTTAAGGAAAGGAAAAATTAAATGTTATGAGATATTTGTTGATCATATTGCTGGTTATGGGTATTTCTCCTGTTCGGGGACAAATTTCGTTGAATTTGGAGACGTGCAGAGAGATGGCATTGGAGAGTAGTAAAAAGATGTCGATTGCCACGAAACAGGGTGAGAAAGCTGAATTTGAGCGAAAGGCTTATCGTGCGAATTTTTTGCCGAAGCTTTCGGCTACCGGGTTATATGCTTATATGCAGAAAAAGAGTTCGTTCACGATTGACGGGGGATATTTGCCAACGTTCGTACCGGGTGCCAATGGGGAGTTGGTTTATAATCTATATATTGATCCGGCAACGAAACTTCCGGTGATGGGAAAGGATGGGTTGCCTTTGGCGAAAACATATGCGTTTATGCCGGATATTGAGTTGGAGTTAGGGTTACGAGGGGTTTATTCTGCGGGAGCGATGTTGGAGCAACCGATTTATATGGGAGGTAAGATTCGTTCAGCTTATCGTATGGCCACGATCGGGAAGGAGATGGCCGAGTTGAATAAGCAATATACCCGTGCGGAAGTAATTACCGAGGCGGACGAGGTTTATTGGCAATACGTGCGTCTAGTGGAATTAGAGACTTCTGCTCAGAAGTACAAGGCCGTGGTCAATGAGTTAGTGCGGAACTTGACGGATGCTTATGAAACGGGGATGGCTTCTCGGAATGATTTGTTGAAGGCGCAAGTAAAGTTGAACGAAGCCGAGTTGATGTTGCAAAAGGCGGAAAACGGGAAGGCATTGGCGGGGATGAATCTTTGCCGGGTGATAGGGATAGACCTTTATTCATCGATACAGGTAAGTGATTCTTTGTGCGGGGAGGTGACTCCGGGAGTGCTGAATGCCGGGGAGGGATTGCAGCAACGTCCTGAATATAATTTGTTGGAGAAAGACGTGGAATTGAAGGAGAAACAGGTGGCATTGACTCGTTCCGATTTCTTGCCGGAAGTGGGAGTTTCCGCTTCTTATGGATTTTCCGGGGGAATATCTCTGAACGGACAGACGGAGGACGTGGCATCTTTCATGGCGATGGCTTCCGTGAAGATCCCGATTTATCATTGGGGGGAAGGCCGGGGAAAGATTAAAGCCATGAAGGCAGAACAGGAGATGAGCCGATTGAAGAAAGAGGAGATGTCTCAAATGATGCTTCTGGAGATTGCACGAGCCCGCTATAATATCGAGGATTGCCACGCAAGGGTTATACTGACCCGTAAATCGTTGAGTCAGGCAGAAGAGAATCTAGGGGTGAGCAAGAATCAGTATGAGGTGGGTATGGAGACGATCACGAACTACATGGAGGCTCAGGCACAATGGCAAAAGGCGTGGAGTGACTGGATTGATGCGAAGGCGGAATTACGGTTGAGCGAAACGAGATACTTGAAGGCGACAGGACGGCTGAATTGATTTTTGGAGTATTTGAAGGTGCGTGATTGTTGTAGGGATTTGATCCTCAATTGATAAAATAGAGGAATTGTTTGTATTTATTCCTTATTATTAGTACTATTGTACAATCGTGTGGCTTTCGTTTATAAATTTAATACTCCAATATCATGGACATTCATAACTTAAAAACCGTTGCTTGTTATAATTCGAGATTGTTGTTAAGAAGTTGGATGTTCCGGCTGTTCTTGTTGTTGCTTTTTCTGATTATTATACTTTATCAGGTTTTGGCACAGACCAATATTTTTTATGGGATAAATAGTGGATTGGTGACATTATCGTCTTACTTTCCTCATGAAAATGCTTATCTATTCACAATCTTACAAATTGTACCCTTGATTTTTTTAGCCGGGTCTTTTCTTGGGAAAGAGAGGAAGATGGATTCGATGGACACGGTTTATTATCGTCCGGAGAGTAATGCGGACTACGTGGTGGGGATGATGTTGGGATTCACGAAGACTTTTATGACGATGGCGGGGATTTCTCTTGTTGTCGGGATGTTGTTGCATATTTTTGCGAGTGAGTCTCCTTTTAATTTCTGGCTTTATCCTTTTTACTGGCTCACGATGATTTTTCCGGCTTTGGTATTTGCTTTGGGTTTCTCTTTCTTCATTCATACATGGATTCGTCACCGGGGACTTGGTATATTGATTCTTTTGGTGGTATTTGGGGTGTTTCTGTTTCAGTTGGGTAAGGTGCGGGAAGGGCTTTTTGATCCGTTCGGGTTGTCTTTACCGAATGCTTTTTCTGAAGTGACGGGACATCCGGGAATGGCCCTTTATCTCATGCAGCGGGTTTGTTGGTTATTGGTGGGAATGGGATTTGCGGGATTGGCCGTGTTGATGTTTCAACGCTTGCCGAATCGTCCGGTGAATCAAAAGCGGGTGATGATCGTAGCGGTCAGTTGTTTGGTGCTGGGGGGTCTATTCGGGGGAGTTGTCTACATGGTACGAGAGAACATGGAGTGTGTTCGGGAACTTTATGCCGAAACTTATAATAAATATCAAAAATTTCCGAAAGGAAACGTGATTTTAAATACCTTGGAGGTGGAGCAAAAGGGAAATGTGCTGTCTGGGAAGAGTACCCTTCTTGTCAAAAATCAGGGGGATCAAGAATTATCAGAAATTATTCTTTACCTGAACCCGGCTTTGGTGGTGTCCGCGATAAAAGAAGGTGAGACTGACGTGGCGTTTGAACGGGAGAATCAAGTGATTCGGGTTGCCCGGAAATTGCTACCCGGTGAGGATGTGGAATTAACCGTGGAGTATAGTGGCGGGGTTGATGAGCGGGTGTGTTATTTGGACGTGGATTTTGATAAATTATTTCAATTGCAGCCTATTCCCGGACATAGTTCTACCACAGGAAAGCGGTTTGCTTTTGTCGGGGATGATTTCACTGTGCTTACCCCGGAATGTCTTTGGTATCCGGTAGCCCAGCCGTCGGTGAATCCTGCATCCCCGTATGATGCTTTGCCCGATTTTACTTCCTACTCCTTACGGGTGGCATCGACAGATGGGCGAACGGTTATTGCTCCCGGAAAGCGGGAGGCGAAAGAAGGGGGTGTCTGTTTTACAGGAGAAATTCCTTTACCCGGGATGGGGCTTTGTATCGGGAATTTTGAAAAATATGATGTTTTTGTTGACTCTACATTGTATGAGCTTTATCTTTTTGAGGGGCATGGTAAGCTTTTACAGGGCTTCGAGGAGATTCGGGATTCAATTCCCGCGATCATTCGGGATGCCCGTTATAACGTGGAGGAGCGGATGGGGATCACGTATCCTTATTCTCAGCTGACATTAGTGGAAACACCCATTTCTTTTTCCGGTTTTGCCCGTCCCAATAAAGGGGGGAGTGAGATGGCCCAGCCCGGTATGTTGTTCCTGCCGGAACGGGGGATCGGAATGTGGAATGATCATAAGGCGAGTGCTGCTTTTAGAAAGCGAATGATGCCGGAGATGTCGTCTTTTTACAGTTCTCCGGAGGATATGCTTAGTGCGGATTTGGTTAGTTCGTTGTCTTCGATGTTTTTGAATGAATATCGTTATAATGTAAACCAGGCAAGTTTGTTGTTGTATTCGCTTGTTTCGCCTTCTCTTTTGTGGAGTCGAGGGGTTACTAATTCAAGTGTTGGTAATTTGTACACGATTAGCCCCATGTTTTATGAACAGACGATGGCATTACATTCTGCGGAATATCCGGCAATTAATACGATATTGACCGATGCGTTAAAGAAGTCGAACACGTTCTTTGTCTCTTATACTGATAGGGACCAAGTTGAACGGTTTGCCGGACGTAGTGTGGGTGATCTTTTCCGTGATCGTTTGGATAACCCTTACGAGGCGGCGACTCTTTTACATGGAAAAACTCGGGAATTGTTGCGTTTGTTGAGCGTGAGAAATATACCCACGGAACAAATTGCGGAATTTTTGACAACGTTTATTCGAGAAAATCGTTTCCGACAGGTTGAATTTGACGAGATGAACCGGGAGTTTGTCGAGAAATTTGGTGTTGACTGGATGGATGTTTTGCCTCAATGGTATGAGAATCGTAAAATACCTGTTTTCTTTGTCAGAGATTTTAAGGTGGAAAATATTACCTCTCAAGAGAATGAAGGTGACGGCCTTTCTGTTGTTACGTCCTCGGGGAATTTCGTGATGCATGATTGGGATAATATGCCTTCCCGGGTATCGGTGAGTGTTTTTAATGATAGTGATATTGATGGTGTTGTTTCTTTCGAGACTCGGGAAATGATGTCTTCAGGGGGAATAAATATGCGTAGGCAGGGTAGTGGTGTTGAGAAAGTGTCTACTCGAAATTTTTTGATTAAAGCGGGAACCGGTAAACAGATTGCCGTGGTGATGAAAGGTATGTCGATCATGTTTAATACAAATATATCGAATAATCTTCCGACGAATTTCTTTATGTCGGGTATGCTGGGTAGATCAAAAACTACGGATACGACGGAGTTTGTAAAAGATTTGGATCGTTCTTATTTTATGCCGGTTCCCGGGGAAATTGTTGTGGATAACGAGGATGAAAATTTTAAATTAATTTCTCCTTCTTCCCGGAAACGGTTGAAAAATCTGATTTCTCCTTTGCAAGAATCGAAATATGAGTTGGGAACAAATCTTACGATAAGGGAAGGGGTTGAAGTTGTTCCGAAACATATGATTAATTCCCAGGCTTATGGATTGAATAAGTTGACTCACGCTTTTATGTTACAGGGAAGTAAGGCGACGATGGAATGGACGGCCCGGATTGAACGTGAAGGAGAGTACGAAATATTGGCGTATATTCCCCCGAAAGTTTTTGCGCATCGAATTGAGGAACAAGAGAGAGGTGGTAGGGGAAGTGGATTCTTTTCTATTTCAGTTTCTTCTGTAACAGAAACGGAGCCGGAAGAGATAAAACAGTATTACGTCGTGAATATTGGAGGGAAAAAGCAGGAGGTTTCCGCAGATGTAAAGGAACAGGTGGGATGGGTTTCCTTGGGACTTTTCAAGTTGCCTGTCGGGGAATGTAGAATCGTGTTGACGGATCAAGGAAACAAGGATCAGGTACTTCTTGGCGATGCGATTAAGTGGGTCTATACGGGGAATAAATGATTTTATAGAAACTTTAACACGGTCTTTTGAGTATATATACTCGATTTAAAAGTTTATATATATGAATAAGACAGTGTTTTCGGTATTGAAGTGGGCTTCTGTTTCAGGAGTTTTACTTGTTGCGATGTCTTGCCGGAGGGGTACCCCGGGCTTGGAGATCTCGCAACTGGTGAAGACGGCAGAGGTGCAGAAGTATGATGGGGAGTGTAGTACGACCTATCCCGGGAAGATTAAGGCAGCTTCAGATGTACAGTTGGCCTTCCGGGTGGCGGGACCTATTCTACGTTTCAACGCTGAAGTGGGGGAGTTCGTGAAGAAAGGGAAAGTGTTGGCTGAAATAGATCCGAGGGATTACAAATTACAGTATGAGGCAACAAAAGCGGAGTACACGCAGGTGACGGAGGAAGCGGATCGGGTGATCGAGTTGTATCACCGGAAAAGTGTTCCCGTGAATGATTACGACAAGGCCGTGGCGGCAAAGCAGCGGATAGCCTCTTTGTATCATGCGAATCTGAATGCGTTGAACGATACGAAGTTGAAGGCTCCTTTTGATGGGTATGTCCAGAAAAAGTTTTTCGGTGCTCATGAGATTGTGAATACCGGGACTCCCGTGTTGTCGATGATTAATAATGATTACTACGAGGTAAATATCGATATCCCTTCCAGTGATTTTATTCGCCGGGAGAGCTTTAAAGAGTTCTATTGCGAGGCGGATGTCTTCCCGGGTGTAAAGATCCCCTTGGAGTTACTGGATATAACACAACAAGCAAATTATAATCAACTTTTCCGGGTGCGTTTCCGGATGAAATCAGAGGAGAAATTGAATCTAGCGGCGGGCATGAGTGTCAGCGTGACCATTCGTTTCGAACCGGGACAGGAGGGGCTATCTGTTATCCCAATCTCTTCCTTGTTTCAAAAAGAGGATAAGTCTTATGTATGGGTGTACGATACGGCCCAAACGACCGTGAAGATGAATCCCGTGAAAGTTGTCGAACTGGATAAAGACGGGCAAGTCATCGTGGAATCGGATTTGGCCTCGGGTACAAGAATCGTTTCTGCCGGAGTGAATGGTTTGAAGGAAGGGCAAAAAGTCCGTTTACTACCTCCCGTGTCCTCTTCTAATGTCGGCAAACTGCTTTAATTTTAGATTTTAAATTTTAGATTTTAGATTCCAGTCACACATGGTTGCGCTGAGAGAATTTAAAACTTGTAACATTGCGAAGCAATTAAAATATGATGAATTTTACGGAATATGCTTTAAAGAATAGAGCTTTTGTCTACTTCTTTGTTTTCGTTTTGGTTGTTGGGGGGGTATACTCGTTTTTCACGATGAGTAAGTTGGAGGATCCGGCGATAACCGTGAAGCAGGCTATGGTGGTGACGGCCTATCCGGGAGCTTCTGCCTATCAAGTGGAGCTGGAAGTGACGGATGTATTGGAGAAGGCAATTCGTTCGATGGGAGACTTGGATCATGTTTCCTCTCGTTCGATGGATGACGTGTCGGAGATTATGGTAGAATTGAGTAGTACGGTCCCCTTGGCGGAGTTGCAACAGAAGTGGGATATATTGAGACGTAAAGTCATGGGAGTACAAGCTCAGCTACCGGATGGGGCCCAACCTTCCATCGTGATGGATGACTTCGGGGACGTGTACGGGATGTTTTATGCCATGACGTCCGATGGTTTTGATTATCAGGAAATGTCGGATTATGCTGAACTGGTTCGTCGTTCCGTGTTGGATATTGACGGGGTGAGCAGTGTGGATGTATATGGAGAACGTCAGTCCTGTATAAACGTGGAGTTTTTGGAGGATAAGATGGCTAACATGGGCGTGCATCCGGCAGAGATAATCATGACCCTGAACGGGCAGAATAAAACGGTTTACTCCGGTTATTTCGATAGTGGGGAAAAACGGGTTCGGGTGAACGTGAATGGAGCTTATAAGGAGATCGAGGATATTCGCAACCTGCTGATCAAGGGACACGAACAGGATCAAATCCGGTTGTCGGATGTGGCCCGTGTCACGAAAGGTTACGTGAAACCGGAGCGGGAAGGCTTGTTATATGATACCTTGCCGGCGATAGCGATTTCGATTGCTATGGAGGAAGGCGGGAATATCCTTCAACTGGGAAAGAAGGTAGATGCCAAATTGGCCGAGTTGAAAGAAGATATTATTCCGGCGGGGATTGATTTTCAAAAGGTATTTTTTCAACCGGCACGGGTGAAGAGTGCTATCAACGTGTTCATGGTGAACTTGATCGAATCGGTGGTTATCGTGATCTTGGTGGTCATGCTTTTCATGGGATTCCGGAGCGGGTATATCATAGGGGCCGGTCTGGTGATTGTTGTATTGGGCTCGTTGCTCGTGTTGTACATGATGCATGGGACATTGCAACGAGTTTCGTTGGCCTCGTTTATTGTGGCGATGGGAATGCTGGTGGATAATGCTATCGTGATCACGGATGGGATTCTCGTGGACCTAAAGAAGGGGATTCCCAAGCCGGCAGCCTTGGTGAATATCACGAAGAAGACTGCTTGGCCTTTGCTGGGAGCGACTACAATCGGGATTCTGACTTTCTTGCCTATATTTCTATCTCCTGATACCACGGGAGAGTATGTCCGGGATTTGTTTATCGTTCTGGCCGTGTCTTTGTGGTTGAGCTGGATTCTTGCCCTAGCGTATGTTCCTATACAGGCGGACCGGGGATTAAGAGTGAAGCCGGGAGAGGTGGAAGATGAAACGAAAATGTACGATACCCGGGTATATAGGGCTTTCCGGAATACGTTACAGTTTTCCGTGCGTCATCGGGTATGGGTGATTGGTGGAATTGTTCTGTTACTGGTTGTTAGTATGTATCTGTTCCGGTTCGTGCAACAGGGATTTTTCCCGGACTTGAGTTATAATCAGTTGTATATAGAATATAAAATGCCTTATGGGACGAATCCCCAGACGGTGAAACGGGATTTGGCTTCTATCGAGGAATATTTAACTAGTCGTCCGGAGATTACGGCTGTTACGACTAGTTTGGGAGGAACGCCTTCCCGGTATAATCTCGTACGAACGGTGGCAGAACCCGCTTTAAGTTACGGGGAGTTAATCGTGGATTTTACTTCTCCCGAGACATTGAAGTCGAATATCGATTCATTACAGGTATATCTTTCGGAGCGTTACCCGGAGGCATATGTCCGGATGAAGCAATATAATTTGATGTATATGGATTATCCGGTACAATTTATGATTACCGGTCCGGATCCTGCCGTGTTGAAACGTTTGTGCGGGGAGGTGGAGGAGTTGATGAATGAGGATTCCACGACGATGTTGGTGACGAATGACTGGGGACCGATGACGCCCGTGCTGAACGTGGATTATTATCAGCCGATAGCCCGTGTGGCGAACCTTTCCCGGGAGGATGTCGGGTTGGCTTTACTGGCCACCACGGACGGGTTGCCTGTCGGATCATATTACGAGGGGGAGCATGATTTGCCGATTTATATTAAAAGTATGGGTAAAGACGGGTTACGTCCGGGGCGTTTGAATAATGTTCCGGTATGGAGTCTTGTGCCTTCGACGAATATGTTGAGTCTGGAAACCGTGAAGGAGTTGATGATGGGAATGATTTCGACGGATGAGGTGATGACTGCCGTCGTGGGTTCTACTCCTTTGAACCAAGCGACAAACGGGATCACTGCTTCATGGGAGGTCCCGGTAGTTAGGCGGTATAACGGGCAGCGATCTATATCGGCACAGTGTAATAACGCACCCGGCTATACGGCAAATGACGTGCGGAATAGTTTGCTGCCCAAAATTGAAAAGTTGAATATTCCACCCGGTTATTCCACGGAATGGCAAGGGGAGTATTTGGCAAGCACGCAATCCAAACAGTATTTGTTTAAAAATATACCGTTGGGAATTGTTTTGGTGCTAGCTATCCTGATCGCTTTATTCAAGGATTTCAAGAAGCCGCTGATGATTATTCTTTGTTTACCCTTGGCGATTATCGGGGTTGTTTTGGGAATGTTGTTGGCCGGTAAGGAATTCGGGTTTGTGGCTATCGTTGGAGCCTTGGGATTGGTCGGAATGATGATTAAAAACGGGGTGGTATTGGTAGACGAGGTGGATATACAGATTCGATCGGGGAAAGATCGTTTCCTGGCTCTTTTGGATGCTTCTTCCTCTCGTTTACGTCCGGTCTTCTTGGCGGCGATGACTACGATCTTGGGGATGATACCCTTGATTAATGATGATATGTTCGGGGCTTTGGCCGTGACGATTATGGGCGGATTGTTTATCGGTACGGTGATTACTCTGGTGATTTTGCCGGTGTTCTATTCGTTGTTCTTTAAAATCAAAGCTGATTAATTTATGATTTTAGATTTTAAATTTTACACTATGCGTTTTATTATATTATCAATCGGGTTGTTATTGGCTTTCGCTCCTTCACGTGCCCAGCGGCAGTTGGACTTAAAGCAATGCAGAGAGATGGCTCTTGAATATAGCAAACAATTGGCTATCGCGGAAAAGCAAAAAGAGAAGGCCGTGTGGACCAAGAAAGAATACGGGGCCAATTATTTGCCGAAACTTTCCGCATCGGGCTTTTATCTGTATCATCAGAAAAAGCAGGAATACAAATTAAGCGGGGGGTATCTGCCGACTTACGTGCCTGGTGCTGACGGGAAATTGCAGCCCAATGTTGTCATCGGTGCTGACGGAAAACCCGTGATGGGGACGGATGGAAAACCGGTCTTTCATGAATATGCTTTTCTACCGGATATTCCGTTGACGCTTTCTTTGAGAGGGGTATATATGGCATCGGTTCAATTGCAACAACCTTTGTTTATGGGGGGAAAAATCCGGGCGGCACATCAGGCTGCTAAATTTGGGGAAGAGCTTGCCGAGGAAAATATTCGGTTGAATCGTTCGGAAGTGCTTGTCGAATTGGAACAGGCTTACTGGCAATGTGTCCGGGTACAGGAATTGGTATTGGTTGCCCGGAAATACAAGTCGGTGGTGAACGAGTTGGTGAAGAACCTAGAGGATGCCCAACAGGCGGGGATGGCCCCGTTGAATGATGTGTTGAAAGCTCAGGTGAAATATAATGATGCCTTGTTACAACTGCAACAAGCGGAACATGGAAAGCAGTTGGCTCAAATGAATCTTTGTCGCTTGGTGGGGTTGGATTTGAATACCGAGTTGGTACTGACTGATTCTCTATCGGCCACGATAACGCCCGGTGTGCTGGCGTTGCCGGACGGGTTGGAACAAAGGCCGGATTATAATATGTTGGAGAAACAGGTGGAGATGAAACGGAAGGAGATCAACGTGGCCCGTGCCGATTTCCTGCCTCAAGTGGGTGTTTCTGCGGGTTACGGTTATGGCGGTGGCTTGAAACTGAATGGTGACGATTCCAATTCCGGTTCTTTTAGTGCAATGGCGTCCGTGGCAATACCTATTTTCAACTGGGGAGAGGGACGGAATAAAGTTCGGGTGGTGAAGGCCGAGGAAGAAATGAGTCGCTTGAATAAAGAGCGATTGGGTGAAATGATGCAATTGGAAATAGCCGGAAGTCGTTTTAAGCTGAATGATGCCCAAACCCGGATACGTTTGACGGAATCTGCCTTGGAGCAGGCAAAGGAAAATCTGAGAGTGTCCGAGGATCAGTATGAGGTAGGAATGGAAAATCTGACAAACTTATTGGAGGCTCAGGCCCAATGGCAACAGGCTTGGAGCGAATGGGTGGATGCGAAGGCCGCTTTGAAATTGTGTGAATCGGAATACCTGAAGGCGATAGGAAAACTGGAGTAATTTTAGATTTAAAATTTTAGATTTTAGATATCAACCTATGAAGTCCACGCTTTTTAATCATAAATCATAATTCGTAAATCATAAATCGTAAATGAAAAAGGTTGGTTTGATTTTATTGGGGATATTGATGGCGGTGGGGGTTTCTGCCGAGGTGAAGAAGATCAAGGGAACGGGGTATCTTGTGGTGCATGATCGTCAGGCGGATCAGCCGTTTACCCGTGTTTCCGTTCAACAGTCGATCACCTTGTATGTATCACAAGGAAAAACGGAAGGGATTACCGTGGAGGCGGATGATAATATTATTCCTTATATAAAAACGGAGATAAAGAACGGGCAATTGAATATTTTCCTTGACCCGGAAGTGATTGTTCGGGGATATACGGCAATGAATGTTTCCGTGTCCATGCCTATTATCACGGATATAAACGTGGCAGCAGCCGGGCGTTTGGAAGGAAGTTCGCCTTTTACCGTGAATAAACTGGAAATCGTGGCATCCGGTGCAGGGAGCGTGAAGTTGGAGGTGAAAGGAAGTGAAGTTGACGTGGAAGCATCCGGCGCTGCAAGACTAGAACTTAAAGGTGAGGTGGAGCAGTTTGATCTGGAAATGTCTTCCGCTGCCACGCTGAAAGCTTGGGAATTGCGTGTGAAAAATTGTGATGCCGAAATTAGCGGGGCTGCCAAGGCAGAAGTTTCCATTTCCGGGCAGTTGGAGGCAGAGATTTCTTCGGCTGGCATTCTAATCTATGATGGGAATCCGCGGATTACCAAACAAAACGTGACCGGGCGGGGAACTTTGGTAAAAAGAAGATAGGATAAATGCGATTTTGTGCAGTTTTTTATACCTTTACATCAGGGGGTAGTTGGCCATATACGGCTTATAAAGATAAAAACTGTAGCAAATGAATAAACGTGATCGATTGATAGGAGTGTTGTTGATATTGTCTGTACTTTTCTTTCAATATTTATGGCTACTCCTTTCCGTGTTGTTGCTTGTTGTTCTGGGTATTTTGATTTTTGATACCCGGTATGATCGTTACGCTTTAGTCATGGTGGTTCTCGTGATGCTCTTGTATTTGAGTACAAAGTTTATGTTTTACGAGACCTATCTGGTGCCCACGAAATCGATGTTGCCCGCACTGAATAGTAATGTGACCGTGCAGGGCGAGAAGTGGCGGTATGGTGGTATCTATCTTTCGGCTGTCGAGGAATGGCCTTTGGTCACGATGTTCACGCGTTCCAGTAAATACCGTACCGGTAAGTTTGCGGCAAAGGACCGGATAAAAATGATCGGTTTTTGGAAACCCAAGAAAAATGATATTTTGGCGTATTATGCTCCTGTGGATTCCTCCCGGATTCACATCGAGCGGTGCATCGGTTTGCCGGGTGATGTCGTCTCCGTGGAGGAGGGACGTGCTGTCATTAACGGGAAAGAGCGAGAGGAGGACAAAACGTTGAGTTTGCGTTATATGGCTTATTTTTCGGACTATATGAGATTCCGGGAGGCGTGTAAAGAGTTGTCATTGTTTATGAATTCGGATGATTATTCGGTTTCTGAAGATGCCGTGTATATGTCGCTTGATAAAACAATGTTAGATCGTCTTCGTCAAGGAGGGGTGGTCGATAGTCTTGTGTTCCGTCAACGCGGGGAAACCCGACGGAAAGTGTTTCTCGCGGATTCCTGCGGATGGAGTTTCCGGCATTGGGGGCCTTACAAGTTGCCTTACAAGGGGATGAGAATCGAGTTGACTCTAGAGAACCGGATGTTATACGGTTCTCTGCTGCGGGGACCGGAATGTGTTGCCGATCCGGATAAATTGACTTCCTATGTTTTTCAAAAAGATTATTACTTCATGTTGGGCGATAACCGGGGCAATTCATTGGATTCCCGTTTTCTCGGGCCGATTCCCTCTTGCTGTATCGAGGCAAGGATTTTACATGATGATTAGTATGGGGGTGAGAGTCTTGTTTTTTCGCACGTTCGGAACACGCGGGTAAGTAATGATTTGTCCCCCAAAAAGCGGAATTCGGATAGGATTTATTTCTGATCCTGTTAAAATAATTGTATTAAACAGTTATCATACATTTACCCTCTTGTTAATGTATACTATATAAGTATAATTGTTCGTTATTTTAATAGGAGGGGAATAGGGGCGGAATGGGAGGGGAATGGGAGCGGCTCACTCTGAAATGGCAATTTGATCATATAGTGATAACATTATTTTACATTAGATGGGACAAAATTTTTTCATCTCACCTCTGCATTTTTAAATGTAAAAAGTGAAAAGCGGATAGGGAGCTACCTGCAAATACAAACTGAATTTTGAGGACTCTCCCGTGTGAATTAGTTTTCTATCCCTAGTAATAACCTAGATTTTGCCTGCACGAATTTTGGGATAATCCGGCGAGGGGTACCCGTGTCGAGACTTCTACTGCTCCGACTATTCATGACCGGAGTGGCAATCGCATCCTGCGTGATGAGTTGAAGGGTTGCAGCCAGCAAGGGTTCTTCTTTATCTCCTAGTTGGTGTTGATGGTGAAATTGTTCCAAGATGGGGAACATGGGGGGGATACCGCCTTTGACGGATTCTCCCCGACTGTTTCTGTATTCCGTGGAGATCAACATGATATTCCAGTTCTGTAAGTCTTTGTCGTTAGGCGTGTAGATGATTCCACCCATATTTTTCCCCATGGTAATGTCGCCAACGACGTTTACTTCCATGTATGGGGATAAGGCACTGATCAGCATTTCGGCGGCTGATGCGGTCACTTTACTCGTGATCACCCACAGGCGTTTCAAGTTTAGACGGGAGTCAAGGGGCACCGTTTTGTCAAAATGTTCTTCCAACCGGGCGGGATCGTCGGCGTATTTTTCCTGATATGCTTTATTCCAGCTTTTGTGAATAAGCAGTTCTTCGTTTTCCACGACTTCTTCCGGGGCGAGAAGTGAACATAGTTGTTTTACAGCAAAAATGTACCCGCCTTGATTATATCGTAAATCCAAAATAAATTCGTCAATATTGGCTGATTTTAAGGTTTGGAACACGTTGTTCAGTTGTGCCAGCGACGTGTTACCGCGGAACACGAAATCCGTGTAGATCATGTACCCGATTGTTTGGTTCTCCAAGGGAATCAACCCGTAATCAAGTACCGGATCGATCGTGTATGTTTGGGCGGTCAGCTTTTTCGTTTCGTACGGTTCTGATACTTCATCGTTTGATAGCCCGAGAGAAAGCTGGGATGCGTAGTACAAATTTGTGTAATTTTCCGTCGTGATCCTTTCCCCGTCCATGTGAGTGATCAGGTCTCCCCGTTTTAGTCCTGCTTTTGCTGCTGGAGAATTCGGGTAAACGAAATTGACATCCGCGAATATGTAGCCCTCTTTCTCCCAGAAAGTCAAGTTGTAGCCAAAACCTTCGTCATACCCGGAGGCGTCGGCAATTTCTCCCAAACCTTTGGAACTCGTGATGCGTGACCATTGGTCCTCGGGGTATTTCATGGTAGCGAAATATTCCGCTGGGTTACTATCTGGATCAATGTTTTTGTCCTTGACTTCATCCGCCCAAAAGTATTGGTCGGTCATTTTGTCTTTCGTGAACGTGTTAATCCGGACATACGAGTAAGGGCCCGGAGTAGGGCTTACTCCGCGTGAATCCTCACAACTTGATAGGAATCCTGCTAAAATCGAAAAGAAGAATAGTCTATACATAAGTTTATGTCTGATAGTAAACTACAATATTACGAATTTTTAATGGATTTCCGTATGCGATTTTGAATAAAAAGTTTTTGATGATATTGCATATTTATTCAATATAACTGTTTCGATCGTTTTCTTCATGTTTTAGAGATGGTGAAATTAGTACGTTTTCTTCGTGTAATGCTTGTGGCATTTGGAATGAGTGGCACTTTGCTTGTTGTTTTTATTTCATGTAATATATTGTTTGATTGTTTGCTGGTGGTGGGTGTCAAGGCGTTTTCTTTTCTTTCGGTGAAAAAAATGAGAAAATATTTGTTTTTGCCGCATATTAATGCATATATTTGCATGGTGAATAAATAAATATGCACAATGAGTAACCAAAAAGAATTTGAATGATTTAGATTAAATTGTAAAAAGATGAAGATTGAAGTTGTAGTTGCATCCGAGAAACACCTGTCATACGTGACAGCGATAAACGATGCGATTGATCAGGCTGCAAAAGCAAGAGGTACTGGTATAGCCAGAAGAACGGACGAGTATATTGCCGATAAAATCCGAAACGGGAAGGCAATTATCGCTCTGAATCGAGAGGAGTTCGTGGGCTTCTGTTATATTGAATCATGGGGGCATCAGAAATTCGTGGCAAACTCCGGGTTGATCGTGGTACCGGCCTACCGGGGATTGGGAGTGGCAAAACAAATAAAGGAGGCTGCTTTTCATCTGTCGCGAAGGCGATTCCCGCAAGCAAAGCTTTTCGGCTTGACAACTGGTGAGCAGGTGATGCGAATCAATACTTCATTGGGTTACGTGCCTGTTACTTTTGCCAAACTCACGGATGACGAGGAGTTTTGGGCCGGATGCAAGTCTTGCGTGAATTATGACATATTGCAACGGACGAACATGACCAAGTGTCTTTGTACCGGGATGATTTATGATCCGGAGGTCGTGGCCAGACAACAGGCGGCGGCTAAAAAGGCGACTAAGGGGAGGTCATTGCCTTTGTTCAAGCATCTGCGTCATGTTGTGGGGTCCACGTTGGCGGTTTGCGGGTTACCGGTTTCTCGCTCTGCCATGAAACATACGGCAAATTTGTAACTTGTAATTTATATTCATGAAAAAAGTAGTTTTAGCATATAGCGGGGGATTAGATACCTCTTACTGTGTCAAGTACCTGAGCGAGGAAATGGGGCTTGAGGTTTACACGGCATTGGCGAATACCGGGGGATTTACCCCCGGTGAGCTGGCCGGGATCGAGGAAAAGGCGTATGCCTTGGGGGCGAAGAAACACGTGACACTGGATGTCACGGGGGAATATTACGAGAAATGTATTAAATACATGATTTTCGGGAATGTTTTGCGTAACAAGACTTACCCGGTATCGGTCAGCTCCGAACGTACTTTCCAAGCGTTGGCTATCGTTCGTTACGCGAAGGAGATCGGGGCGGACGGCTTGGCTCATGGAAGTACGGGGGCCGGGAATGACCAGGTTCGTTTTGATCTTTGTTTTTCCGTGTTTGCCCCGGAAATGGAAATTATAACCCCGACTCGTGATTTGAAACTGAGCCGGGAAGAGGAAATTGCCTATTTGAAATCGAAAGGTGTGGAGCGGGATTGGTCCAAAATGGCTTATTCCATCAACAAAGGACTTTGGGGAACCTCGGTGGGAGGGAAAGAAACATTGAATTCATGGGAGTATATTCCGGGAGAGGCTTATCCTTCTTCTTTGGAGAAGGAGGGCGAAGAGGAGTTAATCTTGTCGTTTGAACGGGGAGAGTTATGCCGGGTAAATGGTGAATGTTACACGGATAAAATCGAGGCTATCCGCCGGGTGGAGGCTTTGGCCTCTGCTTGGGCAATCGGTCGTGACACCCACGTGGGGGACACGATTGTGGGGATTAAAGGACGTGTCGGTTTCGAGGCGGCTGCTCCGTTGATGATTATTAAAGCTCATGAATTACTGGAAAAACATACGCTCACGAAATGGCAGATGTATTGGAAGGAACAACTGGCCAACTGGTACGGGATGTTTTTACACGAGGCCATGTACGGGGAACCTGTTATGCGGAATATCGAGAGTTTCTTAAAAGATACACAACGATACGTTTCGGGTGACGTGCGGGTTCTGATGCGTCCCTATTGTTTCGAATTGTTGGGAGTGCGGTCAGATCATGATCTGATGGATGCCACGTTTGCTTGTTACGGGGAGGAGAACAAGGCTTGGACGGCAGAGGATGTGAAGGGTTTTACCCGGATGTTGTCGATGCCTTTGCGGGTTTATCATGCGGTGAACGAGAAGAGCAAGGAGGAGTTATGATCAGAGTGGGCATTGCCGGGGCTGCCGGTTACACCGCGGGGGAATTGATCCGCATATTAATTTCTCATCCGCAAGTGGAATTACGTTATTTACAGAGTGAATCGCACCGGGGAGAGCCTGTCGGACGGGTTCATCGGGATTTGATTTACATGAATTTGAAGTTTTCCGATTTGGATTTGACGGATATTGATGTTCTTTTCCTGTGCATGGGACACGGGATGTCGGCCCAATTTTTAGAACGGCATCCGGTTCCGGCATCCGTGCGAATCATTGATTTGAGTCATGATTTCCGGTTAAAGTCAAATGCCGGGGATTTTGTTTACGGTTTACCGGAGCTGAATCGGGAGCGGATACGAGGAGCTTGGCACGTGGCGAATCCGGGATGTTTTGCGACGGCAATAGAATTGGGGTTGCTACCGTTGGCGAAGAGCGGTTTGCTACCTGCCCACGTGTCGGTCTTCGGGATTACAGGGGCGACGGGTGCGGGACAGAAACCGACGGAAGAGACGCATTATAGTCATCGGGCGCAGAATCTTTCGGTTTATAAAGTTTTTTCTCACCAGCATTTGGCTGAAATACGGGAAACTTTGGCCGGGCAGGATGAAGATGTGCAGGCGGATATTGCTTTTGTTCCGGTGCGCGGGTGTCATGCCCGGGGGATCATGGTAAATGCGGTTTTCGCAAGTGAACGGGATTTGTCGGAAATTCGATCTATGTATGCTGCTTGTTACGAGGGACATCCTTTCACGGTGATGAGTGACGAGCCTGTTTATTTGAAACAGGTAGTGAATACGAATTATTGTTTTGTTCATGTCGAACAGCAGGATCGTAACGTGTTAGTGACTTCCGTGATTGATAACCTGTTAAAGGGGGCATCCGGGCAGGCTGTGCAGAATATGAACCTGATGTTCGGACTGGAAGAAACAGCGGGTTTGGGTTTGAAAGCCAGTTATTTTTAATTTATTCGAGTATGTTTGATGTTTACAATTTATTGGATATAGAGCCGGTCAAGGCGGAGAAAGCTTATTTCTGGGATCGTGATGGAAATAAATACCTTGATTTTTACGGGGGACACGCTGTTATTTCGATCGGACATTCCCATCCGCATTACGTGGAGTTGGTGACGGGGCAATTGAATCGTATCGGGTTTTATTCAAATGCCGTGAAGAATCATTTGCAGGAGGAGTTGGAGCGGAAGTTACGGGAGCTTTCCGGTTGTACGGATTATAATTTGTTTCTTTGTAACAGTGGGGCGGAGGCTAACGAGAATGCCTTGAAACTGTCTTCTTTTATTACGGGGCGTTCGAAAATACTGGCCATGCACGCTGCCTTTCACGGGCGTACGAGCGGGGCGGTTGCCATCACGGATAACCCGACAATACAGGCACCTTGGAACAGGGGGCATCAAGTGACATTTATCGATTTGAATGACGTGGAGACTTTGAAACGGGAGTTGTCCGGGGAGGAATATGCAGCTGTCATCGTGGAGGGAATTCAAGGTGTCGGGGGAATCCGGATTCCGACAGGAGAGTTTCTGCGGGCGGCTCGTGAGGTTTGTGATCAGACAGGTACGTTGTTGATTTTGGATGAAATCCAGTCAGGCTACGGGCGGAGCGGGAAATTCTTTGCTTATCAGTATGCGGGGATCGAGCCGGACATGATCACTATGGCGAAAGGAATGGGCAACGGATTCCCGGTAGCCGGAGTATTGATTCGCAAGTCGATCAAGGCGGAGAAGGGGATGTTGGGAACCACATTCGGGGGAAATCATTTGGCTTGTGCGGCTGGGATTGCCGTGTTGGATGTGATCAAGGACGAGCAATTGGTGGAAAATGCCGATCGTGTCGGTGGGTATCTGATGGAGCGATTAAAAGTTTTGAACGGGGTGATTGAAGTTCGGGGAAAGGGATTGATGGTTGGGGTGGATATTGATATTCCTCATTCGATTTTCCGTCGTCGTTTGCTGGTGAATCAACACGTGATCACGGGAAATAGCGGGAAAAACACCTTGCGTTTATTGCCCCCGTTGTGTATTACCCGGGAGGAAGTTGATGAGTTTGTCGCTCGGTTTAAACAAGTAATGAATTAACAGATGAAATGTAAAGTCATAAAAATCGGGGGTGCCTTGATCGAGGATGCGGGACTGCTGAGCCGGTTGTGCCGGAAGTTCGCATCGATGACTTCTCCTTTTGTTATCGTGCATGGTGGTGGGACTTTTGCCGGGCAGCTTGCGGAACGATTGGGGATTCCCCGCAAAATGATTGATGGGAGGCGGGTGACCGATTGGGAGACTCTGGAAGTCACGGTGATGGTTTATGCCGGGTGGGTCAACAAAACGTTGGTTGCTCGTTTGCAGGCTTTGGGGGTGAATGCTTGTGGACTTTCCGGGTGCGACCTGAATCTGGTGCAAGCTGATCGGCGGGAAGGGCAGAGTATTGATTGGGGGTACGTGGGGGATGTCCGACTGGTGCGTATGGGGACTCTCGAATTATTGTTACAGGCCAGGGTGGTACCTGTTATTTCTCCGATCACGCACGACGGGAAGGGTGTGTTGTTGAATTCTAACGCAGATGGGATTGCGGCGGCGGTGGCAGAGACGTTGGGAATGTGCTATGACGTGGAGTTGATTTATTGTTTTGATAAAAAGGGGGTGTTGACGGATGAAGGTTCCGTAATTCCTTGTCTTACCCCGTCTTTGTATGAAAAATATAAGCAAAGCGGGATGATTCATTCCGGCATGATCCCAAAACTGGATAACGCATTTAAATCTGTTTCTAACGGGGTGCAGGCGGTTCGGTTGATTCATCCGGATGATTTGGACCAACCGGATGCGGGAACTAGGATAATATTGGAAAAACAATGGATGCGAGTGGAGCAATAGAACTTTTAAAACAAATTATATCAATCCCTTCTTTCAGTAAGCAAGAGGATAAGGTGGCTGATTTGATTACCGATGTGTTGAAAAGATATAGGTTCGACGTGCATCGCAAAGGTAATAACGTGTGGAGTTGTTCAAAGAATTTCGATGAAACGAAACCCACGTTATTACTCGATGCACACTTGGATACCGTGCGTCCTAACGGAACTTGGGATAGTGATCCTTTTACGCCGATTGTGAAGGAGGGAAAGTTATTTGGTTTGGGAAGTAATGACACGGGGGGAAGTCTTGTCTCGATGCTGGCAGTTTTTGTTGAATTGGCATCCGAGAGTTTGCCGTGTAATCTGATATTCTTGGCATCCGCGGAAGAGGAGAATACGGGAAGTGGCGGGATTCAAAGCGTGTTTCCGGAATTTGGTCGGGTTGATTTTGCTCTTGTGGGAGAGCCTACGGGAATGTGTCCGGCGATAGCGGAAAAGGGGTTGATGGTGTTAGATTGTTACGCTCGGGGAAAAGCGGGACACGCTGCAAGGGAGGAAGGGGTGAATGCCATTTATGAGGCAATGGAAGATATACATTGGTTTCGTACTTATCGGTTCGAAAGGATTTCGGAATTATTAGGGCCAGTGAAAATGAGCGTAACGGGGATCGAGGCGGGAACCTTGCATAACATGGTTCCTGCAACTTGTCATTTCATGGTGGATATACGGGTAAATGAACTTTACACAAACCAGGAAATATTTGATACGATCCGTGATCACGTGAAATGCGATATGATCCCTCGCTCTTTTTCACTGAACTCATCTTCTGTTTCGCTTTCTCACCCGATGGTGAAACGATGCATCGAGTTGGGGTTATCTCTTTACGGTTCCCCGACGACATCGAATCAGGCGGTGATTCCATGCCCCTCTCTGAAAATAGGACCCGGGGACAGCGCTCGCTCGCACACGGCAAATGAATACATTTGTTTGGAAGAGATCCGGGAGGGGATTGAATTGTTTAAATCTATAATTCAATATTTTGAATTATAGATTTAAACAAGCTAAAAGTTAAAAACTACCCCCTCTGGCTCCCCCTTACACAGGGGGAGGATGCGCTGCATTGGGATATTGTGGTGGTTTCTTGCGTTCGTTTCTCCCCCTTGAAAAGGGGGAGTTAGAGGGGGTGGTTGAAGAGATAAAAGCTAAAAACTAAAAGATAAGAGCTACAAGTTAAAAGTAGAAAATCAAAAGGCGTTGGCTTTGTACGGCTGGAATCTAAAATTTAAAATCTAAAATAGAATGAAGCTTTGGGATAAAGGATATGATATAGATGGTTTTACGGAATCATTTACAATAGGGAAAGACCGGGAGCTAGATGTTATGCTGGCGGGGGCCGATGTCATTGGGAATTTGGCTCACTTGAAAATGTTACATGCTGTGGGCTTGGTGAACGGGGAGGAATATAAATCTTTACAACGAGCATTGGTTGATATTTACGGGATGGTGGAAAGAGGCGAGTTCGTGATAGAAGAGGGAATTGAAGATGTACATTCTCAGATTGAGTTATTGTTGGTGCGGGAATGTGGGGATGCGGGGAAAAAGATTCACACGGGACGTTCTCGGAATGATCAGGTGTTACTTGATTTGAAATTATTTACCCGAGAGGCAATATTCGAGACGTTGGAACATATAGAACGTTTGTTTGATTTGTTGATACGGCGGGCAGAGGAGAATAAAGATGTGTTGATTCCCGGTTACACGCATTTGCAGGTGGCCATGCCTTCTTCTTTCGGCTTGTGGTTTGGTGCTTATGCCGAATCGCTTGCTGACGATTTGTTGGCGTTAAAGGCGGCTTACGATATGGTGAACACGAATCCTCTTGGTTCTGGGGCAGGTTATGGCTCGTCGATTGCTTTGAACCGGCAAATGACGACTGATTTGCTCGGATTTTCAAGTTTGGCTTATAACGTGGTTTACGCCCAAATGCAAAGAGGAAAGATGGAAAAGAACGTGTTATTCGGGTTGGCTGCCGTGGCGACGACTTTGGGACGTTTGGCTGCTGATGTTTGTCTTTTTGCTTGTAATAATTTCGGGTTTGTACATTTGCCGGATAAGTACACAACAGGGTCCAGTATCATGCCGCACAAGAAGAATCCGGATATATTCGAGTTAATCCGAGCGAAATGTAATCACTTGCAGTCGCTTCCCATGCAAATGGCTATGATCTGTACAAACCTGACTTCCGGGTATTTTCGGGATATGCAATTGACCAAGGAGTTGTTTTTACCCGCTTTTCAAGAGTTGAACGATTCCCTTTTTATGGCTCATCTCGTGTTACAGGAAATGGAAGTGAAACGGGATGTTTTATGCGATTCCCGTTATGCCTATATTTTTTCCGTGGAGGATGTGAATGAACGAGTAATGGCCGGGATTCCATTCCGGGAGGCTTACCGGGAAATTGGTATGCAAATTCAAGAGGGGCATTACCGTGATGGGTTACGGGAGATTCATCATACACACGAGGGAAGCATGGGTAACCTTTGTCTGCCGGAGATTAAAGATAAATTCGAGCAAAGAGTATCTGGCTGGGATATTACTACGGTTCGTGAGGCGGTAGAAGACCTGTTGGGGAACAGGTAATCTACATTTTGGGAACAGGTTGTAGGGATTTTTTCCACACTTGTTCTACATCTTTCCACATACTTATTCTTTCAATGTTGTTGTGCAAGTAATTGATATACATAACTATGTTTCGCAATTACGATTTCTGTTCAGCGATGGCATACAATTCTCTATACTATAAGCAAATGGTTGAATGATTAAAATTGATTGGTTATGGGAATTTGTATATTTTTTATCGTAATAGCTATTTCGGGACTTTTGTTACCGCATTTCTTAGCAGAACCTGAAATGAAGTAGTGTGAACCTAATTATCTTTATGATAGACAATGATTAATATAAATACGACGGATATACGTCAATATCTGTTAGTAAGAGCGGGAGTTTTATTCGTGTAGTTGGAGGTTTGAAGAGATTTATTACATTTGTTTCTAGCAGGTATCTCTTTTTTAGAGGGTTACCTGCTTTCTTTTCCTAAATTCCGTTAAAAACTTTTTTGTTTAGTCGATTAAGGCTATTTTCGTGTTAGAAATAAATCGACTTATGGCAAAGATTTTAATCGTGGATGACGATACAACATTTTGTATCATGTTGAGAAAATGGTTGGAAAAACGTGGATTTGAGGTAGATACTGCTTTTTCCTACAAAGACGCTGTAAAACAATTGGATAAAGCAGGATTTGATCTCGTGTTGACGGATTTGCGTTTGCCGGATAAGGATGGGATCGATTTGCTCCGGGTGATCAAGGAAAAAACACCGGAAACACAGGTACTTCTAATGACGGGGTATGCCGATATACAGACTGCGGTTACAGCGATTAAACTGGGAGCTTTTGACTACGTGGCTAAGCCTGTTATCCCGGATGAGATTCTTAAAAAGTTACAGGAGGCTTTGAAGTTGGAGGCTGGTCCTGTTGCCAAGTCTATTCCTGCGAAAGCGAAAACGACGAGCTTTTCTTATATAAAAGGAGTGAGCGAGGGTGCCGACCGGCAATATGAATATATTCATCTGGTAGGGCCTACCACGATGACGGTTTTGATTAACGGGGAGAGTGGTACGGGTAAAGAGTATATCGCTCGCCTGATTCACTCGATGAGTAACCGGAAGGATGGGCCTTTCGTGGCGGTTGATTGCGGGGCGATACCGAAGGACCTTGCCGCAAGTGAGTTCTTCGGACATATTAAAGGTTCTTTCACGGGCGCTGTTACCGATAAACAGGGGTATTTCGTGACCGCATCGGGGGGTACAATTTTCTTGGATGAGATTGGTAATTTGCCTTATGACGTGCAAGTTCAGTTGTTGCGCGCACTCGAAGAGCGAAAGGTGCATCCGGTGGGTGGGAATGTTGATATTCCTTTTGATGTTCGTATTATTTCAGCCACGAATGAGAATCTCAAAGAGGCCGTCGCAAGTGGTCGTTTCCGGGAGGATTTGTATCATCGTTTGAATGAATTTTCCATTCAGGCATTGCCCCTTCGGGAGAGAAAAGAGGATATTCTGATTTTTGCCAATCATTTCTTGGATAAGGCGAACGAGGAGTTGGGGAAACAAGTGGCTGGGTTTGATGAGGAGGTTATGCGTATTTTTAGAACTTACTCGTGGCCGGGGAATTTACGGGAAATGCGTAATATCGTGAAACGGGCGACGTTGTTGTGTATGGGGAGTTTGATTTCTAAAACTTGTTTGCCCCCGGAGTTGGAGCAAAAACCCGTGGAGCCTGAAAAGACATCTACAACACGGCGAGAGATGGAAATTGAACTGATCAAGGATGCCATGCAGAAATGCCGGAATAACAAGAGCGAGGCTGCCCGTATGCTCCAGATAGACAGGAAAACATTGTATAATAAATTAAAAAGTTTCGGTCTGGAGGACTTATGAGATATTTTGAGAGATTATTGGCGTGTTTCTTTTTCCAGTAATTGGAGAACATCGTTTCCTTCTTGTAGGATCTTTTCAATATTCTCTCTTATTTTATTTTCCTCTGTATCCAATGGCATTTTTTCCAAGAAAAGCAATGAGGGAATGACATCGTTAATTGCTAGTTGCTTGAACATGGGTAGCATTTTGTGTGCTAACTTGGCAATCTGTTCCGTTTCATGTGATTCCAGATGTTGGGCCAATAGCTGAAAATTGGTCTTGCAATCCGATATAAAAGACCCGATAATTTGATTGGCGGCATCTTTATCGTTATCGGCAAAGACCATGATCATGTCTAAATTGTAAGGGGCGTTTTTATCGGAGGTTTGTGTTGTCGGTTGATTCATCTCTATTGCGCATCCTAATAGGTCGTTTACCCTGCTATAAAGTTGTTCCGGGGTATATGGTTTGTTTAGATAAGCTGAAAAGCCTGCTTCTTGATACTCCTTTTCGTGCATATCGTCACGGGCAGACAAAGCAATTACCGGAATGTTTTTTATTTGTTGGTTTGGGGATTCACGGATTTGTTGCACAAGTTCGAATCCGTCCATTTCCGGCATCTGGATGTCGGATAGAACAATATTATAATTCCCTTTTTCCAAACGGGATAGCGCCTCTTGAGGATGCGTACATGTATCACATTGAATGCCTGCTTTTCTGAGTAATTCTGTTGTGACGGTCAATTGAAGGATGTCATCATCGACGATAAAGGCTTTCATCCCTTCATGCATAACCGGGAGTGAAGAGGGTGTTTCTGTCGGTTGGGATTCCTGTGATGTGGCCTTTATCAACGGGAATTTAACCGTGAAGGTACTTCCCTCGCCTTTTTTACTTTCGAGGGTTAATTCACCATCAAGTAAATGGACGAGTTGTAATGTGATTGTTAAGCCAAGACCTGTACCTTCGGCCCCGTTGTTGTGCTGCGGGGTTAGGCGGGTGAATTCTTTAAATATCAATTCTTGTTCTTCTTTCGTCATTCCCGGTCCGGAGTCTTTGATTACAATGATAAACTGGTCGTCTTTTGTACCGGAAATAAAGGCGGATAAAGAAACTTTTCCTTCCCGGGTATATTTTATGGCGTTCGATAGGATGTTAACCACGATTTGGCGAACTTTCATGGAATCACCAAGGTAAAGTCCGTTTAGGACGTTGCTAATATCGCTTTTCAATTTCAGGTTCTTTTGTGCCGCTAAAGGGAGGAAACTATCCGCCGTCTCTTGTAACAGGCGTCCCGGGTTATATGGAACCGTGTTGATTTCCATTTTGTTGGATTCCAATTTGGAGAAATCAAGCATATTGTTGGCAAGATGCAGGATATGTTCGGCAGACCCCTTCATGTTTTTGAGAAAATAGTGCTGTCGCTCTTCCAGTTGGGTGTTATTTATTAGTTCAATGTACCCGATGATGGAGCTTAGAGGGGATTTTATGTCGTGAGTGACAGTTAGCATGAGTTTCTCCCGGTTATGTAGTAACCGTTCCGTGTATGTTTTTGCCGCTTCTAGTTCCCGCCTGTATCGTTGACTTTGCGTGATGTCATTGATAATAAGAACGACGAAAAAGACCACTAGTACGCAAGCGATGATTGCGATCCAGGATATAGTTCTGGTGAGATGATGCGTCGTGATTTGCTGTTGTTCTAAGCGTATCATCGTGTTTTCGAGTTCTTCTTTTTCAAGGTCTTTCAGTACTCGCTTGAGGCGTTCCGTGATGTGTTGACCACTCTGGATAACGATATCCTCTCGCCGGGAGACTTCCGCATCGATCTCTTCTTTTTGCTGCTGGTACTGGCTCCATGAATCCCGAATTACGTTCATTAATGTGTCCGTGTTGTTATTTGTTGTGACCATACTGAGCGTGTCAACGATGCGATGGAGGGTCGTATCGACTTTTAGGATGGAATCTCTTTTTGTTCGGAATAATCCTTTTCTTTCCCGGATGATATAGTTACTGTCAATAACGGTAATGATCTTTTCCCGGAGATCGGGGATGACATCTGCCGAATCTTTGAGCGTACCTATTTTTTCAATGGTTTTGTTATAGAAATCTTCGGGTATATAGTATTTTTTGACGTAATACAGGTCTTTCAAATTCTCGATACGTTTGCCTAAAAGCGTATTTATCGTGTCTATTCGCAGGTTCTGTTCTGAGCTTATGGATAGATTTTTCAAGGTATCCATATTATCCTTGATGTCCTCTATCAATTTCATATACGTGTCAAAATTCTTCTGTGTCCCCGTTTGGGAAAAAGCGATTCCGGTATTTTCTGCCTCGTATAGTTTGGTGAGCGTGTTACTTATGATGAATAGTTTTTGTTGCATGACGATTTCATCATTCCCTTTTTGGGTTAAGGCAATAGTTTGTTTGTAGATAAAGACAATTGCAATTGCTCCTAACAAGAGAATTAGGATATATCCCGTGATGAGTTTGAGCTTGGTAAATTTGAAAGATCTTTGCATAGCGAACAGATTTATAGCAAATGTATAAAAAAATAGTCAACCAATTAATAAGGTTGACTATTTTAGACGTGCCGATGTACTACTCTTTAAAGTTCGTTTTTGTAAAATGAATAAGTCTCTTCTATAATTTCTGGTGTTGCGGCATCCAATTGATATAAAATCTCCCGGCAAAATTCCAAAGGAGCATTACCGTTAGCCGTTACGATGTTATTGTCTCTTACGGCTTGATCGTTTATGTAATTAGCTTCACCCGTGTACTGGGTACCCGCATATTGTTTGAGGTAATCCAGTGTGTTACTTGTATGTTTCACATGGTTGAGGAAGCCATGCATTCCTAGATACACGGAGGCATTGCAGATTCCGGCAACCAGTTTGTTTTCTGCGATTGCTTTCTTCACTAATGATGCGATGGGGTTCGCCTCGGGCAAAAACCAGTTCATACCGCCGATGAGTATAAGTCCTGCATAGTCATTCGGCAGGTCATTAATATCGTAATCCGGCAATACCCTGAACCCGCCTATCGAGCTGATGGGATCTTTGGATAGAGATAACGTTTTCACCTTGTATTTAATCGGACATCCCGGTTTGACCCCCATATTTAGACAGGTGGAGATATAAGCACCTTCCCAGTCTGCAAAATTGTTTAGCAGTACAAAAATCACTTCTTTTTTATCCATTCTTTTAATATTTGGTTTATTCTATTTGCCAGATCGAAATCTAATATCATCTGTATTCTTTCTACAAATATAGGGAAAAACAAGAGTAGTTCGTTATTTGGATGCAGATTGGGGCATGGCAAAAAAGAACCCTCTATAACATTTTATGTTTTAGAGGGTTGTGTAGTAAAGTGGTGATCCCCACGGGACTCGAACCCATATCAAAGGAACCGGAATCCTTCATTCTATCCATTGAACTAGGGGACCATATTATCCGAGTGCAAAGCTAATCAAATTTTTAAAAAAAGGGAGCAATTTGCTCCCTTTTTTAATGTATAATAGATAAACTATTTTACTTTTTTACGAGTAGCGTAGCTTATACGTAAAGAATTTGCTTTACGCAATTCTTGTTTTACGTCGGTTACGATACCCATTTTCGTAAACTGATCAACTTTTAAGTTATTCGTGATCATATTCCGTTCTTCCTCTTTACGAGTTTCTTGTTCAGCAGCAACGAAACTACTGATTTCATTTACGTTTGCCAGCTTATCATTCAACTGAATACGAGGTTCACTTCCGTAAGTAGCCACGTACTGGTCTTTCGGTTTTCCGATAAAGATGTTACTTACTAAAGATTTTTTCTCTAGTTTGCTAATCTCTTTTGCTTCGGGCATACCGTTATCAACCATCACGAGAACTTCTCGCATCGTGGTACTAACCATGAAGAAGAATAATAGCATGAACACGATGTCCGGTAGAGACGCTGTTGAAATAGCAGGAGTCTCTTTTCCGCCTTCTTTTCTAAATTTAGCCATTACTTCTTTCCTCCTTTCCCGATGTTTTTAGGTTCGGCCTCGGATATTGCGGTCGGAACAAGTTTTCTCACGGCGTCCATTTGTTCTTCCGTAAGTTCACTATATTTCTTACCCCATTTTTCCATGGCTTTTATATCCCTAATTTCATTATATGCTGCTGTCAATTCATCTTGAACGGCAATATACATTTTGTATGAGGTCCCCCGGTCACTTTGTAGAGAGATAATTCCTCTTGAAACTTCAGCTTGACCAAAGAAAGGAATTTCCTTAACAACTTTACTCGGTAAATCTTCTCTATTTTGCGGGTTCAAAATGAACTCTTTAGCCTTTTCCTTCAGGTTCTCAATTTGCATCAGTTCCCCGTTCACGGCCAACAAATCGTTCTTATTTACCAAAACTTGTAAGATATTACGTTTGGCAACAGGAGGTGCGATAACTTGATCTGGTGGCGGCATGGGCGGTAACCGTCTGAATAATCCCGAATCCACATCCATTGTTGTTGTCATCAAGAAGAATGTCAACAGCAAAAAGGCGATATCCGCAGTGGAAGAGGCATTAATCTCTGGTGTTTTTTTTCTTGCCATAATCTCTTTTTTATTCTTCAGGAAAATTATCTAACGCGTCTAATAATTTCTGTTACAACAATAGCACCGATAGCTCCTATACCTAAGAAATAGGTTGTGATTAGGATGGTATCCGTGAATTTTAAAGTTCCCGGAACGTTATCTGAACCGCTGTATCCCGGAATGTTCATGATTGTTCCGTCAGACATAGAGTAAGCGATTAACACAAGAACGATGATTCCTGCGAGAGCAATAAAGCTCTTCATTGCTTCTTTAGGTCTGGTGAATAATCTGGCAATCGGGAATACTAACGCCGCAACAATAGCAACGCCAAACAGTAGATATGACCACCATAGTAGTTGTTCCGTGTATACCGGGGTAACATATTGTGAATTTGGAAGTTCACCTCCAAAATAGAATAACCCCAGCAACACGACCGTAATGACGAACATTACGATGGTCACAATATTTAATATTTTGTTTATTTTCTGCATGGTTTAGTGTTTTTGATTGTATTTGACAAGAATGTCTAATAAAGTTACGGAAGCGTCTTCCATGTCATTAACAATACTTTCAATCTTAGCAATACAGTAGTTGTAGAATACTTGAAGAATCATGGCTACGATCAAACCACCCACGGTCGTGATCAATGCAACCTTGATACCTCCGGCCACCAAAGACGGTTGGATATCACCTGCTGCTTGAATCTTATCGAAGGCGTCGATCATACCGATTACAGTTCCCAAGAATCCTAACATCGGGGCTAATCCAATAAACAAACTAATCCAAGACATTCCTTTTTCCAAAAGTCCCATTTGAACAGAACCGTATGATACAACTGATTTTTCAACCATGTCAATCCCTTGATCATAGCGGCATAATCCTTGATAGAAAATACTTGCAATGGGGCCTCTTGTGTTACGGCAAACTTCTTTTGCAGCTTCAACTCCACCGTTGTTTAATGCATCTTCAACACTTACAATTAATTTCTTTGTGTTGGTAGAAGCCAAGTTCAAGTAAATAACTCTTTCGATAGCGATAGCCAAACCGAAGATCAAACACAAGATAACGAAACTCATGAAGGCAGCACCTCCCTCGATGAATTTTTGTTTCAAGGCAGCGTGGAAAGAAGTACTTTCGATTTGTGACTCGTCTTCTAACACGGTAGGATCTGTAGTTTCCTCTTCTTCTTGATAAGTTTCAGTGGTCTCTGTTTGAGTCGTTTCATTCTCTTGAGCCATTAGCATAGATGATGCTCCAATAGTAAGCATTCCTAAAACTGCTATTAGTGCAAATAATTTTCTCATGATCAATTTAACTGATTTTTAGTTTATTAATAATTAAAATTTAACTCTATAATGTCTATTTAAGCTGTTTCGTTCTCGTTTTACACCGTGTGCCGGTTAAAATCGGGCACCAAGGTATAAAAAAAATGTTAAAATCCAATATATTTGGGGGATATTTCTCCTTTCAAGCCGTTATTTAAATATTTTTTTATTTCGTTAGTGTCTTTATATTTGCCCAGTACATACATCATTTTACACACAGCGGCTTCCGTGGTAATGTCGTGACCACTGATGACTCCCGCATTAAGTAGCTCTCTACTTGTTTCATACTTGCCCATCTCGACGCTTCCGCCTTGACATTGGGTGACGTTATACACGAAAATTCCCTTTGATAGTACTTCTTTAACCTTGTTAAGAAAAACTTTATTCGTGGGAGCGTTGCCTGAACCGTATGTTTCCAGGATGATTCCTTTTAACCCGGGAATTCCTGTTACCGCATCAATCACTTCCGGCCTCATGCCCGGGAATATTTTCAATATAGCGATATTCGTGTCCACGTCGCAGAATGCACTTACGAGTTCGGTTCGCGGGGTGTAATCGATTGCACTATAATCGTAATGAATATGTATCCCGATGTTTGCCAATGCCGGATAATTGAATGACTGGAAAGCATCGAAACTTTCTGCGTTTATTTTTGTCGTCCGGTTTCCACGGAATAGTTTATCTCCGAACAGGATGCAGACTTCCGGGACAATGGCCTTTTCTTGATCGTAAGCGGCTGCTATTTCAATGGCTGCGATCAGGTTTTCTTTCCCGTCCGTCCTGATTTTCCCGATAGGAAGTTGTGAACCGGTAAAGATCACGGGTTTGGTCAAGTTATTTAACATGAAACTCAAGGCTGCGGCCGAGTAGGCCATGGTATCCGTTCCATGCAGGACAACAAATCCCCGGTAATCGTCGTAATTCTTCAAGATGATTGAACAGAGATCTTTCCACAATTGTGGTTGCAGATCCGAAGAATCTATAATTTCCGGTAAAGTGTAACTGTCTATCGTGAATCCAAATTCTTTGATTTCCGGGACCTCGCAAGCGATCTGGTCGAAATTGAAAGGGCATAACGCTCCCGTTTCAGGGTCGTTTACCATCCCGATCGTACCTCCGGTATATATAATTAACACGGGTTTTGTCATACGCACTAAGTTAAAAACTAAAACATTACAAGCTTTAAGCTCCCTCTGTACTTTTCGTCAGTGAATTACCTGTCTGTATCTTTTTTATGAACAGTTCGGACTACCGACGTGCAAATTAAATAAATTCATTGCATTATTCGTTGTTATTTCCTCGACTTTTTTCGAGTCTATCCCTAGAATTTCAGCAATTTTAGCGGCTATACACGGAATATAACTACTTTCATTGCGTTTACCCCGATAGGGAACGGGGGCAAGATAGGGGGCATCCGTTTCTAATACAAGGTGGTCTACCCCGGTTTTCTCCACGACTTCTGCCATGGATGATTTTTTGAAGGTAACTACACCTCCAATCCCTAGTAGAAAACCTAAATCTATTGCTCGGCGAGCATCTTCTTCCGTGCCGGGGAAACAGTGGAGTATGCCTTTCATGTTATAGTGTTGTTTTTTCAACACAGTAAATATTTCTGTTAGCGAGTCTCTTGAATGGACGATAACGGGTAGATTCATTTCCCGGGCGATATTTAACTGCCGCTCGAAGACGATAACTTGTTCTTTGTAAAATGTTTTATCCCAGTAAAGATCGATTCCACATTCCCCGATGCCGTATATTGTAGTTTGTCCGAGTAATTTCTCGAAAAGTTGTATTTCCGTTTTATAGGATTCGTTTACGGAAGTTGGGTGAACTCCCAGTGTGGGATACATCATGTCTGGGCAGGCTTCTGCAAGTGATAACATGGATTGTCGGGTAGTACTGTCAATATCCGGCAGTATGATTTGTCGAACGTCAGCGGCTAATGCTCGTTGAATGGTCTCTTCCCTGTCTTGGTCGAACTCTTCGGCATAGATATGTGAGTGAGTATCTATAAACATAAGTGTAATATAAATTTTGTTGTTTTTTCTTACCTGCAAAAGTAGTGAATTATATTCTTAAAGTTTGCCTTGGGCTTGTTTTGGGCTTACATCTGTTTGTTATTATAAAAATATGTGTTCGTTATCTCTTCGTTTCTAGAAACGAAGAGATAACGATACTATAACGAAAGGGTAACGAATGGATGTGAGACAATGTATTGATTATCAATTGATGTTGAGTGTGGATGGTATTCTTGAGAAATGGAGTTGAAAGAATGAGGTATGCATAAGTCAAAGTGGTGTGTTGAATTTACGGTTGATTTATTACCGTGAGAAAAGTTTGTTCGTTATCATATTTTTCAGTAGGTTTGCCTTTAGTAATGAAGGTTTTTGTATGGGTATAGTGGACAATGAAAAGTTGAAAATTGACGAACTGACATTTAAAACGTTGTTTGATGAATTTTATCAAGCCTTGTGTGTTTTTGCGTCTACTTATTTGAAGGATGATTCCTTGTCAGCCGATATTGTCCAGGAAGGGTTTGTGAAATTTTGGAACAAACGGGAAGGGTTTGATAATTATTATAAGGTAAAGTCTTTTCTTTATACTACTGTCCGGAATGATTGTTTGAATTATATACGCGATCATAAGTTAAGACGGGAAGATCTTTCCGTGCTGGAATCCGTTGAATTTTATACAGAGACATTGGTAGAAGAAGAGGCCTATCGAATGTTTTATAATGCTGTGGAATCCTTACCTCACCAAACTCGTCAAGTGATTTTGTTGTCTCTGGATGGCTTGAAAAATAGCGAGATTGCCGGGCAACTGGGAATAGCTGAAAGTTCCGTACATACTCTAAAGAAGATTGCGTATAAAAAATTGCGGGAGATATTGCGGGAATATTATTATTTGGTTTTTATTTTCCTGTTGAGCAAATAGTTGATTTTTAGTGTTGTTTGTTTTTTCTTTCAAAAAAGTGAATTCTTCGTTCCCCATAAATTCTGTTTTTAGTGTTGTAATGATAAAGAAATAAATAGGTCGTAGAAACTTAGAATGCGATGGTTTAAATCTTGATAATACACGAAAATAGAATTACGTGGAGGATAAATTGATATGGAACGAATGGATATAAATAATAAGAAATTGGTAGATGACCCATTTTTGCTAGCTTCTTGGATTGCGAAATCGATGGCCGGAGAATTGTCTGATGAGGAATTGCAATTGCTAGATGAATGGCGAATGACTTCAGCACGAAACCATCAGTTGTATGACCGAATTGTTAGTCGGGAAAGAAGAGAAGCGAAACGAAGACATTTCACGGCTTTTGATAAAGTTTCCGGTTGGCAGGGGTATTCGAAAAAATTAAAGGAAACGGAGAAGAAGGTGAACCGTTGGCGTGTTTTTTTGCGTTATGCGGCAATTTTGTTGATCCCCTTGAGTGCTACTGTTTATGGCGTTCTTCGTTCGGGAGAAGAGACCGTCTCTTTGGCGGATTTAAATGCAATCACTCCCGGGGGCACTCGGGCGGAGTTGGTGTTACCTTCGGGAGAGGTGGTTGATTTAGTTGCGAAATCCGGGGTTATATCGCGTGGGGAAAATACGGTCATTAATAACGAAGGAAAAACTCTTTCCTATAAAAGTATAGGAAATCAAGCTCCGATGGACTCTTTAAGATATAACGAGGTGATCGTGCCGAAAGGAGGTGAGTATCAATTGGTGTTGAGTGATGGAACGCTTGTTTATCTGAATTCAATGACGAAGATTCGTTTCCCGGAACGTTTTTCTGAAAAATGTCGTGAGGTAGAAGTGTGTGGAGAGGCTTTTTTCGAGGTGGCGGAAAATAAGCGTGTTCCTTTTGTCGTGAAGACGGATGCCTACGAGATTACCGTGCTGGGAACGAAATTTAATGTCACGGCATATGCTGACGAACAAGTGGCCACGACAACATTGGTTGAGGGGGCGGTTTCCATCTCTGGCAAATGTATCGGGGAAGCAAAAGCATTACGGCCTAATGAACAGTTCGTGCTGGATCGGGTGTCCGGGAGCGTGGAGATCAAGAACGTGGATGTAAATTATTATACCGCTTGGAAGGATGGTATGTTCCGGTTCCGGGATGTTCGTCTGGAAGAGATCATGCATGTCGTGGAACGATGGTATGATATGACAGTCGTGTACGAGGACGAGAGTGTCAGGGATTTGCATTTCGGTTTTAACATGAGTCGTCTCGAAACGATAGAGCCCTTGTTGAATATCTTTGAATTGAACGGTAAAATAAAAATAACGAAAGAAGGAAAAGTACTGAAAATAAAACGAGGTAGATAAAAGCAGGAAATGCTGGAACCATTTCCTGCGGGAATTATTTCGTTAACATTGAGATAATTATTAACTAATAATTGGGAGAACAAATTTATGGAAAATTTTCTAATGTTTCTCAGGTGCAAACGTGAGAAATTACAAAAATTATGGCTTATGTCGAAATGGACTTTTTTATTTGTTTTTCTAGGGATAATAAACACGCACGGAACAGTTTATTCCCAGAACGAGCAACAGGTTACAATCTCTATGAAGAATGCCTATTTAAAGGATATTTTGTGGGAGATTCAACGACAGACCACGTTTGTTTTCATGTATCACGAGGAAGATTTGGATAAGGTGGGAAAAGTGAATGTAGAGGCCAAATCCTTAACGGTAGAAAAGATTCTGCGTGATTGCTTGAAAGGAACAGGTTTGACGTATGTTTTCCAGAATGAGGTGATCGTGCTGAAACCTTTGAATGATGAAAAGAAGAAAGAAATCAGGATTGTCGGTAAGGTAATGGATAAGGGAAAGATGCCGTTGCCGGGGGTAACGGTGGTGGTGAAAGGGACAAATTTGGGAACGGCAACTGATAGCGAGGGAAAATACAGGATGGTTTTACCCGCCATGCGTGATACTAATTTCGTGTTGGTGTTTTCATTTGTCGGGATGCGGACACAGGAGATTAAATATGTAGGGCAGGATTCGATAAATGTTGTAATGGAGGAAGATCACAAGAAAATGGACGAGGTGGTTGTGACAGGGTACTCCAATATTCGTAAAGAGAGTTTTACCGGTAAAGCTACGACTGTAACTAAAGAGCAGTTAATGAAAGTGAATTCAAAAAACGTGATTGCGGCGTTACAAACGTTCGATCCTTCATTCCGGATCAAAGATAATAAATTGTGGGGATCGGATCCAAATGCTTTACCGGAGTTTAATATCCGGGGAGAGACTTCTATCGGGCAGACGAAAGGATTGGATGTAGAACAACAGAAAAGAACACAGCGTACGACTTTGGAAAATAATCCTAATTTGCCCGTGTTTATTTTGGATGGATTCGAGGTGGATGTTCAGAAAATTTATGATTTGGATGTAAATCGCATCGAGTCAATTACCATTTTGAAGGATGCCGCAGCAACAGCTATGTATGGTTCTCAAGCTGCTAATGGGGTGGTTGTCGTTACTACAGTTGCTCCTAAACCAGGAGAGATGCAGATTTATTATAACTTTTCCGGTAATGTGGATTTCCCGGACCTGTCTGATTATAATCTTTGTGATGCGGCTGAAAAATTGGAGGTTGAACGTTTAAGTGGTTTATATTCATCTGATGATCCGGAGAAACAAATTGAACTTACGGCTCAATATTATAAGAAACAAAATGCTATTTTGCGCGGGGTGGATACCGATTGGATGTCGCAACCTTTGCGGAATGCCTTTGGTCATATGCATAGTTTGAATGTATCTGGTGGGGAGGAGAGCATCAGGTATGGTATAGATTTGAATTATAATGCGAGTAAAAACGGTGTGATGAAAGGTTCTTTCCGTCATATTTATGGGGGAGGATTAACGTTGGATTATCGTGCGGGAAGTTGGTTGCAATTATTGAATAATATTTCTTATACGGTTACAGAGTCTGAGGATTCTCCTTACGGACAGTATGCTCAATATGCTGAAGCGCAGCCTTATGCTGAGATATATGATGAGAATGGACGCTTGTTGAAAGAAGTGCAAGGGACTACTGTTTCTATGATAAATCCCTTGTGGAAAGTGGCCAATTTGTCAACTTTCTACGGCAAGATGAAAAACCGGGATTTAACCAATAATTTCCAGTTGAACGTTCATATTATGGAAGGATTGATGCTTAAAGGCCAATTAGGTCTTCGCAGAACGGATGGTCGTACGGATAATTTTAAGGATCCTGCAGATCCTGTATATGATGTAACTCCTGCCGATCAGAAAGGAGAGTTGAGCCGGCAAGAAAATGATAATTGGAGTTGGAATGGAAAAATGATGTTTTACTATAATCATGTTTTCGGCAATCATTTTATTAATGCAACAGCCGGAGGGGAGATTTCTGAAAGCAAAACGGAGTCGTTATCGTATGTGTTAAATGGTTTCCAATTGGGGAACATGCATGAACCTCAATTTGCAGCCACTCAGGCCAGACCGGTAAATGTGTCGGAATCTAAAACTCGTAAGATAGGTTTTTTAGCTTCCGTGAATTACGCCTATAATGATATTTATTTGTTCGACGGCTCTTTCCGTTTGGATGGAAGTTCCGATTTCGGTTCGGATAAGCAATTTGCTCCGTTTTGGTCAGTAGGAGCCGGATTGAATATTCATAATTATGATTTCTTAAAAGGGCACTGGTTGATCAGTCGTTTAAAATTGAGGGCTTCTTACGGTTCTACAGGAAATGTGGGATTCGCTCCTTATTCGGCCATAACAACCTTCCAAACAGCAACAGATGCATGGTTTTTCACGGGGCCTGCAGCTTCTTTGATGGCTTTGGGGAATTCGAGGCTGACTTGGCAAACGACATACAAGTTGGATGCAGGTTTCAATATAGGTTTACTGAATGATAAAATTACTTTGGAGGGATCGTATTATCGGAATGAAACAGAAGATTTGATCGATGACGTGAAAATTCCGGCTTATTCCGGTTTTACTTCTTACAAGGAGAATTCCGGAGCAACGTTGAATGAAGGGTTTGAAGTTGCGTTGACTTCCACTCTTTTCCAGAATAAAGATTGGATGGTGACGTTTATGGCAAATTTATCTTCTAACAGGAGTAAAATTACTGAATTGAGTGAGGAGATGAATGCTTATAATGAAACGATTCTTGCCGAATATGAGAAAGAAAATTCCATGTACAAAGATGTGTTAAGCAGGCCGTTGATATTGTATTATGAAGGAAAGTCCTTGTCTGCGATCTATGCGGTTCGTTCCGAGGGAATAGATCCGGCTAATGGGCGTGAACGTTTTGTAAAGAAAAACGGGATGTCGACTTACACGTGGGATGCTAATGATCAAGTTGTTGTCGGGGATACGGAACCGGATGCCAAAGGTTCTTTCGGTATCAATGTGGCATGGAAAGGAATCACATTGAATGCTTATTTCAATTATCAGTGGGGAGGACAGAGTTATAATTCAACATTAGCGGAGAAAGTCGAGAATGCTCAGATTAGCACGCAGAATGTGGATAAACGGGTGCTGTCTGCAAGATGGAAAAATGCGGGAGACGTGGTTCCTTATTATGATTTGAGTAAAAATCCGACACAGAATCCGACTTCCAGATTCGTGCAAGATGATAATCGTTTGGATTTTACAAGTCTTTCAATAGGTTATGATTTTAGCCGTCAGTTGATTTCTAAGTGGAAACTCAAAAGTTTGAGCGTGCAGTTTAGCGCGAATGATTTGTGTAAATGGAGAAGTGTGAAAGAGGAAAGAGCTATAAATTATCCATTTGCGAGAAGTTTTAATTTTTCATTAAATGTTGGATTCTAAATGGTATATGGCATGGAAAATTATATTAAAATATTAGCAGTTGCCATTGTTTTGGTTTTTGCGGGATGTAAGGATTGGTTGGATGTTACACCAGCAGGGCAAGCAACTGAAAGTGATTTGTTTAGTACGGGTGACGGTTATCGGTCTGTTCTGAATGGTTTGTATAAGTCAATGGGTAAGCCGGAACTTTATGGTCGGAATTGGTCTTATGGAATGTTGGATTGTATGGCCCAGTTATATAATTTGGAGTCCGGCTCATTCAATGACGAGATGTGTAAAGCTGCAGCCAAATATGAATACACAAACACGCAAGTATCTTCAAGTATAGAGAGTGCGTGGGGAATTGCCTATAATATTATTGCTAATGCAAATGACTTATTGCAGAATATCGAAAATGCTTCTAATGATATTTTTGCGGAAGGAGAAATGGAAAGGAAGATGATCACGGGAGAGGCGTATGCTTGTCGGGCCTTGATTCATTTTGAATTGTTACGTTTGTTTGCTCCGGCTCCCGTAAATGATGATGGACGTGCGTATATCCCTTATATCGAATCTTATCCGGTGTTGTCAGCCACAAAACTTGGAGTGAAACCTGTGTTAGAAAAAGTGATTGCAGATTTGGAAAAGGCTAGAGGGTTAGTTGCTGTTTACGATACAACAATAAATGGACAGGGAATTAATTTATCCGGCACGGGACGTTTTAATAATGATTTTACTTATAATTATCAGACTATATCTGGGCAACAGATCGAGGATTTTGATGCTGCATTGATAGATGATTTCTTTAAAGGACGGGGGTATAGAATGAGTTATAATGCCGTTACTGCTTTATTGGCGAGGGTTTGCCAGTATGCGGGACGGGAGCAGGAAGCCTTTAATTATGCTGATGAAGTGGTAAAAGCCCATGTGGTATTTAGAGATGGTTCGAAGAATTTGATGTATAAGGATGATTATAGCGGTTTGACACAAGGTTGGGGTAATAATGAAGCAGATTTTAATAATCGAAAAGATTATAAAACGATGTCTAATTTAATATTTGCTGCCTATAACAGTTTGTCTTATCAAGGAACAGGTAGTTGGTTGAGTGCGGATTGGAAAGGTGGAGTTTCTCCGAATTGGTTTCAAATTTCGGAAAGTTATTTTTTACATGGAGGTGTTGATGAGAAAAGTTTGGATCATCGATGGAATCATATGATTTTTTTGGGTAGTGGCGCCTATCCTGTTTCTGCTAAATATTTTATTCCTACTAATTTGGATACGAGAGATAAAACAGTGAATTTGTTTCCTGTAATTCGTCTTACCGAGATGAAATATATTATGGCCGAGTATTATGCACGTAACGGGAATGTAGGTGATGCCTATCGAATTTTGAATGAAATCCGGGAGAATAGGGGAATTTATGGAAGTTCACTTGGAGGATCGACTTGGAATGAATTTGAGCAGGAATTACTCCATGATGCGCGTCGCGAGTGGATTTCTGAAGGACAATTGTTTTTCTTGTATAAACGTTTGAATGCGGCGATTGTGAATGATAAAGGAACATTGCGTCCTATGACTCTTCAAGAAAGTATGTTCCCTGTGCCAGCAGATATTAAATAATGACATAAACTTTGAATCATGATGAAAAGATATTTATATTTTATGATAATGTTGATGTTTTTGTCCTTCTTTTCTTGTAATGAAGATGATATAAAAGTTTTTGATGGGCAGGCTCAGCTTTATTTTGATAAATTCTATATGAATGCCCTTCAACCGGGAACGGAGGGGGCAGACTCGACTGTGATGTCGTTCTTCTTTTATCCCGATGATACGAAAACAATAGAAGCAGAGGTGGTTGTGAACTATTCCGGATTACCGTTAACGGCAGATATTCCTTTTACTTTAAAAGTGATAGGAGAGGGAACAACGGCTAATGAAGATGAGTATGATTTGGATGACCAGTATGTGTTTCATGCAAGACCTCTGTTGGAAGGGCAATTGGATATTCAAGATACGATAAAGATTCGGTTGAATCTGTCCGAGCGGTTAAAAAAAATGGAGAAGGGGGTACGGTTGTTTGTTGAGTTAGTACCAGGCGAAGGGATTGGCTTGGGACAGTATGAACGTCGTCGTGCCGTGATAATTTCTTCTTATGTGGCAGAAAGACCGGATTGGTGGAAAGAGAATGGTGAAGTTGAACTTACGCTTTTAGGGAAGTTTTCCAATACAAAATATAAGCTTTTCGTTGAACATGCTGATCCCGGTATGACAATGGATGAAAAGATGATAGAGGAACGTCCGGATTTGGCTATCGGATTGGTTTTAAAATTTAAAGAGTGGCTGATTGCCAATCCCGGACAAAAAGATGAGTATGGTAACGATATAACAGTTGTGATTTAATGATTAAAAGTTGCTATTATGAGAAAGATTCATATATTATTTTGTTTGTCGTTTTTCTTGATATTTGGATGTTTAGAGGATGAAGGAAATTATGATTATGACGATATTAAGGAGCCTAAATGGCATACAGATCAGCCGATAAGCGTGTATGCGACAGAGCATAACGTGATGAAACTGCGCGGACATGATGCTTTTAGATGGGATACGGATTCTGTTTCGAGGGAGCGGGAAGTACGCTATGAGTGGAAGTTGAATGATGTGGTTATAGCTACAGAAGCGGATATTGATATTCCGGTGGATAGCGTGATTAAATGGACAAAGATGGAAGAACTTTGTGCTACTGACAAATGGGTAAGAGGTTCATTTACGGTTATCGATAAGGAGTTTGAAACTCATTTCATGAAAGTGGTTTCTTTTTTTATAACACCGTATCGTAGTAATGGAGACTGGTTCGTTTTAACGGAAAAAGAAGGTGAAGGAGAATGTTATTTTGTAAAAAGAACATATAATCGGGAGGAATCGAAGGATGAATTTGAATTGCAGGATTCTTTTAGTGAAATAAATGCATTGTCAATTTCCGGCAAACCTGTTTTCTTGGGATATACTAGAACGGCTAAGAATGTGGGACCGATGGGGTCGATTACGATTATGACTGACGAGGTTGCTTATGAAGTGGATGCCGCTACGTTCGAATTACATTCCGAACTGAAAGATTTGTTCGGCGGAGGAGTCCCGTCCGGGTTTTCTCCGGTTGCGAGGGTTGATGCGTGGGAAGCTGATAGGGGAACAGGGTTATGTACTTTTTTAGCCAATAAAGACGGTAAGCTTTACAGACGGCAATTGTCAAAAAATAATTTGGGAGGGATGTTTATCAATACTCCTTACGAATTGGATGAAAAAGGGTATAAAATTACGGAATTCGGTACCCGTTTGTATGGATTTACCTCGATCCCTTGTTGGGATGAAAAAAATAATCGGGTGATTATGATTGCTTTCGCTTCGAAACAGGCTGGAAGTGGCTGGGGAGATCCCTCCTATTTGGCGACTAGTTTGATCCCTTTAAAAAATGATGGTTCCTTAACTAATTGTCCTCCGGTTTGGGGATTTGAAAGTGGAACTAAAGTATTGAATATGGGATATATGAAGAGTGCAATGTTGAATTTTACGACAAGTCTTAATGTATATTCTGTAATTTATAATGATGCATCAGGAAAGACTTGGTGTGGGGAGTTTATAATGAATCCGTCTGACGGTTCTATAAAGCAGTCTGTTGCTCCGATGCCTCCTTTTTATCCTGAGGGTGCGGATTCTCGTGTAATAGAATGCCCTGCCAGGATTTCTGATGATGCTTTGATATTAGTTACTTGTTCGTCATCTAATGCAAAAGCTAAGAATCAAGTGGTATATACGGATGGCAATCATGTGAATTATTTACTTGTTGCTAGCGAGTATGCGAGTAAGCCGATGATTACGGATTTTCCGGAAAAGGTGACCTATATCGGATATGGAACCTCTGATGTTGGTGCGATAGGTAAGTATGACTTGTTAGTTGTCGGAGGTGAAAACGGTACGTTGAAGTTTTATGACATCTCGGATAGAGATCGGCCGAAGTGTGTGGAGACAATGACGTTTGACGGAAAGATAACTATGGCGAAAGAGATGGCCACGGGAGTGACGGGTGTAGATGAATATTAACAGAAGTTTGTATAAAATCATATTGTATGGAAGAATCAATTGTAAAGGTGGAGCATTTGTCCCATCGCTATAGTGTTCAGTGGGCGATTCGGGATATTAATTTTGAAATTACAAAAAATGGTATTTATGGATTACTCGGCTCTAATGGAGCCGGGAAATCCACTACCATGAATATTATGTGTGGGGTGTTAAAACAGACCGAAGGGGATGTTTACATAAAAGGGATTAGTATTAGTAAAAATCCTGTGGAGGCGAAACGGCATATTGGCTTTTTGCCACAGGTTCCGCCCTTGCATCCGGATTTGACCGTGGAGGAGTATTTGGAGTATTGTGCGGAATTGAGGCATATCCCGGATCGGGAGGTAAAGAAGGCGATAGAAGCGGTTATGATTCGATGTGGTATTTCGCATTTTGCGAAACGAGTCATACATAATTTATCCGGAGGTTATCAGCAACGGGTGGGAATAGCTCAGGCTATTATTCATAATCCGGAATTGGTAATTTTTGATGAACCGACGAATGGTTTGGATCCGAATCAGATTGTAGAGATTCGTCATTTGATTAAAGAGATTGCGGAAGAACGAACCGTAATTCTTTCAACCCATATTTTACCGGAGGTGCAAGCAACCTGTGATTATATCCGGATGATCGAACAGGGAAATATGGTTTTTTCCGGAACTGTGGAGGAATTTGATAACTATATACAACCGAATACTCTGGTTGTTTCATTGGGGGCAGCCCCTTTAGTCGCGGATATTCAAGAGCTGCCGGGAGTTGTTCGTGTAGAGGAATTAGGAGGTCCGAGATTTCGTATTCAATTTTCGGATGTCAAAGAAGCGATGAATAGTATTGTGGAAGCTAGTTATACGCGGGATTGGCAATTAATGGAATTGCAGCAGGAAAAGAGTTCTTTGGATACCATTTTTGCCGAATTGTCCAAAAAATAGTATTAAATTTTATTTGCAGTAGAAATGAAAACGATATTTAAGATAGCGAAAACGGAATTACGGGATTTGTTTTATTCCCCGATTGCTTGGTTAATTTTGATTATATTCACGTTCCAGACTGGAATGTTGTTTACCGGGATGATCTCGGATATCGTGCGTTCCCAAAGTATGGGAGGGCATGGTGCGAATCTTACGCTAGGTATTTTTGGCGGCCAAAGGGGATTACTGGTTGCGGTACAATCTTATTTGTATTTATATATTCCGTTATTGACAATGGGATTAATGAGCAGGGAGTTGGGAAGTGGTTCTATTAAGTTACTTTACTCTTCGCCGATTACGAATACTCAGATTATTTTGGGTAAATATTGTGCCATGTTGGCATATGGATTGGTTTTAATCGGGGTGTTGTTGGTTTATGCAATTTATGGAATGTGTACGATTGAGAACGTGGATATTCCGGTTATTTTAACAGGGCTTTTGGGTGTTTACTTGTTATTATGTGCTTATGTGGCTATTGGTCTGTTCATGTCTAGTTTGACTTCTTATCAGATCGTGGCGGCCGTGGGGACGTTAGCTGTACTTGCGGTATTGACCTATGTGAAAGGAATGTGGCAGTCCGTACCGTTTGTGCGGGAAATTACTTATTGGTTCGGTATGACGGGGCGTTCTGACAATTTTATGAACGGGATGATTTGTAGTGAGGATGTGCTCTATTTTATTGTTGTAGTGATGTTGTTCCTGTTGATGACCATTGTACGTTTACAGGGAAGGAGACAGAAGGTAAGTTGGTTAATGTCTTTTGTGAAATATGCAGGCGTGTGGGGGGTAGCTATAGTATTGGCTTTTGTGTCTTCCCGTCCTGTTTTCAAGTGTTATTATGATGCTACGCATACGAAAATAAATACATTGACGCCTAATAGTCAGGAAATTATTAATCAGTTGGAAGGAGGATTGAAGATTACGACTTATGTCAATATTTTGGATAAGTATAATTGGTTGGGGTTCCCGAAAAACTATAATGATGATGTTCGTCGTTTTGAGCAGTATACTCGTTTTAAACCGGAGATAGATATGGAGTATGTGCTTTATTATGATACGGTTAAAAATGATTATTTGGAACGGGCATTCCCAGGAATGAGTTATGAGGAGAAAGCTAAAAAGGTGATCGAGATGGAGAAATTGAATCCCCAAAAGATATTGACCCCGGAACAAATCCGTGCGAAAGTTGATTTAACGACTACGGAGGGAAATCGGACGGTACGCTTGTTGGAACGAGAATCCGGAGAAAAAACTTTTTTGAGATTATATGATGATTACCAGATATTTCCTTTCGAATCAGAGATTACGGCTGCTTTGAAGCGGATGGTAATGACATTGCCTACAATTGGTTTTTTGTCCGGTCATGGAGAGCGGGAGACAGATCGACCGGGAGATCGTAATTATTGTATGTTTACTCATTTGCCGATGATGAGACAGGCGTTAGTAAATCAGGGTTTTGATTATAAAGATGTCACGTTGGAAAAGGAAGTTCCGGCAGAGATTAACATTTTGGTCATAGCTGAGATGCGTGAACCGATGACGGAGATCGAGAAAGTAAACTTTGATAAATATGTCGCTAGGGGAGGTAATTTGGTTATCATCGGGGAACCTGGACGTCAAGGAGTGATGGGGCCGGTTTTGGAACCATTCGGGGTAAAATTAGTAGATGGATTTTTGATACAACCGGAAAAACCAAAAGATCCTGAACAAGAAAAACAGGATAATGTTAATCTTGGTCCGTTTGCCGGTTTTGTAGCTCCAAAGAATCCGATAGATTTAATTGTGACTCAGCCCACGAAAGAAGCAGAGGAGATGTCTTATGTTTTTGGAATGATGCGTCCTAATTATGTAGCGGTCATGCCTACGGCTGCTGGATTGGAATATACGACAGATAAGGGATTTGATGTTGTACCGTTGTTTATGTCGGATTCAACTTGCTGGAATGAGTTGGAGAATACTGAGATTGTGGATCAGGAAGTTGTATTTAATCCGGATGCGGGTGAAGTGCAAAAATCTTACCCGTTAGCTTTGGCATTATCTCGTAAGATGGGAGAACGAGAACAAAAGATTATTATTTTGGGAGATGCGGATTGTTTGAGTGACGGAGAACTTACTCGTAATAGAAATCCTTTATGGGCAGCCAATTATGTAATTATTCAAGGTAGTTTCTTTTGGTTGTCGGATGGGGAGGTGCCTATTGATGTAAGACGTCCGTATGCAATTGACCGGAAATTATTTGTGGGAGAGACGGGGGCGGAGATTCTTAATTATGCTTTGCTTGGTGTTTTCCCTGGCTTATTACTTTTCTTGGCTTTGTTTATTTGGTTAAGAAGAAGGGGACGATAGGAAATATGTTGTATAGTGGGATCCGACCGGAAGTTATTTTTCGGTCGGATTTTTTTATTTATTCCTGAAATCTTATCTTTGTCAAAAATCCTATGGGAGTGAGAATGAATGGTACAGAGCAAGATTTTGTTCATCGTATAAATGTAAAGGATGAGGCCGCTTTTCATGATTTGTTCACGAGATTCCGGAATTATCTCGTGTTATTTGCCATGCGGAGGGTTGAGCAGTTGGATGTGGCGGAGGATATTGTGCAGGAGACTTTTATCACCGTTTGGGAGAATAAAAAAACGTTCAATTCTTATCAGGGATTAAAAGCTTATTTGTATGAACTGGTGCAGAATAAGTGTACCAATTATTTGAAACATAGGCAGGTTGAAGATAAATACGCCTCTTACGTGAAGACGACAGGTGAGGAGGCAGAGGGGGATTATAGCTTGATGCAGGAAGAAATCTATCGGGAATTATATATGGCAGTCCGGGAGTTGCCGGAAAAGTGTCAGAGGGTTTTTGAGTTGCACTTGGAAGGAAAAAAGAATGATGAGATAGCTGAAATACTGGGAATCTCCGTGTTGACCGTGAAATCTCACAAGCAAAATGCGATTCATATCCTAAAAGAAAAAATGGGAAATCTCTTCCTTTTATACGCCTACATCTACGAGACGTAATTTTTTTTGAAAAATAATTGGTTTTTATTTGCTACTTTTTGATCCCTTTCTTGTATATGGTGTAAAATAAAAAGACATCATGGATCTGTACGATGAAAATATTGCCCGGTTAATACGACATTCCTTGACAGGAGAACTCTCCGAACAGGAATGGGGAGAACTGGAGGCATGGTTACATGATTCGGAAGAGCATCGGGTACTTTTTGAGAAAATTAAAAAAGAAATTCGTATCTCTTCTGAAAGCTCTCTTTTCTGCTCGTTGAATGACGAGGTGGCTTGGCTGAAATTTAAAACCACCGCACGAGAAAGGAAAAGACGTGTCTATGTCAGGAGAATGTTGACATACGCGGCGGTAATCGTGTTACCTCTGGCAGTTGTTGTGGGCTTTTGGTTCTTGAGTCAAGAAAAGGACACGTTTCCGATGGCTTCTGAACGTGTGGTCAAAATTACTCCCGGGAGACCGCGGGCTGTATTGATCACGGCCGACCAAACCGTTCATGAGTTGAATGGTGTACAGGAGCAGCGAGAAATAGAAGTGGAGAAAGGAGTGATGATCAAACAAGGAGGAGCTAATCTGGAATATGATTCTTTGGTAGCCCCGGAGCAAGAAGTGGCGTTAGCCATGAACACGTTGAAAGTTCCTCGTGGGGGAGAATTCCGGTTAAAATTATCGGATGGGACAAATGTCTACTTGAATTCAGCTTCGGAACTTAAATATCCGGTGCGCTTTGATGAAAAGGAGCGGAAAGTTTATTTGTCGGGTGAGGCCTATTTTGAGGTGACGAAGGATTTGAATCGGCCTTTTTACGTGGTGATGGAAGAGGTCCAGGTTCGCGTGTACGGGACCGAATTTAACGTGAACACGCATCAACCGGGGAAAGTTCACACCGTGTTGGTTGACGGTAAGGTCGGGATCAAAAAAAGAGGGATGACCGAGGAGGTCACGATGAAACCGGGACAATTAGCCAGTTTTGACCGGGAAGCGGGAACGTTCGAGGTGAAAGAAGTGGATGTGCGGCAGTACGTGGTTTGGAAGGACGGGTATTTTACCTTTGAGAACGAGAGTTTGGAACAGATTCTAAACACGCTTTCGCTTTGGTATGATGTTGACGTGTTTTTTCAGTCAGAATCTGCTAAACAACTGGTGTTTACCGGGTATATGAAACGGTATAATGATATATCTGAAATTTTGAATGCGATTACGGATGTTGTAGGAGTAAACTTTACGATAAACGGAAAAACTATAATAGTATCTAAATAAAAAACGGAAAGGGTTGGAGCCTTCCCGTTGAACTTTAATGAGATCAATAGGTCGCTGTTGGAGAGTGACGTATTGAAAGTTTAACTGTTCTAATTTACAAATGTATGGAAAAAAAACAATTATGCCATCGATTTTATCGAAGGTATGTTAAAAAACTTTTGATGCTTATGAAATTGTGTCTCTTGTTTATTTGTGTTTTCACGTTGACACTTTCAGCTAGCTCGTTTGCTCAACAAGAGCGGGTTAGTCTTGACCTGAAGAATGTGTCGGTGAAAGTTTTGTTGGATGAGATTCAAAAACAGACGAGTTGGTGTTTCCTCTTTAATCCGGAGCAAACGAAACAATTGGGTAAGTTGTCGTTACGGGTGGAGAATGAAACCGTGGAAGAGGTGTTGAATCGTATTTTGAAGGATACGGATTTAACGTTTAAATTTAAAAATGATCTTATCATGATCGTGCCTAAGAATGAGGTGGAAGATGATAAGAGTAAGAAAGATATCCGGATTGTCGGTCAGGTAACAGATAACAAGAAACTTCCGTTACCGGGTGTAACCGTGATCGTTAAAGGTTTGACTATTGGTACGGCGACTGATGGGAATGGGCGATATGCCTTGACTCTTCCCAAGACGGAGAAGTTGTCGTTGCTTTTCTCCTTTATCGGGATGAAAACCCGAGAGGTGGCATATACCGGAAAGGATACGATTAACGTGGTTATGCAAGAAGATTCAGAGACTTTGGAAGATGTGATTGTTACCGGTTATGCCACGATTGATCGCGGTAGTTATGTCGGGGCCGTGACACAAATACGAGCAGAGGACATACAGGTGGCCGGAGAGGCTACCATCGACCAGATGTTGCAGGGATGGGTTCCGGGTATGTCCGTTATAAACAAAACGGGAAAAGTGGGAGGTTCTCCCAAGATCCGTATTCGTGGAACTTCAACCTTGTTGGGAAATCAGGAGCCGCTTTGGGTGGTGGATGGTGTGATTCAATCCGATCCTCTCCCGATCCCCGATGATGCAAGTCCTCTTTCTTCCGAAATGGATGGATTGCGGGAAACGGCCAGCAATGCGATTTCATGGCTTAATCCTGCAGATATAGAAACGATTACCGTGTTGAAGGATGCGTCAGCCACGGCGATTTACGGGACGAAAGCAACCAACGGGGTTATCGTAATCACGACCAAGAAGGCGAAAGGGGACGGTTTGAACATATCGTACAGTGGGAATTTTAGCGTGGGAATGAAACCTAACTACGGAATGTATGATATGATGAATTCTCAGGAACACATGAGATTTTCTCAACAATTGTGGGAAGATCGGGATAGTTATAATCAGAATATTTTGCCCATCGGTTACGCCGGTTTAATCCAGAAACTGCAAAAGAAGGAGATTACCCGGCAGCAATTTGAACAAGAGTACCGGAAAATGGAGAGGATGAATACGGATTGGTTTGATATTTTATTCCGGAATAGTTTTAGCCATGCCCATAATGTCAGTATCTCCGCTCAAGGGGAAAAAGTTTCAAGTCGTTTCTCCGTGGGAATTAACAGTACTCGGGGCGAGGCGAAAGGGAATGATATGACCACATTGACGGCTAGTTCCAATACCACTTTCCGTTTGGATAAGCGGTTGATCATTGATTTGCAATTGAACGGCAGTTATCGGGAAACGGAGGATTTTGCGTTTGGGGTAAGTCCTTACGAGTACGCGATGAATACGGCTCGGGATATTCCTGCTTATCATGAAAATGGAACCCTGTATTATCACGAAAAAGCCGGGGCAACGAGTTTTTCTATCCCGAATAAGTTTTCATATAACTATAACATATTGAATGAACGAGATAATTCCGGTACGGAAACGGATGGTACGAACTTGCAGGCTGCTTTGAATTTGCGGTTGAATTTGTTGAAAGATTTGGAATTTCAGGCAACTGCATCTTATGCTCTTGCAACGAATAAAATTAAGTCCTGGGCAACGGAAAACACGCATTACATAACCCAAATTCGCGGTTACGAGGTGGGAGAAGTTTTGCCTAGTTCGGCGGAACAATATGCCAGTGTCTTGCCGTTCGGGGGATTATTGCAATCGGAGTATGCCCAGACGAAAAACTATTCTTTTAGAAGTAGTTTAGTGTATAATAAAATGTTTAATGAGGATCATCGTCTTACGTTGAATTTGGGATTTCAAGTCAATTCCGTAGCTCAGGAGGGGAATGCGAGCTTGCGGTACGGTTATCTTTACTATCGGGGAGAGAAGTTTGCCACGGTTCCAACAGAAATAACTGCCGCAAACGGGTTGCATAAAAATTCTAGAGATCTTCATGACGAAATGCGGGCTGGAACCACGATTACGACGACGAAAAATAACACGGTCAGTGAGTATTTTACAGCCGTGTATGGTTATAAAGAACGTTATATTATGAACTTCAATGCCCGTATGGATGCTTCCAACCGCTTTGGGCAGGATGAAAATAAAAAATTTAATCCCAGTTTATCAATCGGGGTGAAATGGCGGATTGGTAATGAACCGTTTATGGCTTGGGCATCCTCGTGGTATGATATGTTTGATATTTCGTTCTCTTATGGGTGGCGAGGAAATGCAGTGGAGGCCGTTTCTCCTTATCTGATTGCGAAAGATGGCGGTTTGAATAAGTATTTTCAACAGTACACGCTGAAGATGGTTTCGTTACCTTATCCTGATCTCGGTTGGGAGAAGACAGAAGATTGGAATTTGGGAGTCGATTTTTCTTTCTTCCAAGGAAGAATGAGTGCCGGGCTTAGCTGGTATAATAAGATCAGTCACGTGTTGGCTTCCCGGGAAGTGCCCATTGAAAATGGTGTTGCCAATGCTTATGTTGATGGGACGACGATGAAAAACAGCGGTTATGAACTGGCTGTCAGTGTTACTCCGGTTAGAACGAAAGATTTCACTTGGTCTCTTTCTTTCAATACGAGTAAGGTAAGAAATACAGTTCGGAATAATCAACGGGAAAATACCCGGGATGATTATCTTAACGGGACTGCGATTGTTAGTGGAGAAAAGTACGGAACTTTTTACGGGTTTGCATTTAACGGGCTGGATCCGGCTAATGGAAGACCGACCTTCAAGAATATGGATATAGATGTTACGGAGAATGATTTGGATTATTTGGTGAAAATTGGTTGCATGGAGCCGGACATTTCCGGTGGTCTCAATACTTCTTTACGGTATAAGAGATTGGTATTGCGTGCTAGTTTTGCCATGTCATTCGGGGCTCAGGCCCTTCTTCCGGATTTCTTTGCCACGGCGGGAGCTCCGAGACCGGAACAAAATGCACCCCGTTATTTGTTTAAACGTTGGCGTAAACCGGGAGACGAGAAAATCACGAATATTCCCTCGATCCCTGCCGGAAATCCGAATGAAATAAACATTCAGCTGCCTGTTGAAGGGTATGTTGCAATGAGTCCTTACACGATGTATAACCAATCAGACTTGAGAGTGGCTGACACCGATTTTATCCGGTGCAGGCAGATTTCCTTGCAATACGATTTACCTGATGCTTGGGTAAATAAGATTGGGGTTAGACGGGCATCCGTGAACGCCAGTCTTGCTAATCCTTTCTTTGTTGCTTTTGACAAAGCATGGGAAGGACGTGATCCTGAAACAGCGAATTGGCCTGCACGTCGGACAGTTTCTTGCTCGTTGACTCTTAATTTTTAGTTGAACGGATAATTGTTAGAATGATGAAAAACAAGATATTTATTTTAGGAGCTATCATGGGATCGTTTGTGTTGGGTTCTTGTGGAGATTTTTTAGAAGAAGAATCCCAGAGTGAGGTAATCCCGAAGACGACATCTGACTTCTCGGAACTATTGCTGGGTACGGGGTATCCCGATGAGTCGACTCCGAACTTTTCTTTCTTATCCTTGATGGATGATGATTGTGCGCATTTTTTGACTTATGCAAGTCCGTGGAACCCGGAGGGAACCGTGGAAACTGCAAATGCTATCACCCAGTTCCCGATCTATTCATGGCAACCGACTCTTGCCGATTATGATGGTTACGATAGTGAGATCAATGAAACGGCAAGTTCTACCACGTACGCCCAGTTCTATTCAAAAATATTGGGATGTAACGCCGTGCTGGATTATATTGATGAGGCCATAGGGACACAGGACGATCGGGATCGGGTGAAGGCTGAAGCACTTGCTGTAAGAGCGTTACTGTATTTCCAGTTGGTTAATATTTATGGGGAACCCTATAACCATAATAAGGACGCTTTAGGGGTTCCGGTTCGGTTGATTTCCAATTTGACGGAAAAGAACATTGAACGTTCCACCGTGGGGTATATTTATGAAGAGGTGATTCTGAAAGATTTGCTGGAGGCAGCCCGTTTGCTGGACCCTCTTCCGATTATGCGTAAGAATTTCCGGATCAATCAGCCGGCCATTCATATCCTGCTTTCCCGGGTTTATCTGTACATGGAGAATTATAAAGAGTGTATTGCCGAGGTGGAGAAAGCAGAAAAGCAAGGAATCGGGTTATTGAATATGGTAAATAATTTGGATGTTATTCTGGCGGATAACGGTTATGCCCCGATATCTTATAATAACCCCGAGGTTGAATGGCTTTTCGGGCCGAGTGCGGTTGCGAATCATTGGGAATATCAACCGGGAACAGCACCCGCTTTCCGGGTTTTATGGGATCAGGTGAATGACCAACGTTTTTTGGCTTATGCGCTCAAAACTGCGAGTGATGACAATTCGGTGTATCTGAAAAAACCAATGAGTAGTTCGGAGTTAGGACAATCTGTCCGTTCGGCAGAAGCGTTTTTGAACCGGATGGAAGCTTACGCTCTTTCCGGAGAGGAAGGGTTGGCGTTGGCCGAATTGAATGCATTCCGGAAGACCCGCGTGATCGGTTACACGGATGTAAATCTGAGTGGTCAGGCGCTTCTGGATGCGATCCGGTTGGAACGTCGAAAAGAACTTTGTTTTGAAGGCCATCGTTGGTTTGATTTACGTCGTCAAGGAATGCCGGAAATCAAACACACGTATAAGGCTGAAAAAGGAGGAGCGGTGTATGAATATGTACTGCAACAGGGTGATCCCATGTATACAATACCATTTCCTAACAGTGTCGTATTGCAAAACAGGGCTCTTGTTCAGAATCCGTCACGGGAGATGGGTGCGAGACAAGGTGAGATTCAATAAACGTAAAATAGAAGGTCATGAAAAAGATATTATTAGCTATAGCTTGCCTGTGGGCTGCATGCATTTCTTGTAGCGAAGACACGAAAATCGGTGCACCGGACGAAATATTGCCGGATTACGTGCTACCGCAGGGAGACGCTTCGAAGGAAGCAAACGATCGGATTCAGCAGATATTCGATACCTATACGTCTTACGTGCTTTATAATTACACGGAGAAAGATGCTTTTTGGACACAGACGGCAGCAGGCGGAGGAGTCCAAATCTATCGGGCTATCATGGGTGAATCCCGCTATGTGGATGCTATGCTTGATTATATTCAGGATATTTGGCTTCAGTTTTTTCCGGAAGAATTTTTGAAAAAAGGAGGAATGCCCTACCGGGTCTTTCTGGCTGATTCAATTTATTTGGATCGCGGTTGGGGTAAAACTCTTTATAATTATCGCGTAAATGGTAATGCGCTCATTATTGGAGGGATGAATAAAGATCTGACCGCTATGGATGCCGTGACTAAAAAGACGAGGAAAAACGAACTATTGGGAGCGATGTGGGATTATTATATTGCTCAGGGGTTGTTGAATGCTCCGGATGAGTTTTATAAAGATACGGATTACGAGAATGCACCTGCTCTCCCGTTAGCTGGTGAGAATTTGGAGGCTTATCGAAAGAGAGGATTTTTACCGACATTTAATAGTTATTCCGGAGCGCAGGAAGAGTGGTATTGGGGGGATTACCCGTGGACTCAAGCGAAAGAAAACGATTTGAAATCTTTTATGTTGCATTTACGGAACCAAACGGATGAGGAAGTAGCTTGGTTCCTGAATAACCCGGAATACGAGTTGATCCAGAAAAAATGGAATATTTTAATTGATTACTACAAGAAAGAATTTGGTATTGACCTTCGGAAAATGGGAAATACGACCTTTGAATAGATCACTGTAAAGATAATTGTTTGTAGAGTATGAAAAAGAAATTTGTTTATGTTCTTTTTGCTTGCCTAGCCATGGTTAACATGGCTTTGGGCCAGCAAAACGAGTCCCGCTTGGCCTTAAATCCGGAAGTACCCGTGGCCGGTCAGAGTTTGGAATTGACCTATAATCCGAAAGGAGGACCGTTAGAAGGTAGATCCGATTTGGTTGGGATTGTCTATATGTATAATTTTTACCACTGGGAGATGGGTGATGTGCAGTTGAAACAGGAAGGAGATCTTTGGAAAGGAACTTTCGAGATGCCGGAAAATTGTGCTTTTATCGCTTTTAAATTCCAGTCCACGTTTACCTTGCAACCGGACTCAACGGATAATAATAACGATAACGGATTTATGTTTATCCCAAAAAACAGTGCGGGTGATTATTTGCCGGGTAGATACCTTGCTTGGGGAGTATTCCGGATGCCTTCGCTGGGATCGGAAACCGGGAACTATTTCTCCGGGAACTACCAAGAGATTTCTGACGAGGCAGCGATGATGTGGACGGATCAGGAGACCAAACATTATCCTCAATATGGTCGCCACTTTTTTGGAACCATGAAATCAGTTTTGAAAAAAATGTATGGTGATAACAGCCGTCCCGGAATAGCGCACTTGTTGAAAGTCATGGAAAGCCAACCGGATCTGACCGAGAATGAATACGAGGAAATCAGTAATACTTATCGGATCGAGTTGAAAAACAAGGTGAAAGCGGATAGTATTGATCAAGTGATCCTCAAATTATTCCCGCACGGGGGCTTGGCTCGTTTTAACCGTTCGTTTGAGTTGAATAGGTTATCTGAGGAGGAATATTTTACAGCTGCGGATCAATTTAGAAAGGATTTCCCGATTGAGGCATGGAGAAAGAATCCGAATCCCCGGGGATTCGTGTATAATAATTTTTATCGAGAACTAGCTACGAGGTACTATAAATCGGGAAATTACAAGAAATTGGAAGAAATATTGCCCGAGATGGATATGGTAATGATCAATGATGTATTCCGAAAGGGTGTCGAGTTCGCCATTCGGAAAACACCTACGCCACCAGAGACTTATGTCGAGATTGCCAGAAAATTCATCGACCAGATGATTGCTAAAGTGGGAGATGGTTCCTATAGCCAAACGATAGCGGCTTCTCCCCGTCAAGCGGAAGAACTCGCTCGTCAGTGGTTGAATTATTATATTTGCGTGTATGCCCAAGTGGCCGAGAAGTGTGGTCGTTATCAGGAAGTAGTAGATGTGATGAATTTGATAGACGAGGATCAGCGGTATGTCTCTTATCCGGCGGGGAACGAGGCGTATATCGTGAGTCTGGAAAAGTTGGGACGTGATGATGAGGCTTTCGATGCGATGAAAGGTATTGCCAGTGCAGGACAGATGACCCCGACGGTTTATGATAAATTGCGAGAACGGTATGCCGTGTTAAAAGATAAGCCGGCCACTTTTGAAGCATGGATTGCTTCCCTAAAACCTAAACATGTAATTGAAAAAATAAAAAAACAGCTCCGGGCTGAAATGGTCGATGTGCCTTTTGAACCTTTTGTTTTGGAATCACATTCGGGAGGTAAGGTAAAATCTGCTAGTTTCAAGAAAGATGAAATCGTGGTCATTGATTTTTGGGCTTTGTGGTGTGCACCTTGTATTGCAGCATTGGACGGGATGCAAATGGCCGTGGATCTCTATGCGAATGATCCGACCGTGAAATTCTATTTTGTAATCACGCAAGATGAACCGAAGAAAGAAAAAATTGATGCGTTATGGAAAAAGAATGATTTTCGGAATATGGAGGTACTGTATGATGCGAATCCTAAAGGAAAGAATTCCCGGAATGTCGTGTATAAATCTATGTTCCCGGGAACATCGGGTATTCCTCAAAAAGCCATCCTTAAAAATGGGCGTATCCGTTATCGTGCGGAAGGATACGGTGGAAGTCCCAGTGGTCTGATGGATGAGATTTCTTATGTTATCGAGATTCTTAAGGAGGAGGGAAATTATGCCAAGAAATAATCTGATCGTCCTGTTGCTTGCAGCAGCAGGACTTTTCTCTTCCTGCGGGAACGGGAATCACTATTCGCTTACCGGGAATCTACCGGCTCGTTATGATGGATGTCTGGTTAAGCTCACGCCTGCCACGTTCTATTTCTCCGAGGAAAAAAACAGTCCGGAGGATAGCGTCAAAATCAAGAATGGTAAATTTCAGTTTAATGGAGCAGTGCAGAAACCGACGGTCTATATGCTGACAATTGATGGCGTGGATTATAAGATTCCGGATATGGCCTCAATAGCCGTGGTGATTGAACCCGGTGACATTACGATGGAATATGATACACTGGGAATCATGGTATCCGGAACCCCTGTAAACGAACGTTACATGGCAACGATAGGAGAGGCAAAACGAGAAACCGTGCGTCAACGTCAGCTTTTATGGCATGAACGGGATAGTGTGAAGCGTTTACCGGGGAGCGTGGAAAATGAGGTGGATAACTATTATAATCTGAAAAGTAGTACGATTTTCAAAGAAAATATCATTCCGGCATCAGAAAACTTTATTCGAGAATATGCAGGTACCGAAATTGGGGAGTTCTTCTTCTTTCATTGTTGTGGGAAAGATGTGTATAGCAAGGCTTTTGTAGACGAGGTCTACCCGACTATTCGACCGGAAATACGGGAGCAATACGAGGCTTTAATCCGGACTCGTCAGGAAAAACAGGATTATTTTATGCATTCGCAGAAAGCCACGGAGGTAGGAATGCCCTATCGGGAGATTGTGGCCCGAACAATAGACGGGAAAGAGATTCGTTTATCGGATTATGTTGGTAAGAAGCAACTTATTTTATTGGATTTCTGGGCATCTTGGTGTATCCCTTGTATTCAGGAGGTCCCTCTGCTAAAGAAATTACAGGAGAAGTATAAAAATCAAGGATTACAAATCGTGGGCGTGTCCGTTGATTCTGATCGGGAAAAATGGCAGGGAGCTTTGGACAAGCACCAGCCGGCAGGCATCCAGATTTCCGAGTTGAAAGGCTGGGAAAGTACTGCCCGTGTTGATTACGGGGTACAAGCAATACCGTTTACGGTTTTAATCGACGCTTCTGGTAAAATCCTTGCTCGCAACCCGCATGGTCCGCTTTTGGAAGAGATTATCGAGAAGTATTTTTCCCAAAAATAGAAATCATTTTTTAACGATTTAGGGTATACCTCGAAAAACTTTTCAAACAAAGATAGTTTTTAGGGGTATAACTCTAAATGTTTATCTTATTAGGCAAAAATTGGCATTTCTTTGGGCCGGAATAACTTTTTTTGTACCACGTAGTATGCAACCAGAACGGCGGTACCGGTCACGATCCACGAAATAGGATAAATGACCATCAATGCATCAAAACCGGGCAATAAGGGACAGACAAGGTATATCCACAGTAATCGTAAAACGCAGGTTCCGAACACGGTGAGGATAGCCGGTAGCATGGAATAGCCAAGTCCCCGAAGTGCGGCTCCGGCAATCTCGTAAGAGCAGGCAAGGCATTGTGTCAGTAAGACTATATTCATACGGAGTGCGGCATAATGGAATACTTCCGGGCTGGACGTGAAGAAACTGATCGCGAAGTGTTTCTGCCAGACGAATAACACGTTCAGCAAGCCGCAACAAGCGACACTTAATAACATCGTCAGTCGAAAAATTCTTTTACACCTCTCGATCTGCCCGGCCCCGTAATTCTGGCTGATAAAAGTTACCGCGGCCTGGCTGAAAGCACTGACCACGAAATAGCAATAATATTCGTACGTGAGGGCGGTGGCAGAACCGGCAATGGCAGCGGAACCGAATCGGTTGACGGCTGCCTGTATGAAAATGTTGGCAATCGAAAACACCATCCCCTGTATTCCCGCGGGAACTCCGATCTGAAGAACTTTCCGCAATTCGGGACGGGTGATTTGAAGATGCTTGATGTCTAACTTGAAGGGACCTTTTTCGTGCCGAAGAATGTATATGATCACGCCAGCGCTGAACATGTTGGCGACGACCGTACCAATAGCGACTCCTGCTACACTCATCTTGAAGACAATGACCAGCAACAGGTTTAGTACCGTGTTGATCATCCCGGCTGCGACAAGGCAATAGAGAGGGCGTTTCGTGTCACCCATACTACGGAGAATGCTTGCCCCGAAATTGTATACCATGAAAAAGGGCATCCCGAGGAAGTAAATGCGGAGATACAGGATTGCCAGATCTATGACATCATCCGGGGTATCCATGGCTTCCAGAATCGGTCGGGCGATGAGTAAGCCTACCACGAGTAGCAAGAATCCGCTTGCCAGGGCGATGACAGAAACGGTGTGTATGGCATTTTTGATACCTCGTTCATCTTTTTGCCCGATATAGTTGGCGATCACGACATTCGCACCGACGGATATTCCCACGAACAAGTTAATCATCAAACTGATCACCGAACTGTTACTTCCCACGGCGGCCAAGGCTTGATCGCTGGCAAATCTTCCCACGACGGCAACATCTACCGAGTTGAATAATTGTTGCAGAATACTGCTTGCCGCTAACGGTAGGGAAAACAACAGAATCTTGTTCAGTAAACTACCGTGCAGCATATCCATCCGGACCGCACTTTGTGATGAGTTATTATGAGTACGCATATGTTGACATTTTCATGACGCGAAAATACAGGAAACGATCTGACAATGGCATATACGGATTACTTTTTGTTTTTTATATGCGAGCGTTACAGGTTAAATAAGTGAATAACATTTACCGGGGAGTTGCGTGACAATCCCCTCCAATTCCAGTTTTAGGAGTAGAACGGACAGGTCGTGTACCGGTATTCGTGTGAGTTGGTGAAGTTGGTCGATGTTCTGTTCTCCCGCATTTGTTAATGTTTGTTTGATAAGGTCTTCATCGTTTGATGCTGAAAAGAAATCAATGGAGGTTTGGTGTGGTCTCGTCGGGATGGGTTCCCAGTTTACGGCTTCCAGAATGTCTGAAACATTTTCCACAAGTGCCGCTATGTTTTGTTTTATCAGCATATTACACCCCGTGTAATTCGAGTCTTCCGGGCGACCGGGGATGGCAAGTACGTTCCGGCTGTAAGATAAAGCCTGGCGTGCAGTTGACATTGCACCGCCTTTTACGGGCGATTCTGCCACGAGTACCGCCTCGCTCATGCCTGCTACGATTCGATTGCGTTGAAGGAAGTTTGTGGGATGAATGGGGGCACAAGTTGGGAATTCTGAGAGTAGCGTACCTCCTTGTGCCAGTATTTTCTCCGCTATATTTTTATGAGATGCCGGGTAGACCATGTGCAACCCGTGTCCGACTACGGCTTGTGCCCGCAGCCCAAGCCGGAGACAGGTGGAGTGGGCGGCAATGTCAATCCCGTAGGCAAGCCCGCTGATGATATTAGGACGGTATCCCATGTCTGCCAGTTGCTGAAGAATGTTTCCCACGCGGGTTTTGCCTAGTTCGGTCGCTTTACGTGTCCCCACGATGGCTATATTCTTGCTTTCGTCGGCTTTCAGTGTTCCCTTGTAGAATAGAACAAGAGGGGCATCCGCACAATGTTTTAGTAGGTGGGGATAGTTCGGGTCTTCAATCCCGCAGATTTGGATATGGTGTTTTTCCATGTTTTTCAGCTCCTCTTCTGCTTGCTGCAACCATAGGGAACGCTCCGGTTGTATATTCGTCAGGTTATTCTCTTTGAAAAGAAGTTTGATATTTGCATCACTTTCTTGAAAGAATCCGGTTATGCCCCCGCATTGTTGGAATAACGGGGAGTACAAAGCATTATTTAGCCTGGGAGTTATAGTGATAGCCACTCGTGTCAAGATGGAGTTGTTATTGTTCATGTGCCAATCATTTAATGAATAAGTTCAAAGTTATTTTTTTATAACGAGAAAACCTATTAATTTAAAATTTAATAATATTCATAAGTTGCTTAGTAAGGGTATTTTTGATTAATGCATAAAATAATGTAATTTTGTGAAGAAATACGGGATAAATGGAACAAATTATATTTACAACGGATTCGAGCATGGTTCTTGCCGAATTGTTACGAGGTGTCAGGCATGAACAATTGTTTATCGTGGCGGATAAGCACACGGTAGGTTTTTGCGATAAGCTGCTGGAAAAGGTGGATTGGATACCGTTGAACGTGGCGGTGGTTGATTGCGGCGAGGAAAACAAATCGCTGAATAGTGTAGCCCGCATCTGGTCTGTCCTGAGTAAACGAGGAGCTCGTCGTTCTTCCATTCTGTTGTGCGTGGGGGGAGGTATGGTGACGGACATGGGAGGATTTGCCGCTTCGACTTTCAAACGGGGAATGCGTTGTATTTATGTACCTACTACCCTATTGGCGCAGGTGGATGCATCCTTGGGTGGAAAAACCGGGATAAATTTTGACGGGTTAAAGAACGAGATCGGTACTTTCAAGGAACCGGAACGGGTGATTATTGATGTTATGTTCTTGAAAACTTTACCCGTGCGGGAACGGATGGCAGGTTTTGCCGAGATGCTAAAACATGGGTTGTTGTCCGACGTGGAGTATCTGGATCGATTACTGACTTGTGATACGGACGAGCCAGACCGGGAGGAATTTCTTGATTTGCTCAAGCGCTCTATTGCCGTTAAAAATGAAATCGTGATTTTGGACCCGTTGGAGAAGGGTGTGCGGAAAGCCTTGAATTTCGGGCACACGATAGGACATGCTATTGAAAGTTGTTCCGTCATGCGTCATGAAAATCTGTTGCACGGGGAATCGGTGGCGTTAGGGATGATCGCAGAATTGTATCTTTCCGTGCGGGAGAAAGGTTTCCCGGAAGAGATATTCCATCGGGTGCGTGATTTTATAAGAAGGTATTACCCCATTTATCCGGTCATGGGGTATGCCGATACATTGTGCGAATTAATGTCGCATGACAAGAAAAATGATCGTGAAGGGCTGAATTTTACACTTCTCGAGAGTGTTGGACAGTTCTCTGTTGATAATTATTGTTCGAGGGAACTGGTCATGGAGGCTTTAAGGCAAATATAAGATTGTAAGGATGGATAAAGTTATCGCTTGGACACAGAAGAAAATAGAGGGTACGGTTATTTTGCCGGCATCCAAGAGCGAATCTAACCGGGCTCTCGTTTTGAGTGCGTTGGCGGGTGGCGGGATGCCGGAGAATCTGTCAGATAGCGATGATACCCGAGTGTTGGCGGAGGCATTGAAACAGGCGGGGGGGCTCGTGGATGTTGGGCATGCCGGCACTTCCATGCGTTTCCTGGCAGCTTATTTTGCCTTGCGGGAAGGGGTGTGGGAATTAACCGGATCGGAACGGATGAAGCAACGCCCGATAAAAGTGCTGGTGGAGGCTTTATGGGAATTGGGGGCGAAGATCGAATACCTGGGTAAGGAGGGCTTCCCTCCCTTGTGGATTGGTAATTCTGTATTGAAGGGAGAGCGGACGATCAGCTTGGATGCTGCCGTGAGTAGCCAGTATATTTCGGCTTTGATGATGATTGCACCTTTGTTGAAGGGAGGGCTTGTGATCGATTTGAAGGGAAAGGTTATTTCTGCGGATTATATTCGCATGACGGCAGAGATGATGCGTTGTTTCGGGGTGAATACCCGTTTTGAAGGGAAACGGGTGCTAATTCCGGAGGGCGTGTACGCGCCTGTCTCTTTCCGTGTAAGTGCCGATTGGAGTGCAGCTTCTTTTTTTTACGAGTTGTTGGCTATTACCGAGGAAGGGGAAATTTTCCTTCCGGGGTTGTATATCGATAGTTTACAAGGTGATGCTCGTCAAGTTGATTTGTGGCGACAGTTGGGTGTAACCACGGAAAAAGTAGTTGGAGGTGTTCGTTTGTCGGCTAATAGCGATCGTGTTGCCCGTTTTGAGGCAGATCTGTCGGGGATGCCGGACGTGGCTCTTCCTGTGATTGTAGCTTGTTGTTTGTCGGATACCCCCTTTCATTTGACAGGGTTGGATACGTTATATATAAAGGAGTGTGACCGGGTGATGGCTGTTACGCGGGAGGCTGGTAAATTGGGATACGGTTTACAAATTCCCGCACGTGGCGAGTTGTGTTGGGATCGTGTGCGGAATGCATGTACGACGTTGGAGATCGATACCTACCAGGATCACCGGATGGCAATGGCCTTTGCGCCCGCAGGGGTGAGGTATTGCGGGTTGATCGTGCGGGATGCTGATGTGGTTTCTAAGTCGTTTCCCGGTTTTTGGGAACAATATGATCATTTAGTGATGTGATGATTTATAGTGTTTGGTTACTATCTATTTGTTTTTTATTTTGATAAAAACTTTTTTGCTAAAATATTTGTTTGAACCGGAAAAAAGCAGTAATGTTGCATCGTTGATTGCGGTTGAGAAATTTAACCGTTTTGTAGATGCGTAATTTTATTTTAAAATATTTTATTATGAATGTAGCAAAAGTGATGGCTAACCTGGAAGCCAAACACCCAGGTGAAAAAGAATTCCTTCAAGCGGTGCACGAAGTGTTGGAATCAATCGAAGAGATTTACAACCAACACCCTGAATTCGAGAATGCAAAAATCGTTGAACGTATGGTAGAACCGGATCGTATCTTTACTTTCCGCGTGGCATGGGTAGACGATAAGGGTGAAGTTCAGACTAACTTGGGTTACCGCGTACAATTCAACAGTGCTATTGGACCGTACAAAGGTGGACTTCGTTTCCACAAGGCAGTTAACCTTTCTATGTTGAAATTCCTCGGTTTCGAGCAGACTTTCAAAAACGCATTGACTACTCTTCCGATGGGTGGTGGTAAAGGTGGTTCTGACTTCGATCCGGTTGGAAAATCAGATGCTGAAATCATGCGTTTCTGTCAAGCTTTCATGTATGAATTGTGGCAAAATATAGGTCCTGATACTGATGTCCCTGCTGGTGACGTTGGTGTTGGCGGTCGTGAAATCGGTTATATGTACGGAATGTACAAAAAACTTGCTCGCGAATACAATACTGGAGTATTGACCGGTAAGGGTGCAACTTGGGGAGGTTCTATCCTCCGTCCGGAAGCTACTGGTTTCGGTGCTCTTTACTTCACGCAACACGTTTTGCATACTGCAGGTAAAGACATCAAGGGTAAGACTGTAGCTCTTTCCGGTTTCGGTAACGTGGCTTGGGGAGCTGCAACCAAAGCTGTCGAACTTGGTGCTAAAGTTGTCGCTATTTCCGGTCCTGATGGAGTTTGCGAAATCGCTAACGGTATCACCAAAGAGATGATTGACTATATGCTCGTTATGCGTGCTTCTAACCAGAACCGCGTTGAGATGATGGCTGAGAAGTTCCCGGGACAGGCTAAATTTACTGCCGGCAAGAAAGCTTGGTCTGTAAAATGTGATATCGCATTGCCTTGCGCTTTCCAGAACGAGTTGAACGGTGACGATGCTAAGGAATTGATTGCTAACGGAACATGGTGCTGCTGCGAGGTTTCCAACATGGGTTGTACCCCGGAAGCTATCCACACATTCCAATCTAACGGTATCCTCTTTGCACCGGGTAAGGCAGTTAACGCTGGTGGTGTTGCTACCTCTGGTCTTGAAATGACTCAAAACGCTGCTCACCTTGGTTGGTCAGGTGAAGAAGTAGATGCTAAACTTCACTTCATCATGACTTCTATTCACGAGGCTTGCGTTAAATATGGTAAGCAAGCTGACGGTCATATCGACTACGTGAAGGGTGCTAACATCGCAGGATTCATGAAAGTGGCGACTGCTATGCTTGAACAAGGTATCATCTAATCCTATTTCTTGTAAATAGTTTCGATAGAGATATTAAAAACTTGGCTGCAACAAATTTCGGTTTGTTGCAGCTTTTTTGTGTTGATATGCTTGTCAAAAGTTGTTTGACAACTTTTCTAATTATCCGTATTCAACTATTAAGTATGTTAATTTGAATATAAATTACGAGGAATACTTTTTATAAGTGGAAAATAAAAAATATTTTTGTATCGTTATGATTCAAAATAAATGCAAAATTGGATGAATCAATATTGATAGAGAGATTGCGACAGAATGATCGAAAAGCCTATGCAGATTTGTTTGACGGGTATTTCGATAAGTTGTTCGTGTTTGCCCTGAATATGGTTTTCCGGGAAGACGTGGCCAACGATATTGTGCAGGAGGTTTTTATCGCAATCTATGAAAAATCGGTTTTGAAAAATTATCAGGGTTCCCTGAAAGCCTATCTTTACACGAGTGTGTGCAACCGTTGCTACAATTACTTGCGGGATGCGAAAGTCGAGGATCGTAACATGGCATTATATGCCGAGGCAGCAGTCTATTCGGACAACGTGGATATGATTGATCGAGAGGAAGTTTTAGAGAAAATTCGGGAGGTGCTGGATGAATTACCGGAAAAATGTCGGGAGGTGTGCCTTCTGCGTTTCGTACATGGATACAAATATAGCGAGATTTCCGAGCAATTGGGAATGAATGAGAATACCGTGAAAGTGCAGTTACATCGCGGGATGGAGAAGTTGAAACGTTGTTTCTCGGATTATGATTTTACGCTGGTGCTTTTCGTGTTGGCGGCAGGTTTTGAATATATGTAGATGGATTCTGGGTAAATGAATTCACGGGCGGAATGGTGTGTCTTAGGGGGTACATTTTTACTCTTGATGTTTATAACGAATCGATGATTAGTGGTCGACTATTGCCGTAATATAAGTTTTTTCATTTTTCTTGTAAACATTTTCCAAAGTTTCGTGTTTTAGGTGTGAAATTAAGGAAAATACTATGAAAATGGATTGGAGGTTGATAAAACGGAGCTTTACTTCTTTACTGGATGAGGAGGATAGGTGGGTTTTGGAGGCTTGGTTGGGTGAATCTGAAAGGCATCGGCAGCTCTACGAGGAGATGAAACGTTTCGTGGTGAGGCGGGAAAATTTTCAGTTAAGCATGGAAATGAAAAAACAATTTAAACAGGAATTCGATTTAAAAATTGACGAGGCTTACCGGAGACGGGGACGGCGGGTGTGGTTGAAGGTGGTGAGTTACGCGGCAATGCTGGCATTACCCCTTATTGCGGGAATATTGCTTTGGACAAGGCAACCCGTGGAGGAAGTCGTGGATTACGGTATCGGGCCTATCGAACATGGTGTGAGAAAAGCGACGTTGGTATTGAATGACGGGAAAGTCCTAGCCCTTGATACTTCTCGGATGACGCTGAAAGAGAGCGATGGGGTGATGATTCACACGAATGATCAAGCGTTAGTTTACGTGGATTCTTTGGATAATAAGGGTGTTGATTTACAGAATCGGTTGATTACTCCTAAAGGGGGTGAGTACACGATCATGCTGGTCGATGGGACGAAGGTGTGGGTGAATGCGGCGACGGAGATTTACTACCCTGTGAAATTCGTGGGGAAGGAACGACGGGTATGGTTGGAAGGAGAGGCTTATTTCGAGGTGACGAAGGATGCTGCCAAGCCGTTTATCGTGGAGGTGAACGGGATGGAGATAAAGGTGTACGGAACGCAGTTTAACGTGAATACTCGTCGGGATGATCAGATGCAAACGACATTGGTAGAAGGTTCCGTATCAGTGAAACCGAAAGGATTGGCGGAAGTTAGGTTGAAACCGAATCAACAAGCGGTGTTTAACAAGCTCGTGGGACGGGTTACGGTTCGGGAGGTGGACGTGTTATCTTACGTGGCGTGGCAGCGTGGAAATTATTATTTTGAGAACAAGAGTATCGGCGAGATACTGGATGAACTTTCGTTGTGGTATGATATACAGGTGTTTTTTATGAATAATGAGGTAAGTAACGAACGGTTTAGCGGGTATTTGCCCCGTTACGAGGAAATTGATGAATTGCTGTCTTTGATTGAAAAGACATCTCACGTGCGTTTTGAAATAAAAGGTAGAGTGATTGTAGTACGAAAATAAAATTCCGGTTAAGCAGCAACTTATCCGGAATCTAGCTTGATCCGAGCAAACAAATGCGACAATGCTTGCTCGAGTAGTTTTAATTCAAAAATCAAATGTATGAAAAAAAAACAAAGTTTTTACTATTTCTATGGTAAAAAGAGTTTATTGAAAATCATGAGGTTATTGTTTATTTTGATGGCAATGACCAGCATGACAATCTCTGCCAATAGCTTCTCGCAACAACAGCGGGTAACGTTGGACGTGAAGAATGTTGGTGCAATGGAACTATTTAAAGAGATTCAGAAAGAGACAAATCTGTATTTTGTTTATAATGATGCGGATTTGATTTCTTATAACAAGATTTCTGTTTCTGCGAAGGATGAGAATGTAGATGTTTTGTTGAAACGCGTGTTCCCTAATCTGGAATTTTTGTTTGAGGGAAACGTGATTATTATGAAGCCGACCATTGCAAAGGATGACGAAAAAGAGGTAAAGAAGTATGTTATAAAAGGGAAAGTGGTAGATGAAAAGAATCAACCTCTACCGGGAGTGACTGTTCGTTTGGATAGCACGACCGTGGGATGTGCCACGGATGCGAGGGGAATGTTTACTTTGGCACTGCCTGTAGCATCCGGTAAATTGATTTTCTCGTTTGTCGGTTTTAGAATGGAAACAAAAGCTTTCAAGGCTGGCGATGAGTTGATCGTGAAGATGAAGGAAGAAACTTCGGATTTGGACGAGGTGACAGTGATTGCTTATGGTGAAAGGAATAAAAAAGAATTGATTAGTTCTATATCTTCCGTGAAATCGAAAGATTTGGAAGAGGTTCCTTCTGCGAGTTTGGAAAATCTTTTGCAAGGGCATATGGCAGGAGTTGAGGTAAATAATGTTTCCGGCGCTCCTGGTGGTGGCGGATCCCGTATTGCGATTCGCGGTTACAATACGTTGATGCAGGAAGGAATAAACGATGGAACACCCTTGTACGTGGTGGATGGAGTACCGATTAGTTCATTTACTTCTCCTATAACCGGAACAAACACGTTGGCAGAAATTGACCCGATGACGATCGAGTCGGTTGAAGTGTTGAAAGATGCAGCATCGGCAGCTATTTATGGTTCACGAGCAAGTAACGGTGTGATTTTGATTACCACGAAACAAGGGAAGTCCGGTCAGGCAACTTTTCAGGCAAACGCTTCCTATTCTTGGAGTTGGTTCCCGGAAACTCCAGTGCAAATACAAGGCAAAGGTGAGCGGGATTGGTGGTTGTGGGCTGCCAAGAATATTAGAAGCGGGTATACCAAATATACTCCCGGAGCTGGTCGGGATCTACCTTCAATGCCTAATTCCTATTATGATGCATACGTTGGCGGTGGTTCGGCTATCTATGACTTTTTTTGGGGAAACGGTAAGGTAAGTACATTTTTGAATCGAACTGTTTACCGTCAGATACAGGATAGTTTGAATCCTTTTTATAATAATTCGAGTAATTGGTGGAAGTATGCTTTTCGGACAGGGAAAATTTTGAATGCTAATTTGCAGGCATCCGGAGGAACGGAACGCGTGAAATACATGGTTGGTGCGGGATGGTACAACGAGAAAGGAATTAATGTGGGGTCGGACTTTTCTCGAATGAACTTGATCTCAAATTTGAATATGATCCCTCGAAAAGATCTGACCATGGATGTTCGTATGGCATTGTCATATACGGATATGAGTATGGGTGGCGGCGGATTGGAGAATAAGAAAATTGCTTACATGACCGTGAACCCTAAGGGGACGTCTACGTTACTTCCAAGTTCCGGGGAAACTTATGATTTGATATTTAAAAATATCAATATGGTTTCGGAGAAAAAGTATGATTTTAATATTCGCTCCAGTTTGCGTCTTCAGTATAAAATTATCGAGGGGCTGGATCTTTCTACTTCAGTAAGTGTTGATTACTCGCAATCGGAAGGAAATAATTTTACCCCGAGTACATTGGACGGAGTAAATGGGTTGAGTATAACAATGGGAGCCAAGCAATCCAACATGATGTTGCAAAATGAGAATTTACTTCATTATAAATTTAGTTTAAGAGAACGGCATAATTTTGATTGGCTATTTGGATTTTCTTATACCCGTGATTCTCAGAATAGAATGAATGGTCGGGCTAAAGGAGCACCTAGCGATTACATTCATTATGCGGTAGACGGAATGCCTTCGATTAAAGATCTAGGAGGTACGCTAACCGCCATGCAATCTTTTGTTTCTGATTATTATGAAAAAATTATGGTCAGTTATTTTGGGCGTGTTGCATATAATTTTGATCAGAAATATTTAATGGAATTCACTTTGCGTCGGGATGGTTCATCTGTTTTCGGAAAAGACGTACGTTGGGCGACCTTTCCATCTGTCGCTTTGGGGTGGAATTTCTCGGACGAGGCATTCATGAAAAATTTCTGGTGGTTGAATCACGGTAAACTTCGCGGTTCGTGGGGTACTTCCGGGCAAGTTTTCCAAAAGGCGTATCTTGCACAGGGGGTAATTGATGTCGGGAATGAGTTTTTGGGCGTGACAGGGATGGTGCCAGCCCAATTAGCAAACACGAATTTGACCTGGGAAAAGTCGGAACAATATGATCTCGGGTTGGATGTGGATTTATTTGATTATCGATTGAAATTGAAGGCTGATTACTATTATAAGTACACGAAGTCAATGTTGTGGCAAGTGTCATTGCCGGGTACGGTTTATATGCATCAAAGACAGTGGCAAAATGCGATAGAGTGTTCTAATCAAGGGGTGGAATTGGAAGCTCAAATAGATATTTTACGGGATACGGAGATCAAATGGCGGGCTCGTTTCAATATTTCTCACAATGATAATCGATTGGAGAAGACTTATTCAGGACAAGATGTTGATGAAAAATACGTGATTGGTAAGTCTGTTTACGAACTACGTGCGTTCAAAACTGATGGATATGTTCAAAATATAGATGAGGTTCCGGTTTATTGGGATCAAAATGGTAATAAGGTCCTTTTAGGTGATGGAGGGGTTGTCAATTCTATTCGTCCCGGAATGAAAAAGATCGTGGACTTGAATGGTGACGGTCGGATTACTGATGATGATCTTTATTTTGCCGGTTCAACCCTGCCGGTTGTTTATGGCGGTATTAGTAGTGAAATAAAATGGAAACAATTTGATTTGAGTGTATTGTTTAATTATTCTTTAGGGCGGCATATCATCAATGCATTCAATAAGGGTTCGTTGAATTTTAGTGAAACAAGTTTGGGAGCGATTTTTGAGGATTATCGTAACGTGACGTTTTGGGAGAAGGAAGGTGATACGCCGGATTATCCGATTATCGATGTTGCGTACAAGTATTATAACGGACAATACGATGCTCGTACGGATGATAATATCGAGACCGTGAATTTTTTGCGATTGAAACAATTAACGATAGGGTATAATTTACCGAGTGATATTGCAAAAAGGATTCATCTGCAAGGTGTTCGAGTGTTTTTCACGGGGGAAAATTTATTCTTGTGGCACAATTATTCAGGGCTTGATCCGGAGAATGTCGACTTGTTGCAAGGGTACGATAATTCATTGACTTATCCGTCCGCACGAAAAGTAACTATAGGATTAACTGTAAAATTTTAGTTATGAAAAAGATTCTCTATATATTTTTGTTATCGGGACTACTCTCGTCTTGTGACGATCTTTTGGATGTAGAACCGGAAACCTTGCTTAGTTTTGATAATTATTTCAAAACAGAATTGGATCTGGAATCGACGTTGTATTCTATACAGGGATTTATTAATGACAAGTTGTTGGCTCATGCCACGCAGGAAGAGGCTGGGGAATTTAGAGATTATGAAGCTTACGAATCCGTGAGTAGCATCCGATTATGGAACACGGAAGCGATTACGAAGAGTATCGGTTCGGATTGGTCGAATATTTATGGTATTGTCTATATGGCTAACGTGATGTTGGATAATATCAGTAAGGCAGAGGTTCAAGTATCTCCCGATCGGATTCAGTTTTATAAAGCACAGGCCTATTTTGCCAAAGGGTTGAGTTATTATATTCTTGGAATGAAATGGGGTGAGGTGCCTATAACGCGCAATAGTACTTCTGCCGAGCCTTACGGTAAGAAACCGGTGTTGGAAGTGTTGGATACGGCTATCAGTAATGCCACGAGGGCTTACAAGGTATTGCCTGTTCAATCGGAGGTGAAAGATCGACTGGGTAATGTGATTAAATCCAAGCAGTTTGGAAGTAAGGGATCTGCTTGTGCGTTACTTGCTAACCTGTATGCGTGGAAAGGGAGTATAATTGACCTACAGGGGCTTGAAGGGGATGCGAAAGATTGCTACATGAAGGCAATTCAATATTGTTCAGAATTGATTGAGGGTAACGAGGTCGGAAGTTATCGTCTAGTTCGTGATCCGGAAAGATTATGCGAGCTCTTTTCGGATATTAATCAAGAGAATCCGGAGGCTATTTTTGAGTTTACTTTAGATATGCAAAGTAAATATGTGAGTTCACCCTATCTTTTTGCTTCAGCATATTTGAATATTGACGGGAAGGGTACAGATGCGAAAGTAGCCCAAACAACAATAGATAAATTGTATGAATCACAGGACAAGCGGGTTAGTTCGTTTGTAACTCCGGGGGTTAATATGTGGGGCGAGCCTGATGGTTATGCCACGTTGAATAAATGGAGAACGGGAGTGTGGGCACAGTCTGATCCCAATAACCCGTATTCCAAAACCATGACTGCCGTAAGTACAAATTTCGCTTACTGGAGATTGTCGGGTATTTATTTGTTAAGGGCGGAATGTAATGCTAAATTGGATGCTCAAAGTAGTGAGGCGATTGGCGATTTGAATGAAATCCGAGGAATTGCGGGCGCGACGCTTTACCCGAACGGTCCGGGAGATGATATGGGATTACAATATGCTGTTTTTAAAGAGCGACAAAGGGAATTATATATAGAAGGGCATCGTTGGTACGATATTGTGCGGAATGGAATGTGGTATATTAATAACGAACTGTACCAAGGTGACGATGGAAAGTTTAAAACCATGACGCTGGAAGATGTTAGGAAAGGTGCGATATTTTTACCCATTTTTGACTCGGCTTTTACGATGAATAGTTTGTTAGTGCAGAACCAGTATTGGTTGGAGGCCTTGAATCAATAAAATAAGAAATGATGAAACAAGTTATATTTTTAGGAATAGTATTATCGATGTTTGTTGGTTGCACGAAGTACAACCAAATAGATACCGGAATTTGTAAGGCTGAGTTTCCCGGCAACATGTACGAGTATTTTCAATCCGATTCTTATAATTGGGATTCTCTTTTGGTGATGATTGATTATACCGGATTGGAAAAATATTTCACGGGAGAAGAACCCGGTTACGAGGAAATTACTTTTTTCGGTCCGACCAATCATTCTATACGGCGTTGGTTGTACAGTTTACGTACAAATATGAATGACATGGGTTTACCGGATTCCACGAAGGTAAAAATTATGTTACAAGATAAGGAAACCTGTCGGGATTTGATATTAAGTCATATCATAAAAGGGAAACGATTAGCCGCTGATTTTAAAGAGGGAACAGCTAATGATGAGACTTCAGGAGAGATGGTAACTGGTGCAAATGGGAAGCAATTTAGGGTATTTGCTTTCAGAGAAACGTTTCAAAATGTTCCGGGAGCCGGGGCTCTTGTTTTGTATGCGATAGGACATAATCAATGGGGTACAACTCAGTATGTACTTCCTATCGCATCTTCGGATATACAGCCGACAAATGGTGTCGTGCATTCTATGGCATATAGCTTCACGTTAGGAGAGTTGAAATAGTAAGAATTTGTAAATTAAGAATGATATGAAACAGTTGATGATATTATTTCTCGCAATCTTTGCATTAGCTGCCTGTGAGAAGCCCACGGTTGGTTTCTTGGACGTAAAAAATGCCGCATTTACACCGGATACGTTGGAAATAAGAACCGTGTTGGATCCTAAAAAAGATGCCAATAGGGAAAAGAATCAAGCTCCTTGGGTGAGTGGCGCCATTCAAAGTGTGTTGGGAACGGATCCTAAGGTTTACGAATTTGTCCGTGTTACTTCGACTGCGGGAGAAGAAGCGGCAAGTTTGTTTGCCAGTGAACTTAAAGTTTATGGAAACAGTAGAATGGAAGTTCCGTTACAACCTGCGGCTCCTAAAGGAAGCTATAGGATAACCTTAAAGGTTCGTAATGAAGGTTATTCTGCTCTTCTACCGGATATTTTTACTTTCATAATCAAGTAAATATGACAAAGAAATATTTTATGATGATATGCTTCACCCTGTTCATGGGGTGGAGCGTATCAAGCTACGGTCAGGGAATCCAGTTCTTTAAAGGAACTTTTGATGAAGCTTTGGCGAAAGCAAAACAAGAGAACAAATTAGTATTCGTGGATTTTTATGCCGTGTGGTGCGGTCCTTGTAAACAGATGACTGAAAAAGTGTTTGTTGATGAAGAAGTCGGAAAGTTTATGAATGACAAGTTTATCTGTATGCAAGTCGACGTGGAGAAAGCGGGATGGCAAAAAGAGACGGCAGAAAAATTTAACGTGACGGTATTGCCAACCTTAATATTTTTCAAACCGGATGCCACGGTTGCATCACGGTTGGTCGGGGCTCGTGAAAAGGCTGATTTCTTGAACTCGGCTAAAGTGGTTTGCGGGGAACGGTTAAGCTTCGATAAATTGTATGATCGTGCTAAATCTAAAAAGGATTTGGCTGATATGCAACTAGTTTTGAAACAAGCACCGGAAGAAGTGGGAGGAATGCAAGGGATGGAGGCCCAGAAGTGGATCGTGCGGATTGACAAGTTGTATGCCGAGTATGCTAAAATGAAAATGGGGCCTGACTTTATCAACAAGGAGGATTTGCAAATCGTGCAGGCGTTTAACAAGAAAAACGTGAAAGATGATGCCGTTATGGAATTCATCGCCAAGAATTTGGAGACTTACATGAATAAGTTAGGCGAGGCCCCCGGTATTCTGATGGTGGAATATAATAATGCTGTCGTCGGACAATTGGCGAAGGCTGGGAAGGACGAATACAAGAAATACTTGGAGAGAATTAACGGTGATCTGGAAACAGCCTACGCTATCATGCCCACGGGTACCTTAACTCCTTACGAGAAGTTCAAGTATTATTATGACGGGATGTATTTGTTATCTTACAAAAAAGATGTAGACTCTTATGTCCAATTGATGAACAAATATATCGCTGCTTTGGGGAATCAAGTCAGCGCGAATGATTACGGGGAGATCGCTCAGAATATGTATGTCATGAGCAAGGGGAAGTTGAATAATGAACAGTTGGGGCAGGTGAAAGATTGGTTGGTAAAAGCCATGCAATACGAGGGGACGGGGTTGATTGACAGGATTAATTTTGTAACCATGTTGGGAGATACTTATAAAGCTCTAAAACAACTTGATAAAGCGAAAGAGGCTTATAATCAAGGGTACATGGAGGCTTTACAAATCGAGAACAAGATGCGTTCTGCCCAGATTCAGATGATAATGAAGCGTAAACTGGAGGCTTTAGAACTAGCAAAGTAATAGTATGAGGGGATTAATTTTTACATGTATCATTTTTGTTTTCACGGTATTCACCCCTTTGTTTGCGCGGGAAGGTATGGAGGGATTGCGTTACGGAAAGCTGGAGAACGGCTTGACCTATTACGTGAAGCATTCCGAGGGAGCCTTGGGACGGGTGAGTTTTTACCTGGTACAGAACGTGGGCGCTATCCTGGAGGAGGATCATGAGAATGGTTTGGCTCATTTCCTGGAGCATATGGCGTTTAACGGGACGACTCGTTTCCCGGACGGGGTAATGCCCTACTTGAGGGGAAAAGGCGTTTTTTCCTTTAACGCTCACACGGGAGTGAACCAGACCGTGTATAATATTAATGATGTGCCGACGGCGGATCAAGGATTGGTGGATACCTGCCTGTTTATCGTGAAAGACTGGTGTAGTGAGATATTATTGAAGGATAAAGATATTGACGACGAGCGGGGAGTGATTATCGAGGAGTGGAGAAGTCGTTACGATGTGAACCGACGTTTGCAGGAGGGAGCGGCTCCCGTGGTGTATAATCACACGAAATATGCCCGGCGTAACGTGATCGGTACGGTGGAATTGCTGAAGAGTTTCCCGTACGATGCGTTGCGGGAGTTTTACTATAAATGGTATCGTCCTGATTTGCAGTGCGTGATCGTGGTGGGAGATATTGACGAAGTGGAGTACGAGAAACGGGTGAACGAGTTGTTCGGGGCCATTCCGGCACGGGAGAACCCGCTGGAACGTTACGAGGTGGAGATTCCCGCTCGTGCGGACTTGGATTACATGTTAATCCTAGACCCGGAGAACCGTTCGAAGATGATCTCTTTCCATCAGCGGGCACGCCGGGTGGAGGACTTGAACGAGGTGGAACGCAAGGCCTACTCGTTTAAGGCTCGTATCTTTAATACCATTTGGGGGCAACGGCTTTCCCGTATCGTGAACGATAATCGGGAGAAGTTCGTGAGTGCATCGGCAGATTTCGGTACTTTCGTGCGAAACTATAACGGGTTTTCGCTAGACGTGGTTCCTTACAAAAATCAGGATGCCGAGGCTTTCGAGCAGGTGTGGACGGAATGGGAACGGATTCGTCGTTTCGGGTTCACGGATGCCGAGATGGAACGGGTGCAGGAGGCTCTTTTCCAGGAGTTGCAGAAGATGGAGAGTACCGTGGAGAAAGAGAGTAACCTGTATTACGTGAATGTGTTCCAGGCTCATTTCCTGGGCGGGATGCCTTTCCTCGAACAGAAAGAGGAGCTTGAGTTGTTGAAAGAGGCTTTGCTGGAGATCACGACCGGGGATATGAACAAGTGGATACACTCGTGGGCCACGGATTCGAGCCAGATCGTGGTGGTGTCCGGTAATGACAAGGATTACAAGTATCTGACGAAAGAGCAGATCCTGAATATCATGGCAGGGGTGAGTAAAAAAGACTTGAAGCCGGAAGTCGTGGAGCGTAAAGCCCCGGAGGCGTTCGACTTGAAGTTGCAAGGGGGGACGATCAAGAAAGTGAAAAAGTTGGATCGTTTCAAGGCGGAAGAGTGGACGCTGGCGAATGGAGCCCGGGTGTTCTACAAGCACGTGGAGGAGGGACACGGTTTTTTCTCGATAGCTTGTAGTAGTCATGGTGGTCGTTCTGTAGTGGCTGCCGAGGATCTGCCGACGCTGGATGCGATGCAGGCCTTGACGTTAAAATCCGGGATATACAAGTATGACCTTAACACGTTGAAAGAACTCGTGCAAGGGAAACAGGTGCGGTTGAACATGATGTTGAGCGATTACACGGAGGGATTCGGCGGTAGCACGAGAGCGGATAACGCCGAGTTGCTGTTCCAGTTGTTCTACTTGATGTTTGAAGAACCTCGTTTCGAGAAGCCGCAGTTTGATAAGTACGTGGAACGGGCTAAATACATGTACGAGAATCGTCGTCTGACACCCCAGGATCTGGTGCAGGATTCGATCCGAAAACTGACGACCCGCACGGACGAACGTAACCGGGATTTGGGTGCTGCTTATTTCGACAAGATGAATTTCGATCGGTTGGAACCGCTTTACCGGGAATGTTTCTCGAATGCGAAAGAGTTCACGTTCTGTATCGTGGGTGACATTGACCGGGAGGAGGCCGTTCGCCTGACAAACGAGTATATCGGTTCTTTACCTTCCCGTAAGGGAAAGAAAGAGGAGTACATCATTCGTAACTACGATGTTGGCACGGACACGATTTCCCATGTGTTCACGGTGGCTATGCCCGGTGACAAGGGTATGGTGAACCTGATGTTGGAGAATAATGCTAAATTTTCAGACAAAGAACAGTTGGCGTTGAATATCTGGGGACAGATGTTACGCAACCGTTTGTTCGCTATCGTCCGGGAACAGGAGAGTGCGACGTATGGCGTTAATGTTGAAGCGAATAGCATTACGTTCCCTTATCGTAAGGCGACGATGATGATCGGCTTCGAGACGCAACGCGACAAGGTGGAACGCATGAAAGAGATGATTTACAAAGAACTGGATAGAAGTCAGCACGAACTCTTTACACAAGAGGAGTTGACCCCGATTCTAGTTTCCATCAAGCTTTCCCGCTCGCAAGCGGACGAGAATATCGGCATCGACTATTGGATGAACGTGTTGAACACGTATGCAGAGTACGGAGAGGATGTTACTGACCATAGTGACAAGCTACTGGAGGGCATGACTGTCGAGGATGTGCGTGACGTGGTGTGGAAGTTCTTGAAGAAAGTGAAAGTAAGAGATTGGGTAATAAAATCAGAAGAGGCGGACCCGCTTTCTGATTGGGAAAAATAGTGAAACTTACCCTAAAAGTTGCACTCCAAAAGTCAGACACAAAGCTTTTGGAGTGTAGCTTCAAATTGAACTCTCCCTATTTTTTTAGGTATTAACCCGAACCTTTATATATAGCTCCCGTATATATCACAGAATTTGAAACAGAAAAAGAGATGATGAGGAATTGTACTTTTGTAGTGACATTGTTGGCCTTGTTTTTCACGGGATGCGAGGAGGCAACGATAAAAGTAGGGAAGGATTTTTTATCCCACAAGACCAGCGAGTTTGATATTACGATAGCCTATCCGGTGTTTACCTCCCAAAAAGCTGAGGTGGAACGAGGATGTAAGGTGGTGAACGAGGAAATTTCCCGGTTGATTGACAGTTTGCAAAATGATTTGAAAGCACAATTGAACCAATACCTGCAAAAGGCACGAGAGATGAAGGAAGAACCGATGATTCCGTTTGAACTGGAGGTTAAGGATAGCGTGTTCATGGCGGATCGTCATTATATCAGTGTTCGTCTTGCGGTTTACACGTTGACGGGAGGAGCTAACGGATTGACGGAATATTACGCGGTCAATTATAGTCTGAAGGACAAGAAGTTTTTGAACTCGGAGGGTATTCTGAATTATGACAGGAGTGCCGAGATTGACAAACAGATTCAACGGAATTTCAAGAATCCGGAGAATTGTTTTTCGGAAGTTCCCACGCTGGCAAATGTAACCACGGTAAACTTTTCGGGAAGTGATATTTGCTTTACTTATGCCCCGTTGGTTTTAGGGGCTCATTATTGCGGAGCGGCGGAAATAGCTGTACCTCGTATGTTATTGAAAGGTGATTTTTTGTTGAAATAGATAGGGAGAATAGTAGGGAAGGCGAGGGCGATTCGAAAGGATCGCTCTTTTTTTGCATTGATATTTTTGAAAAAAGTCATATCTTGCAGGCTTGAATAGATGGAGTTATATGTTATTGTACCAATTTAACAAGGGTGACGAGCGAGCCTTTAAAAAGTTGTTTGACGATTTTTTTAAATCGTCATGTGCTTTTGTTAAGCGTTATATTCCGGATCATGGGGCGGTGGAAGATGTAGTGCAAGAGACCTTTATAAATCTTTGGGAGAAGCGGGGAATTTACACGGATATGGTGTATTTTAAAGCATATCTTTATAAATCATTGTATAATAATGCTCTTTTTTATTTGCGGCAGCATAAAATAAGTGAAGACGTGGATCCCGGAATTGAAGATAATACGGAGACAGCTTTGGCGGCGATTATAGAAGAAGAAGTCCATCGTGAAATTATAGCGGCAATTGATAGATTACCCTCGGAACGAAGACGAATTGTGGAATTGAGTATGGCAGGCCACACTCAAGAAGAGATTGCTGAAAAATTGAAGATTTCAGTGAATACGGTCAAAACACAAAAAAGGAAGGCGTTTGCCTTTTTACGGGCAGAATTGCAGCATTTATTTGTTTTTTTCTTAGTTCTGTTGCATCTTTAATGTTGTTGATTGATAGAGACTTGTTGTTAGAAGGAGGTTAAAGCTAAAAAATAATTGCTTTTCGAATCACCCCTAAATTCGTTTTTTGCATATTAGAGATGTAAAAGATGATGAATTGATGGAAAAATATAAAAAGTCAATAAAATTAGCGGAACGAATTACTCGATACTTGAAAGGAGATCTTTCGGAAGCGGAGATGTTAGTGTTGAAAAAGAGCTTGAAGGAATCTTCGGACGGGGAACAACTTTTGACAAAAATCAGAGATCAAAAGAACATAGCGGCTAAACAAGTCCTTTACGACTCGTTTGATGCGAAAAAAAATTGGGAGCAAATTCGAAAGGCAACCGGAAGAAAAGTCCACAGGCGAATTTACCGTATGTCTTGGTATGCGGCAATACTGATATTGCCTTTGATGGTGGCTATTCCTGTTTGGTATGTTGATCGAGTGAAGGAGATGGAGCGTCCGCAATATATCGTGGATGCTTATTTTGAACGTCACAAAACGATATTGGAATTACCTGGAGGTCAGATCGTAGATTTGGATACTGTTAAAAATATTGCAAAAGAATTGAATGAATTTGGGGTGATATTGGAAGAGGGAAAGGGGTTAAATTATTCCGGAATAGACAGTATCGTTGATAATAAAGTAGAGTATCACCGGATCGTTGTTCCGAGGGGTGGAGAGTATAATCTGAAATTAGCAGATGGAACTGATGTTTGGATGTTTGCTGATTCTGAAATTCGTTTCCCGACACGCTTTAAAGGAAATAAGCGGGAAGTATATTTGGAGGGAGAGGCTTATTTTGACGTGCATCATGACCCGGTCCATCCTTTTTATGTGAAAACAAAATCTCTTGACGTGAAGGTGTTGGGTACGAGCTTTAACGTGAAAGCGTATCGGAATGCGAGTATCGTAGAGACCTCGTTGGTTGAGGGAGTGGTGAGCGTGAAAGATAACGTGCTGCGTCCCGATATGCAGGCTACTTATCATGAAGAATCGGGAGATTTTTCTTATCGTAAGATTAAAGGAGAGAATTATCGTTTGAGGAAAGAACAGATGTTCGTGTTCGAGGAAGAGCGTCTGGATGATATTTTACAGGAGATGGCCCGTTGGTATGATTTCGAGGTGTTCTACCGGAATCCGGAGATGGCTGAAAAACGATTTGGTTTTAAATTGGAGAAGTACGAGCATGTTGATTCTCTATTGAAGATATTGGAGTTGACGGGAGAGGTGAAATTCGAGATGAATGGAAAAACGTTGATTGTGAAAGGTGTTGGTTGATAGTGTGTTACTATAAATAAAAATGGGGGTCAGAGATTTTGTGGTGATTATTTCTGACAACCCATTTCATTAAATTCAATATCAATTTAATTTCTCAAAGTTATGAAAAAAAACTTTTGGACGTGGCTCCTGCACGATAAAAAAAGGAGAAAAAGTTCTATATGCATGAAGGTTTGCTTGTGTATAGCAGTTTTTCTAGCTTGTGGAGCATTTCGAAGTGTGTATGCACAAACGGAAAAATTGACGCTGAAAAGGGAAAATGCTTCGATGCTAGACATCATTTTTGCTGTGGAGAAACAAAGCAAAATGACATTCGTGTATAGTATGGATGCCGTGAACAAAATTGGTAAGATCACGATTGACGTAAAGGACGTGTTGATTGATAGCGTGATGAATATTTGTTTACGGAAGACGGATTACACGTACACTTTCGAAAAGAATGTGGTGGTCATTAAGAAAAAAGCCGCAGAGGAAGTAAAAGGTTCTACGGCTGTGACTCCGAAAAAGAGAGTGATCACGGGAACGATCACGGATAAGCAAAAGGGAAAGCTTCCCGGGGTGTCGGTTTACGTGAAGGGAACTACTGTCGGTGTCGTGACCGACGTGAATGGCGTGTATAAATTGGAGCTTCCTGCAACAGCCAAAGCGTTGTTGTTTTCTTTCGTGGGGATGAAAACGAAAGAGGTTGAATTGAAGGATCAGACGACGATCAATGTCGTTCTGGAAGAGGAAATCTCCGATTTGGATGAGGTGACCGTGGTGGCTTACGGGGAACGAAAAAAAAGAGAATTGATTGGGGCTGTTTCATCCGTGAAAGCTAAGGATCTGGAAGAGGTCCCTTCTGCCAGTCTTGAGAATTTGTTACAAGGACACATGGCTGGAGTCGAGGTATCAAATATTTCCGGTTCTCCCGGTGGTGGTGGAACCCGTATCAATATTCGCGGTTATAATTCCTTGTTGTCAGAATCGCAGACGGATGGAACTCCTTTGTACGTGATTGACGGTGTACCCGTTCATTCATTTACTTCTCCGGTGACAGGAACGAACACGTTGGCCGAGATCGATCCCTCTACCATTGAATCTGTTGAGGTGCTGAAAGATGCAGCATCGGCAGCGTTGTATGGCTCAAGGGCAAGTAATGGAGTAATCCTAATCACCACGAAACAAGGGAAAACCGGTCGAGGTAAATTCTCTGCGAATGTTTCTTATTCGTATTCTATTTTACCTAAAACTCCGACTCAGACGGGAGGACATTTGGAAAGGATTGCAAATCTTAATAAATTTAGGAATTTGCGTGCAGCTTACGGAAGTTGGCAAACGGGAATATATAAGATGCCTGAATCTTACCGTGATGCCTATCACCAAAATGGAGCGTATGATTATTTTTGGAATAACGGTTATCCTTTAACGGAATATCATATTGCTACTGCGAAACCTTTGCAGGATAGTTTGAATCCATTTTACAACAACTCGACGAATTGGTGGAAATATTGTTTCGATGCGGGGAAGATCTTGAATGCGAATCTTCAGGCTTCCGGGGGAACGGAAACGATAAAGTATATGGTAGGGGCAGGATGGTATGACGAAACAGGAATCATGTTGGGAAGTAATTTTAAGAGAGCCAATATCTTGACGAACCTGAATGTTGTTCCTCGTGCAAATTTGAATATTGATGCCCGTTTGTATCTAGCTTATACGGATCGAAGCCGGGGGGCTGCAAATACTTCTTTTACAAATGCAAGTAAGATAGAGGGGTTGACTGTCGATCCGAAATCAAATTTATCTATTTTGCCGGGTTCCGGGGAAATTGAGAAGGAGACCTTGAAACAGTTGAATGAGTCTTCCGAGAAAAATATTACTTACCGGATCCGGGCGAGTCTGGCCGTTGCGTACGAGTTCGTGAAAGGATTGAAATTGTCTTCTAGTTTATCCATGGATTTCTCTGAAGGGAAACGAAACTCATTTATTCCCAGTTATCTAGATGCGGTGAATAATTTGAGTATATCAACGGGAAGCATTAGTAGTGGAACGCTATTCTCCAATGAGAACCTACTTGTTTATAATAAGTCGATTCGGAATAATCATAACATGGAAATTCTGTTGGGTTTGTCTTATCTGCGAGAGGCAAAAGACCAGTTTAGTGGAAGTGGAAAGGGATCTCCGAGTGATAAGATTCATTATGTGTTGGATGGATTCCCGACGACGTATGAGGAATATGGAAGTGTTAAATCCTTACAGGCCTATCGTTCCAATTTTGAAGAGAAGATCATGTTAAGCTATTTTGGACGTGCTGTTTATAACTATAAAAAGAAGTACTTGTTCGAGTTCACGTTGAGAAGAGACGGGTCGTCCGTGTTCGGGGAAGATGTGCGTTGGGCCACGTTTCCATCGGTCGCTGTCGGTTGGGCTTTCTCTGAGGAACCGTTTTTCAGAAAATGGTGGTTAAGCTATGCAAAAATACGGGCATCATGGGGAACTTCCGGACAACAATTTCGGGATGCTTATTTGGCACATGGAACCTTGGAATTTGCAAATACCTTTTTGGGAAATGCAGGGGTATTACCTTCCCAGATCGTTAATAAAAATTTGACTTGGGAAGAATCAGACCAGTATGATATTGGTTTAGATGTTGATCTTTTTGATTATCGTTTGAAATTCAAGTTGGATTACTATTATAAATACTCGAAGTCTCTGTTATTCGATATTTCCTTGCCGGGTAATTATTATTATCATAAAACTGCATGGCAGAACGCTATGGAGATTTCTAATGAAGGAATCGAATTGGAATTGAATTATGATATTTTACGCGATACGAAAGTAAAATGGCGGGGGAAATTTAATATTTCAAGGAACTGGAACCGTTTTGAGAAGTCGTACACGGATATGGATATGGTGAACGGAAACGGACAGTTGGTTCTTGGGCGTCCTATCTACGGGCTTTATATTTATAAAGATTTGGGAATAATTGAGTCTGAAAAGGATATCCCGGCTTATTATGACCAGCAAGGAAATAAGAATACGTTACATTCTATGAATAAGAGTTATCCTTATTCCGTGGGAACCCGGATGATTCAGGATATGAATCAAGATGGAAAAATCGATGATGAGGATTGCTATTATGCAGGATCTACCTTGCCGGTTGCTTACGGGGGATGGGCAAACGAGATTATGTGGAACGGTTTCGATTTGAATGTATTGTTTACCTATTCTCTCGGTCGGAAAATTATCAATTTGTACAAGATTTCTTCCTTGCAAGGTAATTCAAGAACAAGTACGATTTTTGTAGATTATGCAAACACGACATTTTGGGAAAAGCCGGGAGATAAGGCGGATTATCCAGTTATCACTTCCAGTGAACAAGGCTACATTGGACAGTTTGGCGGAGATGTCTCTTCCAATATAGAGAAGGTGCATTATTTACGTTTGAAACAATTGACTCTTGGGTATAATTTCCCGAAAGAGTGGATGAAGAGAATTAATCTTGAAGGATGTCGTTTGTTTTTTACGGCAGAGAATTTGTTCTTGTTGACGAATTATTCCGGTGTGGACCCGGAAGTTGTGGACCCCTTTACTGGGTATGATAATTTCCTAAATTATCCTCTTGCCCGGAAATTAACGTTAGGATTAACTGTAAGATTTTAGCCATGAGGAAAATAATATATATACTACTTTTCCCATTGTTATGGGGATGCGATAGCATTTTAGATGTGGAGCCGGAGAATGCCATTACTTTCACGAATTTCTTTAAAACAGAGGAGGATTTTAATGCGATGGTTTTTCAGATGGAGGGCTTTTTCCGATATAAGCAATTTGAAAATGAAGTGATGGCTTACCGGGGTTTTTTGGCTGACCAAGTGAATAGTTCTTATTATGAGGATCAACGGATGTTGAATCAAACATCGTTATTGAATTCATTTTCTAATAGCTGGAAAAATCATTACGACTTGATTTACGTGGCAAACGTGATTCTGGATAATTTATATCGGGCAGAGGGTGTTCCGCAAGATAAGTTGGATTTTTATGCGGGACAGGCTTATTTCGTGAAAGGATTCGTTTATTTTGATCTGGCGAGAAAGTGGGGGGATGCCGTTATCACGAAAAATAGTACTGATATGGGAGTGTATGATAAGAGTTCAATGCTGGATGTGTTGGATGAAGCTATAAAAAACACCTCGGAAGGATATAAATTGTTGCCGAAGTACGAGGATATGCCTCTTTTAGGTGTGAATACGTGGGTGTCGAAACAGTATGGTTGTAAGGGTAGTTGTGCGGCTCTCTTGGCTCATTTGTACGCTTGGAAGGGGAGTATGATCGAGTTGTGCGGTATGGAAGGAGATGCGAAAAAATGTTACGAAGAGTCGATAGAATGGTCTACACTTTTGATAGAAAAGAAAGTGGGATTTTATGAACTGGAACGTACTAGCAAGGATGTGTGTACCAAAGCTATGAAGGGAATGGGAGCTAGTCTGGAGAATATTCTAGAGTTTGAGTTAGATCGTTTCAATGATTACCCGATGGCGTACTTCCCGGGAAAGTCATATATGACTTGGCCAGTGAGGGGTACGGAAACTCCGGGATCTGTGGTGACAAAAACTTTTGTAATCAAGGCCGAGACGGTTAAAAATCTTTACGAGAACAGGGATGACCGAAGAGATGAATATTTCTATAAGCTGGATTCAATGTCGCATGATACGATGTATAAAGTGAATCAAGGATATGCTTATGTATATAAATGGCGAGAGGTGGTTTACGAAAATGTGTCGTGGAGTCCTACTCCACAGGTTGCATACGTTGATGCGAATTATAGCTATTGGCGATTAGCAGATATTTATTTGTTGAGAGCTGAATGTTATGCGAAATTGAATGATGATTTGGCAAAAGCGGATTTGAATAAGATTCGTGATCGGGCTAACGCAACACCTTATCCTGCCCCGGGAGAGAGTGATATTCAACTGGCAATCTTTAAAGAACGAGAGCGAGAACTGCTGTTTGAAGGGCATCGATATTTCGATATTATACGGAACGGGTTGGAATATATCCATACTTATATGGATGGTAATTACAAGACATTGGATCAGCAGGATGTGAAAGAGGGAGCATTGTTTTTACCGCTCTATACCGATGCCTTTACTTTAAATGATTTAATACGTCAGAATATTTATTGGTCAAGATTCGAGTAAATTAAAAATGAAGACAATGAAAAACATAGGAATAATCTTGGTTTTGCTCTCGCTTTTTTCTTGCGAGACTAAATACAATTACATCGATTCGGGTTTAGCTAACGGTCGTTTTGACGGAACAATGTATGACTATCTGCATTCCAATTCTTACGATTGGGATAGTACGTTACTCTTGGTGGAACGTGCCGGTCTGGAAGATTTGTTTCAAGGGAAACAGGCCGGGTACGAGAAAATAACCTTTTTCGGACCGACAAATTTGTCGATTCTTCGATGGATGATCGAGCAGGGATATAATGCTGTCCGGGAAATTCCGGAGGCAACGTGTCGGGAGTTGATATTACGGCATATCGTTGCCGGAATTCATTGGCGTGATGATATCCCCCGGGGGGAACAGGTATTGGGAGAGACACAAGGGAAAGGTGGGGAGGTTTTCACCAGTGCTTTCGGGACAAAATTCTGGGTATATTCGTTTCAAGATACTTATCATGATATTCCGGACGTGGGACCCGTGTATTTGTATGTCACTTCGTTTGACACGAGAACGCAGATTGACGTCGCTTCAACTGATATAGAAACGGATAATGGGGTCGTTCATTCTTTGAATTATTCTTATACTTTTGGACAATTATAAAAACGAAATGCTATGATGAAAAAAGTATATTTATTTCTTGTACTGATTATTTCCTGTTGGGGATGCCAGGATATGAAGGTCGGGTATTTGAAGGCGGAGAATGCCGGTTATTTACCGAATGAATTAGAAGTGAGGAAAACATTGGATCCGGAGGAAGATGCTGTTAGGATGGCGAATGAGGCTCCTTGGGTGACTCAGAAAATACAGGGAGTACTGGGAACTTCCCCCCTGTTGTTTGAATTTGTAAGTGTGAAGGCTTCGGAGGGAGGAGATGCGGAAATATTCAAAAAAGAAATTACAGTCCGCGGGGGAGGAGTTATGGAGTTACCGTTATACACGGAATTACCGGAGGGACGTTATGTCGTTACTTTGAAAGTTTCGAATGATGGTTACTCTGAGTTATTATCAGATGTCTATACGTTTGTTGTAAAATAAGTTAATTCAGCTAGAGTTCGATGTCTTGAATTGGACTCTAGCTAAAACAATAGTAAAAATGAAAACAATTCTGGTTATTGTATTAATATTTATAGGAGGAATTCAGGCTTTCGGTCAAGGAATTGAATTCTTTAAAGGAGATTATAATGCGGCTTTAGAAAAAGCCAAGCAAGAGGGAAAGATGCTGTTTGTAGATTTCTATGTGGATTGGTGCGGGCCTTGCAAACGGCTGGCTAAAGATGTTTTCACACTTGAGGCTGTTGGAAATTATTTTAATGAAAAGTTTGTTTCCATACAGATTGATGCGGAGAATCCCGCTAATCGTCAGGTTGTGGAACAGAATAAAGTAAGATCGTATCCTACACTGGCTTTTTTTGATGCGGATGGAAAATTACTGTCTCGCTTGGAAGGAGCTCTTGATGGTGCCGCTCTTATAAAATCGGCCAAGGTTGTCACGGGGGAAGAGATGAGCTTTGAGGAGATTTACACGAAGTTCAAATCTTCTAAAAATGATTTGGTACTAATGCAACAGTTGTTGCTAGGTGCCCCCACTTACGTGAGTACATTGGAAAATATGGAACAGGCAAAATGGATTGCCCGAATCGAAAAGATTTTTAAGGACTATATTGATTTGAAAATGGGACCGGAACTGATAAATGTAGATGATTATCGTATTATCAATACTTTTCATCATGCGGATAAGCCGGGGGACAAGTTGATGGAGTTTATGAATAAAAACATGGAGGCTTATTTGAAACTTGGGGAAGGGCCTGCTTATTTTGTGATGGAGTACAATAATAAAATCATGGAGAATATGGCTCGTGCCGGCAAGGAGGAATATAAAAAATACTTGGAACGCATTGATGGGGATATGAAATTGACATATAGCGTGGTTCCACAGAAAACGATGTCTGCCCGGCAGCGTTTCACCTATTTGTATGATGCCGAGTACTTACTTTTTTATAAGAAAGATGGGGAGGGATACGTGACGTCAATGGATGCTTATTTTAAAGAATTGGGAGAGGATGCCCGTGCCGTTGATTATGGAATGGCAGCCCAGCAAGTTTATACCGCAACAGGAGGAAAGGTGCCTGAAAGTGTTATTTTGAAAACGAAAGAATGGACGGTGAAAGCATTGCAATATACAGATATTTCGTTGATGGATAAAATTAACTTTTTGGCTATGTTAGGGGATACCAATAAGGTTTTGAAAGAATATGTGGAGGCGAAGAAGTGTTATAATCAGGCTTTTATGGAATCCATGCAAATGGAACAGGAAATGACAAAAGCGATGATTCAAATGAGGATCAAGCAGAAATTAGCCGCTTTAGATTTGATAAAATAAAAGTGATGTAATCTGATAACAGTATGTTTTAATTTCATAATTTTGTAATATACACACAAAAACAAAACACACAATGAAGAGTACACTAATTATGGCTGTTATTATGGCATTTGCTTTTATGGGATGCCAGCCGAAGATTCAGGATTTAAGCGTGAAAAGTGAAAAGGTTACGGCGAATTCAGAGAATTGGGACATCACGGTAAATCGTTCCATGTTCTCGTCTGCTGATGCGAATGTGAACAAGAGCTGCGAGGTTTTGAACAAGAAAATTGAGAAGTTCGTAAATGACTTGCAGGATAGTTTGAAGAGTGATGCGAACGAGTTTTTCCAGTCATGGCAAGGGACCGGGGAAGAACGTCCTGCATGGATATACGAATTGCAAGTGGGAGATAGCGTATTTATGGCAAATGACCAGTACGTGAGTGTACGTTTGATGGTTTACACTTTCACTGGAGGTGCGCATGGAATAACGAATTTCTACACGTTCAACTATGATGTACAAAATCAGAAGTTCTTGACCAATCAGGAGATTTTGAATTATACTAACGAGACACAGATAAATGCTCAGTTGAAGGCGAATTTCAAGAATCCGGAAGGTTGTTTTACAACAGAACCAACGTTGAAAGATGTGACGGTTGTTAACTTTAATAAAACCTCAGTTTGTTTCACCTATGGTCAATATATTCTGGGTGCTTACGCTTGTGGGGTGGCTGAAGTGAACGTTCCCCGGACGGCGTTGAAAAACGATTTATTGATTAAATAAAGTGATATTGCTTTATAGAAATTGGCCGGAAGACTTTCCGGCCATTATTCATTTTAGTAAGGCGGCACTTTCAACCAGTCGGATAAACTCTTTCCTATACCCTTCCGGATCGTAATTCGTGGCTTGTTTGGCGAGGTCGATAACGTCGTCGAATGTAAAATTATTCTTGTAGTCCGAATTTTGTAATAACATTCCGAATCCGGCAACGGCGGCAGAGAATCGGAAATTCTCGGAACTCTTTTTTATCGGGGTATTATTGTCAATAACAGTTACTTCCATTTTAGAACTTTTATGCGAATCCGGTTGTTTGTAGCGAAGTTTCACGGTCAGTAGTTCCGGGCTGTCTGTTAACATTTTCTTTTCATTCTTCTCGGTTTTCTGGTATTTTAGGGGGTCGATGTTTGGAGCAAAATTACTTTTAACACCAACCGGAATGATCTCGTACAAGGCGGTAACACTATGTCCGGCTCCCATTTCTCCGGCATCTTTCGTGTCATCATTGAAATCTTTTGCTTCTAGCAGGCGGCTTTCATAGCCGATCAAGCGATAGGCTTGAACCTTGGCGGGATTGAATTCCACTTGAATCTTCACGTCTTTAGCAACCGTGAAAAGGGTTCCACCGAATTCATTCACTAATACTTTCTTCGCCTCTGTCAAGTTGTCAATGTAAGCGTGATTCCCGTTTCCTTTCTCGGCGAGAACCTGCATTCGGTTATCTTTATAATTTCCCATCCCGAAACCTAAAACTGTCAGGTATATACCGGAGGTTCGTTTTGTTTCAATCATCTTTTCCAGTTCTCTGGGTGAAGAAATCCCGATATTGAAATCCCCGTCGGTAGCTAGAATGATACGATTATTACCTCCTTTTGTGAAATTGCTCTCGGCAACCCGGTAGGCTCGTTGTATTCCATTTCCACCGGCAGTGCCACCACTAGCATATAATCCGTCGATTGCATCTAGAATTTTAGCTTTGTCACTTCCCGGGGTAGAGGCAAGTACCTCTTTCGTGTGGTTCGCATAAGTGACAATCGCTACCCGGTCTTGAGGACGAAGTTGTTTCACGAGTAATTTCAAGGAGGATTTCAACAACGGGAGTTTATTTGCGTCACTCATGGAACCGGACACGTCAATCAAGAATACAAGATTGGAAGCGGGAAGATTATCCGTGGAAACTTCTTTTGCTTTGATTCCGATGTGTACCAACTTGTGTTGCGTGTTCCACGGGGCGTTGGAAACCTCGGTGGTAATACTTACCGGGTCTTTCTCCTGTGGAGCGGGATAGTTATAGGTGAAATAATTCAAGAACTCTTCCGTGCGTATGGCATCAACCGGAGGAAAAGTCCCTTGATTAATAAAGCGTCGTACATTAGAATAAGCTGCATTGTCCACATCGATCGAGAACGTGGAAAGAGGTTCGTTTAATGCCGGCAGGAAACGATTTGCGGCAAATTTATTATACTCTTCCGTGTTTTGTGTGTAAGCTAATGGCATGGCTCCTCCACGAATACGCATTCCGGAATGGAGTTTAAATTTGGCACTTTCATGATGAGTGACTCCGTATCCGGTAACAATGGTTGCTTCTTCCATGACCATTTCGTCCTCTTTTAGATAGACATTTAATTTTCTCTCTTTTACCGGGATATTTTGAATTTCTAACCCGATAAAACTGAAATGTAGGGTATCTCCGATATTTGCCTGTATCGTGTAATTTCCCTGTGAATTGGAGACTACACCTATATTCGTGTTCTTAATGCGAATGGTGACCCCGGGTAATGCCGAACTGTCTGCGGCAAGCATTACCTTACCGTTTACTTGGATTTTTTGGGCTGAGACAGCATTGGATAATCCAATAAATATAACTAATCCCCATGCAATTTTTTTTAGAAAGCTACTTGTTTTCATAAGTCGTTATTTTTGAATTAATTTTATCCTAAGATGACAGACTAAAAGAAATTCCATAAATCTTTCGAGAGATTTTTTTAATTCTTATATTTGTAAAAATCAATGTATAAATAGTGACGCGAGGTCAGGAGAACATAACGGATGAAGAACTGCTGAAAAGATATTGTGACAGTGGTGACTTGGTGTATTTCGTGGAAGCTTATAAAAGATACATGCCTTTGATGTACGGGGTAGCCTTAAAGTATCTGAAGCGACCGGAAGATGCACAAGATGCCGTTATGCAATTATTCGAAGAATTGATTGTAAAGGTAAAAGCGGTAGAGATACAATCATTTAAAGCTTGGCTATATACCTGTATTCGCAATAATTGCTTGATGGAAATTCGGAAAAAGAGTAAAAATTTATCTATTTCTTTAGACGATTCTTTTATGGAATTTTGCGACGATTTTCATCTTACATTTGTAAATGAGAAGGAAAATCGGGAGAAATCGTTACGGGAATGTGTTGAGGGATTACCTGAAAGGCAACGTGTCAGCGTGAAATATTTCTTCTTAGATGAACTTTCGTACAAGGAAGTGGAAGAACGCACGGGTTTTTCTTCGAAAATGGTAAAGAGTTTTATACAGAATGGTAAACGGAATTTGAAATTGTGTTTGCAACGTAAAGGAATAACATCAAATGAAACGGATTGACGACATAAAAGAATACCTGCATGGCAACCGGAAGGGAAAGGCTGCTAACCATATGGAGCGGGAGGCGTTGTCCGATCCGTTCTTGTACGAGGCGTTGGAAGGGTTGACTTCAACTCCCGGAGACCCGATTGATGGCTTGATTCGTTTGGAACGCCAGTTAAACGAACGAGCCCGTTCTTCTCGTAAACAGAAGCGGGTATGGATGTATGTTGCGGCCTCGTTAGCAGTTTTATTGGCTTGTGGGACATGGTGGTTTACCCGGCAGGAGAAAACTTTTGATGTACCCATGATGACGGTTGCCCAATTATCAGATTCGGTGAAGACTAAAGAGAAAGAGAGACTGACACTTGAAAGTGAAAAAGCGATAGATTTGTCCGATGAAACGGATTCTTTAACGGTACGTTCAAACGATAAAAGACAGTTGCCACACTCGGCTGACGAAGTGGTAAGAAGAAAGGATTCTGTACGGGAGATGGTGATGGAAGAGCTTGCTGATCAGGAAATTTCTTTGGCAAGTGTTCAAATGGAAGATACTTCCCGACTGACAACCCAGAAAATGAAAGTAATCAACAATCACGTGTCGGGTACGATAACGGATGGAAAGGGCAATCCTTTACCGGGAGTGACTGTAATTCTTTCCGGTTCCACGATAGGGGGTGTTTCAGATGGTAACGGGCACTTTAGTTTGGAACTTCCTGCATCAGAGGGGGTACTTGCTTTTTCTTTTGTCGGGATGAAATCTCGGAATGTTTTGGTTAAGGCGGGGGATAAATTGCAAGTGAAGATGGAAGAAGATACGGAAGGTATGGATGAGGTTGTTGTTACCGGTTATGGTGTTGCCAAAAAACGGGAGGTCGAAATGTCTAATGTGAAAATACGGGGGACTTCTACTGTTTCCGGTCAACCCAATGTCCTGCTTGATACACTGGTATCTAAAGATGATATTTCCCATTTCAATCAATATATGAAAAAAGCTTTGCGTTATCCGAAGGCAGACTTGGATTCAAATAAAATGGGGACGGTTACACTCTCGTTTGAATTGAATCGGAAAAAAGTCCCTAGCCGGATCCGAATAGAAGATGGGTTTTCGAAGGAGAGCAATAAAGAAGTTATCCGATTGCTGGCCGAGGGACCTAAATGGGAAAACACGCCATCCGGTAGGCGAATACAAGTCCATATCCATTTTACGATCGGAAAGAATGGCGAATCTCATAAAGCCATCTTGATCGTGTTGCCTTCCGGGGTTAAACGAAAACCCTAAAAGAGAAGGTGAATATCTTCTTCTATCTTGCGAATGGCAGGATAAGCCCCGAAATGTAAATTCTTTTTTAGTTGATCGTCAATACTATTTCGATAACCGAAAAGGTTGATATGGGGCGGTTGTTGTGAACCGGAATACGAATCTTTCGCGATCCGTAGTACTTTTTTACAAACTTCCCGGTTCAACATATAAACCATATCGTAAATATTATGCCCCCGGATAAAAAGATACGTGGTGTCTGGGGTTAGTCCCATTTTTTGGTACTTTTCTTCTAGTATAGAAAGGTTCGCTTTAGGATAATTCTTCCGGAGTTGGGCAAGTTTTTGTTCGATCCGTCCTTTCAACTTGTTTAACTCGTGGCGTCCGTTTTGGCGGATGTCCGGTCGACGTTGCCATTGAAATGAAATCAGTTCGTTGAAATCAGCGATCGAGAACCGTTTGGGATCTGCCACCAAGAAATAAAGATGCCACAGGAATAATTTGTACACGATATTCGAATACTCTTTCAGAAATTGATGGAAGTCGAACACGTTGTTAGGCAGGGCTGTGATCCGGTAGCATAGTTCGTTCAAACCTTTGTCATAGCAATGATGGTTTTCGAAAGAGTAGGTATAGGTCTGGAAAATGTAATGCTTGACATCGATCCCTTGTTCTTGCAGCAAATAGCGATAGTCACTGTCAATACAGATAAAAAACTTCGGATTTAGATATTTGACATATTTCAGACATTGCGTCACGCCTCTGGTTTCATGGCCCCGTTCGTTTCGGGAACCCGCGATAAAATGAAACCGATCATTCGGGCGAAAATGTTTGAAAATATTACTCCAGAAAACAATATCGTCTTTATCTTCCACGTGAATAGCTGCCCGACAACGTAAGAGCTGGGCGTCCATCATAAAACGTTTGGCTGCATGGTAATAATATTTTTCTTTGGATACGGGAGGATGATACATAGAAAGATAAGAGCTAAAAACTAAATAAATTTCTAAAACCTAAAATCATAAATCTAAAATTAATGAGGTTTATTAAATTAATAAGTCTTCGATAAATACCAATTTATCGCCCCAGCCATCACCGAATAAGCTCGGGGAGTGAGTTGAGGTGATGATTTGACAATGTGGGTTCAGTTTTTGAATTTCTTCAAAAAGACGGTATTGCCATTCGATGTGCAACGAGATTTCCGGCTCATCCATAAGCAGGATGTACGGTTGCTCATCCATGAGGAATACGCGTAATAAGATGATGAGCAGCTGCTTTTCTCCGGAAGAAAGTTTATATAGGTGAATGATTTCGTTACCATCTCGGAATACTAACTGATTTGTCATCGGGTCGATTTCAATGGTTTTTCCTGTCCCGGCAAATAAGTGATTTACGGTATCGTAGAATTTGCGTATTCGGCGATTGATCTTTTCCGCTTGGTCCGGGAAATTTGTGGCCCGGAGGCGATAATCGGAAAACGAGTTGTTGTTCTCCCCCACGCTATACACAATTTCTTTCAGTTCACTGAGCAATGGGCTGTCCTCTTTACCCATTTTTCGTCGATCACGGATTGGTACATCAAAGGTGCTTATCTTTAGGTAATTTACCCCGTTAAGTTTTTGTTTTACGGAAGCTAGGGTACTGTCTTTCCGAAAACTGATCATGGTTTCATCAATGGTAACTTCTGCTTCGATATTGTACAATTTCAGACGTTTGATGTCTGCAGAAAGCAAGGCATCAATAATGTTGAAGAACGTGGTTTTCCCGCTACCGTTAATACCGGTCAGAATATTCACGTCGGGATTGAGATTCTCCCACCGGAAATTATATTTTCCCCATATATTGCGGATCTCTATTTTCTGAATCTTGTTCGCTTTCATAATGCTACACTTTGATGGTAAAGTTTATCCGTTATTTGACAAAGATAATGTTTGCAGGCTGAAATCTCTTCAAATTCTTATTTTTTTATATAGAGGATTTGCTAAAGCTAAATATGGGAAGTTCTTTAGAAGTGTGTATGTATAATGATTTCAGAGACCGGAAGCTGTCTCTGAAATCATTTGTAATTCTATCTTAATTTATTTATGGGTCGGGAATCTATACCAATTAGGATTTTCTACACCCTTACTTTTTGCCCATTTGCTGAACTCCGGGTAGAACTTGTCAATTTTTACACTTTCGTCCGGTATTTGGTAATCCGTGATAGGAAGATCTATTGCGAAGGGATAATTATCTTCGGCGACATAGTAATTGGGGCCGATAGGATTTCCTCCTTTATCCAATGAGCTTTTATCATTATTACGTCCGAAGAATGATAAATTGGCAAACGGGGTCGGGGGATAGTTCGTGAGATGGATTTCCCGACGAGCCTCTTTGCTTGTTGCGTTAAAACCTTTGGTGTTGACACAGATGAATGGGTTGTAGAGTTTTTTCCTTGAGATTTCATGTATCGTTTTGTTCCCCTTCAATTCGAGGACAACAGTTATCGGACCATTTTTAACGGCTTGCTGGATATCATCGAACAACATGAATGTCGGTAGCTCCTGGTTAACTTCCATACCACTATTCTGAATGGCTGTTGATGATGCGTTATCGATCTTGACATTGCTGATATTATTTTTGTCCATATCTAGCTGGTAGCCAAAAGCACTTTTTAAAACCCCTCCGGAATGGATCGGAGTAAATATGTCTTTGATCCCCGTGATTTTATTATCTTTATCGGTAGTGAAAACCGTATGGTACGTAAGGACAACGTCATTCATGTCATAATCTCCTTGGCTGGGCCATAAATCTTCAAATACCAATGTACCTTCTAGCGGGTCGCTTTCAAGGGGAGGGTATTCTTCATCCGGGTCGGTTGTTGGTTTGTTCGGGTCATAAATGGCTTCTTCCGGTGTGGAGTTCAGGTAAAATAGAACATCCCTGTAGTCATTGTCACCACCATCTTCGAAGCCGTTTACCGTGGTTTTGCTTTTTTCGTCATACAGGCTTATGCAAACGCTTTTGCCATCATAATTGAATTCATTATTGGAGTACCTGATTCCGTGCCTAGGACTCATGAGATTGACTTTGTTGCCGCCGGATGATCCGACTTCAAATGCGTCGGGTAACATAAACCATCCGATGGTGGTTCCTGCCGGGAATATATCGCTCTCTTTTCCGTTTTTGTCAAAATATTTAAGTTGTATCTGGTAGCCGGGATATAACGGGGGCATATAATTGTCTGTGATTCCTGCATCCCATCCCCAGGTAGAACAATTTGGGAAAGCGACATATTTAGGTTGGAATTCTAATTCTTCCCCGCTTGGAGGATTTTTTGTATTGTAATAATAGTAGCCGATAACATTCCGGTAAGCGGCAGCTTCTCCTAGAAATGTCAGTTTGATTCTTGCATCTTTCACGATATTTGTGTTGATGACTTTTGTTGATACGGCCAGGTGTGAATTATCCTGAGCTACTAAAATGTTGTTTAGGCGATTTACTAGCCCTTCAGGGATGACAGCAGGCATCGGGTACAGTTCTCCATTGTGTATTTCACCTAGAATATAATCTGGTAATCCATTAGTATTATATCCCCCGAGAAATTGGATATTGTACGGGTTGTTTGCCGAGTTCACTCTGGACAAACTTTTGTTTGCGGCTATGGATTGAGAGGTGGATTGTGATGTGGACGAACGAAGGTGATCTTTATAATCCTCTAAATTGAATTTAATATCCGAGTTGTCAACTTCTATTTCCACGCTGGTCGGTAAAATATAATTTTCCGAGTAAAGATAGATTTTAGTGCAGGCTGTCGGGAGATTTACAATACCGGAATATTTGCAAGCATTGTCCGTGTAAGCTTTTAAAATGGACTTTACATTTTCTTTTTTCTTAGCTTTTCCATTTTCTATGACAATGGGATCTTCGGTAAACACCTCGAATACGGCTTTGTTACCTTTCATGCCGTAATCAATGTCCAGTTTTTTATCAACCGTGGTAGCAAAATCAAAAACATCTTCTGCCGGTTCATTTTTGTTTGGAGCGTAAACATCCTTTTTGCAGGCTGAAAACAATACAATGCACATTATCCATCCTAGTAGCAACGTGCATACATACTTGTAATTATTCATTGTTCTTCATATTTTTCACAAAAATACGGAAATTTTATTTGTAAATATTTCGATATAGTGTGCTATTAGTTTCCTTATGGAATGAATGATGGAAGAATTGTCGAGCAATATAATATTTGTGCTCCATCCCATGAATTTCTTTTGGAATTTGTATTTTTGTGGCGTTTTCTGAAAGGTTATAAATAGATAAATAAATACAGTATGCAAGGACTTTATGCGATATTATTATTGATCGTTTCAAACGTGTTCATGACTTTTGCCTGGTATGGCCATTTGAAATTACAAGAAATGAAATGGATTGACAACTGGCCTCTCTTCGGGGTAATCCTGTTTTCGTGGAGTATCGCTTTATTCGAATATTGTGCCCAGGTTCCGGCTAATCGCTTGGGATTCATTGGAAACGGGGGACCTTTTTCCCTGATGCAGTTAAAGGTGGTTCAGGAAGTGATTACGTTAACCATCTTCATTATTTTCTCCATGCTTTTCTTCAAAGGCGTAACTTTTCAATGGAATCACTTGGCTGCTTGTGTTTGTTTGGTGCTGGCTGTTTACTTTGTATTTATGAAATAATTGTGGTGGAGTCTGTTTTTGTAGGCTTGGTACCTAGCGGGGTAAATAATTATTGACAATTTGTGTAACCTGAAATCATCACTTAACGTTATTTATTAAAAAAGTTGGTGTTATGTTTTCAGTGGAACTTCGTTATCGGGCGAGAAAAATTTATAGGTCTGTAAAACAGATTGTCGAGCTGGTAAGTAATGTGTTGTTATTTCTGGCCTCTTTTCTTGCGATTATTTTAGTCATTTATCGCTTCGGCTTTGATATGCCGGCTGATTATTCTCATGAGATATATTATACCTATCGGGCTATCATACGCCTTTTCGTGGTTCTTGGTTTGTTGCGGTTTTTGTTTAATTTCAGGCTACTACGAGCGGAAAAAGGATTCTGGATAGAAGTGTTGGTATTACTTTTTCTGTTTGCCTTGACCTTGTTTTCCAAACATTTTGACCGACCGGATTTCGAGGCAACCAATCCCTTTCTTTTCAAAGTCGAACGGATTCTGACGTATGGCGTGGTATTACTATTGAGTATCATACAACTTTCGAAACAGCTATTTGTTGTCCTACGAAGTCGGGTAAAAGCGGAAGTTCTTTTTGCCGCGAGTTTTTTGTTCATCATCTTGTTCGGGGCAGTCTTACTGAGATTACCTAATGCCACGTACGAGGGGATTAGCTTCACGGATGCCTTATTTACCTCGACAAGTGCCGTGTGTGTGACCGGGTTGACCGTCGTTGATACTGGAACCACCTTCACGTTGACCGGGCAGGTCGTGCTACTCATGTTGATTCAGGTCGGGGGAATCGGAGTGATGACTTTTACCAGCTTTTTTGCCATGTCATTTTTGAGCGGGACTTCTTTTCATGATCAGTTCATGATGAAAAATCTGTTGAATGAGGCCTCTTTGAGCGATATTTTCCGGACGGTCGTGTACATCATCCTAACTACGTTTATCATTGAGGGGATAGGTGTTTACCTTGTCTATGTGCAAGTACAAGATGTGGTGGGAATTGACAATAAACTCTTTTTTGCCCTGTTTCATGGCGTTTCGGCTTTCTGTAATGCGGGATTCTCCACGTTGCCGGGTAATCTCTATGATCCTTTGATCAGGCATTTGTATGGCTTGCAGGTTATTCTGGCTTTTTTGATTATATTTGGTGGTATCGGATTCCCGATCTTGTTCAATTACGGGCGGCTCCTGCATTACGGTATTCGGAATAAGATCAAATGCTTGTTGGGAATGAATTACAAGGTGGTTTACGAACCCCGTATCGTGAGTACGACAACGCGTATCGTGCTACCGACCACTTTAATCTTACTTGTTGTGGGTACGGCCTTGTTCTGGATATTTGAAAATCATAACGTGTTGGATGGAATGTCATTTACGGGAAAATTTGCCACTTCTTTTATGGCAGCCGTCACCCCTCGTACAGCAGGTTTTAACAACGTGAATATGCCCATGCTGCACGTTCCGACAATCCTTCTCACGATTGCCTTAATGTGGATTGGTGCGGCTCCGATGTCCACGGGAGGTGGTATCAAGGTGACTACCTTCGTGATTGCCTTAAAAAATATATGGGCGAATCTCCTGGGGAACGATCGGGTTGTCATCGCGCATCGTCAATTAACTCGGGAGAACGTGAACCGGGCACATTCAATCATCATGCTTTCTATCCTGTGGATCATTCTGGCTGTTTTTGTTATCGTGGTTTTAGAACCGAAGGCAACCTTGACTCAGGCTGTTTTTGAGATTGTTTCAGCTTTGGGAACGGTGGGTTTGACTTTGGATTTGACGCCCCATTTATGTGTGGCAAGTAAAATGATCGTAGCCCTCACCATGTTTGTCGGGCGTGTAGGCTTAATCTCCCTTTTGGCTTGTTTTATCCGCCATCAGGAAGTAAAACTTTACACGTACCCGGATGAAACTGTAATCGTTTAATCAATTTTCAATTATTATGAAGTGTATCGTATTTGGATTAGGTAATTTCGGACTTGCACTATCGCAACGTCTGACAAAACGGGGTAACGAGGTGTTGGGGGTGGATTCCGACATCAGTAAGATTAATTTATACAAGGATTCCATCACGAATACCGTGGCATTGGATGTGAAAAATGAACAGGCATTACAAACATTGCCTTTGACAGAAGTGGACGTGGTGTTTGTGGTGTTCGGGAAAGATTTCGGAACCTCTCTGTTCGTGATTGCGCTATTAAAACAGTTTGGCGTGAAACGTATCGTGGCACGGGCCATTTCGCCGGTGCATAAGGTGATTCTGAAGTCTATGGGAGTCACGGAGACTATCAATCCGGAATGGGAATATGCCGATTTCTTTGCGACAAAAGTGGAGTTGGGGACAACCATAGATTCTTATGTTGTTGATGACGATCATCTAATTATCGAGTGGGAGATTCCACCCCGTTTTATCGGGCGAAAATTAGGTGATGCGAAATTCGAGGAAGAATTCGGGTTAAAATTGATAGCGTTAAAACGCTATGATGCTAAAATCGATAAATCATTGGTAATGAATAACCCGTCTGATGATACCGTTTTTATCGAAAAGGATGTGTTTGTACTTTTCGGTCACCCGAAGAACTTCCGGAAACTTGGGATCCAGATTGCTTGATTCAGGAGAGTCGTTGCTAAGAGACAACGTATGGAATAGAATCTATTTTCGGATTGTCTCTTGTCGGAATAAATTCGAGTGTTATGATTCCACGATCCATTTTTCGATATTCCTTGTTTTCGAACTGAAATTTACACCGATTTTAAATATCTTGCGTTCATCTGATTGGTTCCGGTTTTTTCAATTTTCTATGATTATCGAAAATGAGCGACAAGTTGAACGCCTGCTGTTAAGTAGCCCTTTCACCGGATACGGATACGCAATTCTTTCGGGTCGAACGTGATGGTTTCGTTATGGAACAGGCGTTCGATATGACCGCTGTTGATCATCTGTCGTGTGGGCAGGTAATGTAAATGCGGATGGTCAATCAAGGCGATGGAATCACAGAGCGTGAGAGCGATGTCGAGTTCGTGGGTTGAAAAAAGGATACATTTGTTTTGTTTGTGAGCCAACTTTTGCAATAAAATCCCCAGTTCGTAACGGTTCGGTAGGTCCAGGAAAGAGGTAGGTTCATCAAGCAGGATGATGGGAGTATCTTGTGCGAGGGCTCGGGCGATCATGATTCGCTGGCATTCCCCGTCTGACATCTGGTCCATCGTTCGTTCAGCGTAGGCGGACATATCGAGTAATGCTAGGGATTTAGCAACGATTTCTCGATCTTGCGGTTGCAAACGTCCTACCCAGTTCGTGTAGGGTGCCCGCCCGAGGGCAACCACATCCCGGCATTTCAGGTTAGGAATCCGTACTTTTTCGGTCGTGACGAAACTGACGGTACGAGCCAGTTCCTCTGGTCGCAACTCGGCGAGGTCTTTCCCTGCCAGTAATATTCGCCCAGACTTGATTGTTCCTAGCCCGGCCGTGGCCCGTAGTAAAGTACTTTTTCCGCTACCGTTACGTCCCAGCAGGGCGATTAGCCCGCCCCCGTCCAAATTAGCAGACACGTGGTCCAGCAGAATTTGTTGCCCGTATCCTAAGGTTAATGCTTCTAATTGTATCATGCTGGTCGAAGGTTTTTATATACTACCCATATGATCACCGGAATTCCTAGTAAGGCGGTGATACAGTTGATAGGTAGTACGAGTGTTTTAGCAATAATATCACATAGCAGCATGGCCATGATACCTAGTAATATACTTCCTGGTAAAAGCGTCCGGTGGTCGGCATCATTGAACAACATTCGAGCCACGTGAGGAATGGCAAGCCCAAGAAAACCTACCGGACCGCAAAAGGCGGTTACAGTTCCGGTGAGTAATGTCGTCGATATGAAAATGAGTGTCCGGGCTCGTCGAATATTTAATCCCATGGTTTGAGCATAATTTTCTCCCAACAACAAAAGATTCAATGCTTTGATACAATAGATTGCGAGTATGATTCCCACGCAAATCACAGGAATCATGATAAGAAGTTTCGTGGTTGTAACGTGTCCTAGGGAGCCCATCGACCATAGGAAAAACATTTTCAGTTGTTCCGCTGAACTTAAGTATTGTAAAATCTGTATGATGGCTCCCGCGATGTAGCCGATCATTACTCCCATGATCAACACACCGAGAATATTTTTCACGTAACGACTGATGATTGCTATCAGTAGCAACACCATAACAGCGCCACCCCATCCTGCCCCGACAATTCCCACGGACTGCCAAAATCCGGAATGTGCCAACCCGAGTAGGGGTGCGCCTAGAATAAAAAAGGCAACGCCCAGTCCCGAGCCGGAACTCACTCCCAGTAAATAGGGATCTGCCAAAGGATTTCGGAAAACGGTCTGCATCTGTAAGCCGCTTATCGAGAGAGCCACGCCGATCAAGATTGCCACGATCACCCTTACCAGTCGGATGGACAGCACGATATTACGGGTTGTTTCGTCGGTTTCGTTGCCCGTGAACACATTCCATACTTGTCCTGCGGAAAGTGTTGTGTCTCCCGATAGTAAGTCAAATACGAACAAGATGACGACTAGGGGGATCAGAAGCGTGAATATGATTGTGTTACGGCTCATGTATAGAATTACAGGTTAGGTTACAAGTTCTTTTATCTCTTAAACTTTAAATTCTAAGCTATTCCAAGTGTCTATAATAATATAGTTCTTCCGAAATTAATTTCGGATGTAAAATCTTTATTAAATCCCGGAGTACGATGTCCGGATGAACCGATCCCGACTCCCAGTAATCATTTCCTCCTCCGGGGTTTAGGCGTAAATTGTTATTATAGACTTTCTTTTGCCGAATTGCTTTTGCATCCTTGAATTTCGGATTCATGTTTTTCAGTTCATCCATCGTGGTAGCCATGCCGACATTCAACCAAATATCTGCTTCCCGGATCAGCCCGTAGGCAGTCTCCAGGCCAATCGGCTCGGCCCCGTGAGAGGTGTTTTTCTTGTAAATATATTCTCCCCCCGCATCCGAAATTAATTGTGCCGCGTAACTTTTCACGGAAGGCATTGACCAGCTGTCGTTCCAAGGCGTATTCAACATGACGGTCGGGCGTTCGGTTGCGTTTGCCGTTAATTGTTTCAACTTGTTATAGCGTTCGGGGATTGCTTGGAATACTTTGATCCCGTCCGTCCGGTTGTCAGTCAGTTCGGAAATGGCAACCAGCCATTCGGCTTTCCCTAATGGCGATTCTTCCAGGTATTCGGCCACGTACATGTAAGGAATGTTCAATTCTTTCAGTTTATCGGTAACCGTGGTTTGTGCGTCTCCAATCCCGTAAAGAAGTACAAGGTCCGGGTTTAATCCCACGAGTAACTCGTAGTTAATTTCTGCCCCCATATCTTTAATCGTCTTTTTATGCTCGTTGATATACGGGTTTGTGATAAAATGAATGCCGGAAACTCCCACCACTCGTCCCACTTGGTTTATGGCATCCAGCATGGCGATATAAGATGATGACATGCACACGATCCGTTTTGCTCCTGCGGGGATGACAACTCCGTCAAAATCTTTCGGGGCTTGCTCCCCGTTTCGGGATACGAAGTAGGACATCTCCACGTCTTTTGCCCCCTGCCAAGGATTTCGTACGTGAATGATCGTACTTTCCGTATTATCCGCACCCATGATGTCGAATCCTTTGGCGTACTGCGGCGTGTAGACATTCTTGGTAAAAGTGATCGTAGATTTCGATTGACAACCGAGTAGGGCTAAAAGACAAGTAATTGTAAATAATATTTGTTTCATATCTTGATTGATAAAATTGTATTCTGATAAATCATCCGACCCCCGCGGATGTATATCTTGGTATAATCATAGCAGGTCTTCTGACTTATCCCGTTTATTGCGCCTTCCCGGTTAAAACCAGTGGCAAGAGTACAATAAACAATATCCTCCAAAGAGGGGGAAACACAGCAACGGGTATTGTTCCGGATTCACACCGGATTCCCTTTTCATCCTCAATATAAGTATTATATTGTATTAGAACTATGATGGCACGAAAGTAATATATATTTTCAAAACTGCAAAAGACACTTGAAAATAGTCTTTACCGTGTGATTTATGTCATATTTGAGAAATGATGAAAATAATGTACCTAAGATTTCAGATCATATTTATTTTTTATATTTTTGCGATGATTTTGGTGTCACATGATTGTTTTAATCATGTGGTGAAAAGGGAATCCGGTGTGAATCCGGAACAGGCCCGCTGCTGTAAGCTTCATCAATGTCTTTGGCAAGACTCGTATCCACTGTTTCGAATGAAAATGGGAAGGATGTTCAAAGGCGAAGTAAGTCAGAAAACCTGCCAGAATTATAATAGTATTCAAAGTTTCGGGGAGTAGACGATGAATTAATTGGTTTAAGATCGGAGTGCACACGTTCAAAAGCTTTTTATTCACTGTTATCATCCTTATTTTAAATTTTATTATTAAAAATGATGAAAAAGTTTTTATTTTTATGGCTATTTCTTGCCGTATTGTTTGCGGCATGTACAGATGATGATGATAATGTTGGAGAGATTCCGCCACCGGAAGTCAATAAAGTACAGATGATTGTCGTTAACGAGGGGTTATTTGGAACGGGTACGGCGGATATTTCTGTTGTGTATGAGGATGGGACTACTATTTGGAATGCTTTTGAAAGAGCGAATGGGGTGCCTATGGGAGATGTCGCCCAATCTATCACTTATTTTAATGGTAAATATTTTGTTGTGTTAAATGGTTCTGCCAAAATTGAAGTAGTAGAGCCGGAGACGTTTAAATCTGTAGGTACGATACTTTACACGCAAAAAGGAAGTCCTCGTTTTATGGTTCCTATTAATGATACGGAGGCTATTGTGACTGATTTGCAAGGACAATTGGTGCGGGTTAATACATCTGATTACAGTGTTGTTGAATACATACCTCTTGCGACTAATTGGGGAATTGAAAAGATTGTGAAAATTGGTAATAAACTCTTTGGAGCCAATCCGGCGGGTAAAGGAATTGCAGTATTTGATGTAAATAATATTTCAGAAGAGGGGAAACGTATTATTCGGGTGTTGGTGAAAGATAATACGAAAACCAGTAAGATGCATTTGGATAAGAATAATAAATTGTGGGTACTTACAACGGGTACAAATACTCAAAAAGAAAATTGTGTATTTTGGAATTGTATAGATCCTAATACAGAAGAGGTGGTGGATGTTGTTGAAATTCCTCTTTTAAAGAAAGGAAATCCAAATTTGGAAATTGATACCCCCATGAGTGGCGGTCTTTATTATAGATCTGATATCAGTGGAGATAAAAGTACTATTTATTTTAGTATGAATGCTTGTACTGACGTGAAAAATGGGACTTATCAACTTGCTGTGTTTGAATTAAACGTTGATACCAAAGATACGAAATTGTATCGAAAAACCACGGGAGTCACTCAAATGTATGGAATGGGGGTTTCTCCGGAGGGAGAAGTGTATGTTTGTGATGCGATTGATTATACGGCACAGCGAGGGTATTTGCGTCATTTTCAAGAAAATGGTTCGGAAACTGCCGTTAAAGTCGGAGTTTATCCTCGAATGATTTGGTTTACAGGAAACGAAACGGTTCCTGTTAAATAAAAATAAAACTAAAAAACGCGTCACTGATTTTAAATGAAATTGAACTATGAAAAAAGTATTATATCTAGGGATACTTTGTACCCTTTTATTATCAGCTTGTAATGATGATGACAAGGAGGAAATTACCCCTTCTCGAGACATACAAATGCTTGTTGTGAATGAAGGTATAAATGGCGAGGGAGGCTTGTCTGTGGTTTATGGAGATGGAACGATAGACGTGAATGCTTATGAAAAAGCCAATGAAAGAATATTGCAAGGCTCTCCTTATGCTATTAATTCAATTAACGACAAATACTTCCTCACGGCAAGTGCTCCTGCTAGAATAGAGGTACTTGATCCGACAACCTTGGCCGTGTTGGGAACGATTGAGTATGAAAAAATAGGGATGCCTCGGGATATTATTCCAATTAGTGAATCGGAAGCAATCGTGGCTGATTCTATTCATCAACTTACTAAAATCAACACGGTTACGAATTCTATCGTTAAACACATGACTCTTGCAGAAGAATGGGGTATGGAAGAGATTGCTGTCGTTAATAATAAGCTTTTCGGTACCCATCTGGATGCTTCGGGGATTGCTGTATTTGATATTGATAATATTACAGGAAACCCTCAAAGTGTAATTCCGGTAAGTATAAGTAAAAATGTCAAGACTTGTAAAATGCATGTGGATAAAAACAATAAATTGTGGATATTCTCCACTGGAAAAAATGCAGAGAACCGAAATTGTGCGTATTGGATTAAAATAGATCCGGTAACACTGAAAGTTGATTCTGTTGAGATACCCTTTTTTAAACGTGGAGAAGAAAAATTGGAAATAGGTGTACCTGTCGGAGCTACGTATAACAAATCTTATCTGTCCACGGATAAGGCTACCATTTATTTTACATTGCAAGCTTGTGCACGTATTTCTTCCGGGCAAGGTCGGTTAGCAATATTTGCTTTAGATGTTAATGATAATACCTATAAATTATATCGGGAAACTCCAGGTGTTGAAGCGAGATTGAATGGAATGGGAATTTCTCCGGAAGGTGACGTCTATCTTTGTGATGCTAATGGAACTCTTTCTGGTTTTGTGCGTCATTTCCCGGCTAACGAAACAATTTCGGCTATCCGAGTGGGTGTAAAACCGCGAATGATTTGGTTTCCTCGGTAAATAACGAAAAGTATCCCGATCAGGTTTGTTGGGAAATACTTTTTAAGAATGTTTTGAAAGAATACTGTCTGATTTTGATAGATCAGACAGTTACTTTCCTTTTAAAGAACTCTATTGTTTAAACAAGTCTTGCTTTTCCTGTTTATGAAGATGATTAATCTTTTCATGATCTATATCTTGTTTTTTCCCGTGGCTGTATTTGCGCAAAAACGAGATAGTATCGCTATGCGCGGTGTAATTGATACGGTTGACGTGATCGAAAATAGATTGTATAATGCACAAGATGCAAATGCTGGTTCTCGCGTAAGTCGCATTTCGGTGGAAGTCATACAGGCTAATAAGTCAAGATCATTGGCTGAATTATTATCCGACAATTCGGCGGTCTATATTAAAAGTTTAGGTCAAGGGGCACTTGCTACTGCTTCTTTTCGAGGAAGCAGTCCATCCCAAACTAGAGTTAACTGGAATGGAATTAATATTACACCTCCTATGGCCGGGACATTTGATTTTTCACAAATTCCGGTATTTTTTATCGATAACGTGGATCTCATACATGGTAGCGGACACGTGAAAAGTGGAACCGGGGCGATTGGAGGAAGTGTTAATTTGTTTAATCAACCTGGATGGAACAAGAAAAACCAATATAAGATTTTCGGGGAATACGGTTCATATAATACTTATACTGCGGGAGGAAATCTTTTGATCGGAAAAACTAAAAGTTCCTATCAAACACGATTTTATCATCAACATTCTGACAATGATTACACTTATCTTAATAAAATACTGGTCCCGACAAAACCTTTCCGGGAACGCAGAAAAGAAGCTCAATACGACCAGTTCGGAGTGATGCAGGAAGCTTATTTCAAATTATCCCCAGATTTGACGTTGTCAACGATAGGGTGGTTTCAATGGGGAAAAAGAAAACTTCCTCAACCTCTTACTGTTAATGTATTAGATCATGAACAGCAAAAAGAAACAAATTTGAGAGGATACGTGGGATTGGATTATATTAAAGGGAAGCATCAATTTTTCGCAAAAGCCGCTTATTTACATTACCGATTGCGTTATGATAAATGGAACGATGGCGAAAATGGTGTATTTCCACCTGAAGGTAATTCGAATAAATCTGAGACATACACGATTAGTGGAGACTACCATTGCAATCCATTGTCCGGGTTGTATTTGAATACTACGTTAACTTACGCGTACGACCGGGTTGATGCGGAAAGTTACATGGAAATCGATTCTTCAAAATATTATATTGATGGGCTTGATTCTGCCCATTATGAAATCCCGACGGTTGCAGGTCCTTCCATCAAAAATCGAGAAGTGTTTTCATGGCAAGCCAATGCTCGTTGGAGCGTATTCCCGTGGCTATTGATCAACGGGCAATTTATGACGGAATGGAATGACGGGAAAAACGTATCTACTTATTCCATGGGATTTCTTTCTCAAATTCTGCAAGACATTTTGACAATCCGTGGAAACGTGTCATATAATTATCGCTTTCCTAGTATGAACGATCTGTATTGGAGGCCGGGAGGGAACCCAGGACTGAAACCGGAAAAGGGCTATTCTTATGACATTACTTTTACCTATGTTCCCCGGTTGGAGCATGGTTTTCATTTAAATACAGTGGTCTCTTCCTACTTGATGACTATTGACGATTGGATTATTTGGCTTCCTGAAGATGGAAAACAATGGTTCTGGACGCCTCAGAACGTACGGAATGTACTTTCATACGGATGTGAGGTTTTTATGCGGGGAGACTACAAAGCAAAAGATTTTAATCTGAGTGTTACAACCAATTACACAGTGTCCGTGTCTAAAACTCGTAAAAAGAATCACAAGGATGACGGTTCTTATATGCGACAAATTCCTTATGTTCCTAAATACAAATGGAATACTCGTCTTTCTGTGAAATACAAAAAACATTTCTTTGCCTATCAAGTTTCTTACTTTGACAAAAGATTTTTAACCACAGATGAATCGTACAGTACGCCGGCATATACTGTTCATAATTTACTTGCCGGTTCTTCTTTCGATATCGGGAATATCCGAATTTCTCCGCAAGTTCGAATAGACAATCTTTTTGATACTTATTATGAATCAACTAAGTATTATCCGATGCCTTTGCGAAATTGCTTGATGTCGGTTGTGTTTGAATTTTAGTTTGCGTGAAGCTTTTAATTGATATTTTCAATTTAAAGTTTTTTGTTCCGGTTTTCGTAAACATACCGAATCAGAAACATCTTTACCGTCGGCATTTTTGGCAAAAACGTAAATAATGAGTTTATCGGCAGTTGCATCTCGGGGAAAATCCACGGTCATGTTCAATATTTCACCCCGTTTCCCCAGTTCTTTGACAAGACAGCGGTGTTTCGGTTCGTAAAGAAGGGCGGCGTAAATTCTATCGTCCATGAAACAGTCGACGGATTCGAACAGGATTCCGGGAGAGGTGAAAGAAACCTTTCTGTTCTCGGCATCAATTTCCGCGTTGACTATCGGAATAACCAGTTGTCCTGCCGCAACCCGTAGTTTCCCGTAATCAATCGTGCCTTGAAATTCCTGGGTGGCTTTTTTCCGGCGGTTCACGGGAATTTCCGGATGTATTTTCTCGACCGAGACGGCATGTGTCACGTTGGCACTTGTAAACCCGTAGAAGCCTTGGGGGTAACCATTGCCACCGGGAAATCCTAGTCGGATGACCGAGGTTAGCCATCTTTTTCGGCTCGCTGTGGTCCCGAATGCCACGGATTGCCGTTTCTGTCCTTCTCCTCCAGCCTTACGTTCTAATGATGTTGACCGACAATAGTTTTTACCGTTTTTTCCCACGTATGGGATCACGTTTCCAAACTTTCCTCGTATTTTTCCAATGGGATTTATAAATTCTGCCATGTTTTCTGTATTACGATTTGTGGTGGTGAAGGTACGATTTTAAAACCGTATTCTCGTGAATTTCAATGATTATTTCAGGAATAATTCATTGTACTTTCCTGAAAATGGTTGACTCGGATTAAACAAAAATTTTAACAAACACCC